>Ga0316195_10000918_pt1 | contig 12686 bp, 12 predicted proteins | sample Phised1_MG_FD_204937 | JGI IMG/M metagenome (GOLD analysis project Ga0316195, IMG submission 204937) | Coastal sediment microbial communities from Maine, United States - Phippsburg sediment 1 | ecosystem: Environmental > Aquatic > Marine > Coastal > Sediment | place: USA: Maine | collected... | reverse complement strand
CTGTCGGTCGCAGAGATCCAGAATGATCGATTCAGCGTGGCAAGAGACTTTGCTGTACGGCACAAAGTGACCCTGGTGCTCAAGGGAGCACGGACCCTGATTGCTGCGCCAGATGGCACGGTACATGTGAACATGACTGGTCATGCCGGTATGGCCAGCGGCGGTATGGGTGACGTCCTGACCGGGTTGATAGGCAGCTTGCTGGCCCAGGGCCTGCCGGCAATGTCTGCAGCAACTCTGGGTGTTTATCTGCATGGCCTTGCTGCCGAGAGGCTGCAGCCGACATTTGGTGACGCCGGTCTGTTAGCCACCGACCTGATCTACGAACTGCCCGCTGCACGGCGGGCACTGGCCTTGGAGGGTTAAATGCTGACCGCTGGCGATATCATGACGAAGAAGATTCATACTGTGCATCAGGATACCGAGATTACGGCCCTGGCAAAGAAGTTTGTCGAGTACAATGTCAACGCCATGCCGGTTGTCGATGACAGCGGAGCATTGGTGGGGATGGTTACCCAGACTGACCTTGTCGAACAGGACAAACCTCTGCATATCCCGACAGTGATTTCACTTTTTGACTGGGTGATTTATCTGGAAAGCCCTAAGAAATTCACCGAGGAAGTGCGCAAGGTCACCGCGCGCAGGGTGGGAGAAATCTGTGGCCGGGATGTCGTGACCTGTGCGCCGGATGACTCGGTTCCGACGATAGCCAGCCTGATGGTCGACAACAAGGTCCATCTGGTTCCGGTGATGTCTGATAACCGGATGGTCGGGGTTGTCAGCCGTCTCGATATCATTCGCAGTATGAGTGAATGAGCTTGCACTGCTGGGAAATAACAACCGGCAGCGCCAAGGAAACGAGAGAACTCGGGCAGCTCTTCGGCCGTTTTGCCGAAGCGGGCCTGGTCGTACTCCTGAGTGGCCAACTGGGAGCAGGGAAAACCTGTTTTGCACAGGGCGTCGGTGCCGGTCTCGGAGTTGCGTCGTCTTCGCCGGTGACCAGCCCGAGCTACACTTTGCTGAATATCCACCAGGGGCGTTTCCCGTTCTACCATTTCGATCTTTATCGCCTGACGCAGGTTGACGACCTCGCCGATCTCGGTTACGACGAATATGCCGAGGGCGAGGGGCTGACCCTGGTCGAGTGGGCCGATCGCATGAGTGGGGCTTTGATCGCCTCATTGGAGGTTGCCATAGAAGCTCTCGGGGGGGAGCGGCGCAGGCTTTATTTTACGGCCAGGGATGATCGCGGCGCTGAACTTCTTGGTCAGCTCGTGCGAAAATGGTCAGCCGTTGACATCTCCTCCTGATATTCCGTGAAAACCTTTGACGACCGGCAGGATTACTGTTATTAAAAGCACTTGACTCCGATTGAGGAGGAATTTAACTGATGACAGGTTCGGCATCGAGCCGTGTCAGGAAGGATTGAGCACAGATGGCACTGGTGGTTCAAAAGTATGGTGGCACCTCGGTAGGGACCATCGAAAAAATCCAGAATGTCGCCAGGCGGGTTGCCCGTACCTACGACGAGGGTAACGACATGGTTGTCGTCGTTTCGGCGATGGCGGGTGAGACCAACAAACTGGTCGCCCTTGCTGAAGAGATGTGTGAATTTCCGAGCGAGCGCGAGTATGATGTTCTGGTTGCTGCCGGCGAACAGGTCTCTATTGCACTCTTGTCCATGGCACTGCAGTCCATGGGATACAAGGCCAAGAGCTACCTCGGCTGGCAGATACCGATTTACACCGACAACTCCTTTTCAAAAGCGCGTATCGAGGAGATCCAGGATACCAATATACGTGAGGACCTGCACAACGGCACGATCGTGATTGTCGCAGGTTTCCAAGGCATCGACCGTGACAACAATATCACGACTCTGGGTCGTGGTGGTTCGGATACTTCGGCGGTAGCTGTCGCTGCCGCTTTGCAAGCCGATGTTTGCGAAATCCTGACCGATGTCGACGGTGTTTACACCACAGACCCGCGGATTGTCCCGGAGGCCTCCAAGATGGAAAAGGTCTCTTACGACGAGATGCTCGAAATGGCGTCGCTCGGGTCCAAGGTGCTGCAGCTGCGGTCGGTTGAGTTTGCCAAAAAATACAACGTGGTCGTTCATGTACGTTCCAGCTTAAATGACAACCCAGGGACCCTGGTGACGAAGGAGGATGCAGATATGGAAACGGTCCTGGTATCAGGTATCGCATACAACAAGGACGAAGCGAAAATTGCCGTGATGCGCGTTCCGGACAAGCCTGGAGTGGCGGCCCAGCTGTTTTCACCGCTTTCGACAGCGAACATCATGGTCGACATGATTATCCAGAATGTTTCCCATGAAGGGTTCACTGACTTGACATTTACCGTGCCTCGTGGGGATTTCAAGAAGGCGCTGAAGATCGTCGAGGAGACCGCGACAAGAATTGGCGCCGCCGGCGTGCAGACGAACGAATCGATTGCCAAGGTGTCGATTATCGGCGTCGGTATGCGTTCGCATTCAGGTATCGCCAGCAAGATGTTTGAAACCCTGTCTGCCGAAGGTGTCAACATCCAGATGATTTCAACGAGTGAAATCAAGGTCTCCTGTGTGATTGACGACAAGTATACCGAGCTGGCCGTACGCGTTCTACACGAAGCTTTCGGTTTGGATAAGGGTCAGGTGGCCGAGGAATAGCAGCCCCCTGCAGAACAGATGTCCGGGAGAAGATCATGAACAGAGTTTTTCTGTATGATACGACATTGCGCGATGGCACGCAGGCTGAAGACGTTTCTTTTCTTGTCGCAGACAAGATCAAGATAGCCGAGAAGCTTGATGAGCTTGGTATCGACTATATCGAAGGCGGTTGGCCCGGTTCCAATCCCAAGGACATTGCCTTTTTCAAAGATGTAAAAAAGATCGCCCTGAAACATACCAAGATCGCTGCTTTCGGTTCGACCCGCAGGGCCAAGACCACGCCCGCCAAGGACAATAATATCCAGACCCTGATCCAGGCAGAGCCGGATGCAGTCACGATCTTCGGCAAGACCTGGGATTTCCATGTACGCGAGGCGCTGCGCATCAGCCTGGAAGAGAACCTTGAGTTGATCTATGACTCGCTGGCGTACCTGAAGGAAAATGTGCCGGAAGTCATCTATGATGCCGAGCATTTTTTCGACGGTTACAAGGCCAACCCGGAGTATGCCATCAAGACACTGGAGGCTGCCCAGCAGGCCGGTGTTGATTGTATTGTGCTTTGTGATACCAATGGCGGCTCTCTGCCGTATGAAGTTGCCGAAATTATCAAGAAGCTTAAAAAGAACATCAAGACCCCCCTCGGCATCCATGCCCACAACGACAGTGAATGTGCCGTGGCCAACTCACTGATAGCTGTGGAAAATGGTGCAGTTCATGTCCAGGGGACGATCAACGGTTTTGGCGAACGCTGTGGTAACGCCAACCTCTGTTCAATCATCCCGGCCCTCAGGTTGAAGATGGGCCGAGACTGTGTCTCCGATGAACAGCTGCAAAGCCTGCGAATCGCCTCGCGCTATATCTATGAGCTGGCCAACCTGGTTCCGAACAAGCATCAGCCTTATGTCGGCAACTCTGCATTCGCTCACAAAGGCGGCGTGCACGTTTCAGCGATTCAAAGACATCCGGAAACTTACGAGCATATGCGCCCGGAAAAGGTCGGCAACGTAACACGCGTGCTGGTCTCGGATCTCTCGGGGCGCTCGAATATCCTCGCCAAAGCGGAACAGTTCAACATCAATCTCGATAGCAAGGATCCGGTGACACTGGAAATCCTCGAAGATATCAAGTCTCTCGAAAACCAGGGCTTCCAGTTTGAAGGTGCCGAGGCCTCCTTTGAGTTGCTCATGCGGCGCGCTTTGGGAGAGCTGCGCAACTACTTCTCGGTGATTGGCTTCCGGGTCATTGATACCAAGCGGCATGAAGATGATATGCCAACCTCCGAGGCGACGGTCCAGGTCAAGGTGGGCGGTCGCATTGAGCACACCGCAGCTGAGGGCAATGGGCCAGTCAATGCCCTTGACCACGCATTGCGCAAGGCTCTGGAGCAGTTCTACCCGCAGCTCAAGGAAATGAAGCTGTTCGACTACAAGGTCCGTGTCCTTCCCGCAGGCAAGGGTACCGCATCCGTGACGCGTGTCCTGATCGAGTCAGGTGACAAGACCGGACGTTGGGGGACGGTTGGTGTCAGCGATAACATTATCGATGCCTCCTACCAGGCCCTGATTGACGCGCTGCAGTACAAACTGATGCGTGACCATGCCGTATAGTCAGGTCTTTTCCCAAGTGCCGCCAGCCCCCGTCGTGCTGGCGGCATCTGTCTTTCTCGCGATGCTTTTGATGCGGGGGGCTCCCGTAACGGAGGACCCGCCATTTTTTTTGCCTTCTAAATCGAATTATGTGCACTTTGAGTTGTCCGGGCCTGGTTTGTCGCCGGGAGTGTATCAATTAAATGACGGTTTGTCCGTTCTCGACGTCATAAAAATGACGGCTTTTCACTCCGGTCATTTATCACCGTCTGCAGAGAATTATTTTAAACCTGCAATCAACGGTGCGCGTTACGGGATCGCCAAAAAAGATCAGAAAATTGAGATTGTCCAGCGAGGGTGGATGTCAGCCGGGAAGCGAATTGCGTTGGGCATCGCGTTGCACCCCGACCGGATGAGCAGGTCCGATTGGGCGGCACTGCCGGGAATCGGCAAGACTCTGGCTGAAAAAATCCATATTGACCGTCAAAAAAATGGCGACTTTGGCTCTCTGGACGCGTTGAAAAGAGTCAAAGGGGTAGGCCCGGGAAGAATAACAAACTGGAGGACTTTTTTCTCTGGGTTATAACTGCCTGTAAATTATGGTTTATTCTTATCAGTAAAGAATTGGGATCCTCACCATCGCCGATTGAAATGCAGTTGGCACGCCTTGTGTAATAACTCACACTCACAGAAGTTTAGCCAGTTCATATGTTTTATGAGTGAGGAGGTCGTAAGATGAGGTGTCCCAAGTGTAAAGGTCGTATGTACTCCGAAAAGTATTATGATTTTGTTCGTGCTTTTGATGCATGGAAATGCTGCTCCTGTGGTGAGGTCGTGGATCCGACGATTCTGGCCAACCGTGCCCGCAATCATAATGTCTTCCTCGGATGATTTTTTACTGTTCACAATAAAAAGCCCGGGACCCTGGTCCCGGGCTTTTTTATTTGTTTTCATATCCCGAGTCTCCTGCTGTCTGCTGATTCCATCTTATCTATCAATCCACTTGGCCTGCACGAATTTATCGACACACAAACACCTTGGATAAGTCTAGTGGGGACAGTGTCTGTTTAGGGTCGTATTTAAATGGCGCCTCTATTACAATAGTGAACAGATTGTTCTCAGGTCAGGTTGATAACCCTGAATATTTTTCCGGTTTGAAAGGATGATTGATATGTCCGAACCAGGTAATCAAGACAATCCGTTGAGCGGCAAAGACGCGAATGGTGAAAAAACCGTGCGCATACGTCGATTGATCGAGCGTAAGATGGTAGAAAGCTGGCAGAACAAGCCGCATTTCTTTGTGACCGTTGCGGTCGACATGACAGACATCATCCGTTTTCGCAAGGATCTGGGGATTACGATCAACGATTTTATCCTCGCGGCCACTGCTGCGGCGCTCAAGGAACATCCATGGGTGAACAGTCATTGGATCGAAAATGAGGCTGTCGAGCAGGAGCATATCAACCTGGCTATGGCAGTGGCCACCGAAGGCGGGCTCTACTACCCGGTGATTAAAAACCTTGAACGGCTCTCGCTTAAGCAGATTGGCGAGTCGACTACGGTTCTTGCAGAAAAGGCCCATCTCGGGCAACTCTCCGATGAGGACCAGGAGGGCGGAACCTTTACCGTCAGCAACATGGGCATGCTTGGGGTGGAGTCCTTTGCCGCAATTGTCACACCGCCACAGGCTGCGGTCCTGGCCGTGGGGACGGTCAAGGGCGAAGTGATCGTCGATGAACACGAAGAGCTTGTCGTGGCACCTATGGTCCGTCTGACCCTCTCCGCAGACCACAGGATTCTTGATGGTGCCGATGCCGCGGAATTCCTGGATTCTTTAAAAAGTTATCTCGAGGCTCCGGTAACCCTGATTGCCGGGACATGCTTTGACGATGCCTGATGGTTTTGTAACAAGGGCCGAATTGTCGCGCCTGGTATCTGGTGATGAACAATTCATCTCCGAGACTTGGTATGGAACCCGGATTCGTTTAAATATTCCTGTCGCTTTGTTGGATGAATCGAATGAACCGAAAACTTGATGTCCTGCTGGCGTTATTCCTGATTATCTGCGGCATTGTTCTGGTTGGCTGCATGTCGAAAGCGCCCTCCGAAGCCACATTTCTGCTTGAGCAGGATTACCTGAAGATGACCAACACGCAACTGGTCGACTACGAGCAGAGGTTGAGTGACGAGCTTGTCAGCTCAAGCCGTGCCAGCAGCGGTGATGTTGGCATAGGTCTCAGCTTCGGGTCATGGGGCAGCAGCTCTGGCTACGGAGTCCGGACAGACCAGCGGCTGGCAGGCGGCGGCGAAAACAGCACGACCCGGGAATTAAGATTCAGACGTGAAGATGTTCGCAACGAGATGCGTCGGCGGGGACTCTTGCCGGAATGATTTATATAAAGAGAAAAGTAAAAGGCGGAGCTTTTGGCTCCGCCTTTTTTGCTCTGTCAGTCTTGACCGCGTACGGTCAGGACCGGAATCTTCGATCGCCTGACCACACGTTCCGCGGTACTGCCGACGATGACATGTTCCATACCGGTGCGACCGTGAGTCCCCATGACAATCAGGTCGGCATTGACCTTGTCAGCGGTCTCAAGAATCTTCAGAAACGCTGCGCCAACCACTGCATGAGTGGTCGTGTTCAGCCCAGAGGCCTTCTCCTTGCAAAAACGGTCCAGTTGCTTGACTGATTGCAACTCGATCTCCTTCTCCAGGACCTGGAATGCTTCCCGTGGGATCATGACCCGCTGGTGCTCATCGAGCTCGTTGATGACGTGGAGCACATGCAGGTGCGCACCAGTCAGTTTCACCAGGGTAATTGCGTAGTCAGCGGCAGGACCTGATGCGTCAGAAAAGTCGGTGGCAAAAAGAATGTTGTTGAACTGTTTCATCACGCGACTCCCTCTTCTCCTGCTTTGGGCGCTAGCATGGTGCCGTGTTCTTTCTTGTTCTTGGTTATCTGCATGAAGATGACAAATCCGACCAAAGCTATGCCGACCGCATCTGTTATCAATGTCGGCCAGTATAGGAACACGGTGCCGACCGCCAGAATCACCCACTCAAACAGCGTGGTGCGGCGGAACCAGAAGAACATGGTCGTCGCCGAGAAGGCGATCGTGCCGAGGAAGGCCGAGAAGAAAGAAGACGCTGTCTGCATCCCGGTCGCCGGGTCATTGGCCTCGATGATCACTTCTTTTGAGTTGACCATGCCGCCGGCAAAAGTCTTCACCTCGGAGACGTTGCCGCCTCGTTTTGCCTTGATGTCACGGATTTCATCACCAATCATGATCTTGGCGACCACATCACCCTTTTCGAAGTGCTGACCTTCCTTGACATCGACCGACATGACCGACGCAAAGGGCAAATCATCGCCAAGATTCGGCACCTTGACATTGGCCGTGTGTGGCTGGAACAGGATCGCCGGAGTGAAGGCAAACAGGATCGGCATGACGTACAACAGCTTGGCGAATTTGAAGCTGGTCCAGCCGGTCTTCCACGGGTCAGACCCGGCAATCGCAGCTCCGGCGTAGGCCGCAACGCAAACCGGTGGGGTTATGTTCGAATCCTGGCTGAACCAGTAGACGATCATGTGAGCGCAGAGCAGCGGGACACCCATTTCCATGAGCGGCGGCACTGCCAGCACAGCCGTAATCAGGTAGGCTGCCGTGACCGGGACGCCCATGCCAAGCACCAGAGATGCAAGAGCGACCAGGAAAATTGCCGCGAGCAGGTTGCCGCTGGCCAGCGAGATGATGATGTCGGAGAATTTCAGGCCAATTCCGGTCAGGGAAATAGTGCCGACGATAATGCCTATGACACCGAGCGTTGCACCGATGATAAGGGTGTTGTTGGCTCCGGTCAGGATCGCTTCCCATATGCCTTTCAAATCCATCGTGATGTCTTTACGTAGAGCGCTGACTAAAAGACACCAGACTGTTGCCGATAAGGTAATGAAAAACTGGATTTTAAATCCGAATATTTCATGAATTGGAAGCTCGACATAACCGAGACAAACAATCATAAAAAACAGGATCGTAAAAGGTACATAAATCAATCTGTCCTTGAGGGAGACTTCCCTGTCCTGCCTTACCCAGCTTACGACAATACATGACAATGCAGACCAGAAAGCTGCCATCCCGGGGGATTTCCCTATGATCATGAGGATCGTGATGATGATTAACGGCAGGGAGTAATACCACTGCTTTTTCAGGACTTCCTTCCAGTGAGGGAATTCGTCGTCATCTATCCCTTTAATCCCCTGCTTCTTGGCCTCAAAGTGAATCATGCAGAAGACCGAGAAGAAGTAGAGCAGGGCGGGGAAGATGGCGATCATCATGATATAGGCGTAGGAGACCTCAGTCAGTTCGGCCATCAGGAAGCCGCCGGCACCCATAACCGGGGGGAGGAACATGCCGCCGATTGATGCGGCGGGTTCGATGGCCCCGGCAACGTGCGGTTTGAAGCCGGCGCGTTTCATCAAGGGTATGGTAAACGCACCGGTAGAGACGGTATTGGCGATTGCGCTACCGGAAACCGAACCAAAGAAGGCCGATGCGATGACGGCCACCTTAGCAGGCCCGCCAGTAGTGCGCCCGGCCAGCGCCAGGGGGAAGTCGATAAAGAACTTGCCGGCCCCCGATTTGTGCAGGAAAGCGCCGAAGAAAATAAACAGGATAACGTAGGTCGCCAAAACGTTGGCCATGACCCCGAATACCCCGTTGGTTGTCAGGTAAAGGGCGGTACACAGGCGTTCGATGCCGAAACCGCGATGGGCGATAATCTCCGGGAAAATAGGTCCGAGATAACCGTAGAGAAACAGTGCAATACCAATGAAGGTCATCGACCAGCCAAGAACCCGGCGACAGACTTCCAGGGAGAGAATAATGCCGACGATGCTGATCATGGCATCCAGGTGGGTCTCTGCTCCGGCCCGGTAGTTCAGGACTTCAAATTCATGAATCCAGTAGTAGACAACCGCTGCTGAAGCCAGGGCATAGAGGATATCCGAAAAGGTCGGATTCTCCGGCCACTTCTTCATCAGGATGTTGTCAATAAAAGTCGCGACACCGCCGACAATAACTGCACCGATTAATATGGCGCCGATCAGGCTCATATTGCCGCTGGATATATCAGCGTGAAATGCGTCAACCGATTCATAAACAACGAACCCGGCAATTGCGCTGGAGTAAATGGCGCCGATGATCAGTGAAAGCGGTATGCGCATCCAGGTCTTGCCGGCAGGATACAGCAGGAAGACCAACACGTAGGTGACAAAGACATAGACCCCTCGATGGTACTGGGTCGCGACGGCCGCGAGTCCGGCCGTGTAGAAATAGAAGAGGACCATCCCGGCGCCGAGCACCGCGACCAGCCATTTAAAGAAACCGATCGGTGACCGATAGGACTTGGAATCCTTCTCCATCAGTTTCTTGAGTTTTTCCTGTTCCTCTGGAGAGAGGTCTTGTAATTCTTCTAGGATTTCTTCAGCCATACTGACTACCTGCCTAAATTTTATGAGATGAGGGCTTGGTTGCCCAAAACTGAATGTGCTGCAGTGAGAAGAAGCGGGGCCTTGCGGCCCCGCCTCCGGGTTGGATGATGATTTACTTACCCATTTGAGCTTCGGTCAGAGTAAGCCCCTGCTCTTTCCAGAACTTCTGGGCGCCAGGGTGTACCGGGGTGACGATACCGGTGAGAGCGCCTGCTACCGACATGGACTTGGCAGTGCTCTTGACTTTAACCATGTAGGAGAGGCCATCCTTGGTGTAGATGTTGGCCAGGGCGTTGTAGACGTGCTCGGGAGCAACGTCCTTGCTGGCAATCCAAAGGGCCGAATCCTGGAAGGACTTGACGTCGTAGTCAACACCGCTGTAGGTGCCGGCCGGGATGGTCAGGGGTGCATAGAAGGGGTACTGCTCGAAAGCACCACCCTTCTCACCGGCGGTGTATGTGTCGAGGATCTTGATCTTGTTGCTGGCGGCAGCCTGGATGATCGAGCTGTTGGGGAAACCTGCAAAAACCCACATGGCGTCGATCAGGCCGTCACCGATGGCTGCTGCGGCTTTGCTGTAGCCGATGAACTCGACATTCATTTTGTCCCACAGCCCAAGCGCGCTGAAGTAACGCTGTGCGGCTGCGGCAGCACCGGAGCCGGCTCCGCCAACGGCAATGCGCTTGCCTTCGAGGTCGGCAACTTCTTTGATGCCGCTGCCTTCAAGGACGACGAGGTGAGCAGGTGCACCGTACAGGAATGCCATGGCCATAACATTGGGATACTTGTTGGTGTCGTTGGTCAACCGGCCATTGCGAGCCAGGTAGGTGTCGCCAGAGTAGCCGATGCCAAAGTCAATCTCGCCGGTATTGGCGCGACGGACATTCTCAACCGAGCCTGCTGAAGCCATGTTGGAGACTTCCACGTCCGGGAGCATTTTGGAAAGACGGGATGCAATGCCGTTGGAAAAGTACTGGAAGGTCCCTCCTTCAGGGCCGCCACCAAAACCGAGACGGGTTTTTTCTGCGAGTGCCGTGCTGGGCAGGGCAAAGGCTGCGACCAGCGCCAGTGCGCTGACCAGTGACAGTAAACGTTTTGCAGTTTTCATGCTGAGTTGCCTCCTCTAGTGTTAGGGTTTGTGAATAAAAGGCCTGATGCCTTACAAGAGTACGCGGTTGCAACAGTTCTCTAACGCAAGGAAGATGCCATTAATCAAAAACTGTTTGCATTCCTATATTCAAGCACAAAAAAGAATGTTTGCAAGGCTTTGACAAACGATTCATGATTGATACGAACATGCATGGCGAGGCCAAAAAATACCTATAGTGGCGAAAATCAGCCACGCTGTTCAGCTGGATTAAAAGACCTCAGAACGATATTTGAAAACCGGGGTTGATTGACAGGAATAATTTGGCTTGAAACCTTCTTCTTATCCTTATAGTGTGTGCCATGACAACAGGTTTGGCGGTTTGTGCAGACTGGTTCGTGAAGGTCCGAAATATAACTGGTTTCGACTCCTTAGGGGACTTTAGGTTCCGCCATCCTGCTTGGACGTTAAAGGTGTGAAAATGATCAAACGTGTTTACGCCCCGGCCAAAATAAATCTTTGTTTGCATGTGCTTGGCCGGCGTGAAGATGGTTACCACGACCTGGCCACACTGATGCAAAAGATCGATTTGCAGGATCGACTTGACGTTGCGGTATCAAACGGTTCGGATATAACGGTGTGTTGTCCGCAGGTTAATCTTTCTCCCGGAGTCGATAACCTTGCAGCGCGCGCCGCCAGGTTGTTTTTGCAGCACGTGGAGAAGACGTACAGTGTGGCAATTAACATAGAAAAGAAAATCCCTGAAGCGGCAGGGCTGGGTGGCGGCTCGTCGGATGCCGCGGCTGTTCTGTCAGCGCTGAACGGCCTTTTGGATAGCGGTCTTTCCCGTAGTGAACTGATGGTCTTGGGCCGGCAGCTTGGCGCCGATGTGCCGTTTTTCCTCTACGGCCAGACGGCATGGGCGACAGGTGTCGGAGAGCAACTGCAGCCGTGGCCAGGATTGCCTGCGCTATGGCTGGTTCTGGTTAACCCGCGGGTTGCCGTTTCGACTGCGTGGGCCTTTCAAAATTTGGGGTTGACACACTACAGGGCAATCGCTAAACTTCCGAGGTTTCCCCAGGGAACAAGTGCTTTAGTGCGTCTGCTACATAACGATCTTGAAGTAGTCACCTGCCAACACTACCCTGTGATCACGACTATCAAGAAACGTCTGATTGCCAGCGGGGCCGAAGGAGCTCTCATGTCCGGGAGCGGGCCCACCGTGTTCGGCGTGTTTGCAGATCGCGGCCGCGCCGAACGGGCGGCGGAAGCCATCTCCGGTGACACTGAATGGTGGGTTAATGTTGTCAGCCCGCTATGAATCAGTAACGAGTTGAATTAAAGGGGCGTCGCCAAGCGGTAAGGCAACGGGTTTTGATCCCGTCATTCGCAGGTTCGATCCCTGCCGCCCCTGCCACATAATGATGATTGCCGACGGACTTCTGTGGCCGTCGTCAGATTTTGATATGAGAATCAGGCCAGTCCAAGGTCTGGGGTCTCCAGCAACAGGTGATAACGTGCTCAAAGAACTGAAGATTTTTACCGGGAATGCAAACCCCGCATTAGCTCAGGAAATCTGTGATCACCTGTCTGTCCCTCTGGCCAAGGCCAGCGTCAAGAGTTTCTCTGACGGCGAAATTATGGTTGAGATCAACGAGAATGTCCGCGGTCGCGACGTTTTCGTGGTCCAGCCGACCTGCCAGCCGGCCAACCAGAACCTGATGGAACTTCTGGTTATGATCGATGCGCTCAAGCGCGCCTCGGCTGCACGTATTACCGCGGTTATCCCGTATTTCGGTTATGCCCGGCAGGACCGCAAGGTTGCGCCGCGAACCCCGATTACCAGCAAGCTCG
>Ga0316195_10000917_pt1 | contig 12694 bp, 11 predicted proteins | sample Phised1_MG_FD_204937 | JGI IMG/M metagenome (GOLD analysis project Ga0316195, IMG submission 204937) | Coastal sediment microbial communities from Maine, United States - Phippsburg sediment 1 | ecosystem: Environmental > Aquatic > Marine > Coastal > Sediment | place: USA: Maine | collected... | reverse complement strand
TATATTCTTTTCCAAGAATGATCGGGTTTTGGTCCAATGCAAAAAACCGTCCTGACGCATTCTTTTATCTTAGCACTCCTTCCGGCCATCTTTTTGCTCTCCTCCCTGGCCAAGGCGGACACGGCGAGGGGTATCCAAATCAAACCCGGCCGTTATGCCCTGGTAATCGGTAACGGCGCCTATCCGATATCACCTTTGAGGAATCCGACCAATGATTCAGCGGACATTGCCCATTTGTTGAAAACGCTCGATTTCGTGGTCGTCCATCACCAAAATGTTGGTCTCCAGGATATGGAGACGGCCGTCCGGAATTTCGGCCAGATGCTGAAGACAGGCGGCACGGGCGTATTTTACTACGCCGGTCACGGCATGCAGGTCGAAGGCCGCAATTACCTTATTCCCGTGGATGCGCGAATCGAGTCGCAGTCCGACGTGCGCTTCGAAGCCTTGGATGTGGGCCGGGTCCTGGGTAAGATGGAAGATGCTGGCAACGGCCTCAATATCGTCATCCTGGATGCCTGTCGCGACAACCCGTTTGCCCGTAGTTTCCGGTCGGCCCAGAACGGCCTGGCGCGTATGGATGCCCCCCGCGGGACGTTGATCGCTTATGCCACGGCCCCCGGTTCCGTGGCGGCCGATGGTGCCGCTGGCGAACGAAACGGGATTTACACCAAGCATCTGCTCAGACACCTGGCCACACCCGGCCTGCCGACGGAACAGGCGTTTAAAAATGTACGTATCGGGGTGATACAGGATACGGGGTCTAAACAGGTTCCCTGGGAGTCTTCCTCGCTCACCGGCAATTTCTATTTTGCTTCAGCGGGGGCTGCCAAAACGCCAAGGCCTGAAGCGCACCCCCCCGTCTCTGCGCCAAAGGACGATTCGTATGCGGATTATGAGGCCCTGTACTGGGAATCCATCAAAGATGCCAATAATCCCGAATTGTTCCGGGCCTATTTAAAAAAATTTCCAAAAGGGGTTTTTGTCGATATCGCTGAAATCAGATTGCAGGGAATGCCGAAAACCGAAAGCGCAAGTGTGCCCCGAGAGGTCCCGGTGACCGTGGCGGCTGTGATGAGCAAGCCTCAGATTCAACTCCGGTCGGCGCCCGAAAAAGTCACGCAGAACGAACTGGGCTTTATTCTGAAAAAATACGATTTCTTTGAAAAGACAAAAAACCGAACCGGGAATTTCAAAGGACAGATCGTCGAAGTTGGTGGTGGGATAGCGCAAGATAAAATAACAGGACTCATGTGGGAGATCGGCAAGTCTGGATCAAAGCTGACGTACAGTCGGGCGAAGAATTATGTGAAGGAATTAAATGCACAGAAATTCGGCGGCTACGATGACTGGCGGTTGCCGACGGTCGAGGAAATGATGTCTTTGTTGACAGCGGACCCGCATGATGGCGCCTACATCGACGGCATCTTTAAAGATTCCGATACGACCTTTTGGACCGCTGATCTTACAGATGGAGTATACCGTGAAGCACGTCTGGTCATTAGTTTTTTTTCCGGAGGGATTTTGCTATCCGAAGGCCGGGCCTATGCCACCTTTACAAACTATAATAAATATACCGACAATTTCGTGCGTGCGGTTCGAACGGCCGTCCCGTGACACCATCGCCATCGTGTGCCGTGGTTGTCTTCTCCTGATATCGCAGAGCCTTCACAGGTTAACGATCAGGCCCTCTGAATAGGCCGATCTCTCGTCATTTGCGCGTTCACCATACAGGCCTGCCACCTCCCTATCCAAGACAAGCACCAGATGATTTTCCCACAGCTTAAGCGGTTCCTGCGCCACGCCACTTGAAAACCACTGAAATTTATGCGGCCCACATCGAGATGGGAACCAGGAAGCAGAGGGACTATCTGGCGGACTTCCGGCAGCGTAAACTCGTCGATTCTGACACCGCCCCACCGGCGGCAACATAATAGCGATTCGGACACTTCGTCATTTCTGAAAAATGTCATTTTCGGTCAGCTCATCGAGAGGTTCCGTCTGGGAGATCACAAACCGCGAGAGGAACACACGGGTCTTATAATGATGCCAATTCGCGCCGAATGACGCCATGGGGGCTAAAGAATTGTAGAGATGGTTTTTTAATGAGCCGTCGACCGACCCGGAAGTGCCGGCCTAAAATTCATCCTGTAGCTTCCAGTAGAGGTGGAGGTAGCGTTTGAACTGTTCGGCGTAGAATTCGTGCAGTTTTTGTTCCGGATGGATGATCTGGACCACGGGGTTTTTGTCCTGTAGGCATTGGAAGGAATCGATCAGTCCAAGTGCGCGGCCGGCCAGGACCGTGGCTCCGAGAACCGACGCCTCGGGTTCGCTCGAAACGACAAGCTCCCGCCCCATGACGTTCGCGAGGATCTGCATCCAGATCATTGATCGCGTAAACCCCCCCGACACCCTGATTTCCCTGGATGTCCCGATTAACGCTTCGAGGGGCTGGGCCACACTCCATATGCCATAGCAGATGCCCTCCATCAGGGCACGGATCATGTGGGCTTGACCGTGCTGCAGGGAAAGCCCCAACAGTGTTCCGCGGACGTTGGCGTTCCAGTAAGGGCTTCGCTCGCCGGCCAGAAAGGGCAGAAAAACAAGTCCGTCGGCGCCGGCCGGGATAGCGTCGGCCTCGTCGCAAAGCACACTGTAGCTGGATATGCCGCGGTCCCGGGCCACCTTCTGGGCCCGGTCGCCGAAATGATCCCTGAACCAGCGTAGGACGATGCCGCCGTTATTGAGCGCACCGCCGGCCAGCCAAACCCCTTCCCAGGCGTAGTAGCAGAAGGTGCGTTGCTGCGGATCGAGCGTGGGGGTCGCCACCGGCCTCCGGACGGCCCCGCTGGTTCCGATCATGACGGTCATTTGGTCCGAACCGATGGTTCCCGAGCCCAGACTGGACATGGCGGCATCGGAGGAGCCCACGATGACGGGCACCGCCTGGGGCAAGCCGGTGCGCCGGGCGGCGTCCAACAGAATCCCGTTGATGCGGAAGTCCGGATCGACCAACGTGGGGAGGTGCGCCCTTGAGATCCCGGCAAGTTTGAGCGCCGTATCGTCCCAATCGGGCGCCGTGACGCTCAAAAGGCCGGAGCCGGAGGCGGTTGCCCGATCTTCAAGCAACATGCCGGTCAACCGGTAGAGGATGTAAGATTTAACGGAAACAACGGTGTGGATGCGTCTGAAGATTTCCGGCGCGTGCGCCCTGAACCAGGCCAGTTTGGCGAACGTGTACATGGGGTGCAACGGGCAGCCCGTCCGCTCATAGACATCCGCACCCACGTCTTCCTGTTTCCACCGTTGCACAAGATGTCGGGCCCTTGAATCCGCCCAGGTGAGGATAGGTGTCACCGGTACGCCATCGCCCGCCAGGCCGATAAAGGTGTGCAGCGCACTGTCCAGCGTAAACGCCAGAATGTCCTTTGAATGAACGCCGCTTTCAGAAAGTGTCCGGACGATGGCTTGCAGGACGGCGGCATAGATGGCTTGCGGGTCCTGCTCGGCCCAATCCGGTTGCGAATAGAGCGATGGATAGGCGACCGCGGCCATGCCCTGACGCTCGAAATCCCGGCTATAGAGTGCGCTTCGACAACTTCCGGTACCAATGTCAACCGCCAGGATGTATTCCAAAAGGCCTCCTTGCCCGGAGCACGGCACCATGGTCCGGCGGGCGTCACCAGGCACAGCGTCCCTGCATTCTTCCGTTAAGATCCTTCCCGGTATACGTGGCACCGGGCGACGTCATCGTCGCATCATCTCGGACCGCTCACCGACCGGTTCGGTTTTTCTGCTTCAGTTTTGCTTGGACTTCCGGATTGACCGTAAACTCAGGGAGGTCTCCCGCCAAGGCGCTGATGAGATTCCGCGCGGATGTCAAACCCATGGCCGCGGCCGCCTCCCGGGAGTGCGCCCCGATATGGGACGTCAGAACCGTATTCTCGATTTTGGCGAGCGGGGTGTTCACTTCCGGTTTCGTTTCCCACACGTCCAAGCCGGCCCCGGCCAGCCGGTTACCGGTGAGGGCCTCTCCGAGCGCTATTTCATCGATGTGCTCGCCCCGGGCGGTGTTGATCAAAATGGCGCTTTTTTTCATCAGCGCCAGCGCATCCGCGGAGATGATGTGGTGGGTGGCCGCCGTCAGGGGCAGGTGCAGGCTGACGATATCGGCCGCGGAGAGGATCTCCTCAAGCGGCCGGTAGGTCGCCCCCACTTGTTTTGCCCACGCCAAGTCCGGCGAAATATCGTAGCAGAGCAGGCGCATGTCAAAACACCGTGCGCGCAGCGCCAGCTCACGACCGATCCGACCGGTGCCCAATATTCCGAGGGTTTTGCCTCCCAACTGAAAGCCTTTCTGACTTTCCCAGCGCCCCGCGCGAATCCCTCGATCGCATACGGCAATGTGGCGGGCTACAGCCAGCATGAGCCCGATGGCCAGTTCCGCGACGGCGGCACTGTTGGCGCCCGGTGTATTGGCAACGATGATGCCGCGCTGGGTGGCACTGTGCAGGTCGATATTGTCCGTTCCGCTGCCGTATTTGGCGATTGCCTGCAGACGGCCGGCTTTGCGGAGAACCCTTTCGGTGATGGGATCGAGACCGACGATCACGCCGCTGACCTCCGGAATGCAGGCGACGAGTTCCTCTTCGGTCATTATACGGCCGAAGGGATTCAAAATGAGTTCACAGCCGGCCTTGCGAAGCAGATCCAGAGGGCGCGCATCATACCGGGCAAAGGTTCGCGGGGTGATAAGGATCTTGTGGGGCATCGTTTCGATCACTTCCTTATTCAAGGACCTGAATCCATGTTCAATGGTTTTCGAAAGGCGCCGCGGTTTATGGGCAACGCTTAAGCACCGTCGGTGGCTGTTCCGAACCGTTACCCCCATGCCGCCGCCAGGAGGGTTCGGAAGATTTTAACAACCGTTCGGTCACTGATTCACCATTTCAGTCTTATCTTGTAGAAAACCCACAATAGATCAGATACGTGAGGTCTTCGTTTAGTTCAATTGTTTGATTCTGAGACCGTAGCGTATAGTTCAGCATATAGTAAAGGTCTAAAATGAAGGTTGATAAGGCCAAAGAGTCCTCATTAGTAACCGATATAACTGGTCGGGCCGGAGGGATGAAACCCCCCGCCCTCATTCTCCCAAATTAAGGCCGGTTGTTTGGGATAAAGTTTATAGATGATTGTAATGCGCTTGCATTCCAGATAACTGGAAATACAGGCTATTTCTGTTTGGTAGACGTTATTTGCGTTGGTGGCCCCTGCGTTGGGGGTTAGCGCCTTCATATGGTCTATTCGGACAGCCCTTCAAGTTTCAACCCGAAAAAGCAATCTCAACATTTGGTCGTATCTGCCAAGCGCCATAATTCACATGGTGATAGCGGGTCCTAACCCGTCAAATGTTTGATCCTGTCATATTGGAGCGGCACAGAATAACCAATCCGGTTGTCAGATGTGAACGATTGAAATGGGTGTTGACTAAGTTAAAATGATAATTATTATCAATTAGAAATAATTCTTCTTTAGAACAAGAGGCTTCAGTTGGCGAACCACAAAAAAAGATTTGAAACCATTATCCAAAAATTAAGGGATAATCGCCACAAGATAACGCCTCAGCGGATTGCTATCGTTAGAATTCTTGCCAAAAGTGAAGGCCATCCCAGTGTTGAAAATATCCATGGCCAGATAAAAAAAAACTTTCCAACAATGAGTCTTGCAACTGTATACAAAAATATTTTATTAATTAAATCATTGGGTGAAGTTCTCGAGTTAGGGTTCCCGGATGGGAGCAACCGATACGATGGAAACAAGCCTACCCCCCATCCACACGTCATCTGTATCAAGTGCAAAAAAATTGTCGACCCCGACCTGGATAGCCTGGATGAAATGGCTAAAGAGGTCGCTTTAGAGACTCATTTTAAAATTCTGAATCATAGGTTGGACTTTTTCGGTATATGCAGAAATTGTATGACAGAAGAAGTTTAATAAATTTTTTACCGGTATTGATAATAATTATCATCTAATATTTGATTTCTATTATAAAATGAATGAGGAGGCCAGCCCATTTGATAAAGAAAATGACCAAAAATATTGCTGCCTTTGTCTCTGATAATTAGATTATAACGACAGCAGACCCCGGATTTTGTGTTCAAAAGATTACGCCATGTTTTGCTAACGATCCTTCAAGTCTCCCATTGTCACTAAAGCCAATCATAAGTCCGCGAAAGTAAATTAGCTGTATAGGGGCACCAAAGAACGCTATTCATAGCACCACGGTGCCCAAGCTCAGACAACGAAAGGAGAAAATGTTATGACTAACGAGAGCAAATGCCCGGTAACGGGATCCACTGCCAGCGGCGGCACATCGAACCGGGACTGGTGGCCGAACCAGTTGAACCTCAGGATTCTTCATCAGCACGCGAACAAGAGCAATCCCATGGGCAAGGGGTTCAACTATGCTGAGGAATTCAAGAAACTCGACCTGGAAGCCTTGAAGAAGGATCTCTATGCCCTGATGACCGACTCGCAGGAATGGTGGCCGGCCGACTACGGTCACTACGGGGGACTCTTTATCCGGATGGCCTGGCACAGCGCAGGCACCTACCGCATGGGCGACGGCCGCGGGGGCGCGGGGTCCGGCAACCAACGCTTTGCACCCCTCAACAGCTGGCCCGACAACGTGAACCTCGACAAGGCGCGCCGTCTGCTCTGGCCGATCAAGCAGAAATACGGACGAAAGATCTCCTGGGCCGACCTGTTGATCCTCGCTGGCAACTGCGCTCTGGAGTCCATGGGCTTCAAGACCTTCGGCTTTGCCGGCGGGCGCGCGGACATCTGGGAGCCCGAAGAGGATGTCTACTGGGGTGCTGAAGAGGAATGGCTGGCGACGAGCGACAAGCCCAAGAGCCGTTACAGTGGCGACCGCGACCTGGAAAACCCCCTGGCGGCCGTGCAGATGGGCCTGATCTACGTGAACCCGGAAGGCCCGGACGGCAACCCGGATCCGGTCGCTTCCGGCCGTGATGTTCGCGAGACCTTCGCACGCATGGCCATGAACGACGAAGAGACCGTCGCCCTGGTCGCCGGCGGGCACACTTTCGGCAAGTGCCATGGCGCGGGCGATGCGGCGCAGGTCGGTCCGGAACCCGAAGGCGCCCCCATCGAGGAACAGGGGCTCGGCTGGAAGAGCAGTTTCGGCAGCGGCAAAGGCGGCGATACGATCAGCAGCGGCATCGAAGGCGCCTGGAAGCCGAACCCGACCAAATGGGACATGGGCTATCTGAAGGTGCTTTTCAAATACGAGTGGGAGCTGGTCAAGAGTCCGGCCGGCGCGAATCAGTGGCTGGCCAAGGACGTGGACGAAGCGGACATGGTGGTTGACGCCCACGACCCGTCCAAGAAGCATCGGCCGATGATGACCACGGCGGACCTCTCGTTACGCTTCGATCCAATCTACGAACCGATCGCGCGGCGCTTCCTGAAAAATCCTAAGAAATTCGAGGACGCATTCGCCCGGGCCTGGTTCAAGCTGACCCACCGGGACATGGGCCCCCGCTCGCGCTATCTCGGCCCGGAGGTCCCGTCAGAGGAACTGATCTGGCAGGACCCGGTGCCCGCCGTCGATCACAAGCTTGTCAACAAAAAGGACATCGCCGACCTGAAGGGCAAGATCCTTGCCTCAGGCCTGTCGGTCTCCCAACTGGTTTCGACAGCCTGGGCTTCAGCGTCCACCTTCCGCGGCTCCGACATGCGCGGCGGGGCCAACGGGGCGCGCATCCGGCTTGCGCCGCAAAAGGATTGGGAGGTCAACCAGCCGGCCCAGCTGAAGAAGGTCCTGAAGACCCTCGAGGGCATCCAAAAGGCCTTCAACAGCGCCCAGTCCGGCGGGAAGAAGGTTTCCCTCGCCGACCTGATTGTCCTGGGCGGTTGCGCCGGCGTCGAGCAGGCGGCGAAGAAGGCCGGTCATAAGGTGGCCGTGCCCTTCACGCCGGGACGCACGGATGCGTCGCAGAAGCAGACCGACGCACCGTCATTCGCCGTCCTCAAACCGGCGGCGGACGGGTTCCGTAACTACGTCAAGACCAAATTTGCCGTAGCGGCCGAGGAGTTGCTGTTGGATCGGGCCCAATTGCTGACGCTGACCGCTCCCGAGATGACGGTTCTCGTCGGCGGCATGCGCGTATTGAACACCAACTTCGGCCAGTCTCCACACGGTGTTTTCACCAAGCGGCCCGAGACGCTCACCAACGACTTCTTCGTGAACCTGCTCGATATGGACACGGCGTGGAAGGCAACCGCGAAAGACGAAGACGTGTTCGAGGGTCGTGATCGCGGCACGGGCAAAATCAAATGGACCGGCACCCGTGTCGACCTCGTCTTCGGTTCGAACTCCCAACTCCGGGCCCTGGCGGAAGTCTATGGCAGTGAGGATGCCCAGGAGAAGTTCGTGACCGACTTTGTAGCGGCGTGGAACAAGGTTATGAACCTTGACCGCTTCGACCTCGCTTGATCGTCGCATAAACGTCTTCGAAGGCTACTGGAGCAAATGCTGAACTGCAAATCGGATGATCAGGAAGTGATAGTTGCCCGGAATTGACGGATGATTTAAACAACGCTAACGGAAGCTATTCGCAATATATGAAGGCGGCGTTTCAATATTCCCCGAAACGCCGCCTTTTTTAGGCCCTTAAAGTCTGCTGGCCACAGAACCGGAGCCGAAACCACCTAACAAACATTTCGGTACGGGTCGCCAATACGACACTTCGAACCTGTTAAGAGACAGTAATAAGTTTTATAGCGTTTGTTTCATCGAAGTAACGGTGACTTCAAGCACACGTGTTAAAAAGGAAAACTTGCTTTTCATCATATCAAATTCAGGCCCCGAGTTTATGAATTTGGCCGTGCCCTCAAGAAGGTAGCCTGTACCAGGACCCATGCGACCGTCGATTTCCTTGGTGCCAATTGTGAGTAACACTTTGTTGTTTTTGAGTGTTTTCTTTTCAGTTTTTCTCATTTTCCATGCGGGGATGAAGAGCCTTTCGTCGTCTGGTGTAACGAGGTAGCTGTTCCAGGTGTTTACAACATGGGCTTCCCCATCAGCGCATGACACAATAGCAACGATGCCCTCTTTGCTGATAACTTCACGAAATCTGTCTGTTAACATGTTTGTTCCCCTTTTTGGTATTTAATTATGGACATTATGTATCCAAATTAGCTATAAAAAACCATGGCGCTCAGGAAATGTCAAGACAAAATCTACCTGATGCGGTACTCATTTAGTCCTGTAACTACGAAAGGGGATAAGCGATGCAATTTAGTGTTGGGGTAGAATATGCGTTTCATTCAATATTTTACATGGTGGATCTTCCTGAACGAAAAACGCTAGGAATTAAACCGATAGCAGAATTGCACGGAATTACGGATAGTTATTTATCTAAGATTTTCGCGAAGCTGCGAAAGGCAGGGATTGTCCGATCCATTACGGGCGTTAAAGGCGGGTATGAATTGGCAAGACGCGCTGAAGATATTTCCTTTTGGGATATTATCGAGGCGATTGAGGGGCCTTCGTTCTTTTTCCAATGTGCTGAAATTCGGAAAAAGAATATTTTTGTGGATGATCCATCTGTGTTTACCGATGAATGTCCATGTCTGATAAAAGTGGTTATGCAGGAAGCGGAGGAACTGTTTCGGAATAGATTAAGAACCAAGTCTCTACGTTGGTTGTACGATCAAGTGCACAAAGATTTTCCAAAGGGGAAAAAGAGGGCAATAAGCGAGTGGATTAAAGCCATATGACGATGGTATGCGGTATAATTGTGAACGGTTAGCTAACGAAACCAATTTTGAGGGAGAAGGGCATATGAGCCTCGCACAGCTTCAGCGCTTCCTGCGCCATGACCACCAGAAAACAACGGAAATCTATGCGGGCCATATCGAGATGGGAATCGGGAGGCAGAGCGACTCTCTGGCCGACTTCCGGCAGCGCAAATTAATCGATTCAGACACCGTAGCGTCTATCCGGGCTGCCCCTTTGGCTCCAGTCCTTACGCAATGACCATCTCAACGTTTAGATATCCGACCCGGAAACCGATTTCCGGGCTGATATCCGGTGAACATTTGCGATTTTTTTCACAAACGGCAATTCGGCTTTTCACTCTATATTGAGCATCTTTTTCCCCATGGCGACGCGTTTTTCCAGATCCGCGTCTTCCAGTTCTTCGGCAACGCTTTCCAGCACGTCGGGGATTTCAATCTGCTGGGGACATTTCTCCAAACATTCGCCGCATTGAACGCATTGGGAGGCCCAGCCAGGGGTTCCGGATATCATGCCGCTCATGCGTATGGCGTACATGAATTTGCCTTCCTGCTCATTACCGAACATATGCATCTTGTTGTACACCTCGAAGCAGCCGGGAATATGGACATCCGAGGGGCAAGGCATACAATAGCCGCATCCGGTGCAACCCACTTTCATCAGCGTTTTGTACTTTCGGCTGGCCGCTTCTACCAGTTTCAGTTCATCTTCCGTCAGGGAATTCGGCAGGGCCTCTGAGGCGATGGCCAGGTTTTCTTCGATGTGGGCCTCTTCGTTCATCCCTGAAAGCACGACCGTGACTTCGGGGTGGTTCCACACCCAGCGCAGGGCCCACTCCACCGGTGTCCGCTTTACCGCTGCTTTTTCCCAGACGGCGCCAACATCCGCCGGCGGGGTGGGCAGCCCCAGGTTACCACCGCGCAGCGGTTCCATGATCACGATTCCCAGGTCCCTCGACGCAGCATATCGCAGGCCTTCGGTGCCGGCCTGGTTTTCTTCGTCGAGATAATTGTACTGTATCTGACAGAATTCCCAGGGGTAGCCGTCCACGATCCGCTTGAAATCGTCAAGCCTGCCATGGAAGGAAAAGCCGGCGTTGACGATGCGGCCGTCGGCCTTGGCTTCGTCCAGGAAGTCCTTCACGCCGAGCGCTTCGAGCTGGTCCCAGGGTTGCCCGGCAAGTGCGTGGAGCAGGTAGTAGTCGATGCGGTCCGTCTGGAGTTTTTTCAACTGAGCGTTGAGATAGGTGTCCATATCCGTGCGGCTTTTGATCATCCAGGAGGGCAGCTTGGTGGCGATCTTGACCTTGTCGCGGTAACCGTCGGCCAGGGCACGCCCCAGGACATTTTCGCTTTCCCCGGCATGATAGGGCCACGCCGTATCCAGGTAATTGATCCCTTGGTCGATGGCATCTTGGATTTGTCGGACAGCCCGCGGCGCGTCAATCCGGCCTTCTTTGGTCACGGGGAGGCGCATCAGGCCGAACCCCAAGATAGAAAGTTCGTCTCCGTTTTTGGGCATTTTTCGGTAAAGCATGCTGATTTCCTTTTGATTCGGTCGATGATTTTGTTTTCCTGCAACAAGGTATGAACCATTGCCGTTCGGAAAGCAACTTTGGTAATGGTGACACCATCTTCTATCTTCCTTGAATCGCTTACTCGTCGTGAAGGCGCATGCCAAAACCGCCGCGGTAGTTTTTTTGAATCCATAGAGGATGTGTGTCGATAAGATGCTCATGCTTTCCCCCCTGAAAAAAACTGGCTTTTCTACGCTATATGAGGAGGGAAGACAAGTTTCGTAGCCACATACGTCCTCGTCTGATCGTGTGGCCGATGTCGGTGACAGCCTAAATAGCTGATTGAATATTCACATAGCCGCGGTAAGAAAGCCGATCATTCGCATACGGATCCCCTGGGTTCCCGAGAGGCTCTTTTCACTTTCCCATTAATTGTTGCGCACGCAACGGTGATATGTTAGTTGTTGTTGCGTACGCAACAGTTAGCGGAGCTGAAACCATGCATGCGCGTTCGATCGGAAAATTGGTCACCTATATTGCCAGACATCTCAACCGATATGTCGATCTGGAGACCGCCCATCTCAATCTGAGCAGCGCCACCGTTCCCTTCCTGACCTATCTCTGCGAGCACAATGGCGTTCATCAGGATGAGATGGCGGAAAACCTGCAATTTGATAAAAGTTCTGCGGCCAGAGCGGTAAAAGCTTTGGAACAAAGGGGTTATGTCACCAAGGTCATCGATCCCAATAACAAAAGGAGAAATGTGGTCACGCTAACGAAACTGGGGCTCAGTATCCAGGATGAACTTTCGGAAATTCTGAAACAGACCACCAACCGTCTCTTTGCGGATTTTCGGGCCAGCGAGATCGACCGGTATTTTAAAAACACGGAAAAAATAAATCAAAACCTCAAGAAGATGATGAAGGACCAGAAACGCTGAAGGGTTGTTTACGTCATCACGACGCTTGATGCATGTCTAGTAAAGAAGGGATGCCAACCCCTCAGGAACGGCCACGACACGCTAAGGGAGAACAACATGAACACCGAAAACCCCATTCCTGACATATCAAGGCTGTTTATCGGGGCCAAGAACGAGTTCGAGGTTGAAACCGTTTTTGCGAAAAAAGGGGCTGTATCGCCGGATGAGGCCCACGATTTTGACGAGATCCTTGTTTTGCTTGACGGCCGCATTGAACTTCAATTGGGTGGTAAGAGGGAGGTGCTGACGGGTCTTACCCTGAAAGAAATCCCGGCCAACACCCGACATGTTATCCGCGCACAGGAAACGCCGACCCGCATCGTCATCATCCATCCTGACCGACTGAAGGTATAGTGGGAAAACCAGTGTCGCTATC
>Ga0316195_10000916_pt1 | contig 12701 bp, 11 predicted proteins | sample Phised1_MG_FD_204937 | JGI IMG/M metagenome (GOLD analysis project Ga0316195, IMG submission 204937) | Coastal sediment microbial communities from Maine, United States - Phippsburg sediment 1 | ecosystem: Environmental > Aquatic > Marine > Coastal > Sediment | place: USA: Maine | collected... | reverse complement strand
ATCCACGAGGGACAGATTGCCGCGGACGGCGACCCCCATTATATCCTGGCCCACGCCGAAACGGATTGGGGGTTGGAAGTCCCTCTGGCAAATCGTGTCGGCGTCTCCCTGGGCCTGGCGCCGCCACCGCGCACCATTGAAGATTTGCGGCCCATCCCGCCGCAACCCACGCTGATCGAAGCGTTAGAGCCCCGTCTGCCGGAAACCGTCATCGATCAGGGCCAAACACCCGCCGTGGCGGTCGATGATCTTTACTGTCATCTCGGGGGCCGACCCATCCTGGTCGATATCCGCTTCACCCTCCAGCCCGGCGAATGCATTGCGGTGGTCGGGGCCAACGGGGCCGGCAAAACCACCCTGCTGCGACATCTGATCGGACTTCAGCGGCCGACCGGGGGCCGGATCCGAATCAAAGGGCGCGACACGGCCCGCACCCCGATCAGTGACCTGGCCCGGGACGTCGGCCTGGCTTTTCAAAACCCGGACAACCAATTTTTCCGGTTGACGGTGGATCAGGAAATCCGGGTCGGGCCGGAAACGCTCGGCATACCGGACAACGCCTGGATCGAAGAATTGATGGCGATCTTTCATCTCGCAACATATCGGTCCCGCGCACCTTATCGCCTGAGCGGCGGGGAAAAAAAACGGGTGGCGTTTGCTTCCGCCCTGGCATCGCACCCGGCGGTGCTGGCCCTGGATGAGCCCACCGCCGGTCAGGATTTCGAATTTCGGCGAAATCTGCGTGACTTCCTGCGCCAGATGCAGGCCCGGGGGCAAGCGATCATCATTGTCACCCATGACCTGACCTTTGCCGAACGCACGGCCAGCCGCTGGCTTCTGATGGCCGGCGGGCGCCTGCTGGCGGATGCCGCCCCGGAACGGATCATGGCCGACCCCGATCTCATGGCCCGGGCCGGTCTGGAGGTGACCGACCGCTTCCGCCTGGCACAACTCTGGCAATCGAAGGAAGATCGTGTTTGATCCGCGCACCAAACTGATGCTGACCCTAGCCTACGGCACGTTAATCGCCTTGACGCGCAAGCCGGAGTGGCTGTTGGCGGAATGGTCGACGCTAGTTGTCGGCATCGTCGTCATGGGTCAATTCAAAGCCTATCTGCGCTGGCTGGCCATGCTGATCCCCATGGCCCTCTTTTTCGGAGGGGTCACCTGGTGGTCCACCGACCGGGCCACCGGGCAAGCAGCCGCCCTGAGCCTGATGGCGATCACGACGACGTTTTTTGGTTTCTTTGCGAGCACCGAACCGGAAGATCTCGGCAACAGCCTCGTCCATGCCGGTCTGCCTTTTCCGGTGGCCTTCGTCATGACCGCCGCCATGCAGTTTGCCCCGGTCATCGGCCGCAAGGCCCGGGCGATCATCGAAGCCCAGCAGGCCCGGGGGATTGCCCTTAAACCCGGTTGGCGCGCCTTGCGGAATTATCCGGCACTGCTGATCCCGCTGCTGATCCAATCGTTCCAGCTGGCCGATGCCCTGGCCGAAGCCATGGAAGCCCGCGGCTTCGGCCGCGCCGGCCGAACCTTCCGGACAGTCTACCGTATGCGGATCCCGGACTGGCTGGCCGTCATCGCGGGGTGGGGAAGCATCGCCGCCGTGCTGTACTATTTTGCTCGCTGAAAAAGGATAAAAAGGAAGATCGCGGGATGCCTGGGCAAGAAAAGACCACGACGGAATATGACGGCCGGCGGACGCTTATCATCGGCGACGTCAATACCGGCAAAACACGCCTCACCGCGAATGTGCTGGCACGCTGGGTGACGCAGGGTCGTTCAAAAGAAATCGCCGTGCTGGATCTGGCGCCGGAGACAAAAGAAACCATCGGCGGCCGCATCCATCTGCCGGCGGGCTTCCGGGGGGCGGTTCTGGCTGCGACCATCGTGCCCCCCCGCCTGAGTGGCCGTGACGAAGTCGAAGCGGACACCCTGGCCCAAGCCAATGCGGCCGCTATCGAAAATCTTCTCAAGGATTCGCGCCTGGCACACTGTCCGACCCTCGTCATCAACGACGTGACACTCTACCTGCAGGCCGGGAAGTACGATCATCTGTGGGCGGTCATTCAGCCGGTCGCGACGGTCCTGATCAATGCCTATTACGGTCACAGTTTTCCGGATTACCAACTGTCCCGGCGGGAACGTCAGCTCACCGACCGCCTGATCCAAGATTGCGACCGCGTCATCCGGCTGCCTATTCCCGATCGTCATGACTAACCGCAGACGATCACTCCAATCACATTTTTTATCTCTTTTTGGATACCTGAAAAACAGCAAACCACCCGGTCGCTGCCAGGCGGCTTGCTGTTTTGTTTAAATATGTCGTCCGTAAATTATGTTCTGATTGGGAAGGTGGATTTTGCTTCCTATCAAGGCCGCAGGCGACTGGTGACCGCCGGCGTGGCTGCGCTACGTGGAGGATAACCAGAAACCGAGAACGCCCATAGGGAAAGGGCGCAAAAGGCTATTACGGTAGCCAGTCTTCTGATTGGAAGGGGGGGATTTTGGTTCCTGCCAAGGCCGCAGCCGACTGGGACCCACAGGCGTAGTCCACTACGCCGAGGACGCCCAGGAGGCGAGAACGCCGGCAGGGGCCAAAAGGTCCCCCTTCCAACGGAAGACTACCAGCCCCAAGTGAGGTAGTCATGCATCGAGTCGGCCGCTTTTCTTCCGGCCCCCATGGCCAGGATAACGGTGGCGGCGCCGGTGACGATATCCCCCCCGGCCCAGACGCCCCGTTTACTGGTCTTGCCGGTTTCCGGGTCCGCCATGATATAGCCCCATCGATTCAGTTTCAGGTCCGGCGTCGACTGGGTCAGCAGCGGATTGGCTCCGGACCCGACCGCAATGATGGCCAGATCGCAGTCCATCTGAAATTCCGAACCCTCTTTGGGCACCGGGCGCCGTCGGCCGGAGTCGTCCGGTTCGCCCAGTTCCATCTGGAGACATTCCATGCCCGTAAGACGCCCCTTGTCATTGCCCGTAAACTTGGTCGGCGCGGTCAGCAGAAACATTTCGATGCCTTCCTCTTCGGCATGGTGAATTTCCGCCGTGCGGGCCGGCATTTCTTCACGGGACCGCCGGTACACAATCTTGACACTGTCGGCACCCAGCCGCATGGCCGTGCGGGCGGCATCCATGGCCACGTTGCCGGCACCCAGCACCACCACATTTTTACCGCGCGGAATCGGGGTGTCCACTTTGGGGAAAAGATAGGCTTTCATCAGGTTGGCCCGGGTCAGGTATTCGTTGGCGGACAGGATGCCGATCAGGTTCTCACCCGGGACATTCAGGAAGCGAGGCAACCCGGCCCCGACGCCCAGATAGACGGCGTCATACCCTTCCTCGAACAACTCATCTATGCTCACCGTGCGGCCCACCACCGCATTGCACTGGACCTCGGCGCCCTGGCGTTCCAGAAAATTAATCTCCTGCGCCACGATTTCCTTGGGCAGCCGAAATTCAGGGATACCGTAGATCAAAACGCCGCCGGGCTTATGAAAGGCTTCCAGTACGGTCACAGCATGCCCCTTGACGATCAGGTCGCCGGCCACGGTCAGGCTCGACGGACCGGAGCCGACCACGGCCACCTTTTTGCCGGTCGGTTCGGATTTGGGCGGCAGGGCGCCGGTCCCGTGGGCGCGTTCGTAGTCCGCGGCAAACCGTTCCAGGTTACCGATCGCCACCGGATCTCCCTTTTTGGCCAGGATGCACACGCCTTCACACTGAATTTCCTGGGGGCATACCCGCCCGCAGACCGCCGGCAGAGCGTTCTTGGTCCACAAGTTTCGGATAGAACCGGTAAAATCGCCCTCTTTGATTAGTTTGATAAAGCCGGGAATGTCTACACTCACCGGACAACCATCGACACAGGCCGGTTTTTTGCACTGCAAACAGCGGGAAGCCTCCTGCATGGCCATTTCCTTGGTGTACCCCAGGGGGACTTCCTCAAAATTGCGGCGCCGGACCTCCGGTGCCTGTTCGGGCATCACGGCCCGCGGGATGCTCTTTTTTTTGGCCGGTTTTTCTGGCTGGGTCGACATGATAAAACGCCTCCACTATCAGAATAAGTCAAGCACATGCTTGCCCTCGAAAGGGTCATTTTCTCAGGATCGTATTTTACAGAAACCGTCGTGGCAGGCCTTCTCATCCTCGCAGTAAGCCTGCAGGCGCTGCATGAGTTCGTCGTAATCCACCTGATGGCCGTCGAATTCCGGCCCGTCGACGCAGGCGAATTTATTCTTGCCGCCAATGCTGACCCGGCAGCCGCCGCACATGCCGGTGCCGTCCACCATGATGGGATTCAAGCTCACGATGGTCTTGACGTTTTTTTCCTTGGTGATCAGGGAAACAAACTTCATCATGGGAACCGGGCCGATGGCAACGGCCAGCTTGACGTCTTCTTTTTCCAGCACCTCTTTCAGGACCTCCGTTACAAACCCATGGTGACCGTAGGAGCCGTCATCGGTGCAGACGTGCAGCTCGTGGGAGGCCGCTTTCATTTTATCTTCGAGAATCAGCAGGTCTTTGGAGCGCGCGCCGATAATGCAGATGACGCGGTTGCCGACTTCTTTCAGGGCCCTGGTAATCGGATGCAGCACCGCCACCCCGGTACCCCCGCCGACACACACCACCGTGCCCACTTTTTCCAGGTGGGTCGGTTTGCCCAGAGGACCGATGACGTCCTGGTACCCATCGCCAACCTGCAGGGTTTTAAAAAGCGCCGTGGATTTGCCCACGACCATATAAATGATGGTGATCGTGCCCTTCTCAGGATCCGTCTCCGCCATGGTCAGCGGGATGCGCTCGCCGTTCTCCGTGGCCTTGATGATGACAAACTGTCCCGGACGGGCTTTCCGTGCAATCAAGGGCGCCTCGATTTCATTGAGGACGACCGTGCCTTCCGACATTTCTTCCCGTTTGACGATCTTGAACATGGTGACCTCCACATCGCGTATTCAGCACCCGGTCGCGGGTGATCGATAAATCACTAACATCACAAGAACGGGTTTAACCGCTTTCACCCGAACCGGCAGCACGGCAGAACACGGGATGGCTGTTCGTTCACCCTGTCGACTACCAGGCGCCGCATGACTCAAAAAAGGAGGTCACAATAGCGCTTGACGACCGGGTTGGCAACCCCAATATTACCCGGCTAAACCCCCTTGCACGCTCCCCATCGGCAATGTTATGGGGCATGGGCCTTTAACGGAAAACAACGAGGAAAAACATGATGCGACTGTTCGACAGCCATTGCCACCTGGACGACAAAAGTTACCAGCCCGACCGGGAAGCGGTGCTGGAGCGATCCCGGGCGGCAGGGGTCATGGGGTTCATGGTGGTGGGGATCAACCCCCAGACGGCCCGCAAGGCGATCCGGCTGGCTGAAACCCACCCCGGCGTCTATGCCTCCGTCGGCATCCATCCCCACGATGCATCACACTGCTCGGATGCGGTTTTAGAGGAGTTGGTCGATCTCGCGAAACACGGCAAGGTCTGCGCCTGGGGGGAGACCGGCCTGGATTTCAACCGCATGTATTCCCCCCGCGACGTGCAGGAAAAGTGGTTCGAACGTCAGCTGGATATCGCCGCCCGGCTGGGCCTGCCTCTCATCTTTCACGAACGCGAAAGCAACGGACGTTTCCTTGAAATGCTGAAAGCCTCCGGCACGGCTTCCCTGCGGGGGGTTGTGCATTGTTTCAGCGGCAACCGCCGGGAAATGCTTGCGTATCTTGATTTAGGACTGCATATCGGCATCACGGGTATCGTCACCATGCAACAGCGCGGCCAGGCCTTGCGGGATCTGGTGCCCCTGATACCGGAAGACCGCCTTCTGGTCGAGACGGATGCGCCCTACCTCACACCGGCCCCGGAACGCAACCAAGCACGGCGCAACGAGCCGGCATTTGTCAAATCCGTCTTGCTCAAGGTGGCCGAAATCCGGCAAACCGACCCGACGGCCATGGCTGAAACCACCTGGCAGAATACCTGCAACCTGTATGGGCTGAAGCAGCCATTAGCCTGACGAAAAAGAACCGCCACCGAACTGGTCAACCTATCGTGCGACGCCGCCGTCATCCGCTTGTAAAGCGCGGGCGATTTTGATGGCCATGATGCAAATCCCACCGAAGACGACGTCCTAAAACATTCAAGATCAAGGCGTGCAAATTCCAAGGAACGAGGCGTACATCAGTACGCCGCAGCGACGAGGAATGCCGCACAACACGGGTATTGAACGTTTTAGGACGTCGTCTTGGACATGAGATGGGCGACCATCGCCTCCAACCCATCGATGGACAATTCAAACATGGGGAAGATATCGCGGATGATACTGATGGTCTGGGTATAATCCCAGCGGGATTGGGGCACCGGATTCAGCCAGACGGTTTTTTCAAAGGTTTCCGCCAGCAGTTGCAGACGGCGCAGGCTGGGGTCGCCGCTGCGTTCCTGGATATAGATCGACCCTTCCCGGGCCATCAGTTCGTAGGGCGCCATGCTGGCATCGCCCACCAGAACCAGCCGGGTGGCGGGATCGTAACGGGCCAGCTCCTCCAGCCGGACGGGCTGCTTGTAGCGTGACGGGTCTTTCCAGAGGGCATCGTAAACCGTGTTGTGGAAATAAAAGGTTTTGAGATCCTTGAACTGGTCCCGGGCGTAGTTGAAAAGGGTCTGGACGATTTGCACATAGGGATCCATGGACCAGCCGCCATTGTCGATGGCCAGGATCACCTTCAGGCGATCCTTCAGGTCCCGGTCGAAAACGATCTCGATATCCCCCCCGTTTTTCATCGTCTGGTAGATGGTGGCGTCCACGTTGACCTGGTCCCGCGGGCCCGTGGGCACAAGATGCCGCAGACGTTTGAGGGCCTCATTCATCATGGAGGCCTTCAATGGCCCACTCAGGGAATAATCCCGATAGCGGCGGTCCATGGCCACCTTCACGGCGGACTTGTTGCGGGATACGCCGCCCACCCGCATGCCCCCCGGATGATAGCCGGAATGACCGACCGGCGACGTCCCGCCGGTGCCGATCCAGCGGCTGCCGCCATGGTGTTCCCCGTCCTGGTCTTTGAGACGCTCCTTGAAATAGTCCAGCAGCTCCTCGGGGGTCATCCGCTGCAGTTGTTCTTCGTCAACACCCAGGGCATCCGCCATTTCGCGGGGGTTTTGCAGCCACTCCGCCAGCAGGGCCCGGGCCATTTCGTCAATCTCGAGACCCTCCAGATCGGGTAGCTCGGTCCCCTCGAAGGTGTGGGCGAACACCTGGTCAAAGCGGTCGAAATAGCGCTCGCTTTTGACCAGGATCGCCCGGCCGGCCGTGTAAAAATCGTTCAACGATCCGATCAAACCGGTTTTGAGCGCACGGTGCAGTGTTAAGAAGGCGGTCGGGCTGACCGGCACGCCGTGATCTTTGAGGGTATAAAAAAAATCGATGAACATCAGAAGAGTTTCCGGCCGTGCACCACACTGCTGGCCCGCTGGTAGTCCTGGCTTTTTTTGAAGAGCACCCCCAGAAAGGGCGTTTCTCCCCGGGCCAACTGCTTGGGATTGAAATCCGGGTCCGTCCGCAAGGCCCGGATCCAGTTGATCAACTCGCGCGTGGCGGGCCGTTTTTCGACACCTTCCAGCGCGCGCAGGCGGTAAAAGGTCTCCACGGCCGATTCCATGAGCGCGTTGTCAATGTCGGGGTAATGGACCTGAATGATTTTGCGCATCATCTTGGGGTCCGGGAAGGCGATGTGGTGAAAATTACAGCGCCCCAGGAAAGGATCCGAAAGATCTTTTTTGGCGTTGGAGGTGACGATGATCACCGGCCGGTGGTTGGCCGGAACCGTTTTGTCAATCTCGATGATGTCAAACTCCATCTGGTCGAGCACATCCAGCATGTCGTCCTGGAAATCCGTGTCCGCCTTATCGATTTCGTCGATCAGGAGGACCGTGCGCGTGTCGGCCGTAAAGGCCTGGCCAATTTTGCCCATCTTGATATAGGCCTCGATATCGCTGACGTCCCGATCGGAATCCGCGAAGCGGCTGTCATTGAGACGTGTCAGGGTGTCGTACTGGTAAAGGGCATCCACCAGTTTCATGCTGGACTTCACGTTCAGGACAATCAGGGGCATGCCGAGGTTTTCGGCAATCGCATGCGCCAGCATGGTTTTGCCCGTACCAGGCTCCCCCTTGAGCAGGAGCGGCATTTCAAGGGCCATGGAAATATTGACGATGGCGGCCAGCTCGCTGTCCAGCACATATCGGCTGGCCCCCGTAAATGAAACAGGCTGATTTTCTGGCATAGTGGTATCCTCTATCTTTGGTGGATCTCGATTTATTTGGGACGGACCGGGCTATCCGGCGTGTTAGCGCCTCGCGCAAATATGGGCGGACACCTCGCGCGTCAGCGTCAGCACCTTTTGGGCCTGCGCCAGACTGAGGGGCCCGACCCCGCAGCTGGGGCAAATCAGGGACTGGGTAAGCAGCTGCTCCCGGTCCACCCCTAAAGCCACCACGTCGTTGCATTGTCCTTCCCAGCGGCGCACCAGGGCGTCCACGGTGGCCGCTTCGAGGGCCTCGGCCGACCCCGTCGGCACGAGCCCCCAGGCAATGATGCCCCCCCTCCCGATGAATTGTTTGATTTGTTCGCCATACAGCAGAAACCGGTCGAAATACGAATAGGTATCGAAGTTGACGATATCGACCGAGGTCTCCAGGATCAAACCCCAATCCGTGTTGGCACACACGTGAATGCCGGCCAGTCCCCCTTCGGTGTGGATGACCTCATTGATTTCCTCGAGGCTGGCGGCGATTTCAGCGGCGGAAATACTGATCAATTCCGATGATCCGTAGCCCGCCAGGGCCGGTTCGTCGAGAAAAACCATCACCGGGCAGCCGAACGCCTTGAGGGTGCGTACCTGGTAAGCGGCCTTCAGGGCCAAAAGTTTTACGGCCGCATCCCGCGCGTTGGGATCGTAATATACCGCCCGCCCCTGGTGGTCCTTCAACCCCAGTCCGAAGGTAATCGGGCCGGTCACCTGGCCTTTGATGGCCACCAGCGTCGGCGCCATTTCGCGGGCCCTTTCCCTTAGGACATGGAACCCACCGGCCATTTCCTCGGATAAAGCGAAACGGGACGTTTCGATAGAATCCATATTGTCCGTCACCGCCAAGTAATCCTCGTAAAATGCCGCCAACTCGGTTTCAAAGCCATCCCCGCCAAGATCAACATACATTCGATCATCATCCTGTCGCAGGCCGGGCATACCCGGCGCAAACTGGGGCACCATGTGCTCCTCGTGATGGGTGGGCAACTGAGCCCACACCGGTATCCGGGGGGTTGCCTGAAAAACCATGTCCGCCGCCTCATGGTGGTCGACGACCGGCAGGCTGCCGATGAGCATCGGAAGACAATCGGGGTGAAACGGTTTCATGAAATCTCCTTGTTTCCAGAACGGCATGAACGTTTCATGCCCACGGTCCGTTTTTCTTGCAAAAATTGATAAATTATCACGGCAGGCTTGGATTGACAAGGCAGGCTTGCCAGTCCGGTCGCACGGCCGCCGCTCCCGGCGGCCCCATTCCCGATTGACATTGCCTTCGACAGGATGATATATTTTCTCAACTTAAAGCAATGATCAGTCCCACAGGGTATCCCGTGGCCGATATTATTTCCATATGCGACAAGCTTGATCGCGCCAAATTGGAAAAAGATGCAACGCTTGATAGACGCAAGCAAAGGGCTATCGAGCACCTCTTTCAACGCTCGTGCTGCGCGGTCAACTGTGAAAAATGTGGCCTGCCCGCCACCACATGCCCGAAAGAAAACAGCCCCAAAATACGCGATCATCGAGTGCCTTACCAGTTTTGTAAGGACTGCTCAGAAGAGTTTATCGACTATATAGAACGGCTGAAAGGCCGTGGAGATCCTGACTGTTACTGGCGCAACGAGGCCTGGCTGGAAATCTGGTCGACCTGGATCAACCACCGGGCGGCGTTGGACCGACATGCGCGATCGAAGGAATTCGCCCGCCTGTTGCAGGAAATCAAAGACATCACGTCTGAGTGAGAGGAGGAGGTATGTTCGGAATCGGAATGCCTGAGCTGATTATTATTCTGGTGATTATTCTCATCATCTTCGGCGCAGGTAAACTGCCGGAAATCGGCGCAGGAATGGGCAAAGCGATCAAAAGCTTCAAATCGGCGACCGCCGACGACGATAAAAAAGAAACCGATAAAATCGAGGACGAAAAGAAAGACGCGTAGCGTCATCAACCCTGACGCACCGCTCTTTCCGCTGAAACCAAACCCCGGCCCATGGCCGGGGTTTCTTGTTAGCCGATCGCTCGGAAAGCCTAACGGCCACTGCATCCAATGGCTGTTACCCGCATCGAGATCTGATTTTCTTCACAACCCGATCAGGATTGATCCGGCCCCCGCCGCCGTTCAAGCAGTTTGCGGATCTTTCGCCATACAATCAAAACCGCTATAATCATCAGGCTGATGAGAACAATGTTGAACAGCGGGAAATGATCGTAGTCCCTGTCCACGGTCCTGAGGCTGACCGCATTGGGGAACATCGAAAAGATCCGAATCCGCCAGCCATAGTATTTAACCAGCACCCACGGTTTTTCCGGAACGGAGGCATAGGCCTGGGCCTGGGCCGTCAGATCGGCGCTGTTGAACTTGAAATACGGCGGCCAACCCCATCCGGTATCCTCGTTGCGAAAAACCCTGGTCTTCCCGTTGCGGGCAACCGAATTGATATATCGGACATCGTCAGTTTGGAGGGTTCCGCGACCCGGGTCATCCACCGCTTGACGCTCCACCACCTTGCCGCTTGCGCGATCGACACGCTTCATATCCGTGCCGCTGATCTGAACCACGGCCGTGCGGGGGAGATTGTAAAACAGGAACAAGGCAACCACCGCAAACAGTAAAACCCCCACGACTATCTTTATTTTTTTTGTCGTTTTCAAACTCATACTCCTATGGTGAGCGTTTGGGAATCTTCATCCCTGCGTCATTATTCATCGATAGACCCCATATTTCGTATTCCGGCACACGCCCCAGGCGGTGCCTCAACTCAAACAGGCCGGTTTGCGATTAACACCATGGGACGATGGCCAATCTGGTCTTTGAACACCAAAAAAGCCTTGCCCTCTAAAACATCCTTCAATTGGTTGTAGTCTTTTTCTTTCATAGCCACCAGCGAAAGGGTCGGCTGGGCCAGATAGGCTTTCAGCGCTTCCACGTCTTCAAGTTCTTTGGTGAAGCTATCGGTGTAGTAGACGTAAGCGGCGCGATAAAACCGGTACATGGCCCACTGACCCCCTTGCTCGAGCTGCGCTTTGATCTTCTCGCAAAAGGGCCGGGGAGATTTGAAGAGTTCCATTTTTGGTACAAGGATCTGGACGCTATACACCGTCATGACGGTGATAAAGAGCGTTGGCAGCACCAAGAGGTGAAACGCCTGTCGACGGTGCCAGGCAAACCATATCAATCCGGCGAATAAGCCCGTGATCAGGCTCGCACCGATACTGGCCCAGAGCCATGGCTTCAGGTAAACGGCAGCACCAACAGGCAGTGCAAGCGTGACCAGGATCAGTAGACTCGCCAAGATCAAGCTCGGTATGCGTATCGCTTTTTGGTAGTAGGGCGTTTCCCAATGGCGAATCGCCATGTCACCCAGATAGCCCACCAACAACGCCAGGGCCGGGTAGAGTGCCAGAATATACTGATGCCGCTTGGTTTGTGCTATCGAGAAAAAGATCAACAGACTGATGGTCCACACGAGTAGAAACTGCATGGTGTTGCGATGCGCCTGGGAGCGCTTGGTAAGGCCCAGGTGAACGGCTCCGGGCAGATACAGAAACCAGGGCATAAAGGCCCATGGAAGCCCGATGATATAGTAATAAAAGGGGCGTTTGTGGGTCCAGGCATTGAAGAAACGTGTAAAATTGGTCTTCACGAGCAGCTCGGAAGCATACCCGTCACCCAAGCTGACCATCACGTACCAGGGCGCCGTCAACGTCAGGAAGATGAGAATACCCCAGAAAAATTTGAGATCTTTGATATGTTTCAGATCTTTTACCACCACCAGGTAGAAGAAAACCACCAGCCCCGGCATGACCAGGTTGACCGGTCCCATGGTCAAAACCCCCAAAGCGACGGCCACATACATCATTAAATAGGAAAAAGACCGTTTTTGCGGATCCGTGTAACCCCGGTAGAACAAAAAAATCGCCAGCGTCGCAAAAAAAGTGGAGAGCATGTTGGTCTGGGCCCAACGGGCATATTGCAAGAAGAGGATGCTGGTACCCAAAGTGCCGGCGGCCAGCAAACCCGCCGTAAGGGAAAACATCCGTTGCCCCAGAAAAAAGACGAGTAAAATGGTTCCCAGAGCCGAAAGAGAGGAAAAAATACGTGCGCGAAATTCATCGACGTCACCGTAGGGCAAAGAAATCAGACCGGTAAGCCAATTGTAAAGCGCCGGTTTGATGGCCCAGGGTTCGCCGTTAACGGTAGGGAAGGCCCAGTTGTTGGTGCGGATCATCTCCCGACTCATCTGAGCGTATTCATCTTCGTCCGGGGCCCATAAATCACGATCGCCCACTTTATAAAAAAACAGAAAAAAGCTGACAAACAAGAGCAGGATGACGATAAGTTTTCGATTTTGCTGCAATCGTTGTTGCATAGCAGGGACT
>Ga0316195_10000915_pt1 | contig 12724 bp, 13 predicted proteins | sample Phised1_MG_FD_204937 | JGI IMG/M metagenome (GOLD analysis project Ga0316195, IMG submission 204937) | Coastal sediment microbial communities from Maine, United States - Phippsburg sediment 1 | ecosystem: Environmental > Aquatic > Marine > Coastal > Sediment | place: USA: Maine | collected... | reverse complement strand
CCCGTGGAGCGTCGTCGTGCACGGCGCTGCCGAACTGATCACGATCCAGACCGACCTGTTCGACAGCTTCGAGCTGATCGTGCGCCCCTGGCACGTGTCGAACAAGCCGTACTTCATCCGTCTGCTCCCGACGTCCGTGTCCGGTCGTCGGTTCCACATGCAACGCAAGGAGACCCCATGATCCAGCACCTGATCGTCCCCGTCGACGGGTCCGACGCGTCGTGGCGGGCCGCCGACGTCGCGGTGTCGCTCGCACGACGCGGTGACGCCACGGTCGACATCATCGAGGTCGTCTTCGATCAGCACGACGTCGCCGACGCCGAGGCCCGACTGTCGGAACGCGTCGAACAGCACGACACGTCGGGCGTCGGCGTGACGACCCACGTCCGTCTCGCCGCCGAGAGCGTCGCGCAGGCGATCAGCGTGGAGGTCGAACAGCACCCGGAGGTCACCGTCGTGCTCGCTTCCCACGGCCGCGGCCGCTCGGCCGCGCTGCTCGGCAGCGTGACCGAGGAGCTGCTCGAACGCATCTTCGGGCCGATGCTCGTGGTCGGACCCCACGTCACCCACGGCGGGCTCGACGGGCCGATCATCGTCACGGTCGACGGATCCAAGGAGTCCGAGTCGGTGTTGCCACTCGCCGCTGCCTGGGGGATCGAGCTCGGCAGCGAACCATGGATCGTCGAGGTGGCCGATCCCGACGTCGGGGTGTCGGGCGACGTGAACGAGTCGGCATATCCGGCACGGCTCGCCCGCAAGCTGAACAGGGACTCGGGCCACCCGGTGCAGTTCGAGGTGCTGCACGGCGAGCACGTCCACGACGAGATCGCCGACTTCGCGCGGTCGATCGACGCGGCGATGATCGTCGCCAGCACGCGGGGCCGCACGGGCATGTCCAGATTCGTGATCGGCAGCACGGCAGCGGCGATCGTGCGTCACGCACCGTGTCCGGTGCTCCTGGTGCGCCCACCGCATCTCCCGCAGTGACGAACGGCGATGCCACGCATCGGACGTCTGCCCGATGGAGCGCAGCAGCGATGCGCCCGTATCATGGAACTCACCATGGACCGCGCGGAACTCGCAGGAGCGTTGATCGACTCCTGCCCTGACGGTTTGCTGCTCGTCGATCGTGACGGCACGATTCGGCTCGCCAACCCGGTCGCCAGCGAGATGTTCGGTCGAACGGAGGCCGACCTGGTCGGTTCGTCGATCGACGGCCTCGTCCCCACCGAGTTCCGCGCGACGCACCCCCAGCGACGCGCTGCGTACACGGCGGCGCCGACGAACCGGCCGATGGGCACGGGGCTCGAGCTGTTCGCCCAACACTCGTCGGGCGAGATGTTCCCGGTGGAGATCAGTCTCAGCCCCTGCGTCATCGACGAGGCGCTCTTCACGATCGCCACGATCCGCGACGTCAGCGATCGGCAGGAATCCGCATCGCAGATGGCGATGCTGCAGGACCGCGAGCGCATCGCTCGTGATCTCCACGACATGGTGATCCAGCGGCTCTTCGCCGCTGGCATGAACCTCCAGGCGGTGCAGGCCTCCGCCCAACCCCAGATGGTCGCCGACCGCATCGCGTCGACGATCATCGAGCTCGACGACACCATTCGCGAGCTCCGTGCCGCGATCTTCCGCCTCGGTCAGCACAACGAACGGCGGACGCTGTCGGCACAGATCACCGAACTGGTCCACGAACGCGCCCGCCACCTCGGATTCGAACCGGCGCTCCGCCTCGTGGGCGACGTCGACCAGCTTCCCGACTTCATCGCCGATCAGCTGGTCGCAACCGTCACCGAAGGGTTGTCGAACGTGGTGCGCCACGCGAACGCGACCTCCGCCGAGGTGCGCATCGAGTGCGCCGACAACACGCTGTCGCTGCACATCAGCGACGACGGCGTCGGCATTCCCAACGAGCCGAAACGCTCCGGCGGCCTGTCGAACATGATGTGGCGGGCGGCGGAACTCGGTGGGAGCTGCACGATCGGCCCGAACAATCCAGCGGGCACCCACCTGCTCTGGCACGTTCCGGTCTGACCGCCAGCCACCCAGCAACCCCCAGCGATGAGCCAAACGCCGCTATCCGGGCGGTTCGCTCATCGCAGACCCACGCCAACCCCGAGCGATGAGCCAAACGCCGCTATCCGGGCGGTTCGCTCATCGCTGCGATCGGGTGAGGCCGGCGCGGCGGGTGGTCACATCTCGTTGCGGTGGCGTTCGACGAGCCGGGCCGCGAGTGCAGCTGCTTCGGTCCGTCGCGACATCCCGAGCTTCGCGAGGAGATTCGAGACGTAGTTCTTGACCGTCTTCTCCGCCAGGAACATCTCCTGGGCGATCTGGCGGTTGGTGTACCCCTCGCCGATGAGATCGAAGATCCGGCGCTCCTGCGTTGTCAGATCCTCGAGGCGACCTTCCTCGCTGTCGCGCAAGCGACGACCGGCGAGGCGCACTTCGGCATCGTCGAGGTAACGACGACCATCCGCGACGCCGCGAATCGCATCGACCAGCTCATTGCTCCGGATCTGCTTGAGGATGAAGCCGGAGGCTCCGGCGAGGCCGGCATCGACCAGCGCACGGTCGCTGTCGAAGGAGGTCAGGATCAGCACCTTCACGTCGGGGAACTCGGTGGTGATCTCGCGGCACACGTCGATCCCGTTGTGCTCGCCGTCTCCGAGTCGCACATCGAGCACGGCGACGTCCGGAGTCTGTTCGCGGATCCCCGCAATCGCCTCGGCGGCGGTACTGGCTTCACCGACGACACTGAGGTCGTCCTCGGCCTCGAGCGCAGCCGCGATGCCCCGGCGCACCACCTCATGGTCGTCGAGCAGGAAGACGCGGATCATGAGGACATCATCGCTCATGCGGTGGGGGTCCGGCGCGATGCCGCGTCACGAGATCAGTGGAACAACCGCCGTCGGACGGTGGAGATGATGGAGCAGCCAGGTCGACACCGACCCGAGCAACGCCGCTCCGACAGCGCCGTGACCGCGAGCTCCGACCACGACGAGATCCGCGTCGTCGGCCTGCGCCGCAAGCGCCGAGCGCGGCGTGCCGCGGACGAATTCACGCTCGAGCGTGACGCCGCGTGAGCGAGCCTGCAGGGCGACCGTGTCGACGAGATGGTGGAATCGTTCGGCGGCCAGGTCGCTGGCATCGGGGAAGAAGAACGCGTCAGCACCGACGGCGAGCGGCGTCGCGTCCCACACCCACACCACCACGACCGTGCCTCCGGGCGGAGCGAAGTTGATCGCCCAGCGCAGCGCCGCCATGGAGTTCGGCGAACCGTCGCAGCCGACCATCACCTTCTGAACGGCAGCGGGCTCGACGTCGCCGGGCACCACGACCGTCGGAACCGTCGCATGCGTCGCGCACTGGGTGCTGGTCGATCCGAGCAGCAACCGGGCGAACCCGCCGCGACCGCGACTTCCGATCACCAGCAGCGCGGCCGGATCCGAGGCCTCGAGGAGCACCTGCGCGGGGCCGCCGTGACCCACCGATGCCGTCACGGGCAGCGCAACACGCTCACCCAGGCCGGCAGCGACCTCGGAGACGTCGTGCACCGCGGCGTCGTGGAACTCGGTGTCGTCGACGACCACGGTGACCGGCGATGACATCGGGTAGGCACCGGCGACCGGCGTCTGCCATGCCGTGACCAACTCGATCGAGGACGCTCGACCGTCGACATTGCTGATCGCCCACTCGAGCGCGTTGGCCGCACAGTCGGACCCGTCGAGCCCGACCACCCACGTGCCTCGGTCGATCCGATGAGCCGAACTCGAATCCACCGCATCCCCCGTCGTCGTCTGATCCGTCATCGTCATCGCTCGGCCTCTCTCCGCGGGAACACTCCCCGCCCCCATCGTCTGTGACGCACCCACGTCCATTGCGACGATTGAACTGCCCGACGGCGGGAACGGGCAGGGCCAAAGGTCACGCAAGCCGCTGTCGAGTGCCGTCAGCCGAACGCATTGACCTTGGCCCCTGGTCGGCATCGGCACGGCGATCCACGATGGAAGCACACGATCGACCGAGACCAGGAGGCACGATGACCGACGACTTCCCCGCACTGCGCACCGAGTTGCGACAGGGGTATCGGGACCTGATGCAGGTGATCCCCGACCAGATGAAGGGATTCGGCGAACTCCACCGCTCGGCGGTGCAGGACGGCGCTCTCGATCAGGCGACCAAGGAACTGATGGCGGTCTCGATTGCCATCTGCACACGCTGTGATGACTGCATCACCCTGCACATGCACGACGCCCTGCGCGCCGGCGCCACCCCGGAGATGGTGCACGAAGCGATCGGTGTCGCGTTGCTGATGGGCGGCGGACCGGCGTCGACGTATGCGACGCATGCGCTCCGCGCGCTCGAGCAGTTCAGCGCCCACGCGTGACGACCTGGTGGTCCTGGTGCCGCTTGCTGCCATGACCACCGACATGCCCACCGATGGAGGCTCGATGACGATGTCGAAAGTGCCAGAACCGTGGCTCGTCGATTACGACGCGACGGTGGCGTCGTTCGCGTGGGACGACGCCTGGGCGGCACTGCGCTCCGACGGCCGGTGCGGCCCACCCGACAGCGTCAACATCGCCGACCTGGTCGTCGACCGGCATGTGCGAGCGGGGCTCGGCGACCGTGTGGCGTTCCGGTTCATCGGCCGTGAACCAGGCGACATCGACGATCCCCTCGACATGACCTACGCGCGGCTGGCACGCCGAACGAACCGGTTCGCTGACGCGATGCGACGTCGGAACTTCGGGCCCGGCACAGGGGTCGCCACCCTCGCCGGGCGTCTCCCCGACCTGTACGTGGCGGCGCTGGGGGCGCTCAAGGCACACGCGACCTTCACCCCGCTGTTCTCGGCGTTCGGACCGGACCCGATCTCGCAGCGGATGAACATCGGCCGCATCCGCATCCTCGTCACCACGCCACTGCTGTACCGCCGCAAGGTGGCGCCGATCCTGGACCGACTCCCGCACCTCGAGCTCGTCCTGGTGTGCGGCAGTACCGAGGACGACCTCGGCGCGCGTCGCGCCCCGGTCGGGCGACCGGAGGTGATGTCGTTCGGAGCATTCCTCTCCGAAGGCGACGAGACGTTCGAGCCCGACCCGACCGACCCCGAGACGCCGGCCCTGGTGCACTTCACGAGCGGGACGACCGGTCAACCGAAGGGAGCCGTCCACGTCCATTCCGCGGTGGTGACCCATCACGTGACCGGCCGTCTCGTTCTGGACCTGCACGACGGCGACACGTTCTGGTGCACCGCCGACCCGGGCTGGGTGACGGGGACGTCGTACGGCATCATCGCTCCGCTCGCCGCCGGCGTCACCACGATCGTCGACGAAGCCGAGTTCGACGCGCAGCGCTGGTATCAGATCCTCGAACGCCACGCCGTCGACGTCTTCTACACCGCGCCGACGGCGATCCGCATGCTGCAGCGAGCAGGTGACGAGCTCGCCGCCCAGGCCGACATGTCACGTCTGCGCCTGGTGGCCAGCGTCGGCGAACCACTCGACGCCGACGCGGTGCGGTGGTGCCAACGGACCTTCGGGGTCCCGGTGATCGACACGTGGTGGCAGACCGAGACCGGCGGCATCATGATCTCGAATCACCGCTCGCAGCCGGTTCGGCCCGGGTCGATGGGACGTCCGTTGCCCGGTATCGAGGTCAGGTTGCTCGAGCGGGATCCCGACGGCGATCTCGTCACCGACAGTGCCGGTGCACCCGTGTGGGTGACCGACCCCGAACAATCCGGCGAACTGGCGCTTCGCGCCGGCTGGCCCTCGATGTTCCGGACCTACCTCGACCAGGAGGAGCGCTACCAACGGTGCTTCGTCGACGGCTGGTACCGCACCGGCGACCTCGCTCGTCGCGATGCCGACGGCTACTACTGGTTCGTCGGTCGCGGCGACGACGTGATCAAGACGTCCGGACACCTGATCGGACCCTTCGAGGTCGAATCGGCCCTCAACGAACATCCCGCCGTCGCCGAGACCGGCGTGATCGGCAAACCCGACCCGACCGCCGGCGCGATCGTCAAGGCGTTCGTCGTGCTCGCCCGCGGCCACGAACCGACCGACGAACTCAACCGCGAACTCATCGGCCACGCCCGCGCGCGGCTCGGTGCCGCCGTGGCGCCTCGCGAGATCGAGTTCGTCGACGACCTCCCCCACACACGCAGCGGCAAGATCATGCGCCGCGTCCTGAAGGCACGCGAGCTCGGAGAGGACGAAGGCGACACCTCGACACTCGAGACGGCGCCCGACACGAGGGAGTCTCCGACATGACGACCGACACCGGCCCTGACATCCCCGAGGCCCAGGTCCCCGGGAGCAACGAACTCCATCGTCGGCTGCTCGCCGACATGATCCGCATCCGAGTGTTCGAAGAGCGCTGCGCCGAACTGTACGGCGAGTCGAAGATCCGAGGGTTCCTGCACCTCTACATCGGCGAGGAGGCAGTCGCTGCGGGCGTGATCAGCTGTCTCCTGCCGCTCGACGGTGTTCTCGCCACCTATCGAGAGCACGGCCACGCCCTGCTGCGCGGCGTGTCGGCCGAGGCGATCATGAGCGAGATGTTCGGCAAGGCGACCGGATGTTCCGGCGGCCGCGGTGGCTCGATGCACCTGTTCGACGGTGCAACTCGGTTCTTCGGGGGCAACGCGATCGTCGGCGGACACCTCCCCCTCGCCGTCGGACTCGGGCTCGCCGACCGGATGCTCGGCCGCGACGGAGCGGTCACGGTCTGCTTCTTCGGCGAGGGCGCAATGGCCGAAGGCGAGTTCCACGAGGCGATGAACCTGGCGGCGCTGTGGAACGTGCCGGTGTTGTTCTGCTGCGAGAACAACCGGTACGCGATGGGCACGTCGCTGAAGTCGAGCGAGTCGCAGGTCGACCTGGCGCTGAAGGCGGCGAGCTACGCCCTGCCCGCCTGGACGGTCGACGGCATGGACGTGATGGAGGTGCACCGCGCCACCACGAAGGCGTTGGCCTCGCTGCGAGCCGGGGGTGGTCCGATGTTCATCGAGTTCCAGACCTACCGGTTCCGGGCGCACTCGATGTTCGACCCCGACCTGTACCGCGATCCCGACGAGGTCGAACGATGGAAACAGCGCGACCCGATCACGACGTTTGCCGAACGGCTCGCCGCCGACGGGACGATCGACGCCGGCGACATCGACGCGATGTGGACCGCGGCTCGCAAGGAGACCGAGGCAGCGGTCGCCGCCGCCGACGCTGCACCGATCGAGTCCGTGGAGACGCTGCTCGATCACGTCACCCGCCCGGTCGACCCGCTCCCCGACGCCCTCGGCCCGGGTGCAGACGACGTCGACGACATCGACGAGGTGTGGCCATGAGCGAGCAGACGACGATGACCTACCGCGAGGCGATGCGCGAGGCACTGCGCGAGGCGCTCGCCACGGACGAGCGAGTGTTCATCATGGGCGAGGACGTCGCCGACTACGGCGGCACGTACGCCGTGACCAAGGGCTTGTACGAGGAGTTCGGACGCGACCGGGTGCGCAACACCCCGCTGTCGGAGTCGGGCTTCGTCGGCGCCGGAATCGGGGCGGCACTCGGCGGGATGCGACCGATCGTCGAGATCATGACGGTGAACTTCAGCCTGCTCGCGCTCGATCAACTCGTGAACACGGCGGCCACGCTGCTGCACATGTCCGGCGGTCAGTTCAACGTGCCGCTCGTGGTCCGGACCACCACCGGCGCCGGTCGCCAGCTCGCCGCACAACACTCGCACAGCCTCGAGGGATGGTTCGCCCACGTTCCCGGTCTGAAGGTGGTCGCTCCGGCGACGCCCGCGGACGCACGGTGGATGCTGCCCACCGCACTCGCCGACCCGAACCCCGTGATCATCTTCGAGCACTCCGGGCTGTACAACGACCGTGGTCCCGTCGATCCCGACTCCGGACCCGTCGACATCGAACGAGCCGTCGTGCGCCGGCCGGGCGACGGCCTGACCATCGTCGCCTGGGCGGGCATGGTCTCCAAGGCCCTCGACGCTGCCGACGAACTCGCCGCTGCCGGCGTGTCGGCCGAGGTGATCGACCTCCGATCGCTGCGACCGCTCGACCTGCCCACGATCGCCGAGTCGGTGCAGCGAACCCATCGAGCGCTGGTCGTCGACGAAGGCTGGCGCACCGGCGGATTGAATGCCGAACTCGCCGCGTCGATCACCGAACGTTGCTTCTGGACACTCGACGCTCCCGTCAGCCGCGTGGCCGGCCTCGAGGTACCCATCCCCTACGCGAAGCACCTGGAGACCGCGGCGATCCCCCAGGTCGCCGACATCACCGCGGCCGCACTCGCCCTCACCGGCGTCGGGCCATGAGCGGCAACGACACCTTCGAGTACGCGATGCCGTCGCTCGGCGCCGACATGGACGAGGGTCGCGTCATCGAATGGCGGGTCGCTCCCGGCGACACCGTCCATCGCGGCGACCTGATCGCCGTGGTCGAGACGGAGAAGTCCGACATCGACATCGAGATCTGGCACGACGGCATCGTCGAGGAGTTCCTGGTCGACGTCGGGCAACTCGTCGACGTCGGCACTCCGATCGCGCGCCTCCGTCGCGTCGGCGCCGACGTCGAAGGATCGCCGGCAACCGCACCGACATCCACACCCTCGCCTTCTCTCGCGCCTTCGCCCGGCGACCGCGTCCCGGCGTCCCCGATCGCTCGACGGCTCGCATCGGAGCGGGGGATCGATCTCGGCGCCGTGACCGGCAGCGGACCCGGCGGCGCCGTGATCGAAGCGGACATCGTCGCGCTCTCGGCCGCCGCACCAGGAGCTGACGGCGACGAGCGTTCTTCACCGACTGCGGCACCCGCTCCCCGACGGTCGCCGGACAGGATGCGCTCGCTGATCGCCGAACGCATGGCGACGGCCAACCGTGAGATCCCGCACTACTACCTCTCGCGCGACATCGACGTCGGCGCGCTCGAGACCTGGCTCGCCGAACGCAATGCGCAACGACCGATCGCCGAGCGCATCCTGCCGGCGGCCTGCTACATCCGCGCCGTCGCACTCGCGGCTGCCCGCCACCGGGAGCTCAACGGGTTCTGGATCGGTGATCACTTCGAACCCGCCGAGTCGGTGAACGTTGCGATGGCGATCTCGCTGCGCCGCGGCGGATTGGTGACTCCACAGATCGAACGAGCAGACGAGCGCTCGCTCGACGACGTGATGGCGGCGCTCCAGGAATTGGTCACCGCGGCGCGCACCGGCAACCTCCGTGCCAGCTGGATGACCGGCGCGACCATCACCATCACACACCTCGGAGACAGCGGTGCCGACCTCGTCCACGGGGTGATCTCGCCGCCGCAGGTCGCCCTCGTCGGCTTCGGCCGCGCTCGGGAGCGGGCCTGGGTGATCGGCGGCGACATCGCGGTGCGACCCGTCGTGACCAGCACGCTGGCCGCCGACCATCGCGCCACGGACGGTGCCGTCGGGAGCCGATTCATCGCCACGCTCGCCCAACACATCGACCACCCGGAGGACCTGCTGTGAACGACGACAACAACAGCCGCACCAGCGGCGACGAGCGCGCGGATCTCGTCACGATGATCCTGTCCGCGATCGCCGACGTCGCACCGGAACTCGAGCCGGAGCTGGCGGACCTGGATCACGACGTCGACTTCTGGATGGAGCTCCAGCTCGATTCCATGGATCACCTCACCGTGATGACACGGCTCGCAGAGCAGACCGGTGTGGAGATCGCGGAACGCGACTACCCGCGCCTCACCACGATCGCAGCATTCCGTGACTTCCTCGCGGCGGCAGGCGGCTGAACCCGACGCAAGCCCGGCCAGTGACCTTGGGCCCTGCCAAGATGACGACCGCGGTGCGGAGACTGGAAGTCTGACCCGCTGACGGCGGGCACTCGAACGACAAGGAGCCACGCATGGCCGACACGCCGAACACATCAGACACATCGGGAACAGGTGGCGCTCGCACGCGGTGGACGATGATCGCCGGAGCGGTGGTGCTCATCGTCGCACTCGTCATCGCGCTCGTGTTCATCACGTCCGACGACGACGAAACCACGGATTCCGTCGCCACCACGGACGCAGCAGCGACCACCGTGGTCAGCGACACGACGGAACCGACGGCGACCACCGAGGCACCGGAGACGACGCCGGCCCCCGAGACGACCGAGTCGGTGGCGACCACGGAACCGTCGACCACGGTGGCACCGGTGCCGGATCCGGTTCGCACGGCGGTCTGGCCCTGGTTCGAGACCGACCTGCGCTATGCGGATCCCGTCGAGGCTGCGGTGGGGTTCGCGACCGAATACCTGGGATTCGTCGACCCGATCGCCAGTGAGTTCATGGCCGGCGACAGCCGGTCCGGCGAGGTCGAGATCCGGTCGTTCGAGAGCGGTCCGCCGACCGTGGTGTTCGTCCGCCAGCTCACCGACGACGACAGCTGGTGGATCCTCGGCGCGGCGAGCGAGAACATCACCATCGACGAGCCGGAAGCGCTCGCCGAGGTGACGAGCCCGCTCACCGTGTCCGGCACGGCGCGGGCCTTCGAGGGCACCGTCGAGGTGCAGTTGCGCTCGGACGGCAGCGGCGAGCCGATCTTCGAGGGTTTCGTGACCGGCAGTGGCGGCCCGGAGCCGGGTCCGTACAGCGAGACCTTCGAGTTCACCAGCCCGGGCGCGAGCGGCGGTGCGCTCGTGATGCTGTCGCTCAGCCCGGAAGACGGCTCGACGTTCGAAGCATCGGTGATGCGGATCTTCTATCCCTGATCGGCAACTCGGGGAGGGCCCCCGATGAGCGACAGCACCTGGGCCACGGCGGCAGCGCCGTCGGGCTCGACCTCGAGACAGCCGAGCGAATCGACGCCCGCGGTCGATGGCGTGTGGTGATGCACCAGCACCGGCGTGCCGGGCGACTGCTCACGGTGTGCTCGGATCAGCTGCGCCGTGCGAGGGTCATCGGGATCGAGCAGCACGATGATCGCGTCGGCCTCGTCGGCGAGCGGGCAGCGACCGCCGCTGAGCACCGGGCATTCGTGATCGCCGCGCACTGCGGGTCCCGCACACATCGCCGTCGCGAGACCGGCCGATTCCGCTGCGTACTCACCTGCCCATCGTCGCCCGGCCACCTCGACAAGCACCCGTGGCCGATCCTCGGCCGCCGGCCACGTCGGGACCGTCCCCGTCGTTCCGATCGACAGGCGTACCACGCCGCTGTCGTGTGCCAGCGCGACCGGATCGCGCCGGCTGAGCAGGGCGAGCATCGGCCCGTTCTCGAGCAGTACCTCGGCTTGCAGGTTCGCGAGCCCGGTCGAGGCGGCGTGACGGACCAGGACGTCGAGCAGGTACGGCCCGAGCCAACCTCTCCAGTTCGGTGCGACGGTCACCGCCAGGTCACCGTCGCCATCGTCGCGGATCGCGTAACCCGCCTCGCCGGCCACCTCGTCTGCGGCGCCGTCGCGGTGGACGATGGCGATCACGCCGAAACCACCCTCGGAGGCGATGTCGGCCCACTGCCGACACCACTCGAGATGGGGCCTGAACGCGCCGAAGAACCGGCGATGACGGTCGCCGACCGACAGCGTCCCGTACAAGTCCAAGATGCGCTCGGCGTCGGCAGGCGTGGTCGGTCGCACCTCCATGCGCGCGCCGCCCGCCAACTCGATGATCTCAGATGGCTGGCCCTGGTCCATGCTCCGACCATTCTGTCGCGTCTCGCGCCCGCCAGGGGCTTCACTACCCCACGGGGTATCATTGAAACATGAGGATCACGCGTGGATTCATCGCCGGCCTCGCCGGTATCAGCCTGTTGTTCGTGGCATGCGGTGGCGACGACTCGGGGTCGACCGGAGCCGAGACACCGACAGAGACCACCGTCGCCGTCAGCGGGGACGAGCCCAGTGGAATCGCGACGATTTCGGTCGAGGCCGCCGCTTCGATCACCGAGAACCCGCCCGACGACCTCGTGGTGCTCGACGTTCGCACCCCCGAGGAGTTCGCCGAGGGTCACCTCGAGGGCGCGGTGCTCGTCGACTTCTACGATCCTGACTTCGCGGATCAGCTCGCAGCGCTCGACACCGAGGTTCCCTACCTCGTGTACTGCCGCTCCGGAAACCGCAGTGGACAGGCGCTCAGCGTGATGGACCAGCTGGGCTTCGCCTCAGCGGTCGACATCGACGGTGGCATCGTCGCCTGGAGCGACGCGGGCCTGCCCGTCACCACTGGCTGACAACGAGGCCGGACCCCCGACCCCTCGAAGGACGAGCACGCGGGTGAATTCGGCGCCGGCCAGGACGATCTGGCCGACGAAGAAGATCCACAGCAGCACCAGGAAGAGACTCCCGGTGACCCCGACCAGCGAGGACGCCGCATACCGCCGGAGGTAGGCGCCGATCAACACCGCGCTGAGCGCGAGCGCAGCGGACGTGACGGCGCCGCCAACGAATGCTGCCGGCCACGGGACGTCTGCGTCGGTGAGGAAGCGGAACAGCAGGGTGATCACGCCGATGCCGAGCGCCCATGACGCAGCGGCACCGAAGACCTCCTCGAGCGACTCGACGAAGAGCGTGCCGGGCAACAGCCGCGAGATCAGGCCGGCGACCGAGTTGAGCACGAACGACACGATCACCACGGCACCGGCACCGGCGATCACCGCGAACGCGAGCAGGCGCCGCATGATGGTGTGACGGAAGCCGGGCCGGACCGGGCGTTCCCAGATCGTGTTGAA
>Ga0316195_10000914_pt1 | contig 12733 bp, 11 predicted proteins | sample Phised1_MG_FD_204937 | JGI IMG/M metagenome (GOLD analysis project Ga0316195, IMG submission 204937) | Coastal sediment microbial communities from Maine, United States - Phippsburg sediment 1 | ecosystem: Environmental > Aquatic > Marine > Coastal > Sediment | place: USA: Maine | collected... | reverse complement strand
CCGGGGCGATCATCATTCACGACACCCTGCCCGCCGCCTACGGATGGCCCACCGTCGAAAACACCTGGACCGGACCGCAGTTCGACATGGAGCTGCCTGACAAGGGTGAATCGCTGACCCGGGTCGAGGGCTGGATCCAGAAAGACCAGGCCGAGGCGCTGTTCCGCAAAGCCGGGCTGGAACTCGCCGACATGTATGCCAGGGCGAAGACGCCCGGGTTTCGGGCAGTCCCCATGGGCCTGACCGCCAGCGCTTCCATCGAGACCCGCATCGGCCACATCGTTTCCCGCAACGTCGCCGCCATCCTGCGCGGCAGCGAAGCGCCCGACGAGATCTTCATCTACATGGCACATTGGGATCACCTGGGCACCGACCCCAAACTGGAGGGCGACCAGATCTACAACGGCGCCCTGGACAATGCGAGCGGTACGGCCGCGCTGCTGGAAATCGCCGAAGCCTATGCCAGCCTGCCCCAAGCGCCCAGGCGCAGCGTACTGTTCCTGGCCCTAACGGCTGAGGAACAGGGTCTGCTGGGCTCGCTGTACTACGCTGCCCACCCCCTGGTTCCGCTGGAAAACACGGTAGGCGGGCTGAACATGGACGGCATGAACACGGTCGGCGCGACCCGCGACATTACCGTGGTCGGCCTGGGGATGAGCGACCTCGACGACTACCTGATGCGGGCCGCAGCCGAACAGGAACGTGTGCTGGAAGGCGATCGGGAGGCGGAAAAGGGCTACTACTACCGGTCCGACCACTTCGAACTGGCCAAGGAAGGCGTGCCCATGCTGTACCCGGGCAGCGGCTACGACGATCGCGAAAAGGGCGTGGCCTACGGCATGGAAAAAGCGAATGAATACACCCGCGACCACTACCACCGCGTCAGCGACGAGTACAACCTGAGCTGGGACGTAACCGGCGCGCTGGAAGACATGGAGGTGTTTTTCCGCACCGGCCTCGAGGTAGCCAACAGCGACGACTGGCCCAACTGGAAAGACGGCGCCGAGTTCAAGCCGAAACGCGACGAACAGCGCCAGGGCGCTGACTGACCGGCCGGGACAAAGCAGGAACCAATTACCTGTGGTTGATGCGTTGGCGAGGACGCCGTAGCATCTCGCTCATGGGTGAGAATAAAGATGCGGTCCTCGACGCGCTGATCATCGGCGCCGGCTTCAGCGGCATTTGCCTCGGCAAACGGCTGCTCGACGCGGGCATCCGCGACTTCCGGATCGCCGATAAGGCCCCCAAAACGGGCGGCACCTGGTACTGGAACAGCTATCCCGGCGCCGCCTGCGACGTGCAATCGCATTTCTACTCCTTTTCCTTCGAACCCAACCCGGACTGGTCGCGCAAGTACTCGCCCTGGAACGAGATCCAGGCCTACGCCGAGCACTGCGTCGACAAGTATGGCCTGAGACCGCACATCGACGCGGGCAAGGAGGTCGAACGGTCACGATTCGTCGACGAATCCGGCCTGTGGGAAGTGGCCTTCACCGATGGCAGCCGCGTGCTCACCCGCCACGTGATCGACGGCACCGGCGGCCTGCACGTGCCGCTGATCCCGCACTTCGAGGGCGCCGATTCCTTCCAGGGCGAGTGCTGGCACTCGTCGCTGTGGCGCCATGACGTGGATTTGGCCGGCAAGCGGGTCGCGGTGATCGGTTCGGCGGCCAGCGCAGTGCAGATCGTGCCGGCGATCGCGAAAACGGCTGCGCAGGTGACCCTGTTCCAGCGCACTGCCAACTGGCTCATCCCGCGCCACGACCGTGCCTATCATGGCTGGGAAAAGTGGGTGTTTCGGCACGTGCCGCTGGTCAACAAGCTGTATCGCCTGTTCCTGTTCCTGCGCTATGACTGGCTGGCCTACCCCATCGTCAAGACCGGCCGCGACAACCTGGCGCGGCGCTGGGCCAGGAGCCAGTTCCGCCGCCTGCTGAACCGCAGCGTCAAAGATCCGGAGCTGCGGGCTGCATTGACCCCGGACTTCCCGATCGGCTGCAAGCGGATCCTGATCTCGGACGACTTCTTCACCACGCTGACCCGGAACAACGTGGCGTTGACCACGGCCGCCATCGAGCGCTTCACGCCGGGAGGCGTGCTGACGACGGACGGCGTCGAGCACGCGGCCGACGTCATCGTCTACGCCACCGGCTTCGACACCCAGGGGCACCACCTCGAGGACCGCGTGATCGGCCCCGGTGGCGGCAGCCTGCGCGAGGCCTGGGCCGAGGCGCCGGCGGCCTACGAAGGCTGCATGGTGGCCGGCTTTCCGAACTACCACTTCGTGACCGGGCCCAATACCGGCGTCGGCTCCACCTCGATCATCTTCATGATCGAACAAGCGGCCAACATGATCATCAACTGTATCCAGGCGGCAGGCCAAAACGGGTTGATCGCACCGACTGCTGACGCCATGCGGGCCTATGACGACGAGATCCAGCAGGCGCTGGCCGGCACCGTGTGGGCGACCTCCTGCCAGAGCTGGTACAAGCGCGCCGACGGACGCATCACCATCCTCTACCCCTACAATGCCCAGACTTACCGGCGCCGGCACAAGAAGCTGCGGCTGGAGGATTTCGAGATTCGGCCGCGCCCGGTCTGACGGTGGGCTTTTCTTACCCGGACTCGAGGTGATTAGCGCTGCCCGTCTGAGCTGAAAGTCCGCATGCTGTGTGCGGGAGAACATCTGTTGAACCGTAGCGCACTGTGTTAATGTATCTACTTCTGTAGATACATGGCTGTGCATGCGATGCGATCGGAAATCAAGCGCTGGGGCAACAGCGCGGCGGTGCGCCTTCCCAAAAAACTGCTGAACGAAGCGAGGCTCGAGGTCGACAGCGCGGTGACCATGAAAGTCGAGGACAACCGGATCGTGATCGAAGCGTTCGAACAGACTGCCCGCAAGCGCCTCCAGCTGCCCTTCAGCGAGGCGGACCTGGTGGCCGGCCTGAACGCGGAGTCAGCCCACGCAGACGAACTACCTGGCTCGCTGCTGGACAAGGAACTGGGGGATTGGTGAGCCGGTACGTCCCCGACCGCAACGACATCGTGTGGCTCGATTTCGAGCCCCCGCGAGGCAGGGAAATCGGCAAGCACCGCCCTGCCCTGGTGCTTTCTTCGAAAAGCTACAATCGGAAAACGGGTCTCCTAATCTGTTGCCCGTTAAGCAGCAGCATTCGCGGCGGCGCCACCGAGGTTCCAGTCAATAACCTCGATAGGCCTTGCGTGGCCGTGGCCAGCCTGGTCCACACGCTGTCGTGGCGGGACCGCAAGGCGCGATTGATCGCTGCCGCCGAGGAAGGGGTGCTCGAGCAGGTCCTGCTGCGCCTGGTTCCGTTGATTGGCGCCGACCGCGTGCTAAATCGATATGTCGAAGCCTGAGGCGGGTGCGTCGATCAGGCCTTTTCATTGTGTGAGATATATTCCAGACTGGTCGTACCTGAAATCCGGAGCAATGCCTCATGAGCAGAACTGCAACAGACGCCAAGTTCATCCCCCTGCGTATTGCGGTCATCACGATTTCCGACTCGCGCACGGCAGACAATGATACGTCCGGCGATTACCTGGCCGAATCGCTGCAGGCGGAAGGACACCGCCTGGCCGCCCGGAAAATCGCCCAGGACGATCGTTACGTGTTGCGGGCCGAGATTTCCACGCTCATTGCGGACCGGGACATCGACGTGATCCTCACGACCGGCAGTACCGGGTTGACCGGTCGCGATGTCGCACCCGAGGCGCTCGAACCGCTGTTCGACAAGGCCATCGATGGCTTCGGCGAATTGTTCCGCGCCGCTTCCGTAGACGATATCGGGGCTGCGACGATCCAGTCGCGCGCGTTTGCCGGCCTGGCCAACGGCACCATCATCTTCTGCATGCCGGGCTCGCCCGGCGCCTGCCGCACGGCCTGGGAAGAGGTGATCCGACCGCAACTGGACAGCCGCACGCGGCCCTGCAACCTGGCCAACCTGATGCCGCGCTTCCTGGAAAAGTAGCCTACTTTCCCGCCTTCTCGCGCTCGTTCAGGTGCGCCCGCAGATCGAACCAGATCTTGGCGCCGATCACCAGCAGCAGCACCGGCGTCGGACTGCCCAGCACCAGGGTCAGGCCGCCGCCGAAAATCAGCGCCAGGTGCATGAACACGATGCGGCTGTAGGGTTCACCCATCTGGTCTCCGGCCGTGCGTCCCCGGTATTCCTGCCGGCCCATGAAATTGGCGAAGAAGGAGTAGCCGTGGCTGAGGAACAGGGCCAGCAAGGCCGGCCACAGGGTGATGAACAGCCCCGCGACTTCGGTCAGGTCACCGCCGGAGTCGCTGCCCTGGATACCCTTAACGAACAGGGTATAGATAAACAGGAAGTGGACCGCCATGAAGCCGCCGAAGTGGCCGATGAAAAACGGCCCGGCCAGCAGCGCGAACCACTTTCCAATGACCGCGATCTTGCAGACATTCCAGAAACCGATGATCGCGCTCTCGGCCCAGTACAGCACCATGACGTCACTCAGTTTCCACCCCAGGAAGACGGTTCCGGCGACCGGCACCAGGTTCGCAACGATCAACGCGAGCGCGGACGGCGACGCCAGGCTGAATGGTTCAACCGCGGATTCCACTGCCGGGGCCGGCACGGCAAGCACCTGGGCGGGACCACGCTCCCACTGTCCCTCCAGCTCCACCGGCTGTGCTTCCCCGCGCCGGATGGTCGAGCCGGTGGCCGCCTCGATGGCATGGGTCAGTTCAATCGCGGCCGGGCCATCGAGGTCCGATCCGAACCGGGCGGCGTTGGCCCCGTAGTCGAACACCATGTGCCCGCCGCGCCAGGAATAGCCGGATTTCTTCGCCGGTCGCTCGAAACGGAGGTTGCGCATGCTCGCTGCATCGTGCACAAGGACGATCCCGAACAACGGCAACCCGATAAACAACTCTACCGTGCCCGGCCGGGCTTTCAGAACCTCGCGGCCAAACAGCATCAGCACCAGCACAGTCGTCATCAGCAGGGGAGCAATCGACCAACCGAGCAGCCAGGAACTGAGGAACAGCGCAGCCACCAGGTCGAACAGGGAATCGAAGCGGCTCCATTCGGCGGCCGCCTGCCGGAAGGTCATGATGGCTGGTGCCAGGAAGACGAGGTCGAACGCCGCCAGCACGCCGATCGCCAGCCAGGAGCGACGGAAGGGGAATACGCGGCGCAGCCCATCCCGCGCACCGGGCCGGTCAATGCCAAACTTGAAGCGGGGCCGCAATCCGTGCCTCTTCATGGTGCGCTCACTTCCGCGGGTGATCCTCCCGCAGCAGTTTCAGCAAAGACGAGGCCATCAGGTATCCCACCACCAGCAACGGCAAAGACACCACGATCGTGGTGGAGAGTATCACCTTGATGCCGCCCTCGATGAACATCAGCGTGATGGGCAGCACACCCAGGGCGCAGGCCCAGAACACGCGAAGCCAGCGGGCCGGATTCTCGCCCGCATGAAGGCGGCGGGTGGAGACGGAGGCCAGCGTGAAGGACGCCGAATCGTAAGTCGTGGCCAAGAACACCACGGCCACGACGAAGAATGCCGCCAGCGCCAGCCAGCCCAGCGGCAGCGTGGCGAACACCTCGGTGATCGCCGTCGCCTCGCTTTGCTGCGCCATGATCTGCGTGACCGGCAGGATGTCATTCAATTCCAGGTGCAGCGCATAGTTGCCGAAGATGATGAAGAAGATCCAGGCGCCCATGCTGCCGAACGCGAGCATGCCGAGGATGACCTCGCGAATCGTGCGGCCCTCGGAAATGCGGGTGACGAAAATGCCGACGAACGGCCCGTAGGCGATCCACCAGGCCCAGTAAAACACCGTCCAGTTCTCGACAAAGCCGCTGTTGGCCACGGGATCGGTCCAGGTGCTCATGCGCAGGAAGTTCTGCAGCACCAGGCCGATGCTGTTGGTGCCCATCTTCAGGATGAACAGCGTCGGCCCGACGGCGAGTACGAAGAACAGCAGCGTCAGCGCCAGCCACAGGTTGAAATCGGCGAGCCTCTTGAACCCTTTTTCCAGGCCGAGCCAGGCGCTGGTGCCGAAGATCGCGATGCAGAACAGGACCACCACGACTTCGAGCAGGAAGTCGTGTGGAATCCCGGACAGCTTCGAGAATGCGGCGGCGATCATCGGCGTAGACAGGCCCAGCGAGGTGCCGGTGCCGCCGATCAGGTTGATCATGTAGAGAAAGTCGATGAAGCGGCCGCGCCGGCTGTTGATGCCGCCCGGCAGCCAGGCGCTGCAACCCGTGCTGAGGCGCAGGTAGGGCACCTTGCGCACGTAAAACGGATAGGCGATGGCCAGCGCCGGTAGGCAATAAAACGACCAGGCGGAGATACCCCAGTGGAACAGCCCGTAACTGGAGGCCCACTCGACGGCTTCCCGCGAGCGGGGCTCCAGGCCGAACGGCGGCGCCTGGATATAGTAGCCCCACTCGATGACCGCCCAGTAGAGCAAGCCGGCGCCGATGCCCGCGCAGAACAGCATCGCGATCCAGCTGAGGGTGGAATACCGGGGCCGGCTGTCCGGCGCCCCGAGGCGAATCCCGCCGAAACGGCTGGCCGCGAGGTAAATCAGAAAGCCCAGGGCGCCGATGCCATACCAGAGATAGAACACCCCAAACCGCTTCGTGATCGCGTCATAGGCCTGGCTGACCAGCACCGCGGCCTGCTCGTGGCCGATGACCAACGGTATCGAGAGGCCGGCCACGGTCAGCACGGCGGCGGAGAACGTCCACCAGTCGATGCTTGCCTTGCCCTGCTTGCCGTCTGCCATGAAGTCCTTGCCCCTGCTTCTCGTCACCCGGATGGGTCAGCACTACGTATCGCCATCGCTGCGCCGGGCCGGGTCAGCTTACGCTGACCACCACGCAACCGCCAAACCCGCCCTGTTCGATCAGCTCGTGCGCCCGCGCCATTTGCTCGAAGGGTAGTTGGTGGGCTATGCGGTGCTGCAGCCGGCCGGTTTCCAGCGCCGCGGTCGTGTCCCGGACGGCGGCGTCTTTCGCTGCTTCCGGCATGGCGTAGACGATGACCAAGCGGATCGTCAGGTCCATGAACATCATGTCGCGAAACGGCAGTCGCGGCTCGGGAACCTGGGTCGAGGAATAGGTCGCGATGGTGCCCCCGGTCCGGATGCACTTGAGCACCTCAGGCAGATTGGCTCCGAACTCCACGTCGATCACTCGATCCACGCGGACTCCTCCTGTGCATTCCAGTACCCGCCCGCCCCAATCCGGCTCGCGGTGATTGACGACATGGTCTGCGCCGGCGTCGCGACAGGCGCTCTCATCCGCCGGCTTGCTGGCACTCGCGATGACGGTTGCCCCCGCCATTTTGGCCCACTGGATCGCGTAGTAGCCGACCCGGCCGGCGCCGCCAGTCACCAGGATCGTCTGGCCGGCAACCAAGCCATCGGCGTGCACGCAGCGATGCGCGGTCATGACGGGAATGCCGATACAGGCCCCGACCGCGAAGCTCGCCGCGTCGGGCAACCGGGGCGCGCGGCCACCGTCGATCGCCACGTACTCAGCGGCCGTCCCGAAGCGGCGACCGTACTGAGCCTGGTAGACGAAGACCCGTTCCCCCACCCGCGCCGCATCGACACCCGTGCCAACTGCCTCGATGACGCCGGCGCCATCGCTGTGCGGTATGACCAAGCCCTCGTCCAACAGCGAAGGAAACGCGCCGGCGCGCTTCTTGACGTCGGATGGATTCACGCCGGTCACAGCCAGCCGTACGAGGACTTGCCCGGGACCCGGCTCCGGCCTGGGTTGTTCACCGACGATGAGGTTTTCGGACGCCGGCCCGAATGTTTCAAACCACGCTGCTTTCATGGCGACTCTCCCGCGCGTTGCCGTGTCAGTCCAGCCAATTGGACAGATTCTCGGTATGGCCGTCAATGGCGATGGACTGGCCTGAAATGTTCTTGCCCGCGTCCGAACAGAGGTAGAGCACCATTGCCGCAACGTCCTCCGCCTCCGCGAACACGCGCATCGAACTCTGGCGCAGGTACACCTCGCGTATGGCTTCCGGCGGCATGCCGCGCAGAGCCGCGTCACGTTCGATCACGCCGTCGATCCGTGGACCCTTGACGCTGCCGGGACAGATGGCGTTGACGCGCACGCCGTCGGGGCCGAGTTCCATGGCCCAGGTCTTGGTCAGCCCGATGAGCGCCCACTTGGATGCGGCGTAGGGTGAACGCAGCGGTACTCCGAACAGCGCGGCATTGGACGCGATGTTGATGATGGACCCACGGGCTGCCCGCAACAGGGGTGCTGCCTTGCGCGTTACGTAGAACGCGCCGCTCAGGTCGACGGCGATGGTGCGGTCCCAGTCCGCGGGGTCGATCTCCTCGACGGGTGCCGTGGGTCCCGAAATACCTGCATTGTTGACCAGGATATTCAACCGTTCGTGATGCCGCGCCAGGTCCGAGAACACGGCATCCACCTGCTCAACACTTGAGACGTCCGCATGGCTCGCGGTGATGCCCGGGTTGGCGGCCAGGCAGTCGGCAATCGCGGTTTCGTCGATATCGCAGATATGCACCGCGATGCCATCGCCCGCCAGTCGTTCGGCAATCACGCGCCCGATGCCGGATGCTCCCGCCGTTACCAGCGCTACCCGTCCGTCAGTCATGATTCATCACTTTGCTCCCAGCCGGGCAAGCCAGTTGGCGGCCAAGCTCACCCATTGGCTGGTGCCATCCTCGTCACGGCCCCGACCGAATCCGTGGCCGCCACGCGCGAACAGGTGCAGCTCGGCATCGACACCGTTGCGCTGCAGAGCCTCGGCGTACAGCGTGGACTCGCTGTAATGACACGTGTTGTCATCGAAGGCGTGAACCAGGAACGCCGGTGGCGTGCCTGAATCCACGCGTTCGTAAAGTGTCTCGAAAGCAACTTCATCCGCGCTCATGGGGCGATGGTAGAGTGTCCGCTCCAGCCATTCGCGATTTACCTCGTTCATGGCGCTCACTCCGTACACCAGGATGGAAAAATCCGGATTTTCAGTGGGCTCATCCGAGCGGTGCACACTCACGCTGGCCGCCAGGTGGCCGCCGGCAGAGAATCCCAGCACGCCGAATTTCCTGGCGCTGAAGCCGATTTGCGATTGTTGCTCCCGTAAAAGCCTCACCGCCTCTCGTACATCGGCGGCCGGCACCCGGGCGGGCTCGGTGGCCGACTCCGGGTTGGGCAGGCGGTACTTGAGGACCGCGGCAACCGACCCTTGCCGGGCCAGCAATTCGGCGATCTCGTACCCCTCGTGGTAGACAGCCTCAACCTCGTAGCCGCCGCCCGGCAGGACCACGACCGCGGTTCCGTTGGGCTCGGTTTCAGGCAGGTAAACGGCCAGCGTTGGCGTGACCACCTGGTGCACGCAGCGCACACCGCCCCAGCAATCAGCCTCGTACTCCTCGAGGGCATGGGGTCGCGCGAAGGGGGGCACGTGGTCACCCCAGACCGGAATGAGCTGCTGCGCCTCCGAAGTGAGGCTGACGACTATCAGCAGCGTGCAGAGTTGGCGGACAAGAACATGCATCAACGTCAAAGATTTCCTGTAACCCCTCTGGATTCTAGCCGATGCGTATCGCGCCGGGGCGTTTTTTACGGCCGGGGAGATGTTAATCTGGCGGCCGGACCGAGCCCCCTGGCGATCACGCAAAAACAGATGAACAAACAGCCCAACTCAGAAATGTGTTTCGTATGCGGCCGCAGCAACCCGGTTGGGTTGTACATGCAATTCGAGGACGACGGGGAACTCGAGGTCGTGAGCAATTACGCGGTGCCGGCCCACTACCAGGGTTACCCCGGCATCGTTCATGGCGGCGTACTCGCCGCGATGCTGGACGAAGTCGTGGCCCGCGTCTCGATGATCGGCGACCCGCACCACTTCATGATGTCGGTCCGCCTGGAAATACTTTACCGGCATCCGGTACCGACCGAGACGCCGCTGCGGGTAGTCGGCAGGATACTGCGGCTGCGCGGCCGCCTCGGCAAAGCGGAGGGCAGGATCATCCTGCCGGACGGAACCGTCGCCTGCGAGGCCTCGATGTCGCTGGCCGACATCCCGCAGGAGCTGCTGACCAGCGTCAACCTGAGCCTGTTGAATTGGAAAGTCGATTGAACACGCTGCCGTCGACCGGAAACAGCAAATCCGTGGTGCTGTAACCGCCCAAACCTACCACCAGGTGATATACAGCGCTGCCAACATCAGCACGATCGCCAGCGACGCCCAGTTGAAGCCCGCGCTGGTGCTCGTGTCGATGGCCCTGTAGTCGACCGCGAATGGGCTGTCATCGGCTCCCTGCATGCGTGAAATCAGCATGCCGAGCGCCATGCACAGCAGGAACACCAGCCCGACGCGGTCGATGAACGGCAGCGACGGCCACAGCAGTTTGAAGCCCAGCGACAGCACGGCCGAACCGATGGCGGCGCCGAGCGCCCCGTTGGCGGTAGTCTTCTTCCAGAAAAAGCCCAGCAGGAAAATGGCCACGATGCCGGGCGTGAAGAAGCCGGTGAACTCCTGGATGTACTGGAAGGCCTGGTCGAAGTTGCCCAGCAACGGCCGCGCCACCAGCATCGCCGTCAGCATGGCGGTCAGCGCCACCGTGCGGCCGATCATCACCAGGTGTTTCTCGGAGGTGTCTTCCGGCTTGAAGTGCTTGTACATGTCCATCGTGAAGATCGTCGAGATGCTGTTGGTCATCGAGGCCAGCGACGATACGATGGCGGCGATCAGCGCTGCGAACACCAGGCCCTTGAGGCCGACCGGCAGCAATTTCATGGTCTCGGGATAGGCCTTGTCCGGCGCCGACAGGTCGGGCACGAGGACCACCGCGGCGATGCCGGGCAGCACCACCAGGACCGGCATCAGCATCTTCAGGAAAGCCGCGAAGACGATGCCCTTCTGGGCCTCGCGGGTGTCCCTGGCCGCCAGCGCCCGCTGGATGATGTACTGGTTGAAGCCCCAGTAGGACAGGTTCATGATCCACATGCCGCCGACCAGCACCGAGATGCCAGGCAGCAGGTCATAGTACGGCAGGTCCCTGGTGAAGATCATGTCGAACTTCTCCGGCGCCAGTTCCAGCACTTTCGAGAAGCCGGCCAGGGCGCCCTGCCCGCCCGAGATCTCGTTCATCGAGATCCAGGCGATCAGCAGGCCGCCGAGCACCAGCAGCACCACCTGGATGATGTCGGTCAGCGCCACGGCCTTGAGGCCGCCGTACAGCGAATACGAAACCGCGAACAGGCCCAATATCACCAGTCCGTAGGTCTGGTCGAGGCCGGTGACCGAATTGATCGCCAGCGAACCCAGCCACAGGATGGAGGTCAGGTTGACGAACACGTAGACACCCAGCCAGAAGGTCGCCATCACCATGCGCACCCGGTGGTCGAAGCGCTGTTCCAGGAACTGCGGCATCGTGTAGATCTTGTGCTCGAGAAAAACGGGCAACAGGTACTTGCCGACGATGATCAGCGTCAGCGCCGCCATCCACTCGTAGGAGGCGATGGCGATGCCCAGCACGTAAGCCGACCCCGACATGCCGATGATCTGCTCGGCCGAGATGTTCGCCGCGATCAGCGAGGCGCCAATGGCCCACCAGGGCAGCGCCCGGCCCGCCAGGAAGTAATCCTGCGTATTCTTCTCATGACCGGCTTTTTCCCGGGAGACCCACTGGGCGAGGACCAATAAGAAGACGCCGTAGATGATGACAACGGTGTAGTCGAGGCTCTGCAGGTGCATGCGCAGCTTTCCTTATTGTTCTAGTCCGTATTGTTTTCTGTGACAAGCCGGATGGTGAAACCGTAGCTGTAAACTTTTTCGGTCAGCGAGTACTTCATCAGGGTTCGCTTGCCCCAGGAATCGTCACCACCGACCCCCATCTGGCCAAGGTCGATGTCCAATGAAACCAGGTCACGCGGCACTATATCATTGACGTGCATATTGACACGATCCCTGTTGTCCCGGGCGCCGGGGCCATCCTCGCTGGTGATCGCGATCTTGACCGGGGGCACGAAATCTTCCAGCCGGTTATGGTGCACGCCAAAACTGATCAGGTCGTCCGCCCTGACCTCGATGCCGGCTGATTCGGGGCTCCGCAGGCTCAGCCAACGCGTATCGGTCTTGTAGCCGTTCTCCTGTGGGCGCATGTAAGGGACGTAGTGGTCCTGCACGCGATTTTGGTACAGACCCACATTCGCCGCCAGTTTGCGGTCGGCGTAGTTTTCGAACGGCCCGCGGCCAAACCACTGCACGCGGTCCAGTGCACGGCTCAGTTCCATGTTCATTCCGATGCGTGGCACCACCGGCCGGCCCTCGGCTTTCTCAAAATGGTTTTGCAGATGCACCTGGCCGGCGGTGTCAAACCGGAACACCGTGTTCCATTTCGCCACCGGGGCGCCATCGTCGTCGGTAAAGGAATAGCGGACCGCGACCTCGACGTTCTGGTCCGATTTGGAAACCACCTGCAGAGCCTCCAGTTTCCGGTTGCCGCCCGCCTCTTTCCACGCCGCGGCCCATTCAGGCATGTAGTTGCCGAAGTCGTTGTCGGTGGGCGCGCGCCAGAAATTCGGAGCGAGCGGGCTCAGTACGAATTCCCGCCCGTCCAGCTCGAGCGAACTCAGCAGGCCTGTGCGCCGGTCGATGGCCATGGCGGTGTCACCACAGCTCACGCGGAACTCGGCGCGAGTCTCCCGCCACTTCAATCGATCGCACAGAG
>Ga0316195_10000911_pt1 | contig 12741 bp, 13 predicted proteins | sample Phised1_MG_FD_204937 | JGI IMG/M metagenome (GOLD analysis project Ga0316195, IMG submission 204937) | Coastal sediment microbial communities from Maine, United States - Phippsburg sediment 1 | ecosystem: Environmental > Aquatic > Marine > Coastal > Sediment | place: USA: Maine | collected... | reverse complement strand
CTCAGGTTCTAGGACGGCCTATGGCGTCATTCTCGCGGTCGTCGGCTCCAACGCGATCAGGTTCCGCACGTCCCGGGCGGAGCGACGCCATCCGGGGTCGATCCGACCCGACAGGGCATTTGGGTGAGGGACACCACCCGGTGCGATAGGGTGCGTCGTTCCACAGATTCGGAGGTCGGTCAGATGGATGTGAACCACGATCCTCGCGGTGGCCTCAACGGGCTCATCGGTCTCGAGTATGAGGAAGTCGGGCCGGACCGATGTGTCCTGACGCTTGACATTGACGAACGGCACCGCCAGCCCTACGGCCTTGTGCACGGTGGGGTCTACTGCGTTCTAGCTGAGACCGCGGCCTCGGAGGGGGCAGCCGCCTATGCGATGGAGCAAGGTATGAACGGTGCCGTCGGTGTCTCCAATTCCACCGATTTCTACCGTTCCATGCGCCAAGGCACGATCCGTGCAGTGGCCACACCGATCCACCGGGGCCGGTCACAGCAAGTGTGGCAGGTCGAGATGAGTGATCCCGCAGAGGATCGGTTGGTCTCCCGTGCCCAGGTCCGTCTCCACAACCTGACCGACCCGGCGGTCATCGGCGGAACATCCCGGTAGATCCAACTGGGGAGCTAGGTGCGCGGATCTTTTGATGACCCGGGGAGCGCCAACACGAGCGTTCATCTCTCGATTGAGTGTTCGTGTGATGGCGTCGACGCGCTCGCGAGTTTGCGGTTTCGAGAGCAACCGCCCACCATGGACTCATGAGTGATCCGGTGCTCGATTGGTTGGCTGTGGGGGACCCCGCGGTCCGCTGGCAGGTGGAGCGGGATCTCCTGAGTCGGGACCCGGCGATCTGGCAACAGACACGGGATCAGGTCGGCCGGGTTGGCTGGGGGAGGGAGTTGCTGGATCGCCAGCACGTCGGGGGCACCTGGGGCGGTGGTCTCTACTCGCCGAAGTGGACCTCGACAACGTACACGCTGCTCCTGTTGCGCAGGCTCGGCCTGGCCCCCTCAGATGACCAGGCCATCGCCGGGTGCCGGCGGCTCCTCGACGACGCCAACTGGGTCGAAGGCGGTGTGGCGTACTCATTGAACTGGGGCTACGCCGAGCGCTGCGTGAACGGGATGATTCTGTCGCTCGTGTCCTACTTCGACGTAGGGGATCCGAGGGTCGACTCGATCGCCGAGCTGCTGCTGTCCGCGAGGATGTCCGACGGCGGCTGGAACTGCCGGGACCACGAGGGAGCCGCACACTCGTCGTTCCACACCACCATATCGGTTCTAGAGGGACTTTCAGAGTGGAAACGGAGTACGGGCAGCAGCGATGCCGACGCGGCCATCGCACGCGCACACGACTTCATGCTCGACCATCGCTTGTACCGGTCACACCGCACCGACGAGGTGATCAGCGATGCGTGGACGGTCTTCCATTTCCCGCCGCGGTGGCACTACGACGTGCTGCGGGGTCTCGACCATCTACAAGACGCCGGGGCCGTCCCGGACCAGCGAGCCGCCGATGCCGTCGAACTCGTGAGGGCCCGGCGCCGTCCCGATGGCCGTTGGGCGAAGGGACCGCAGTATTCCGGGGATACGTTCTTCACCCTCGAACCGGGGAGAATGCCGGGCCGGTGGAACACACTCCGTGCCCTGCGGGTCCTGCGGTGGTGGAACCACGGAGCGGAGTCGACCCCTCACCGGTAGCGACCGGCTACCGGGAGGGGTAGTCAGCGGCGGCAGAGGGCCTACTCGCTCCGCCTATCCTCGGTCGAGAACGGTCCCGGCCCCCGGCCGTGATCCGAGAAGCGATCAAGGAGACCAACGGTGATCCTCCTCCATCCGAACCATCTGCAGCGTTACTACCCGGACGAACGCTCGGCCGAGGTGATGCGCAAGGTCGTCGAATTCTTCGAGACCAAGGGATTGCAGCGGATCAGGGAGGACGACCAAGCCGCCGTCTGGTACCAGGACTTCGTCGACTTCCTTCAGCGAGAACGCATCTTCGCCACGATGTGCACGCCGGCCGAATACGGCGGCGACGATACACGGTGGGACACCTGGCGCAATGCAGAATTCGGCGAGATCCTCGGTTTCTACGGCCTGCCCTACTGGTACGTGTGGCAGGTGACCGTGCTGGGCCTCGGCCCCATCTGGATGAGTGACAACGAGGTCGTCAAGGAGCGAACCGCGGCATTGCTCGACGACGGCGCCATCTTCGCCTTCGGCCTGTCGGAGAAGGAACACGGGGCCGACCTCTATTCGACCGGCATGACCCTCACGCCGACCGGTGAGGGTGAGTACGTGGCCAACGGAAGCAAGTACTACATCGGCAACGGCAACGACGCCGCCATCGTGTCGACCTTCGCCAGGATGGCCGATACCGGTGAGTACTGCTTCTTCGCCACCGATTCGCAGCACCCGAACTACCGGCTCGTCAAGAACGTTGTGAACAGCCAGAGCTACGTGGCCGAATATGCACTCGATGACTACCCCGTGACCGACGCCGACATCCTGTCGCGCGGTGAGGAAGCCTGGAACGCAGCACTCAACACCGTCAACATCGGCAAGTACAACCTCGGCTGGGCGTCGATCGGCCTGTGCACTCATGCCCTCTACGAAGCGGTCCACCATGCAGCCAACCGCCACCTCTACGGCATGACGGTGACCGACTTCCCCCACGTCAAGCGCCTGTTCACCGACGCCTATGCCCGCCTCGTGGCAATGAAACTCGTGGCGCTGCGTGCCTCCGACTACATGCGCTCAGCGACACGCGACGATCGCCGCTACCTCCTCTACAACCCGGTTGTGAAGATGAAGGTGACGACGCAGGGCGAGGATGTCATCAACCACCTATGGGACGTCATTGCGGCGAAGGGTTTCGAGAAGGACATGTTCTTCGAGATGGCTGCACGCGACATCCGTGCCCTGCCGAAGCTCGAGGGAACGGTGCACGTCAATATCGCCCTCATCGTCAAGTTCATGAAGAACTACTTCTTCCTACCGGCCGATCTGCCGGAGGTGGGTCAGCGAAACGACGACGCCAACGACAGCTTCCTCTTCGATCAGGGGCCGACGAAGGGTCTCGGGACCATCCAGTTCCACGACTACGCCCCGATCTTCGAACGCTTCGATCTCCCCAACGTGAAGGTGTTCGCCGAACAGGCTGAAGTGTTCAAGGCGATGCTGGCCGCTCAGCCACCAACCGAGGCACAATCGAAGGACACCGATTGGTTGCTTGCCGTGGGGGAGATCTTCACGCTCATCGTCTACGCCCAGTTGGTGCTGGAGAACGCCGAGATCTACGGGATCGACCGGGACCTCGTTGACGAGATCTTCGACGTCACCGTGCGGGACTTCTCTGCGTTCGCCGTCGATCTCCACGGCAAGGCGGCCACCACGCCTGAGCAGGGCGAGTACTGCATGGCGATGATCCGCAAGCCGAATCGGGATGCCGAACGGTACGAGCGGGTGTGGGAGAACCACGTCTACGCCCAGCGCGACGCCTACGAAATGGCGGAGTAGGCCGGGCAGGGTTGAGAGGCACGGCGGGTTGGATAGTTTCCGCGGTGGCGGAGCGAGGTCTATCTGTCTCCTCGAAGAAGGCGCGCACCGGCTCGAGGTCTGATCCGCTGCTCAGCGGGCCCACGTGTTCTGCCCCCTCGGCCGAAGGACGGGGGGACGCGGGACGGCAACCACCCCGAGGTCCTATTCGCCGGGCCCTTGGATCTGAGCGACCCTGCTCAGGCGGGCACCGTGTCCGGACGGATACCCATTTCGTCGAAAGCTGCGAGGACCGCGTCACCGGCAGACTGCACCACCGTTCCGCGTAGCGTTCCACGCATCCGGTCGTGCTTCTCCGAGAATGGGAAGCAGATCGATTCGATCACCTCGCCGATCCGGACGCGTCGGCCAAGCCCACAACCCATGGCAGGCTTGGGTCCCGCAGCTACGCGGAATGTAGGACTCGGCCCTTGGTTGCGGGAGGGCATGGCTGCGAAGTCGCCGATTGCCCCAGAAACGCGGAGACGCGATCAGTCGAAACTAACCGCGTCCCTCCCCCCGTCGCTAAGCGGCAGTCGGTATCTGACGGACACCGACCCCCTCGGAACCAATATACGTACGTAGGTGCGAGTTCCGCAAATCGGCGGCAGGAGCGGTTTCAGGGTCGTTCAACGCCCCGCCCGGTGCCGACGAGAAGAACATCCTCAGCCACCATCCGAACGACACATGCATTCCTTGATCTGACCGCTGCAGCCCGAAGGGGCCGGCGACGGTGGATTCACACCGTCATGGCAAGTTGGTGCTCGGACCGGCGTGCGACCCATCCGACGAGCGGGACCAGAGCGACGCAGACTGCGGCGGCTATCAGCAGTTCGGGAACCACGTCGCCGAGGCTCTGGCCACGGACCGCGATGTCGTAGATCGGTTGGAGGAAGTAGTAGGTCGGCACCAGTTTCGGGATCCACTGGGGGAGTCCCGGGAACAGCGTGAAGATGACCGGCAGGAAGATGATGATGCCGCCGCCCTTGATCGCCGTATACATCGTCGTGATGTCCCTGGCCCACAGACCGAGCGCAAGCCCCATGAGCATCAACATCACCGAGCCGATGAAGAGGATCAGCGCCATCGTCCCCGGCTGGCCGGCCAATGCACCGTTGAGCGCCAACGTGACGAACCCGAGGATGACCGCCAGCACGACGGCGAACGTCCCTTTCCCAACGAGGACGTCCGACATGCGGGTCGGTGTGACCAGCACCGCGTCGAGGGTCCGCTTCTCCCGCTCGTCAACCAACGAGGCGGCAGGAAGGAAGATCGCGGCGACCATCACCGCGTAGATGACCATCGTCGGCAGGAGGCGATCGCTGATCGGGACGAAGTCTTCGTCGCCCACCCGGGTCACGACCACAGTGACCGGCGGCTCCGAACCCTCGATGCCGCGGACGAGGTCGACGGTCGTCACGGCGAGGATGATTCGGGTCGACGCGAGGCTCTCGCCGGAGACGTAGAACTCGAGATCGGGACGTTCGCCCGCAGCAATGGCAGCGTCGAATCCCGGCGGGAGAACGAGGCCGGCGTCGAAGTCGTGAGCTTCCACCCGTTGGCGCAGTGTCTCGGCGTCCGAGACGATGGCCGTTTCGACACCATCGAGTTGAGTCGCAGCAGCAGTGATCTGTGAATCCCCGAGATCGACGATCGCCAGCTTCGGACTGACGTCGAACAGGGATCCGAACACCGACGAGACGAGGAACGTGATGAGGAGCGGCATCGCGATCGCGAAGAACACGAGCGGGGATCGCGGGGAGAGTTTGAGTTCCCTGCTCAACACGTACCAGGAACGTTGAATGTTCATAGCGTCGCCACCCTTCGTCTGAGTATGAATGCGCCGACGATGAACGCTGCCACACCCCACATCGCGAGGAGGAGGAGGGAGGGTGCGATCTGGCTCCAGCTGTCACCGTCCACCGTCACACGGATGATCGCCTGGACGAGCCCATAGGTGGGGAGCGCCTTCACCCACGTCGGGGACGATCCGGGGAAGAGCGCTCCAAACGCCGGAATCATCAGCGGGATCATGAACAACATCGCGACGAGCAGCGTTCCCATGAAGTCTCGGCCGTAGGAGCCGGCGATCATGCCGAAGCCGGTGACGAGCACCGCGCCGAGTAGCAGGATCATCAGGACTGCTGGGGCGTTGACGGCGAACGCGCCGATGAGAAGGCCGAGGAGAACCACCTCCGAGAGTGCCAGCCCGACGCCGAAGATCCCTTTGGCGGCGAGGAAGTCCACGACTCGGACCGGCGTGGCGAGCACGGCCACCGCCGTTCGCTGCTGGACCTCGATCGCAACCAGCGACGAGAGAGCGAACGTTTCAACCATCAGGACCAGGATGAGGATCAAGGGTCGCATCTGTTGCTGCAGCGAGATCTGATTTCCGGCTCGATCCACACCGAGGACGACGGCTTCCGTGATCGGGTCGACCGGGGGAGGAGTGCCGGCGAATCCGAACGCGATCTCGCTCACTGCGCCCTCGAGGAGAAGCTGGATCTCGGCCGGGAGTCCGGCCGGGACTAGGAGGCGGACGGTCGGCGTTTCTCCTGCGGCCGCCGACTCGAGGAAGTCGGGCGGGAACGCGATCCCGGCGACGATGTCGTTCTGACCCTCTTCGACAGCGGTTTTGAGCTCCTCCTCCGAGGAGTAGATCTCCAGTGCGAAACCGGCCGTGCCGCTCTCGGTGACACCGCCGACATCCGTGCTGAGCACCGAGTTCGAGACACCGATGTGCACCGTTTCGTCGACGCTGTCGGGCAGGAACCAGAACACGGCCACGTACGCGACGAGCACCAGGAGCGTGATGAACACGAAGAATCGGTTTCGAGTGAACTCCCGGAAGTCCTTGCCCATGATCGCCACGATGCGGGAACCGGTCATCCGGTGAGGCCTCTCCCGGCGTATTCGACGAAGATGTCTTCGAGGGTCGCTTCCTCGGTGTGGATCGTCATCAATCCTTCGGCGGAGACAGCTTCGCGAATTCGGTCTTCGGTTCCGACTTCGTCGAGGGGGATCACTTGCTCATTCACGTCGTCTCCCTGGCGGCTGCGGATCCGCACCGAACGCTGGCCGTGGGCAAGCTTCAGATTGTCGGGAGTGTCGATCGTGAGGATCGTGCCTTGGTTGATGAACGCGACCCGGTCACTGAGACTGTCGGCCTCGTGCATGTCGTGTGTGGTCAACAGCACGGCCGCCCCGCGATCCGCTTCGCGGCGGATGAGATCACGGATACCGATTGCCGAGACCGGATCGAGCCCATCGGTAGGTTCGTCCAACAACAGCACGTCGGGCGTGTTGATGAGAGCTCTCGCCATCATGAGGCGCTGCTTCATGCCTTTGGAGTACTCGGAGACCCGATCGTCGAGTCGTGCGGAAAGCCCGACACGCTCCATCAACGTTTCGGGTTCGAAATCACGGACACCGAAGAGCTTGGAGAAGAAGACCAGGTTCTCGCGGCCGGTCATCGAGAGATAGAGGTTCTTTTCCTCGAAGCAGACACCGAGACGCGCCTGGATCTCCTCGCGTTGTCCCGGCATGTCCATGCCAAGGATCTCGATACTGCCTGCACCCGGCTCGAGTTGACCGGTGAGCATCTTGATCGTGGTCGACTTGCCGGCACCGTTCGGGCCGAGGAAGCCGAGTATTTCGCCGGGTGAGAGCGAGAACGAGACGTCGTCCACGGCCACGGTGTCGCCGTAGGAGAATCGGACCCCGGTCACATCAATGGCGAGGGCTGCTGCAGGGTTGGATGAAGTTGTCACCCATCCATTATCCGCCGTTGACCAACTTCTGTCAGGACCATTTGACCCTTGTTGAAGGAATTGTTGGCGGCCTAATCACCGACCGGCACGAGCGTGTGCCACTCGTCGAGATTGAAGTTCCTTTCGGGCGGTGGCGGACCGACCAGTTGATCGCGGGCCACAGAGGAGAGATTCGCCGGCCAGAAGGCCGATGTGTCCGAATCCGTGAGGTACGAAACGGCGACCGACGCCCCAGCCCACGGCAGTTCCACTTGGTATTCAACGACTCCGTCATCCCCGGTGAAGCCGATGTTCGCCTGCCAGCCTTCTTCGTCGAGCAATCGAAGGCGGCTTGTGTCGTCCGTGGCACTCCTGCAGCACCAGTCGAAGCCATGGGAACGTTCCCAGATCTCGTCACCTCGCACGTACAACGCAGATCCCAGCGCCGCCGATGAGTGCAGGATCCAGGTCTCATCGACGGTGCTGATCAACAGGTTGACTGCTCCCACGGCACCGCTCTCCAACGCCATGAAGAGCACATCCTCGGTGTGCATCCAGTGCAGGGAGCTGTCGTCCGACATCGTGACCGTGGTTGATCCGTGCCACTCACCGGCATCGAGAACGCCGTCGATCACCGGGGGTTGATGGGCCGGGACTGCGAGTGTTCTTGTCGGTTCTGTGGTGGAGGTCGTAGACGGAGGAGGGGCCTCTGTTGTTGCTGTAGCCGCCGCAGTGGACGGGAGAGTGGAAGTGGTTGTCTCGGCGGTATCGCACGCGCCGATCATGAGGGAACCAAACATGCCGAGTACGAGAAGCGGCGCTGATAGGGCGCGGTGGCTGCCAGTTCTCTTCCTCCCCCTCAGGGGGAGGTGCCGACGAATGAGGCGGAGGGGGTCAAGGGCCGCAGTTGAAGGAAACCATCTGACCCCTCCCGTCAGCGCCTGACGGCGCTGCCACCCTCCCCTGATGGGAGGGAAGAGGACGCGACACCCTGGACATCTTGACCAAAGGAGCACACGCCCGACGGCGCCCATAGCCTGATCCTCGAGGACTGCGATTCGGAGAGCGTGTTCGGAGCGTGAGGCGTTGTCTGGGGTGGAGATGGGTGCTCCCTGAGGTGTCCGGTTCAGGGTCGCTGCTTGGAGGCAACGCAACCAGGGGCAAACGACTCTCGACCGCGGTCAGGCTCCGAGGCTTGCGACCTGGGCCTTGACGCGGCGGAGGATCGCTGCCATCCCATTGAGCCGCTGGGACGAGACAGCTTCACGCAACCCCATCCTGAGGTAGAAGTCGTCGGGGACGTTGAGGATCTCGTGAGCCGGGGCACCGTCGAGGGCCTCGTGGAGGATGCTCGCATAGCCGCGGACGGTCGGAGCCTCCGCCGGGACGCGGAAGAAGAGGTGCACGGCGTCGTCGTCTTGTTCGACGATGAGGGCGAACGGCGACTGGCACTCTGGAACGACTTCGAACAACTCAGGCCTTTCGGCAAGGCGGTCCGGTAGTTCGGGCAGTCGCCGCGAGTAGTCGAGCAGGGCGTGGAGTCGCACATCTTTTGGAGCGTCGGCGAACATGTCGACGATGCGGTTCAGGCGGTCGGTTGCAGTCATAAGAGTCTCCGTCATATTCACTACCACCGTAGTGTAAATTGGGTCGAGAAGGAGGGGATCATATGGTCACACACGACACATCCTCGGAGTTCACACAGTACGCGCACCCGGAGAAGCTGGTCTCAACGGACTGGCTCGGCAGACATCGCGACGACCCCGGCGTCGTCATCGTCGAGTCCGACGAGGACGTACTGCTCTACGAGACCGGACACATCCCCGGTGCGGTCAAGGTCGATTGGCACACCGAACTCAATGATCCGCTGATCCGGGACTACCGCGATCCGGAAGCGTTCGCTCAACTGATGTCCGAGAAGGGCATCGGTCGCCACGACACCGTGATCTTCTACGGCGACAACTTCAACTGGTGGGCGGCCTATGCCCTGTGGGTCTTCGCCTTGTTCGGGCACGCGGATACCCGACTTCTCGACGGGGGTCGCCAGAAGTGGCTTGCCGAAGGCAGGTCGATGACCACCTACGCGCCTCCGAGATCCAGAACCGAATACCCGGTCGTTGATCGTTTCGATGCTCCGATCCGCGCCTTCCGCGACGATGTCCTGGCCCACCTCGACACGAGTGGGCCGCTCATCGATGTGCGCTCACCAGGCGAGTTCAGCGGCGAACTGATGCACATGCCCGACTATCCGCAGGAGGGTGCGCTGCGCGGTGGCCATATCCCGGGTGCGTCGAGCGTTCCGTGGAAGATGGCCGCCAACGACGACGGCACGTTCAAGTCCAGAGGCGAACTCGAAGCGATCTATCAAGCCGATCTTGGCCTGGCCCCGAATGATGACGTGATTACCTACTGCCGGATCGGCGAGCGGTCGAGCCACACCTGGTTCGCATTGACTCACCTGCTCGGGTTCCCGACGGTTCGCAACTACGACGGCTCGTGGACCGAGTGGGGCAACCTGGTTGGCGTCCCGATCGAGCGCTGATCGACGCGTCGTCGTGCCATTGCGGTCTGTGGGCTCGCGAGACACCTCTGCGCACCCGCGAGCCCAGGGTCCGCAAGTGCGTTGGCGACGACTACCGTCGTGGCTCAACAGCCACCATCCCGGTGGATCAAAACGGAAGGACCAGGGGTGCTCGACGGCGTCATCTTCGACCTCGACGGGACGCTCGCCGATACCCTTGGAGTCTGCATCGAAGCCTTCCAGAACGCGATCGAGGTCCATGTCGGGAATCGTCCGACGCCGGCCGAGGTCGTCGAACTGTTTGGTCCCACGGAAGAGGGCGTGCTCCGCACGGTGGTCGGTTCGGAGTGGGAACTCGCCGTCGAGACCTTCCTCACCGAATATGGGCGCCTGCATGCATCGGTTCCCGCTCCGTTTCCCGGCATCCAATCGGTGCTGGATCGTCTCGCCGGTGCGGGAGTCCCGGCGGCGGTAGTGACCGGGAAGGGTCCTCGAAGCGCAGGGATCTCGCTCGAAGTCCTCGGACTCGAGGGTGTGTTCGAGTTTGTCGAAGCGGGTTCGATCGACGGCGTCGTCAAGGCCGAGAAGATCACCCGCATCGCAGACCGTTGGGGGATTCCTGCGACGTCCGTGGCCTACGTGGGTGACCATCCGCACGACACGCGTGAGGCGCACAAGGCGGGAGTGATCGCCGTCGCCGCTGCGTGGTCCCCGCAAGCTGACGCGGAAGCTCTGCGGGGCTCCGACCCGGAAGAGTTCTTCGACTCGGTGACCGCATTCGAGACATGGATAGAGGCCTCGGTCGGAGTCGGATGATGGACCTGGGACGCGGGCGTGCTAGAACGGGGACTTGATGACTGACGAACTCTCCGGCCGTGTAGTGATCGTTACCGGCGCATCCGGCATCGCTGCCGCGGGTGCGCGGCTCTTCGGACGGTCTGGTGCGTCCGTGTTCGTTGTGTCGAGAACCGAGGACAAGTGCGTCCGACTGACCGATGACGTGGTCGACAGCGGAGGCGTCTGCGGTTGGGCTCGAGCCGACCTGACCATCGAACAAGAGGCAGACGCTGCAACGGAGGCGTGTCTCAATCGATTCGGCCGCATCGACGGACTGTTCGCCGTTGCGGGCGGAAGCGGTCGACGGTTCGGCGACGGTCCGATCCACGAGATGTCGCTGACCGGGTGGGAGGAGACGCTCAGGTTGAACGGTCACCCGGCGTTCCTCGCGGCCCGCAACGCTGTGCGAGCGATGCGAACCCAGGAGCCGAACGACTCGGGGAGCAGGGGAGCGATCGTGATCGTTTCGAGTGTCCTCGCAGCACACCCGGTTCCGACTCATTTCGCTACCCACGCGTACGCGGCCGTCAAAGGGGCCGAGATCTCACTCACGACGGCCATGGCGTCGTACTACGCCGTTGACGGAATCAGGGTGAACGCGATCGCTCCCGGCCTCATCCGGACGCCGATGGCCGAGCGGGCCGCTGAAGATCCTGTGATCGTCGCATACGCCGCACGCAAGCAACCCCTGGCCGGTGGGCTCATCGAAGCCGACGAGGTTGCCGCCGCAGGGGCCTTCCTGCTCGGTGACCGGTCGCGGCATATCACCGGACAGATCCTCGCCGTCGACGGCGGATGGAGCGTGGTGGAGGCGGCCCCGTAGGCCGCGTGCAGCTCCGGAAAGGTGCGACCACCATTCGCGTGATCGCTGTGCGCCGAGGGCTCGATCCTGATCGCGTCGAGGCCGCTGGTGCGATCACCGTGGCTGTGGGCGGATGGCTCACCAATCACGATGATCCCGCCGATGTGGGTGACTGTGCAGCGACCATTGTCGATGCCTGTGGCGCGCCATTCGGACCACTTGTCTAGACAAGTCAATCGAATCGTGCGACCATCGCTGGATGCAGCCAACATCACTCACCGTCGCAGATGTCACCTACGAGCAGCTCGCAGGGACGATCGATCATTCCCTCCTCAAGCCCGAACTCACGCTCGATGAGGTGATTGCAGGGTGCGATCTCGCCGATCGCTACTCCGTCGTGTCGGTGTGCGTGCGACCGGCAGACGTCGCTCTGTGCGCCGAACATCTCGCGGATTCGACGGTTGCCGTCGGGACCGTGATTGGATTTCCCCACGGCGACAGCGCGACCGCGACCAAGGTGTTCGAGGCGAAGCAAGCGATGGCAGATGGTGCGGTCGAACTCGACATGGTGCTCAACTATGGGCTGTTGCGGTCCGGTGAGGATGAACGGGTTCTCGAGGACATCCGGGCGGTCGTCGATGCGGCCAGCGGGGATGCATTGGTCAAGGTCATCTTCGAGAACGCTTACCTCGATGACGCGCAGAAGGTTCGCGCCTGTGAACTCGCAGAAGCCGCCGGGGCCGACTACGTGAAGACGTCGACCGGGTATGCACCAACCGGCGCAACGCTTGAGGACCTTCGACTGATGCGGGCCTCGGTGTCGCCGGCCGTCAAGGTGAAAGCCGCTCACGGCGTGCGGACTCTCGATGCTCTCCTTGCGGTGATCGAAGCAGGGGCCGACCGTTGTGGTGCTACAGCGACGGCGGCGATGCTCGACGATTATCGCGAGCGCACCGGGACCTGACCGCGACCGGCGAGCGCGGCGCCGATGGCTCCAGCGAAACTGCCGAGTTCGGCGCGAACAATCTCGATCCCGTCGGTCGGCACCAGCGTCACGTGGGAGCGTGTGGCTTCGCGAATCGGGTCGAGGATGAGATCACCGGCGGCGACAATCCCCCCACCGATGACGATGCATGACGGGCCAAGCACGGTCACGACGTTGGCCAAACCGACTCCGATGTAGCCGGCCACGCTCTCGATCGCTGAGAGAGAGCGCTCATCGCCGGCGGCGGCACGCTCGAACACCGTCTCGACATCGGGGGCTCCGGCGATTGCGGACAAGACGTCGGCCTTGGCCAG
>Ga0316195_10000910_pt1 | contig 12745 bp, 10 predicted proteins | sample Phised1_MG_FD_204937 | JGI IMG/M metagenome (GOLD analysis project Ga0316195, IMG submission 204937) | Coastal sediment microbial communities from Maine, United States - Phippsburg sediment 1 | ecosystem: Environmental > Aquatic > Marine > Coastal > Sediment | place: USA: Maine | collected... | reverse complement strand
TTGCTGTTATAGGTGCAAGTGGATATACCGGAGCAGAGCTCTTGCGTCTGCTCGTCCAGCACCCGGATACCGAGTTGGTATGCGTCACCTCGCGTCAGTACGCCGGACAACCGGTGGACGGGATATTTCCTTCACTGAGGGGTCTTGTAGATCTGAACTTTGAAGACCTCAACTCAGCCGGACTGGCCGGCCGGGTGGAGCTGGTTTTTACGGCGGTGCCTCACCAGACGGCCATGAGTATGGTCCCGGAGCTGCTTGATGCCGGTTGCCGGGTTGTCGACCTGTCCGCCGATTTCCGGCTCAGGGATATTGCCACCTACGAAGCATGGTATCAGACGCACACGTCCCCCGATTTGCTCTCTGAGGCGGTTTACGGACTGCCTGAACTGTTTCGGGAACATATCCCTGAGGCCAGACTGGTCGCCAACCCCGGTTGTTATCCTACCAGTATCGCTCTGGCTTTGACGCCTTTGCTGGAAGCGAAAAGGATTGATCCGGCGACCATTATTGTTGACAGCAAATCCGGGGCCAGCGGTGCCGGTCGTTCGGCCAAGCTGGATACGATCTTCTGTGAAGTCAATGAAGGTTTCAAGGCCTATGGATTGCCTCGGCACAGGCACACACCTGAGATCGAACAAACTCTCAGTGTGGTCTCGGGTGAAGCAGTGACGATCAGTTTCACTCCGCACCTGCTGCCGGTCAACCGGGGCATCCTGAGCACTTGCTACGCTTCTCTGGTAGGCCCCGCTACTCTCGACGAACTGCACGGTCACTACCTTGACAGGTACTCTGCGGAAACCTTTGTCCGGGTCCTGCCGAAGGGGCAACTACCGAATATCTCCCAGGTCACTGGCAGTAATTTCTGTGACATCGGTCTGGCGGTTGACGATCGAACCGGTCGGGTCATTGCGGTTGCAGTGATTGACAACCTGGTCAAGGGTGCTGCAGGGCAGGCATTGCAGAACATGAATCTCATGCTTGGCCTGCCGGAGCAAACCGGGCTGATGGGGGCTCCGGGCTTTCCTTAAGTACAAAACACTCAATAACTAAAGGCCACCCGCTCATCGGGTGGCCTTTAGTTGTTTCTCTCTTTGCGCCTTCTGATTCGTGTTTGCTCTATTCGGGTTCTCTAACTGTCCGGGCCCAGGTTGCTTCGAGAGAACGTCAGCGCCTTTCATGAAGCAATGCAGTTATTCCGGAAGCTGGCCTTCATTGCTCATCTCGACGAATGCCGCGGCCACTCTCGGATCGAATTGAGTTCCGGAATGATCTTGAATCTCCTGGATTGCAACCTCATCGGATAACGCTTTACGGTACGGTCGATCGGAGGTCATCGCATCGAAAGTATCGCAGACGGCAAGAATTTTGCCTTCAATGCGCCACTCATCACCACTTAAGCCATTGGGGTAACCGTTGCCATCAAAGCGTTCGTGGTGCTGTTCGATAATCTCACGCACAGTACCGAGAAAATGTATCGGCTCCAGTATGCGCACGCCAATTGAAGGGTGCAACTTAAGAACATCGATGTCCGCAGGGGTCAATTTCTCCTTCTTATGGAGCAAATTGACATCAATGCCAATCTTGCCGATGTCATGCAGAATCGCCGCCTGTTCGAGTTGCTTGAGTGCGTCACCATCAATGCCCAGTTTTTTCGCCAGGGCGACACTCAACTTGGTAACGCGTTCAGAGTGACCTCTTGTATAAGCATCGTTGGCCTCGATCGCTGAGACGAGGGCCTGGACGGTGTTCAGGTAAGTGCTCTCTTGTTCTTCGTAGAGACGCGCATTGCGGATCGCGATGCTTGCCTGGGCGGCGATGGTTGTCAGGAGTTCCAGATCGGAGGGGCCGAATTCACTGCCATCAATCGGGTTGGCAACGGTAATCGTACCAATGACCGCGCCCTTGTCCAACAAAGGTGCACAAATGACTGATTCGCGGATAAAACCGAGTCGGCTCATTTTGCTGAACTCGCGAGTCTTGTTTACGTTTGCCACAAGTCTCGGCTTGTTGTGGTTCATGACCCAGTAGGAGACCCCTCCTGGCTTGAGAGGGATGTCTAGCGAGCGATCGAAATCTTCGGGCAGTCCCTCTGCCCCGCCGACAGTCAGGTCGCCGGTCTTCTGGTTTTTCATCAGGATGTAGCCGACCTGTGCGTGCAGTGTTTCCACACTTTTCTGGCTGAGCAGGTTCAACAGTTTTTCCAGGTCGATGGTGGCGTTGACCGCCAGGCCCATTTTGTAAAGTGCCTGCAGTCGATCGACGGCCTGAGTGAGGCCCACGTTTTTTTCCTCAAGTTCACTGGCAAGGTCGGCGATCTTGTAGTTGGCTTCCTCAATCTCCTCAATCCGTTCCTCAAGATTGATGTTGAGGTATTCGATCTCCTTGAGGCGGTCCTCAAGGGTCAGATTCATGGCGTGTAGCTCCTCGCTATGTGCCAGCTTTTCCTGGTTGATGGCAAGCAGTCGTTCATTCTTGATCGTCGATTCCATCATCTCACGCAGTCGTTGAACCATGTAGTTGAACTTGGAGGAGAGCAGGGTCATCTCGTCGGAACTACCGACAGACGCGTGAGCATTTTCAAATTTCCCCTGTTCGACGTGGTCCATGGCGGTGACAAGCTTGCGGATCGGTACATCGACATATACCAGGAGGAACGCCGTGATCGTCAGGATCAGGATGACGAGCATGACTCCCGATGCGATCATCGTCGCATTACGGCCGGCGGTCCGCATGTCGGAAATTGCATCCAGCGAGACCTGGAGGTTCAGAATGCCGAGGACCTGGAGGTTCTGGTCGTGGCAGGAATAGCAGATCGGCTGATTGTAGATGGGAACAACTGAATTAAAGTAGTCTGCACCGTCGTTATCTGAAGATGTAAAGTTGAAATTACCAGTGCGATATGCCATCAATTCAGCAGTCGTCACAAGTTCGCCGAGCTTCTGATCGTTGCCCGACATCAGGATCCGACCGGTCTCGTCGAATATCCGGACATCCTTGATTGAGGGTTCGGAGTTGATTTTTGTCAGGATGTTTACGACGCCGTCATTCTTGCCGTTGGCCATGTCCGTAATGATACTTCTATGGACTGTCTCGGCCAGCATGCGGCCGTGTTCGCTGGCAAGTTTGCCGAGCATGGCTTTCTGGGTCTTCAGGTTGTGCCAGGTCGTCAGGCCGATAGCCACGATCAGGATCACAGAGCACAGGCCGAGAAATTTAATCTTGAGTGAATTCATAGTTTAATATTCAGCTGTCATCGACAAAAAAATCTCTAAAAACACGGGATTTCTTAAATACGCATTTCTATGTTTTTATGTTGTCACCACTTCTTTTGCCGTCCTGTTTTCACCGAAAGGCCGGAACTTGACACTCTTAATGCAAAGCTATAACTTAACAGTTTGTGCAACTACGAATTTTGTTGCTGTTGACAGACTTCTCTATTAGTTTAACCTGCTATGCGAACATGAGAATAATCTTGCAAAAAGTACACCATCAGAAGCTTTTGTGCGGAAATCATTTATGCTCTCTGAAACGCTGGTTATCATTTTGGGCGTTGTCCTGATCGTTGAAGGTATCCCATGGTTCATGTCACCGCGTGGGACCAAGCGCATGTTGAGTGAACTCTTCCAGATGAATGACCGGACTCTGCGGTCTATCGGGCTTGGCTTTATGCTCGCCGGTCTTATCCTTGTCTATCTTGCTAAAATCCGATAATAGATTTATTTATATATTACATCAAGCGTAAAGACGCCGAATGCAACTGAACGATTTTGATTTTGAATTGCCTCATGAGCTGATTGCACAACGGCCGCTTGAAACGCGCTCGTCATCGAGGTTGCTGCATTTGTCAAGGGGCTCTCAAGCCGTTTCGCATCGACAATTTGCCGAGTTGCCAGATTTACTGCGGGAGGGGGATCTTCTCGTCCGTAACGAAACCAGAGTGTTGCCTGCCCGCTTGCTGGGGACCAAGCAAAGTGGCGGGCAAGTGGAAGTTCTGCTGCTCCGCGAGCTTGACTCGGAAAAGAATATCTGGCGTTGCATGACCCGCAGTTCCAGGCCTCTCAAGGTCGGAGCCCTTATTGATTTCCCGGCGGAGATTAACGGTGAAATTATCGAGGTCATTGAGGATGGGCAGCGCCTGGTGGCCTTTTCCTCATCCGGGCCGTTCCTTGAAACGCTGGAGCAGGTCGGCCACATGCCTCTGCCACCGTATATCCGCCGAGATGACCAGCCTTTTGACAAAGATCGTTACCAGACGGTTTATGCCAATAATCCCGGAGCCGTGGCCGCACCGACCGCGGGCCTGCATTTTACCGAACAGACCTTTGCGGCTTTATCAGAGCGTAACATCGAGGTTTGTGGCGTCACATTACACGTCGGCCCGGGCACCTTCCTCCCGGTCCGGACAGATAACCTGCAAGAACATCAAATGCATTCCGAAGTTTATGACATCCCGTTGACGGCTGCGGAACGTATCAACGCGGCGCATACAGAAGGTCGCCGTATTATTGCCCTTGGTACGACAGTGACACGCACGCTTGAACACGCAGTTGATGATGATGGTCTGCTGTGTGCGGGTCAGGGAGAGACGAAACTTTTTATCAAGCCCGGACATCGATTCCGTATGGTCGATGCCATGATAACCAATTTTCACTTACCAAAATCGACTCTGCTGGTCCTCGTCTCTGCATTTGCCGGCAGGGAGTTGGTCATCCGGGCATACCAGGAGGCTGTTGCAAAGGGTTACCGTTTTTTCAGTTATGGCGACTGTATGTTGATTGAGTAGAAGCGTGAAGAGCTAAGAGTGAAATAGTTTTATGGTTATGAAGCGTTTTCTCTTCTCGCACTTCGATGAAGATTAATATGACAAAAATAAAACAAGATATTAAGCAGACAGCTTCTGACGTGTTGAAATTCCAGTTGCACGCAATGTGTCATGACACACAAGCGCGTCGTGCAACGATTCACACCCGGAGAGGCCGGATTGAAACACCGGCCTTCATGCCGGTTGGAACCCAGGGCACGGTCAAGGGGATGCTGCCTGAGCAACTCAAGGAGATCGGTGCCCAGATCATTCTCGGCAACACCTACCATCTTTATCTGCGCCCCGGACATGAACGTTTGGCGAGGCTCGGCGGTCTGCACAAATTCATGAACTGGGACCGCCCGATCCTGACCGACAGTGGCGGGTTCCAGGTTTTCAGCCTTGGCGAACTGCGCAAGATCGACGAACAGGGTGTCCGTTTCCAGTCTCACCTGGATGGCAGTGCCCACTTGCTGACCCCGGAACTGTCGATTGCTATCCAGGAATCTCTGGGCGCTGACATCATGATGGTTTTCGATGAGTGCATCCCTCACCCGGCAACACGCGCATACGTAGCCGAGTCGACCGCCCGTTCGACCCGCTGGGCTGCGCGCTGCAAGGAAGCGCGTACCGACTCGAGTGCAGCCTTGTTCGGTATTGTTCAGGGGGGGATGAATCAGGACCTGCGCCGGCAGAGTGTTCTGGACCTCCTCGAGATCGGATTCGACGGTTATGCCCTTGGTGGTCTGTCGGTGGGGGAGTCGGCCGAAGTCATGTACCAGGTCATGGACTGGTCGTTGCCTTTATTACCGGCAGAGTGCCCCCGTTATGTTATGGGGGTCGGGACTCCTGAGAACCTGGTCGAGGCCGTTGCGCGTGGTGCAGACATGTTCGATTGCGTCATGCCGACACGCAATGCCCGTAATGGTGTCCTTTTTACCAGTTTCGGTAAAGTCAGTATCAAGCAGGCCCGGTTTAGCGAGGATGAAATGCCGATAGACCCCGACTGCAACTGCTACGTTTGCAGCAATTACAGCCGGGCATATTTGCGTCATCTCTATCAAAGTAACGAAATCCTCGCTTCGGTATTGAATACTACCCACAATCTGTATTACTATCTGCACCTCATGCAACGGATAAGAGATGCGATAGCAGCCGGCAGATACAGGGCCTTTCGCGAAGAGTTTTACCGGAAACGCATTCCAGCCGGTGATGGCCACGCCCTCACCGGTTCAGTATGACAGACTACTAACGATCAAATATTCAGACCCTATAAGGAGGAAAACATATGTTTGCATCCAACGCTTACGCCATGGCCGGTGGCGCCGCACAACAGTCAGGAGGCGGGATGGAAGGGATCATCATGCTGGTGATCATGTTCGCTATCTTTTACCTGCTTCTGATCCGTCCGCAGCAGAAACGTGCCAAGCAGCACAAGGAACTCGTGGAAAACCTGAAGTCAGGTGATCAGGTGATTACGGCAGGTGGTCTCCACGGCAAGATCGTTGCGGTACAGGATGATATCATCACCCTTGAGATTGCCAGTAATGTGCGTATTAAAATCAACCGTCCCTCGATTGTCGGGACCAAGACCGACCAACTGGTAGACTAGCGGCGTGATAGAGATTGGGACGATCTGCTGATGCGGGTCGGTTGAAAGGAGATCCAACATAATGTCCAACAGTATAAAGATTCGGGCCGGCCTGGTGCTTTGCTGCCTCGTCCTGGCCCTGGTCTCGCTCGGGCCGACACTTTTCGGCAACAGTCTTCCGGACTGGTGGCGCAAGGCCTTTGACCCGATTCATCTCGGTCTTGACCTGCAGGGAGGCATGCACCTTGTCCTTGGTGTCGATGTTGACAAGGCCGTAGAAAGCCGTCTCGATACAATTGTTGACCAGACTGAAGAACTTTTGCGCGAGCAGGACGTGATTTTCAAACGCGTGGACCGTTCTTCCGGCGAGCGTGTCGTGGTTACGGTCTACGACGAAGAGGCCGGAGCCCAGGTTGACACCTTCATGGCAGAAACTTTCCCTAACCTTGAAGCAATGACATTTACCGCTGATGGCGCCTATCTGCAGAAGAACTACCGCCTTAGTGACAGTGAAATAGAGGCTGTCCAGGACTATGCGGTACGCCAGGCGCTTGAAACACTGCGTAATCGAGTCGACCAGTTCGGCGTCAGCGAACCGACCCTGCAGCGCGAGGCCGGTAATCGTATCCTGATCCAGCTGCCCGGGGTCAAGGACCCTCAACGGGCTATCGACCTGCTCGGTAAAACCGCCCGTCTTGAGTTCAAGATGGTTATGGAAAATGCCAACCCGCAGGATGCAATCACCGGCAATCTGCCACAGGGCGGACAGCTCATATACGAGCGGCGGGTCGACCCGCGTACCGGGGCAACTTCAGAGATCCCGATCGTTGTTGAAACCAAGACCATTCTCACCGGCGACCTGCTTTCCAATGCCCAGGTGCGAATCGATACCCGCTTCAATGACCCCTATGTTGCGATCGATTTCAACTCGGTCGGTGCCAAGCGTTTCGACCAGATCACTGCAGCGAATGTCGGCAAACGCATGGCGATCGTTCTGGATGATACGGTCTATTCGGCGCCGGTGATCCGTGAGCGCATCTCCGGCGGCAGCGCCCAGATCAGCGGCAGCTTCACCGAACAGGAAGCCACCGACCTGGCCATCGTGCTGCGTGCAGGCTCCCTGCCGGCACCGGTCAAGATCATGGAAAACCGTACCGTTGGCCCGTCCCTCGGGCAGGATTCAATCAATCAGGGGATCATGTCGATCCTGATCGGCAGTGTCCTGGTTATTCTGGCAATGTTGATCTACTATCGGTTATCCGGCCTGGTCGCCAATATTGTGCTGATCCTCAACATTTTTTTCATCATGGCCATGCTGTCGATCTTCGGTGCGACCCTGACCTTGCCCGGTCTCGCCGGTATCGTCCTGACGGTCGGTATGGCTGTCGATGCCAACGTGCTGATCTTTGAGCGTATCCGAGAAGAACTGCGCCTGGGACGAACCGCCAGGGCGGCCCTGGAAGCCGGCTTTGAAAAAGCCAAGCTGACGATCATCGATGCCAATATCACGACCCTGATTGCCGCGCTGGTGCTCTTCCAGTTCGGCACCGGCCCGGTCAAGGGTTTTGCCGTGACCTTGTCGATAGGTATCCTCTCTTCACTGTTTACCGCGGTGATCGTCTCGCGACTGATCTTCGATTATTTCCTGTCGCGGAGCAAAACGACTCGTTTGAGCATCTAGGAGTTCTCAATAATGCAGATTATCAAGCATGACATAAATATTAATTTTGTCGGCAAACGCAAAATTGCCCTGATCGTGTCTGCGGTAATGATCCTTGTCGGTTTGGCGTCGCTGGTCGTCAATGGCGGGCCGAATTACGGCATCGATTTCGTTGGCGGCACCCTGGTTCAGGTCAAATTCACCGAAAATACCGATGCCGCCAAAATCAAGGACGGCCTCGCCTCGCTTGATCTTGGGTCGGTCGTTGTCCAGCGTTTTGGTGATGACCCCAATGAGTTTTTGATTCGTGTTCAGGAAAGTGGTGAAGGCAAGGACCTCTCCGGACTGATTTCCGGTAGTCTTGAGTCGGTTTACGGCGAGGGCAAGGTTGATATCCGCCGTGTCGAGATGGTCGGCCCGCAGGTCGGCATGGACCTGCGCCAGAAAGGCCTGCTGTCGATTTCCTATGCAATGGTCGGCATCCTGTTCTACATCGCCTGGCGTTTTGAGTTACGCTACGCAGTCGGCGCGATCATCGCCTTGTTGCACGATGTACTGATTACTCTCGGGGCCTTCTCCATAACCGGTCGAGAAATCGACCTGCCGATTATTGCCGCTTTCCTGGCCATCATCGGTTATTCACTGAACGATACGATTATCGTTTACGATCGTATCCGCGAGAATTATGGCAAACACCAGAAGCTTGGCTTCGGCGAAGTCGTGAACCGGTCGATCAACGAAACCCTGTCACGGACCATCCTTACTTCCGGGACAACCCTGTTGGTGGTCCTGGCTCTCTTTATCTTTGGCGGCGGTGTGATTCATAATTTCGCCTTCGCAATGCTGGTCGGCATTCTGGTCGGTACCTACTCATCGATTTTTGTTGCCAGTCCGTTACTGATCCTCTGGCAGGATATGCGCTCAGGTAAGCAGAAGAAAACGACTACAGCAGAGGGGAGGGCGTAAATGAAGAAGGAAACCATTCTGTTTGTCGTTGTGGCGTTGGTCGCCGGTTTTGTAATTGGTTTACTGGCGGGCGAAAAAAACTCCGGGCCAGGTGTGACGGCGACTTCCGGTGTTCCGACCGGGCCACCGCCGATGGTTAATTTACAGCAGAAAATAGGCGAACTGAAAAATATCGTTGCGGCCGATCCGTCCAACTTCCTGGCCTGGGTTGCCCTAGGCAATGAGTATTTCGACAGGAACCAGTTCATGGATGCGATCCAGGCTTACGACAAGGCCCTGGAAATCCAGCCGAATTCTCCAGATGTTCTGACTGATCAGGGGGTCATGTTCAAACGCCTTGGCTGGTTCGACCGTGCTATTGAAAATTTTACCAAGGCGAATGACATTGACCCTGCTCATGCCACAAGTATGTACAATCTTGGTGTTGTCTATCGTTATGACCTGCAGGATTTTGCCAAGGCACAGGAGGCCTGGACGCGTTTCCTTGAAATCAATCCGACCGGACCCGGATCCGACCGGGTGCGTCAGGACCTCGAAGTTATGCGGACTCAGTCACCGATTCAGCAACAGCCTAAATAAACCACTATGTAACGGGTCGGAGTCTGCTTCCGGCCCGTTTTTTGTTTATCCAAAAAAACAAGATGTTCAACACGATGTGCAAAGAATTCTTGCGGGTTTCATCTCTTTTGTCTGCTGACAGTGCGATTTTCGAGTCACCAACCACTTCATCATCGAGCCTGACAGGTTTGTCTTGGAGCCCGTAACCAAGCGCCTGTGGGGGCTGCGTCATGACGCCACCGATTACTCCGCAGCCAGCGACTACGCCGAGCAGCTGGGGGTCTCCAATCTGGTTGCTCGTCTTCTGATCGGACGCCAATTCTCACTGGAGTCTGCACGGAAGTTCCTGGACGTACGGCTTGTTGATCTGCCTGACCCTTTTTTACTTCCTGATATGGAGATCGCTGCCAAACGCCTGCATGCCGCCATTGAGAGTGGCGAGAAGATTGCCATTCACGGTGATTATGATGTCGACGGCATCTCTGGAACCGTTCTGCTGACCGGTGTTTTAGGGGCTTGCGGCGCGGACGTCGAATATCACATTCCGCTGCGGTTACGTGACGGTTATGGTCTCTCCGCGATGGCGATCAAAGATGCGGCCGACCGCGGCATCAAGGTTGTTGTTTCGGTTGACTGCGGGGTGTCGGCCCATGAGGAGGCCGAGCTCGCCAGGCAGCATGGTATCGACCTGGTCGTTACGGATCATCACCAGCCGCCGCCGACCCTTCCGGAGGCTCTTGCGGTCATTAACCCCCAAAGGCAGGATTCCGATTTTCCGTTTCGGCCTCTGGCAGGAGTGGGGGTGGCTTTTTTCCTGCTGATCGCACTACGCAAAACACTGCGTGAGGCCGGCTGGTTCAAAGACCGAGCGGAGCCTGACCTGCGCGATTATCTTGACCTGGTTGCCCTGGGGACGATTGCCGACCTTGTACCGTTGCAGGGAGTCAACCGGACCATGGCCAAACATGGCCTGAGGTTGATCGAAAAAGGGCCTCGCATCGGTTTGCGGGCGCTCAAACAGGTGGCTTCGGTGAAGAATGTTTCGAGCGGGATCGTTGGTTTCCAGCTGGCGCCACGCCTGAATGCTGCGGGGCGCATGGAAGATGCCGCTCTCGGTGTGGAGCTTCTGCTCGAAGAAGACATGGTGCGGGCCCTGAATACAGCTCGTTACCTTGACCAGTGTAACCGCACACGCCAGGAACTTGAGAAACAGACTCTGCGCGAAGCAGAAGCTGCTGTTGCCAGGCTGTCTGAACAGCATACCCATACAATCGTCCTTGGTGGCGACGGCTGGCACCCGGGTGTCATCGGCATCGTTGCCAGCCGGCTCGTCGAACGATATCACCGGCCGACGGTCCTGGTGGCTCTGGATGGTGACGCAGGCAAGGGGTCGGCGAGGTCAATTCGCGGATATCATCTGTATCAGGGGCTAGAGGCTTGTGCCGATCATCTGATCGCCTTTGGCGGCCATGAAATGGCTGCGGGGATGAGCCTTTGCAGGCAGGATCTACCGGCTTTTGCGTCAGCCATGGAGGCCCATGCACGTGCAGAGCTTGACGATGAGGCCCTGCGGCCCAAGTTCCGCCACGACGGCACGGTATTGCTCGAGGAGATAGATCTTGACACGCTCAGTCAGATGGAGGGCATGGCCCCGTTCGGCATGGAGAACCCGGAACCGCTGATGGTGGTTGAATCGGTCCGTGCCATGCGGGTCCAGGAGCTCAAAGGTGGACATTTGCGATTCACCGTCTGCCAGGGTGCGTTCAGTCACCCGGCGATAGCCTTTGGTATGCAGGAGCGGCAAGAGGAGTTCCAGGGTGAAATTGACCTGCTGGTTGCTCCGCAAATCAATTATTACCAGGGACGTGAGACGGTTCAGTTGCGAGTCAAGGATGTCAGGAAGTCAGTCAAATGTGAAAAGTGAAAGGTGAAAAGTAACGTCGAAAGCTCAACAGTTTGACACATCCTTATTGTCCATCACTTTTCGCCCCTTTCAAATAAGCAAACCAGTAGGCAAATCCGACGAACACCACCCCGCCGATAATATTGCCAAGAGTGACCGGGATCAGGTTGTCGATAAAGAATCTCGACCAGGTCAGATTCGGCAGGTTCAGCCCGAGTTTCGCTTTCAACAGCAGCCCGGTCGGGATGAAGTACATGTTGGCGACAGAGTGCTCAAAACCACTGGCAACAAAGGCCATAATAGGGGCGTAGCAGGCCAGCATCTTGCCGGGGATGTCACGTGCTGCAGCGGCCATGAACACTGCGAGGCAGACCAGCCAGTTGCAGAGAATCCCTCTGACCAGGGCAACCCCGAAGGAAAGTTCACATTTTGCCGCCGCAATATTGACGGCATGTTCTGCGACCCGGCCGATCTGCCAGAGTTCCGACTCGACCATCAGCCAGGCCAGGAAGAGAGAGCCGAGCAGGTTGCCGATGATCACGATCAGCCAGTTTTCGGCGATCTTGTGCCAGGGGATCTGGCCCTGCAGAGCCGCTTTGGTGAGCAGGCTGTTGCCGGTGAAGAGCTCTGCACCACAGATGACGACCAGCATCAGGCCCAGTGAGAAAACGCTGCCGCCGAGCAGGCGCGATACGCCGACTCCGAAATGCTGTGCAGTGTCAGAGGTAACCAGAGTGGCAAGTTCGGCACCGAAGGCAATGTAGAAACCGGCCAGCAGGCTCAAAACCCAGGTTCGGGAGACAGGCTGGGTGAGAATCCGCCGTCCGTTGTCGGTGATCAGTTGGGTCGTCTCGATCGGTGTCAGAAAACGTTTTTCCATTACAGCGTGAAGCGCGTGGCGCGAAGCAAAGCAACTGCTGCCGGCACTTTCCTTATCTATGCGAGGCCGATGTCTTTTGCCAGCTTTTCCCAAGCGGGAAGGCTGCGCTCGATAATCCCCATTTCAACACAATAGGCGATGCGGAAATAACCCGGAGCACCGAATCCGGAACCGGGGACGAGCAGGATGTTGTGCTTCTGTGCCTGACGAACAAACTCGACATCGTTGTCAATCGGCGATTTCGGGAAGAAATAGAAGCCACCCCCCGGTTTCACCATTTCAAAGCCGAGCTTGATCAGATGGTTGTAAAGGATGTCACGCTTCTCCTGGTACTCGGTGATATCAACGCTTTCGCTTTGCAGTTTTGCGACCAGTCGCTGCATCAG
>Ga0316195_10000909_pt1 | contig 12746 bp, 14 predicted proteins | sample Phised1_MG_FD_204937 | JGI IMG/M metagenome (GOLD analysis project Ga0316195, IMG submission 204937) | Coastal sediment microbial communities from Maine, United States - Phippsburg sediment 1 | ecosystem: Environmental > Aquatic > Marine > Coastal > Sediment | place: USA: Maine | collected... | reverse complement strand
TGAGGGAATGCGGCTGTCCTGAATTGCTAAGACGCGCCAAGGGGCGGCGGTCACCATCGGCTGAAGTGGGAAAGGGGCGCCCAGCGCGCTGTCGACCATGAATCGAACGACGACTACGCGGCGCGGCGGCTGCCGGACGCCCCCAACGGGCGCACTGGCTCTGCGCGGCATCACGACTGCGGCGAGCCTGGCCACCGGGCTGCTTGCGCCCGGCGCGGCGGCGGCATCGTTTCTCAGTGGCGAAGCCCTCGACACCGCGGCGAACGTGCTCGCGTGGGTCGTGCTGTTCGTGGTGCCGGCCGTCGCGATCACGCTGTTCTGGATCGTGCACGTGCTGCCGGAGAAGATCGCGCACAAGAACCACCACCCGCAGCGCAAGGCGATCCAGACCTTGTGTCTCCTTTCGCTCGTGTTCGGCGGGCTGTTGTGGCCGCTCGCCTGGCTCTGGGCGTACACGAAGCCCGTCGGCTACAAGCTCGCGTACGGCACCGAGATGCACGAGGACTACTACACCGAACTCGCGCAGAAGTGGCGGGCGGGAGGGTTGCCGGCTGACCAGTTGGGGCATTTGCGCGCCGAGCTCGATGCCGTGGCGGCGCGTGGCGCCCTGACGCCGACGCTGCGCGCGCTGCGCGACGAGCTCGCCGCGGCCGATGCTGAAACCAGGGAAGCGCCGCCCGTCGCCGCTGCCCAGGCCCGGAGTGCGTGATGGAAGTCCTGCTGCTCGCCATCTACTCCGCCATCGTCTGGTTCGTCTTCATCAAGATGAAGTGGTTGCCGTGGAACACGGGGACCCAGGTCATCGTCGTCATCATTCCCGTCGTCGCATTGACCGCTCTGGTCCTCGCGCTGAACGTCGTCGCGCCGTCCAGCGCCGACGTACGCGTGCTCAAGTACGTGATCAACGTCGTGCCCCAGGTGCGTGGCCGCGTGATCGACGTGCCGGTCGAGCCGAACCGCCTGGTCAGGAAGGGCGAAGTGCTGTTCCGGATCGATCCGACGCCATACGAGCTGACGGTCAGGTCGCTCGAGGCGCAACTGGCGAACGCCATTGCCGGCTCCCGGGAACTCGGCGAGCAATTGATCGGCGCGCAGGGCAAGGTCACCGAGGCGCGGGGGGCGATCCAGCAGAGCGAAGCGAAGATCCGCGAAGTGCAGACCCGGCTCGACCTGGCCCGCACGCGGGTCGCGCAGAACCGGGAACTGGTCGCCACGGGCGCCGGCGATCGGTTCGCGCTCGAGAAGGCAGAGACCGATTTCGCGGAACTCCAGGCACAGCTGGATACGGCGCGCGCGTCCGCCGCGCAGGCGCGGGCCGCGGAAACGCAGGCGCTCGCGAGCGAACGCCAGTTGAAGGAACGCAGCAAGGGGACGTACAAGGACGAATACGCGCCGGTGGCGAGCATCCGCGCGCAACTGGCCAACGCCAAGTGGGAACTCGAGCAAACCACGGTGACGGCTCCCGCCGACGGCTACGCGACCAACGTGCAGTTGCGCGTCGGTTCGTTCACGACAGCGTTCCCGACCACCCCGGCGATGACGTTCGTCGAGGAGACGTACCAGGTGATCGCCCTGTATCACCAGAACGAACTGCAGCTGGTGGAGGAGGGCAACGAGGCCGAATTCACGCTCCGGGCGCACCCTGGGCGCGTCATCAAGGCCAAGGTCGACTCGATCGTGTGGGCGCAGGGCCAGGGACAGGTGGCCAACAGCACCCAGTTGCCGATAACCGGCGTCGGTCCGATGCCGCCGGGCCGCTTCCCCGTGAAGCTGGCGATCTCCGAACGGGACAAGGACCTGTTCCTGCCGGCGGGCGCGATCGGACAGGGCGCGATCTACACGGAGCATGGGGCCGCGATCCAGATCCTGCGCAAGGTGATCCTGCGGATCGGCGCCAAGCTCGACTACCTCGTCCTGAAGCTGCACTGACCTGATGCGCACCTCGCTCGCGGCACTGATGGCGCCGATCGCGCTGGCGGTCGCGGGCTGCGCATTGCAGGCGCCGCCGGCACCGGCGGACATCCAGGCGCAATCGATGCAGAACGTCCGCGTGCCCTCGAAGTGGGCCGCGACGGGCGGAGCCGAAGGCGGCGTGGCGGATGCCTGGCTGGCGTCCTACAACGACCCGCAACTCGATGCGCTGGTGCGCGAGGCGCTCGCCTACAACGCCGACCTGCAGGTCGCGGCCGCAAGAATCGAACAGGCAGCCGGGTACGCAAGGCTTTCCGGGGCGACGCTGTACCCCGCCGTCAACCTGCTCGCGCACGGTGGCGGCAAGCTGGGCGGCGACAACTCCGGCATCAGCGGTGTCGGGCTCTTCGCGAACTGGGAACTTGACATCTGGGGCCGCGCGCGCTCGGCCGCCGCTGCCGGCAGCGCTCAATACCAGGCGGTGCAGGCAGATGCCGAATACGCCCGCCAGTCGATCGCTGCGATGGTGGCGAAGAGCTGGTTCCTCGCAACCGAAGCGCGCGTGCAGCGCGCCATCGCCGACGAGATCGTGGGCACGTCGGAACGGTACCTGGGCCTCGCGCGCGACCGGCAGCGCATCGGCAGCGGCGACGAATACGAGGTCACCCAGGCGCAGGCCAGCCTCGACACATACCGCGATGCCGCGCGGCAACTCGCACTGTCGCAGGAGCAGGCGCTGCGCGCCATCGAAGTGCTGGTCGGGCGCTATCCGGCCGCGGCTCTCGAGGTGCCGGCGGCCCTCCCGGCGAAGGCGCCGACGATCCCGGTGGGCCTGCCGTCCGAACTGCTCGAACGTCGTCCCGACGTGATCGCCGCCGAGCGCCGCGTTGCCGCTGCCTTCAACAACGTCTCCGAGGCGAAGGCCGCGCGGCTGCCAAAGATCGCGCTGACGGCCGGAGTGTCCAGTCTTTCGAGCGACGTGTTCGTCCTGAAGGACCAGAACTACCCCGTGGCGAGCCTGGGCGCCAATCTGACGGCTCCGATCTTCAACGGCTGGGCGCTGCAGGCGAACGTAGAGATCCGCACCGCCGAGCAGAAGCTGGCCATTGCCGACTACGGGCGGGTCGCCTCGCGGGCGTTCGCAGACGTGGAGTCGGCGTTGTCGGCGGCGTTTGCCGCCGACGAGCGCGAAGTGATCCTCGGACGCGCGGTGGCGAGCAATGCGCGCGCGGTCGAGCTTGCCCAGACACGCCTGCGCGTCGGCTCGGGCGATCTGCGCGCGGTGCTCCAGCAGAATGTCGCGCTCTTCGGTGCGCGTACCTCGCTCGTGCGGGTCCAGGCCGAGCGCCTGGTCCAGCGCGTGAACCTGAATCTCGCGCTCGGTGGAAGCTTCGAGCCGCGACCGGCCGCCGAGCAGGCGGCGAACGCCAACGCCGGAGTACAGTCGACTACGGCGGTCAGCCGGTAACGCGGCTGGCGCGTTGAGGCTTACGACGCCAAATAAGGGAGCAAGCAGATGAAGCCGTCCTTCCACATCGTCGCGGCGCTGTCCGCGTGTGCAGCGCTCATCGCCACGGGTGCCGTCGCCCAGCAGTACGTCTATCCTGCGAAGGGGCAGTCGCCCGACCAGCAGAAGAAGGACGAGTCCGCGTGCTACCAGTGGGCCGTTCAGCAGACCGGGGTCGATCCGAGCAAGCCCGCGGCTGCCCCCGCGGCTCCGCCGCCTCCCACCACGGCGACAGGGACGACACCCGGCGCCGGCGTGCGAGGGGCTGCGCGTGGCGCGGTCGTCGGAGAGGTCGTTGGGGGCGATGCGGGCGCCGGCGCGGCGGCCGGTGCAGCTGTCGCCCGCAGCCAGAGCCGCAAGCAGAATGCGGCGCAGGCGCAGCAGCAGCAACAGGCTGCGCAGCAGGCGACATCCTCCCAGCAGGCCGCGTTCGCGAAGGCGCGCGCGGCATGCCTGGAGGGCCGCGGTTACACGGTCAAGTAAGCAGTCGCAGCCCAGCCATCGAATGGAGAGCGGTATGAATCCGAGTCGAATCAACTTCGCCGGACGTTGCGTGCAGGCCGCCTGGTCGGCGGTCGTCACCGCAGTGATGGCGATCCTGTTTTCCGCCACGGCCCTGGCGCAGGCGCCGGCCGCGGCAGGCGCGCCGCCGCCTCCAGCTGCCGACGACCTCACGCAACTGGTCGGGCGCATCGCGCTCTATCCGGACGACCTCGTCGCGATCATCCTGCCAGCGGCGACGAGCCCGTTGCAGATCGTGCAGGCCGACCGTTATCTCGACAAGCGCAAGTCCGACCCCAAGCTTCCGATCGACGACAAATGGGACGATCCGGTCAAGTCGCTGCTCAACTATCCGGACATCGTCAAGATGATGAGCAACGACCTTGACTGGACGAGCGAGCTTGGCGAAGCCGTCGTGGCCGACCAGGCGGCGGTACTGGAGGCCGTGCAGGTCTTCCGCCGGCAGGCGAAGGCCGCCGGAAACCTGAAGTCGGACGCGAAACAGGTGGTGAAACAGGAGAAGGAAGTCATCATCATCGAGCCGGCGGACCCGCAGGTGATCTACGTGCCCCAGTACAACCCGTCGACCGTCGTTGTCTACAGTTCGGTCCCTGTCTGGGGCTACTACCCGACGCCGTACCCCGTGTACTACTACCCGTATGCGCCCGGCGCGGCGTTTGCGGCCGGGGTGGTCTGGGGGGCCGCCATCGGCGCCGCGTGGAGCGGCAATCACTACGGCTGGGGTGGTGGCAACGACATCAACATCAACCGGAACACCAACATCAACGTGGGCAGTGGCAACACGATCAACCGGGGCCAGGGTGGGCAGGGCGGCGGCAGCAAGTGGACGTCGAACAAGCAGCCTGGACAGGTGAGCAGTTCGGTCGGCAAGACGCCGTCGTCGAACCGCGCGGGCGATGCACGCGGCAGTGGCGGTGCACGCGCGTCTTCACAACCGGCAGGCGGTGCAGGTGCGGGAGGCGCGCGGGCTTCGGCTCAACCGGCAGGCGGGGCAGGCGCCAGCCGCGGTGGCGGTGGCAGCAGCAGCTTCGGCGGCTACGACTCCGGTCGCCAGACGCAGATGGACAGTTCGCGCGGCGCTTCAAGCCGCAACTCGGCATCGGCCAGCACGCGGTCGGCGTCGGGCGGAGGAGCCGGCTCGCGTCCGACGGCCAGCAGCGCGTCGCGTGGGGGCGGGGGCGGCGCTTCGCGCGGCGGCGGTGGTGGCGGTCGCGGCGGACGTCGTTAGGGGAGGAGCGAAGTCATGCGCACACTCACTTCAATCCATGCCGAGGCGTCATCCATGAAGAACACATCTTTCCGGTCATTGCTGTCCGGCGTCGTTCTCGCGCTGGCCGTGGCCGCTCCGCTCGCCGCCGTCGCGGCGACGCCGCAGGAAACCTTCGCAACCCCCGAGGCGGCCGTGGATGCGCTGGTGGCGGCGGCGAAGGCCGACTCCGATGCGCAGATGGTGGCCATCTTCGGATCCGAGCACAAGGACGTCTACATCGATCCAGATCGCGCCGTGGCGTCCGCGAACCGTTCGAAGTTCGTCGAGTTGACGCAAACGCTGCGGGTGCTGAAGGAACCGAGCGCGGACCGCCGCGTGCTGGTGGTCGGTGACAAGGCGTGGCCGTTCCCGATCCCGATCGTCCGGACCGGCGATCGCTGGCGCTTCGCGACCGATGAAGGCGTCGACGAACTGATCAACCGGCGCATAGGCGGCAACGAGCGCAATGCCCTGTACTCCCTGCGGGCCTATATCGAGGCGCAGCGTGCCTACGCGAGCCGCGATCGCGACGGCGACGGCGTGCTGCAGTATGCGCAGAAGATCATGAGTTCCCCTGGCAAGAAGGACGGCCTCTACTGGCCGGCCGACGAGAGCAAGGGAGAGGAGCCCAGCCCGTTCGGACCCCTGATCGCCGAGGCCGCTCCATTCACGAAGGGCCACAAGGCGGGCGATCCGTACCGCGGCTACTACTTCCGGATCCTGGCGCAACAGGGCGCGAAGGCCCCGGGCGGCGCCTACAACTACGTGATCAATGGCCGCATGATCGCGGGCTTCGCGATGATTGCCTACCCGGCTTCCTACGGTCAGAGCGGCGTGATGACGTTCATCGTCAGCCACAACGGCAAGGTGTACGAGCGCGACCTCGGGAAGGACACGGGTAAATTGGCGCCCGCCATCACGAGCTTCGACCCCGGCAAGGGCTGGAACGTCGTCACGCCCGAATGAATCATTACCTTAACTCACTGAATCGGAATCAATTCATGCGTACCTACATACTTGTTGCCGCCATCGCTTCCACCGTTGCGCTGGTCCATCCCGCCATTGCGCAGACGAGCAACGCTGCGATGACCAGCTCGCCGGGCAAGGTCGGTGTTGCCCAGACGGTCGAGGTCAGCGCCAAGATCACGGCCATCGACAAGGCCACTCGCACGATCTCCCTGAAGGGACCGGGCGGCGATGAGGTGAAGATGGTGGCCGGACCGGACGTCAAGAACTTCGCCCAGCTGAAGGTCGGGGACACCGTGACGGCCAAGTACCTCGAGTCCCTCGTGCTCGAACTGAAGAAGGGCGGAGGCTTGAAGGTCGAGAAGACCGAGACCGCCGGCGTGACCGGCGCCAAGCCGGGCGAGAAGCCGGCCGGCATCGGCGGGCGCCAGGTCACGGTGGTCGGTGATGTCACGAAGATCGACGCGGCAACGCAGACGCTGACGGTGAAGGGCCCGCAGCGCACCGTGGAACTGAAAGTACGAGATCCCGAGCAGTTCAAGCTGGTCGCGGTCGGCGACCAGATCCAGGCGACATACACCGAGGCGCTTGCCATTGCGGTGACCCCGGAGGCCAAGGCCGCGCCCAAGAAGAAATAGCGGTTGACTTCCGCTCTCACGGGCGGGCACCCGAGCCGTCAGTTGCGGTGACGCGACTGGCGGCTTTTCATTTTCCGTTTCGCGTTCCGGAAGGCGCGCGGGGCGGTGGCATGGCCCGCAGGCCGCCGCCGGACCGGGCCTAGAATGTTTTCGATGATTGCACTGATCCAGCGCGTCACCCAGGCGTCCGTGACTGTCGAAGGGAACGTGGCGGGCCACATCGGCCGCGGCATCCTCGCCCTGGTCTGCGCCGAACGGACCGACGACGAAGGCCAGGCCGAAGCCCTGGTCACGAAGCTGCTTGCCTACCGCATCTTTCCCGATGAACAGGGGAGGATGAACCGGAGCCTCTTGGACGTGGGCGGCGAATTGCTGGTCGTGCCCCAGTTCACGCTCGCAGCGGATACGATGAGCGGGACGCGGCCGAGCTTCAGCCCCGCAGCCGAACCGGACGCCGGTGAACGGCTGTTCAATGCGTTCGTGCGCTGCGCCCGCGAACGCCAAGTCGGCGTCGCGACCGGCGTGTTCGGCGCCTACATGCAGGTGCAACTGACCAACGACGGCCCGGTGACGTTCTGGCTGCAGACGCGCCGGCCGGCTGGATGAACGACCATCGAGAGGAGTCGACGATGAAGCTCTGGAGTGATTCGTTTTTGGACGGCCGGGCGATCCCGGGCGAATACGCCTTCTGCGTGATCGATCCCAAGTCGCACGTCACGCTGTCAGCCAACCGTAATCCGCATTTCGCTTGGGATGACGTGCCGGCCGGCACCCGTTCGTTCGTCCTGATCTGCCATGACGTGGACGTGCCAAGCAAGCCCGACGATCTCTTCAAGGAAGACCGGGAGATTCCGGCGTCGCTGCCGCGCGTGGACTTCTTTCACTGGGTCCTCGTCGACATCCCGGGAGCGGAGCGCGCGCTCGCCGCCGGCAGCTACTCCAAGGAAGTCACGCCGCGCGGCAAGAACGGCCCGGCGACTGCGCACGGCCCGCGCCAGGGCATCAACGACTACACGGGGTGGTTCGCCAGCGACCACGACATGAGCGGCGACTATTTCGGCTACGACGGTCCCTGCCCGCCGTGGAACGATTCGATCCTGCACCGCTACATGTTCACGCTGTACGCCCTGGATGTCGACCGGGTGGCGGTGGACGGCAAGTTCACGGGGCCGGACGTGTTGAAGGCCATCGGGGGGCATGTGCTCGCGAAGGCCGCGATCAGCGGCACCTACACGCTGAACCCGCGCCTGGCCTGAGGATCGCCGGGTGACGACTCAGCTGCTGGTGATCCGGCACGGCGAAACGGCCTGGAATGCCGAGCACCGCATCCAGGGCCACCTCGACGTTCCGCTGTCGGCCACCGGCCTCCGCCAGGCTGCACGGCTTGCCGAGCGGCTGGCGAACGACCGCGTCGACGCGATCTACTCGAGCGAACTGGCGCGCGCCTGGCTGACCGCGGTTCCGCTCGCGCAGCGCCTGGGCCTAGGGATCGTTCCAGAGCCGAGATTGCGCGAGCGGTCGTTCGGAGTCTTCGAGGGGCTGACGCTCGACGAGATCGCCAGCCAGCATCCGGAGGCCTTCCGGCAGTGGCGCGGACGCGATCCGTTGTGGGCAATGGAAGGCGGCGAGACGGGCCAGCAACTGATCGACCGCGTGCTCGAGGCGTTGCATGACATCGCAGGCAGGCATCGGGGCCAGACCGTCGCGGTCGTGACCCACGGCGGCGTGCTCGACGTCGCCTATCGCGCCGCGCGCGCGCTCGACTGGGACGCGCCGCGCGAGCACCAGATGCTCAATGCCAGCATCAACCGCCTGCGCGTGACCTTTTCGCCGCCGGCGCTCGCGATGGTGGACTGGGGCGATGTCGCGCACCTTTCAGAGTCGCGCGACGAAACCTTGACCTAGAGTTCCCGTCCGCCTGCCGTGCGGGTTGACGGTCGCCAACCCGGATCGCTCCGCACACCCTAAATTGAACTGATGGATGAGACGCTTCATCTCATGGTCACGTTCGCCCTGAGCGCCGGCATTGGCCTGCTCGTCGGCCTCGAGCGCGAACGCAAGCCATCGGTCAAGGCCGGCGTTCGAACCTTTACGCTGATCGCGGTTGCCGGATCGCTGGCGGCGCTGCTCGAGGACGCCACCGACTCGGCGTGGAGTCTTGGGGCGGGGGCGCTGTGCATCGCCGGCACCCTGGTCGCTGCCTACCTGCAGGATCGCGACTCGGTCCGCGACGACTCCGGGACGACGACCGTCATCGCGGCGCTTGCCGTGTTCTTCCTCGGTGCCGTGAACTTCTACGGCTATCCGACTCTGGCGGCCGCGCTCGGTGTCGGCATCACGATCCTGCTCTACTTCAAGGCGGAGATCGAAGGGTTCAGCCACAAGCTGACCGGGCAGGACATCCGGTCGATGCTGCAATTCGCGGTGCTGACTGCGGTGATCCTCCCACTGCTCCCGGATCGCGCATTCGGACCGTATGGCGTCCTCAATCCGTTCCAGATCTGGCTGATGGTGGTGCTGGTCGCCGCGGTCAGCCTGTCGGGCTATGTGGCGTGGCGGCTGACCCTGGGTCGGCATGGATTGCTGCTGACCGGCGTGCTGGGCGGCCTTGTCTCGAGCACTGCGACGACGCTCGCCTACGCGCGTCAGGTCGGTGCCCGCAGCCAGACGATACCGGCCGCCGTGCTGGTGATCCTGCTGTCGAACGCCACGATGCTGGTGCGTGTGCTCGTGCTCGTTGGTGTCGTGGCGCCCGACATGCTGCTGCGTGCGCTGGTCGTCTTCGTGCCGGCCCTGCTGCTGGCCCTCGCCGGCGTGGCATGGCGCTGGAGAGCCATCGGGACCCTGCCGGCGAACGGCGAGGAGACGTTCCGCAACCCGACCCAACTGGTCACCGCCCTGAGTTTCGGTGCGCTATATGCAGGGATCCTGGTATTCAGCGCGTGGGTCAACGACCTGCTCGGCATCAGCGGACTGCTGGCACTGGCCGCCGTGTCCGGGCTGACCGACGTCGACGCCATCACGCTGTCGTCGATGCAGATGCTGAACCGCGACGTGCTCACCCGCGAAACCGCGCTGACGGCGGTCGCCGTGGCTGTCGGCTCCAACCTCGTCTTCAAGACCGTGATGGCCTCTGCCACCGGTGGACGGCTGATCCGCGTTCCGATCGTGGTCGGTTTCGGCGCCGTCCTGCTGGGGCTTGCGGCGGGCGTGGCCGCCCTGCACCGGCTGGCATAATTCCGTTGCCATCCCGTTCCGCGTGACTGGCGAAAAGGGTGAGCAACACCCGGGAAGCGCGGACTCTCAACGCCACCGTCCGGTGGCTGCCGTTCGCCTGGGCACGATGGTAAGTGACCATTCCAACACTTGCATCCGGCGCGAGGACACATGTTCAATCGACAGACGCACACGGTCCAGTCCGTGGACCCCGAGATCTTTGCAGCGATCCAGGACGAGCACCGGCGGCAGGAACAGCACATCGAGCTGATCGCCTCCGAGAACTACACCAGCCCGGCGGTGATGGCGGCGCAGGGCTCGCAGCTGACCAACAAGTACGCCGAGGGATACCCGGGCAAGCGTTATTACGGCGGCTGCGAATTCGTGGACGTGGTCGAGACGCTGGCGCTCGAGCGGCTGAAGAAGCTGTTCGGGCTGCCGACCATCGAGATCGCTGCCAACGTGCAGCCGCACTCGGGCGCGCAGGCCAACGAGGCGGTGTTCCTGGCGTTGCTCAATCCGGGCGACACGATCATGGGCATGAGCCTCGCCGAAGGCGGCCACCTGACCCACGGCATGCCGCTCAACATCAGCGGCAAGTGGTTCAAGGTCGTCAGCTACGGCCTGAACGAGCGCGAGGAAATCGACTACGACGCCATGGCAAACCTGGCGCACCAGCACCGGCCGAAGCTGATCATCGCGGGCGCCTCCGCTTATGCGCTGAAGATCGACTTCGCGCGCTTTGCGCAGGTCGCGCGCGATGTCGATGCGGTCTTCATGGTCGACATGGCGCACTACGCCGGGTTGATCGCGGCCGGCGTCTATCCGAGCCCGATCCCGCACGCCGACGTGATCACCTCGACCACGCACAAGACGCTGCGCGGCCCGCGCGGCGGCCTGATCCTGATGAAGCCGCGCCTGGAGAAGGCGATCAACTCGGCGGTGTTCCCTGGCCTGCAGGGCGGACCGCTGATGCACGTGATTGCCGCCAAGGCGGTCGCCTTCAAGGAGGCATTGGCGCCGGAATTCAAGGGCTACCAGCAGCAGGTCCTCGCGAATGCGCGCGTGATGGCCGAGACCCTGGTCAAGCGCGGCCTGCGCATCGTCTCGGGCCGTACTGAAAGCCACCTGATGCTGGTCGACCTGCGCGCCAAGGGCATCACCGGCAAGGACGCCGAGGCGTTGCTGGGCCAGGTGCACATCACGATCAACAAGAACGCGATTCCGAAGGACCCGGAGAAGCCGATGGTGACCAGCGGCATCCGCCTCGGGTCCCCGGCGATGACCACCCGCGGGTTCAAGGAGGCGGAAGCCGAGAAGACGGCGAACCTGATCGCCGACCTGCTCGACAACCCGCGCGATCCTGTGACGGCCGATCGCGTCCGCCGTGAGGTGGGCGTGCTCACGGAGCGGTTCCCCGTCTACCGCTGAGCGAGGGGCGCAGGGCGGGCCGTACGCATCCCCGCGTACACTTTCGCGCCATGCTCCGCCTCGGCCCGTTCCGGCAGGTCAAGAGAGCCGCCCTGGCGGCGCGTCGTTTGTTCGTTCGGGTGTCTTCGGCCCGGGCGCGCGGCCACCCGAAGCCCGGGCCGCTGACTTGTTCGACCGAGTGCACGTGCGACCCGCAGGGTCGCGTACACGAGGGAGACTGACGTGCGCTGTCCCTTCTGCCACAACGCCGACACCCAGGTGATCGACTCGCGCGGGTCGGACGAGGGCGCGATCATCCGCCGTCGCCGCCGTTGCCTGGCCTGCGACAAGCGTTTCACGACCTACGAGCGTGTCGAACTCGCGATGCCCAGCATCATCAAGCGCGGCGGCGGGCGCGCCGAGTACGACCGGGAGAAGCTGCGCGGATCGATGCAGCTGGCCCTGCGCAAGCGGCCCGTCCCGCGCGAGGCGGTGGACGAGGCGATCGCGCGGATCGAGGACAAGCTGCTGTCGACGGCGAAGCGCGAAATCAAGAGCGAGAAGCTCGGCGAACTCGTGATGCGCGAGCTCAAGCGCCTCGACAAGGTCGCTTACATCCGGTTTGCCTCCGTGTACCGCAGCTTCGAGGACGTCGACGAGTTCGCCGAGGTGGTGAAGGAAGTCCGCCCCGCGCGACGGCCGCGTCGTCGCTGAGCCTCGGCTCGATCCTCGGCAGACGCTGGATGCGTTGTTGACGACCGTCAATCGGGTCGCCGAGCCGGACCTTGCAGGTCAGCGTCGCGGACATACGCTTAAAGCGGAGTTCGGAGGGTTTCCCGAACCGTCAATTGCCAGGAAAGGAGGATCGGATGGCAAATCTCCTGGTACGTCGTCGCAACGAACTGATGCCGTGGTTCGACGACATGTTCAGCGACTTCATGTCGCGAAGTGGGTTGGCCGCCATGCCGCGTTATGCGGAATCGATGATGGGCCGGGCCTTGATGGACGTGGTCGACAAGGGCGACACGTACGAGATCAAGGTCGACATGCCCGGCGCGAAGAAGGAGGACATCAACGTCACGGTCGAAGGGTCTCGCGTCGCGATCAGCGCCGAGACCAAGTCGGAGAAGGAAGAGAAGGAAGGTGACAAGGTGCTGCACACGGAGCGCTTCGCCGCCAGCTATGCGCGCGCGTTCGAGCTTCCCGTTGAGGTCACGGACGCCGGCGCGGATGCGCACTTCGAGGATGGCGTGCTGACGCTTACGCTGCACAAGCGCACTCCGCAGAGCAGCAAGCGCCTCGAAGTCCATTAGGACTCTGCGTGGCC
>Ga0316195_10000908_pt1 | contig 12747 bp, 17 predicted proteins | sample Phised1_MG_FD_204937 | JGI IMG/M metagenome (GOLD analysis project Ga0316195, IMG submission 204937) | Coastal sediment microbial communities from Maine, United States - Phippsburg sediment 1 | ecosystem: Environmental > Aquatic > Marine > Coastal > Sediment | place: USA: Maine | collected... | reverse complement strand
CCGCCCCCGCGGCCCCGCCCCCCACCCCCGAGGACGTCGTGCTGCTGCGCGAAATCCGGGACGAATTGAAGCGTCGCTGAGGGTGGTGCGGGTACGCGACCCCCAAGGGGTCGCACGTTCGGTCGTTCCGACTCGATAGGTACCCGGATTCCGGGTGACAGGGACGGACGCAGTGGCCCCGGGCGTTCGGCCGCGCGTCGAGCTCCCTCGGGCCCGACCGACCGGACACAGCGGTCCTCGCGGAAACGCGGGCCCTGCCGCGCGGGGTGCGGTTGAGATCACCACTGCCGATCGCGCGCGCTTGGGGCGAACTCTTTTTCGGGAATAATGCTTGCTCGCGCCGGGACTCGTCACCGGCAGGAAGTAGCGGAACTGCTGTGATGCTTCGTCGACTGTGGCTGATCTTTGCCCAAGCGACCACGGTCGGCCTGGCGCTGCTGTTCATCGTTTCGACGCTCCGACCGGAGTGGATCGGTCGCTCCCAGGGTCCGTCGCCCGTCGTCACGCCGGCGGGGGTGGCGATCCGCCAGGGCACGGCGCCCGACGCAACGCGCGCCAGCGCGCTGACCTCGTATGCCGACGCGGTGAAGCATGCGGCGCCGGCCGTGGTGAACGTCTATACGACAAAGGAAGTCCGCCGTCGGGGCGCGGCGGACGATCCGCTCTACCGGTACTTCTTCGGCGACCCGCGCGGCGGCACCGACCGCGTCGCGAGCCTGGGCTCGGGCGTGATCGCCAGCGCCGACGGCTACGTGCTCACCAACAATCACGTCGTGCAGGCCGCGGACGAAATCGCGGTGGCCCTGTCGGACGGCCGCCAGCTCGAGGCCCGGCTGGTGGGGGCCGATCCGGAAAGCGACCTCGCGGTGCTCAAGATCGATGCGCGCGACCTGCCGGCGATCACCTTCGGCCGGTCCGACTCCCTCAAGGTCGGCGACGTCGTCCTCGCGATCGGAAACCCGTTCGACGTGGGCCAGACCGTCACGATGGGCATCGTGTCCGCCCTGGGCCGCACCGACCTCGGCATCAACACCTTCGAGAACTTCATCCAGACCGACGCCGCGATCAACCAGGGCAATTCCGGCGGCGCGCTGGTGGACTCCAACGGCCACCTCGTCGGCATCAATTCGGCGATCTTTTCGCGCTCCGGCGGTTCGGTCGGCATCGGCTTCGCGATCCCGTCGACGCTTGCGGTCCAGGTGATGGATCAGCTGATCAAGACCGGCAAGGTCGTGCGCGGCTTCTTCGGCGTCGAGCCGGAGGATCTGACACCCGACCTGGCCGAAGTGCTGAAACTGCCGCGCAGCGAAGGCGTGGTGCTGAGGGCCGTCCAGCGCTCGGGCCCGGCGGGCAAGGCAGGTCTCGAACCCGGCGACGTGATGCTGACGATCAACGGCCAGCCCGTCCAGAACAGACGGGCGATGCTGAACCAGATCTCCCAGCTGCCACCGGGCACTGCAGCCAAGGTCCGGGTCTCGCGCGAGGGCAAGGAAGTCGAATTGCAGGTGACCGTCGGCGAGCGCCCGCAGCCGCAACTCCCGCGCGCGCCCTGAGCGCCGGACGAATCCGTCGCCTCAGCGCGACATCCGCTCCTGCACTTCGCGCGCCTTGATGCGCGCCGCAGGGTCGCCCCCGGCCGCCGCGCGGCTGTACCAGTAGAACGCGCGCAGGAGGTCCAGAGGCACGCCGTCGCCCTTCTCGTACATGCTGGCAAGGATGTAGGCGGAACCCTCGTCCCCCTGTTCCGCCGCCCGTTCGTACCAGCGCGCCGCCTCGCGATAATCCAGCGTTGCCCCGCGGCCAAGGAAGTACTGCGTGGCCAGGCTGACCTGGGCCCCGCGATGCCCCTGCTCTGCGGCGCGCCGGAACCACGCGGTCGCGTCCGGCTGCGAGCGTTTCACGTGCTCTCCATGCTCGTACAGCAGCGCCAGCGCGAACTGGGCGGGGGCGAAATCCAGGTCGGCGGAGCGCCGCAGCCAGTCCAGCGCGGCGACCGGGTCCACCGGCCCACCCTCGCCGGCGAACAGCATCACCGCCAGGTTGAACTGGGCGACCCGCTCGTTGCGGGCCGCGGCCTTCCGGTAGTACTCGATGGCGCGCGCGTGATCGGCGGCCGCGTAGGCGGCCCACCCTGCGGCGACATCGGGATCCGCCGACGGCACCACCTGCACGGGGCCCGCATGGGCTGCCGCGACGACGGCGCAGATCAGCAAGGCAAGCAGTGGACGGCGCATGCGGAGAGCGATCGCCGGCCGCGGCTCAGGAGGCTTCCTGGGCGGGGGCCTCTTCGTCGGACTTCGGCTTGCCGAAGAACCGGGCGAGAACGATGCCGAGTTCGTACAGCAGGACGAGCGGGATCGCGAGCAGCAGCTGAGACACGACGTCGGGAGGAGTGAAGATCGCCGCGACGATGAAGGCGCCGACGATCACATAGGGCCGCGCCTGCCTGAGCTTCTCGACGCTCGCGATGCCGAAGCGCGAGAGCAGCACCACGATGATCGGCACTTCGAAGGTGAGGCCGAACGCCAGGAACATGCCCATCACGAAGCTGAAGTAGGCCTCGATGTCCGGGGAGACGGCGACCGAGACGGGCGCGAAGTTCGCGATGAACCGGAAGATCAGCTTGAAGACGATGAAGTAGCAGTACGCCATGCCGGTGACGAACATCGCGATGCTCGACATGATCAGCGGGGCCGCGAGGCGCTTCTCGTGCCGGTACAGCCCGGGGGCAACGAACGCCCAAGCCTGCCACAGCACATAAGGCAGCGCGATCAGGAAGGCGGTGAACAGGGTGACCTTCAACGGCACCATGAACGGCGTGATGACGCCCGTGGCGAGCAGCTTGGAGCCGGCCGGCAGGGCCGCCATCATCGGCTCCGACATCACGTCGAAGATTTCCTTCATGAAGGGCGACAGGGCGAGGAACACCACGACGATCGCCACCGCGGCGCGCACGAGGCGCTGGCGGAGCTCGACCAGGTGGGACAGGAAGCTCTGTTCCGGCGCCGGCGCGCCGCTCTCGGTGGTCATCGACGGATCCGCGGCCGGTTCATGCGCGCCCGTGGCGCGTATTTGTGGCGGGAGTGCCCCGTCGCTTCAGGCATGGCGAGCTGGCGCTTGAGCTTCGCGATTTCCTCGGACAGGTCGTCGACGCTCGGTCCCGGCTTGTAGCGACGCCGGAACCGGCTCGACGCCCAGTTGTCTCCGGCCGCGTCCCACGAGTAGTCGCCCGTCCCGGAACCCGAGCCGCCGCCTGACGCGTCCTGCAGTCCGGAGTTCAGCGAGTTGGCCGTCGAATCGAGTTCCGACTGGATGCTCGCGACGCCGCCCTGGACCGAGGTCTCGATCGAGCGCGCCACGTCGCGTGCCTGCTGCTGCAGCTTCTGAAGTTCCGCGACCTCCATCTCGCGCGTGATGTCGGTCTTCACCTGCGACACGTAGCGCTGCGCCTTGCCTGCCCACTCGCCGGCCATGCGCGCCACTTTCGGCAGCCGCTCGGGGCCGAGCACGACCAGCGCGACCGCACCGATCACCGCGAGTTCTCCAAAGCTGAAGTCAAACATGACGGTGCGCCGAATCGCGGGCGCTCGACCGTCGGTCGAACGCCATCGCAGCGCCGGTCCCTCCGGGGATCAGGACTTCTCTTTGGCCTGGACGTCGATCGTCTGGCCCGGGACCTGCTTGGGCTTGTCGGCAGCGCTGTTCGCAACCTCGTCCGCGCCCTCTTTCATGCCTTCCTTGAAGCCCTTGATCGCACCGCCGAGATCCTTGCCGATGTTCTTGAGCTTGCTGGTCCCGAACACCAGGATGATGACCAGGAGGACGATCAGCCAATGCCAGATCGAAAATGAACCCATCTGAGACTCCTACAGACGTTTCCACGGGCGGGGGCCGCCCATGATGTGGATGTGCAAGTGAAAGACCTCTTGCCCGCCGTCGGGGCCGTTGTTGATCACGACACGAAAACCGTTGTCGCAGCCGAGTTCTTTCGCGAGGCGCGGCGCAAGACCGATCATTTTACCGAATAGCGCCTCATGCTCCGAACCCGCGTCAAGCAGGGAATCGAGGTGCAATTTCGGGACCAGCAGGAAGTGGACCGGGGCGGCCGGATGGATGTCGTGGAACGCCAGTACGTCGTCGTCCTCGTAGATCTTCTTGCTCGGGATCTCGCCCCGGGCAATGCGGCAGAAGAGGCATGAACTCATTGGGCGTCCCTTTCCCGTGCCTTGCGCAGCGCCTTTTCCTCGATTCCGGAGGTGCCCGCTCGCCGTTCCAGTTCCGCCAGCACGTCCTCCGGCCGCAGGCCGTAGTGCGACAGCATGATCATGCAGTGGAACCAGAGGTCCGCGGTCTCGGCGACGATGCGCTCCCGGACCCCGTCCTTGGCCGCCATCACGGCTTCGGTCGCCTCCTCGCCGATCTTCTTCAGGATGGCGTCGTCGCCCCTGGCGAACAGGCGGGCGACGTAGGACGCATCGGCGTCGCCGCCCTTGCGGGAGTCGATCACGTCCGCCAGTTGTCCCAGTATTCGGTCGCTCATCGTCGTCGCGCGCCGCGCGCTCACTTCCGGTAGATCAGTTCGGGATCCTTCAGCACCGGGTCGACCGCCTGCCAGGCGCCGCCGTCCAGCCTCCGGAAAAAGCAGCTCTCCCGTCCGGTATGACAGGCGATCCCGCCCTCCTGTTCAACAGCGTACATGACGACATCGCCGTCGCAGTCGAGCCGGATCTCGGCGACGCGCTGCCGGTGGCCCGACTCCTCGCCCTTGCGCCACAGTCGCCCCCGGGAGCGGGACCAGTAGACGGCCTGGCGCGACGCGGCCGTCTCGGCCAGCGCCTCGCGGTTGGCCCAGGCCACCATCAGGACGCGCCGGCTGAGCGCGTCCTGCGCGATGACAGTGACGAGGCCGTCCGCGTCGAACCGGACCTCGTCGAGCCATGAAGAGGCCTGCGGACTCACGCGTCGGTCCTCATCGGAATGCCCCGGCTCGACATGTACGCCTTCGCCTGGCCCACGGTGAACTCCCCGTAGTGGAAGATCGAGGCGGCCAGCACGGCGTCGGCGCGCCCCTGCAGCACGCCGTCGGCGAGGTGCTGCAGTGTGCCCACGCCGCCCGATGCGATCACGGGCACCGGCACCGCATCGGCCACCGCCCGTGTCAGCTCGAGGTCGAATCCCTGCTTGGTGCCATCCCGGTCCATGCTGGTCAACAGGATCTCCCCGGCGCCCAGCGCCGTCACGCGCTGCGCCCAACCGATCGCATCCAGCCCGGTCGGGGTCCGGCCGCCGTGCGTGTAGACCTCCCAGCCCTTCGACGGGTCGTCCGCCTGCCGCCGCCTGGCATCCACGGCGACGACGATGCACTGGGAGCCGAATCGTCCGCTTGCGTCCGCCACCAGCTGCGGGTTCTGCACGGCCGCGGTGTTGATCGAGATCTTGTCGGCACCGGCGTTCAACAGGCGCCTGACGTCCTCGACCCGGCGCACCCCGCCGCCCACGGTGAGCGGAATGAACACCTGCTCGGCCACGGCCTCGATGACGTGAAGGATGATGTCGCGCTCGTCCGAGCTCGCGGTGATGTCGAGAAACGTCAGCTCGTCCGCACCTTGCTCGTCATAGCGGCGCGCAATCTCGACCGGATCACCGGCGTCGCGCAGGCTGACGAAGTTGACGCCCTTGACGACGCGACCGGCGGTCACGTCGAGGCACGGAATGATGCGTTTGGCGAGCATGGCCCGGCGTGGGGAAAGCCGCAGGATAGTCGATGCCCGGGCCGGGTCACCCTTGCTGGAAGTCAGCCGGCAAGCTGGTCCGCGCGCTCCTGGGCCGCCTTGAAGTCGATCGCGCCTTCGTACAGCGAGCGCCCGAGGATCGCGCCCTCGATGCCCTCGGATTCGACTGCGCACAACTGCTCGATGTCCTTCATGCTGGCGATGCCGCCGCTGGCGATCACGGGGATCTTCACGTGGCGCGCCAGTTCCACCGTCGCCTCGATGTTGACGCCGGACATCATGCCGTCACGGCCGATGTCGGTGTACAGGATGGCCTCGGCGCCGTAGTCCTCGAACTTCCTGCCGAGGTCGGTCACGTCGTGGCCGGTCAGCTTGCTCCAGCCGTCGGTCGCGACCTTGCCGCCCTTGGCATCGAGCGCGACGATCACATGGCCGCCGAACGCCGTGCAGGCGTCGCGCAGGAAGCCCGGATTCTTCACCGCGGCCGTGCCGATCACCACGAAGCTCACGCCGTCGTCGATGTAGCGCTCGATGATGTCGAGGTCGCGGATGCCACCGCCGAGCTGCACCGGCAGTTCGTCACCGACCGCCTTGATGATCCTGCGGATCACCGGCTCGTTGACGGGAACGCCCGAGCGCGCGCCGTTGAGGTCAACGATGTGCAGCCTGCGCGCGCCCTGCTCGAGCCAGTGGCGCGCCATCGCGACGGGGTCGTCCGAAAACACCGTCACGTCGTTGTCCATGTCGCCTTGCCGCAGTCGGACGCAGCGTCCGTCTTTGATGTCGATAGCCGGGATCAGGAGCATGCAGGAGGAGCCCGCGTGCGGGTGTCTTTTCGGGGGTGGGAAGAGCGTGAAAGTGGGCGGCTGTGAACGTGGCGCGGAGCTCGCAGCGGGCTCACGGCACGTTCAGGGGTTCCAGCGCGTGAAGTTCTCGTAGATGCGCAGTCCGGCTGCGGAGCTCTTTTCGGGGTGAAACTGCGTGGCGAAAATATTATCGCTCGCGACCACGCAGGTAAAGACGCCTCCGTAGCTGCTTTCACCCGCCGATATGCGCCGTTCGGCGGGTACGACATAGTAACTATGAACGAAGTAGAACCAGCTGTCGTCGGGAATTCCCTCCCACAGCGGATGTTTCTGCGTCTGGCGAACGCGGTTCCAGCCCATGTGCGGCACTTTCAGGCGCCGGCCGTCGGGCTGTCGCATCGCGTCTTCGCGGAACCGGACGACTGATCCGGCGAACAGGCCGAGCCCGGCGACGTCGCCCTCTTCGCTGCGCTCGAACAGCATCTGCTCGCCGATGCAGACCGCCAGCAGCGGCTTGCTCGCCGCCGCCTCGCGCACGGCGCCGTCGAGTCCGTATTCCTGCAGATAGCGCATGCAGTCCGGCATGGCGCCCTGACCCGGGAATACAACGCGCTCCGCCGCACGGATCACCTCCGCATCCGACGTGACCGTCACTCGCGTCGCGGGCGCAACATGCTCGATGGCCTTCGCCACCGAGCGCAGGTTGCCCATGCCGTAGTCGACGATGGCGATCATGCGCAGCGCGGGCGGTCCGTGCGGCAACACGCCGCTCGGGAACGCCATGCGCCGGGAGCGACCGGCAGGGCTGGTGGCGGCATGACCCTCATCCGTCCACGGCAACTTGGCAGGACCATCGGTTCGCCTACAGGCTGCCCTTCGTGGACGGGATCGCGCCGGCAGCGCGGGGGTCGGGTTCGACAGCCATCCGCAGCGCGCGGGCGAAGGCCTTGAAGACCGTCTCGCATTGGTGGTGCGCGTTGTCGCCGCGCAGGTTGTCCACGTGCACGGTGACCAGCGCGTGATTGACGAACCCCTGGAAAAACTCGTGCGCGAGGTCGACGTCGAACTCGCCGATCATTGCCCGGGTGAACCGGACGTTCCAGATCAGTTCCGGACGGCCCGAAAGGTCGACCACGACGCGCGACAGGGCTTCGTCGAGCGGAACGTAAGCGTGCCCATAGCGGCGCACCCCCGCCTTGTCCCCCACGGCCCGGGCAAACGCCTGTCCAAGCGTGATGCCGACGTCCTCGACCGTGTGGTGCCCGTCGATGTGCAGGTCCCCGTGCGCCTGCACCGCCAGATCGACCAGGCCGTGGCGCGCGATCTGCTCGAGCATGTGATCGAAGAACCCGATGCCGGTCGCGAGCTCGGACCGGCCGCTGCCGTCGAGATCGACGCTGACCCGGATCCGGGTCTCCTTGGTGACGCGTTCCACCTCGGCACGGCGGGAGGCTGTGGTCATTGTGGGATCCCGATGACGGCGCGCAGCGCCCTGATGAACGTCTGGTTCTCCGACGGCGTTCCGACCGTGACGCGCAGGCAGCCCGCCAGCAGCGGGTGCATGCCGGCGACGTTCCTGATCAGTATGCCCCGCTCCTTCAGTGCGGCAAACACGCTGTCGGGCTTCTCGACGCGGAACAGGATGAAATTGGCGGAAGACGGAAACGGTGTCACGCCCGGGCTCTCCGCCAGCGCGCCGGCCAGGCGGGTGCGCTCGGCGCGCAGCGTGGCGGCCTGCGCATCGAGGATCGCGAGGTTCTCCAGCATCAGATCGGCCGTCGCCAGGGTCAGCACGTTGACGTTGTAGGGCGGTCGGACCTTGTCGAACTGAGCGATCCAGTCGGGGTGCCCGACCAGGTACCCGAGCCGGATCCCGGCCAGGCCGAGCTTCGACAGCGTCCGCAGCACCAGCAGGTTGGGCCAGCGCGCGATCTGGGGCATCCAGGTGTCCTGCGCGAACGGCAGGTAGGCCTCGTCGACGACGACCAGTCCCGGCGCCACGCGGATCACCTGTTCGACGACCGAGCGGTCGAACAGGTTGCCGGTCGGGTTGTTCGGGTGCGAAAGGAAGATGACGGCCGGCCGGTGCTCCTCGATCGCTGCCAGCAATGCCAGGGCGTCGAGCGTGAAATCGGGTTTCAACGGCACGCCGACGAAGGCGCAGCGGTTGAAGCGCGCCGACATCTCGTACATCACGAAACTCGGCGCAGGCGACAGCACCACCGCATCGGGCCGGGCGCAGGCCTGAATCACGAGGTGGATCAGCTCGTCGGAGCCGTTGCCCAGCATCAGCCGCATGCCGTCCGGCACGCCCATGGCACTCGCCAGCCGTTCCTTGAACCCCTTGGGATCGGCCGGCGGATAGCGGTTCAGCGGCTGCCGCCCGAGCCGGTTGCCGACCTGCTGCATCAGGCCGGGCGGCAACGGGAAGGGGTTCTCCATCGCGTCGAGCTTCAGCAGGCCGGCCGCGCTCGGCACGGCATACGCATCGATCGCGCGCACGTCGTCGCGCAGCACCGACAGGTTGGGACGTGGTCCGGTGGCGCTCATCGTGGTTTCAGCCGGTATTCTGCGCTCGCGGCATGGGCCGGCAACTGCTCGCCGCGCGCAAGAGTGGACGCCACGCGCCCGAGCGTCTGCGCGCCCGCCTCCGACACGCGGATCAGGCTGGTGCGCTTCTGGAAGTCGTAGACGCCGAGCGGCGACGAGAAGCGCGCCGTGCGCGCCGTGGGCAGCACGTGATTCGGCCCCGCGCAGTAGTCGCCCAGCGCTTCGCTGGAGTGCCGGCCGAGGAACAGCGCGCCGGCGTGGCGGATCTTCGCCGCCCAGCGCTCCGGGTCGTCGGTGGAGATCTCCAGGTGTTCAGGCGCTATGCGGTCCGCGATCGCGCACGCCTCCTCGAGGTCGCGCGTCAGGATCAGGGCGCCACGGTTCGCCAGCGAGCGCTCGATGATCGCGCGCCGCGGCATCGTCGGCAGCAGCCGCCCTATCGATGCCTGCACGCGCTCGATGAAAGCGGCGTCCGGCGTGAGCAGGATCGCCTGCGCGAGTTCGTCGTGCTCGGCCTGGGAAAAGAGGTCCATCGCGATCCAGTCCGGATCGGTCCTGCCGTCGCAGATCACGAGGATCTCGCTCGGCCCCGCGATCATGTCGATGCCGACGACGCCGAATACCCGGCGCTTGGCCGCCGCCACATAGGCATTGCCGGGACCGACGATCTTGTCGACGGCGGGCACGGTTTCGGTGCCGTAGGCCAGCGCCGCGACCGCCTGCGCCCCGCCGATCGCGAAGGCGCGCGATACCCCGGCCAGCGCCGCCGCGGCGAGGACCAGCGGATTGCGCGTCCCGTCCGGAGTCGGCACCACCATGACGATGTTGCGGACGCCCGCCACGTGGGCGGGCAGCGCGTTCATCAGCAGCGAGGACGGGTACGCGGCGAGCCCGCCCGGCACGTACAGCCCGGCGCTGTCCAGCGCGTTCACGCGCTGGCCGAGTTCGGTGCCGTCGTCCTCCGTGTAGGTCCACGTCGTCGCCACCTGGCGCTCGTGATACGCGCGGATGCGACGTGCAGCGGTCTCGAGCGCCACGCGCTGCTCCGCGGGAAGCGCGTCGAGCGCGTCCTGCATCTCGCGCTGCGGAATCTCGAGCGTCGCGACCGACGTGGCCCGCATCCGGTCGAACCGGTTCGTGTACTCGAGCAACGCCGCGTCACCGCGCGCCTTGACGTCGTCGACGATCGCCGCGGCCACGCGCTCGATCTCGCGGTCGACCGCGGTGTCGACCGCGACGAGCTCGGCGAACTCGGCGTCGAACGCCGGCTGGCGACTGTCGAGCGTGCGCACCCTCATGCCTGCACCGCGGCCTGGATGCGGTCGATGATGGGCATCAGCGCGGCGCGCTTGAGCTTCATCGCGGACTGGTTGACGATCAGGCGCGAGGAAATCGGCACGATCTCCTCCACCTCGACCAGGTTGTTGGCCTTCAGCGTCCCGCCGGACGACACGAGGTCGACGATCACGTCGGCGAGCCCCGACAGCGGCGCCAGTTCCATCGAACCGTACAGCTTGATCACATCCACGTGCACGCCCTTTTCGGCGAAGTGCTCGCGGGCCGTCTGCACGTACTTCGTCGCCACGCGCAGGCGCGCGCCGCGGCGCACGGCGTTGGCGTAGTCGAACCCGGCCGGCACCGCCACGCACAGCCGGCAGCGCGCGATCCGCAGGTCGACCGGCTGGTACAGGCCGGCCCCGCCGTGCTCCATCAGGACGTCCTTGCCCGCCACGCCCAAGTCGGCGGCGCCGTACTGCACGTAGGTCGGGACATCGGACGCCCGCACTACGACGATCCGCAGGTCCGGGTTCGACGTTCCGATGATCAGCTTGCGCGAGGTCTCGGGATCCTCGAGCGGCGCGATGCCCGCCGCCGCGAGCAGCGGCCGCGTTTCGTCGAAGATGCGTCCCTTGGACAGCGCCAGCGTGATCACTTGACCCTCTCGACCTGCGCGCCCAGCGCGGCCAGCTTGCTTTCCATCTTTTCGTAGCCCCGGTCGAGATGGTAAATGCGATCGACCAGCGTCTCGCCGTCCGCCGCGAGCGCCGCGACGACCAGGCAGGCGGAAGCGCGCAGGTCGGTGGCCATCACGGGGGCTCCGGCGAGCCGGTCGACACCGTGCACCACCGCAGTATTTCCCTCGATCGCGATGTTCGCCCCCAGCCGCTGCAATTCAAGGACGTGCATGAAGCGGTTCTCGAAGATCGTCTCGGTGATGCGGGCGACCCCGTCCGCGACGCAGTCGAGCGCCATGAACTGGGCCTGCATGTCGGTCGGGAACGCTGGGTACGGCGCGGTGCGCAGGCTGACGGCGCGCGGCCGGCGGTCCATGCGGATCGACAGCAGGTCGCCCTCCGCCCGCAGGTCGGCTCCGGCCTCCTTGAGCTTGTCCAGGACGGCGTCGAGGGTGTGCGGCGCGGCGCCCCGCAGCACCGCCTCGCCACCGGCCGCCGCCACGGCGGTGAGGAAGGTGCCCGTCTCGATGCGATCCGGCATCACGCGGTGCCTGGTGCCGTGCAGCCGCTCCACGCCCTGCACCGCGATCGAGGCCGTGCCGGCCCCGGAGATGCGGGCTCCCATCGCATTGAGCGCGTCCGCCAGGTCGACGACCTCGGGCTCCCGCGCGGCATTCTCGATGATCGTCTCGCCCTCGGCGAGCGCCGCCGCCATCATCAGGTTCTCGGTGCCGGTCACCGTCACCATGTCCGTGACGATGCGGGTCCCCTTGAGACGCTTCGCCTCGGCCACCACGAAGCCGCCTTCGATGCGGATCCTCGCTCCGAGCAGTTCGAGCCCCTTGATGTGCTGGTCGACCGGCCGTGCGCCGATGGCGCATCCGCCCGGCAGCGAGACCCGCGCCGTGCCGAAGCGCGCCACCAGCGGCCCCAGCACGAGGATCGAGGCGCGCATCGTCTTGACCATTTCGTAGGGCGCTTCGGTGTTGGACAGGTCGTCGGCCTTCAGCCGCACCGTGCCGCCATCGCGCTCCGCGGCAACCCCCATCTGGCGCAGCAGCTTCAGGGTCGTGGCCACGTCCTGCAGCTGCGGGACGTTGTCGACGATGAACTCGTCGGCCGTCAGCAGCGAAGCCGCGAGGATCGGCAGCGCGGCGTTCTTGGCGCCGGACACGGCGACCTCGCCGCGCAGGCGCGCTCCACCGCGGATCTTCAGCTTGTCCATCGGGATGCCCGTCGACGGAGGCCGGGGCCGGCGAAAGTGGACGGCACGCGTGATGCGGGGCGAATCGAGCATGGGCGCAAGCTCCGGTCTGCGCCCGCGGCATGCGGGCGTTCGGCACGGAGGGTCGCCGAGGCGCTCGAAACGACCGCGAAACGTACGTGAAATCGGAGTGAATTCAAGCGCTCAGCTCCCGGTACTCGTCCGGCGTCAACGTGCGCATGGACAGCGCGTGGACCTCCTCGCGCATGCGCTCGCCGAGCGCGGCGTAGACCAGCTGGTGCCGGGCGACGCGGTTGCGGCCGGCGAAGGCCGAACTCACGATCAGCGCCTGGAAGTGTCGGCCGTCTCCATCGACCTCGACCAGGTCGCAGGCGAGGCCCTGCTCGATGTAGCGCTTGACGTCTGCGGGGGAAGGTTCCATGGACTGTGTCACTGCCTGAGTTTGAAGCCCCGCGCGAGCAGCCCCAGCGCGGCCGCGG
>Ga0316195_10000907_pt1 | contig 12759 bp, 10 predicted proteins | sample Phised1_MG_FD_204937 | JGI IMG/M metagenome (GOLD analysis project Ga0316195, IMG submission 204937) | Coastal sediment microbial communities from Maine, United States - Phippsburg sediment 1 | ecosystem: Environmental > Aquatic > Marine > Coastal > Sediment | place: USA: Maine | collected... | reverse complement strand
ATTGCTGAATCTGATGGGCTGAAATCTCTGCACGCCTATTTTCTCTTAATTGATTCATACTGTGAACTATATCAACGAAATCATATATGTCAAGATTTTTTTTCCGGGGCGGTCGATTATTCCCCATCTAAAAAATGCATCCAACGCTCAACGAGTGCGTTCGCTACCGCCTTAAAGTGCTCACAGACCACCCCCATGCTGCACTTTTTCTCGATTATAAAATGTTATTTTCGACGGTTGTCGGTTATTTTGTTGACAGATAAAATCGACAGAGGCATATACTGATTGTTACAAAGTAGTATATGAACATCTCCAACTATTCAAAAATCAACGATTGACGGTTTCGTAAAAATTCTTTTGTGAACGACATCGAGCAATTTTGGAGAAAGATTCATGATGCGTCTGGCGTTAAAAATTGCAAGCTGTTTGAGGGCGTTAGCCCGAGTTTTTGCAATTTAGCCAGGCACGTCATGAATCCCAAAATTGCTTGCGGAGCGAGCGAAATCAGACTTTTTACGAAACCGTCAACCATTAAAGAGTCGATTTTTTTTATACGCCCAATGGAGTTAAAAAATAGACGCATCAATGAATGTTAAATATGAAAGAAATAGCGTACAGGGTTCATTGAAACGAAGACGCTACACCCTAAGTTTTTTTCTAGTGGAAAATTACCAAACCCAAGGAAGGATCAAAGAACGGTGTATCGGTCATTTGGGTGATATTGAGGAACGGTTCCTAAATTCTAATATGCGAGACATGAAGGCATTCCACCAAGGACTCTTTTGGGCCAAAGTGGACAAAAAACTGGAGGGTCTCGGATTAAAGGCCGAGAACAGACATAGAATCGAGGCAAAAATTTCAAAATTGGTTCCCAAGCCCAACGGAGATTGGGCCATATGGGCTGTAACTTGTGTGCCCCGTCACGATGTCTAACCTCCATAAAATAAACACCCAATTAACCGGGCATTCGTAAGTTTTATCGATTCTTCTTCCTTTTTCTTCCTCTGATCAAACCGCCAGTGTCATACTTGGAAGCTTACAGCACAGCTTATTTCTCAAACATATTCCGGACCACAACGCCTGACAAGCCACGGTTTAAGGGCCTACAGGATGATCCCGGGGTCTCTTAAATCGATGAATTCCTGTGCTTGAAAAATATGAAGATAAATGAGATATACGGGATGTGGGTTGTTTTGCAGAACGCCATCAACATTGACCCGATTCATCCAAACAGAAAAAGTGAAACACTTTTTGGAGGTTTGGCATCCATGTCATCCCAAAATTCACCTGAAACCATGGGACATTTAATTCAACAAAAACCTTATTACCTGAGTGCAGGAGATGAGATCAAACTGTTTGAGGTCGCTTTTGCCGCTAAAATTCCGTTGATGCTCAAAGGGCCCACCGGGTGCGGCAAGACCCGATTTGTAGAATACATGTCGTATCGGTTAAAACGGCCGCTGATTACCGTTGCCTGCCATGAAGATTTGTTTGCATCGGACCTTCTGGGACGTTACCTTTTAAAAAAGGATGAAACCGTGTGGGTGGATGGCCCTTTGACCCGGGCGGTTCGTATGGGGGCCATCTGTTATCTGGACGAAATCGTCGAAGCCCGCAAAGACACCACGGTGGTCATCCATCCCCTCACCGATAACCGGAGAACCCTCTCCATCGATAAAAAAGGAGAGATCGTCCAGGCACATCCGGACTTCATGGTGGTGATTTCCTACAACCCGGGGTACCAATCGGTTTTAAAAGACCTCAAGCAAAGCACACGCCAGCGGTTTGTTTCCCTTGAGTTCGATTATCCCGAAGCCCAAAAAGAGGCTGAAATTGTATCCCACGAAGGGGATATCGGAATGGATACGGCCTTGAAGCTGGTAACGCTGGCCGGGAAAATAAGAAACATTCGAGAGCACGGTCTCACCGAAGGGGCAAGTACCCGGCTTTTGATATATGCGGCCCAGATCATCCGACGGGGCATCCCCGTACACGAAGCCTGCCGAAGTGCCATTTGCTTCCCCCTGACCGACGACGCCAGACTCCAGGAAACCCTTAACGATCTCGTTGAAGATATATTCTAACCCGTGTCCGGAATTCCTTCGACCTTCGTTCAATGGTTTTAGTGGGATGAAATGAGCTTAAAAAACCACCCAACCGACTCCCTCGAACCCCTTGCTTTGGCAGATCCGAACATTGCGGAACAGGTCCGGGTTGTTTTGGAGGAGAAGGAATCCGCGGTTTCAGGTGGCCCCGTTAAACTGCTGGTGGAAGAGGCATTGTGGGGCCTGTCCCTCGAGATTTCCTTTGGACGGACCCTCGCCGTTTGTTTTGCGGACCTGATCGGCGGGGCAAGTCCGCAACAAATTGAATGTTACCGAAATCTGGTGCGCAAATTCGGAAGCGAGGGCCCGACGCTGGGACGGATCATGGCGGAACATCTCGTGCCGGTGTTAAAACACGGGGACGCCCGGTTTTTAAAACGTTTTCTGCAAACCCTCGATATCATGAAGATCAAAGGAACCTATACCCTACAAGATCCCCTCAACGCACTGTCGGAACTCTTAAATAAAAAAGAGCTTGAATCTGCATCTGCCTATATCGATCTTTTGGGCGACGCTTTTGCCGGAGATATGTCGTATGTTCAGAGTCAGCATTTTGCGCATATCCTGCCTAAAGCCGTACTCGCCTTTTCACCGTCAAAACGGATCTGGCAAATGGAACAACTGCGACGAATTATAAGGGCCGATTTTCACCTGGCCGACCCTTTTTTGGACGGCCTGGAAAAAGGACTGTACCTGCTCTCCAAAGAGGCTTTAGGCCGATTCGTATCCCTGGCCTTAGACAAATTAAGCCACCACCCCAAGCTTGCAGCAAAATTTTTATCCCTGGAGTCGAAACTGGGCATGGACACCTATTCGGATTTGCAGGTGACCGTCCCCCTAACTGAAGTTCAGAACCAATTAAACAGCTATCTTTGTGCCCGGACCGGTCTTCTTATTTCCGTACGGCCTCTGTCTTTGATTTCCAAGTTATCCCTGACAGATAACGGGGAAAAGATGTTTGTCTGTTCAGACGGAAATTTCATCTATCTTCCCGACGAAATCGGTGAATTTACGCAAAAATCAGAAAACATTAAGCTCTATAAATGTCTGGTGCGGCTTGAAGCCGGACTTTATGAGTTTAATACTTTTGACTTTGACCTGGAAAAAGCTTTGGAACGATGCCCGGGGATTGGAGAAATAAGGGGCCGTGATTTTGGATCCGAAGCCCTGGGAGATCTAACATCCAAAATTCGAAACCAGGAGAATCTTTCCGATATTGAGCGCTTTTTTACAGCATTCCCGGTTCCGGCCCTGGCACGGGACCTGTTTACCATTTTTGAGCATGGCCGCACACGGGTATTGCTTAGCAGACACTACCCGGGCCTTATCCGGCAGACCACGCCGATGTTGCGGGATAACGCAGCTCGAATATTAAAAGAAAATCAACCGGTGGGGTTCTTGTTTTCAATGTATCTTTGGATTGCGCTGGGCATTTCTGTTAACGAGAATTTCCAAGGCACCGGAGAAATAAAACGTCCGCCCGAAAACATTCTAGACCTTTTCAACAGGAAAATGAAGAAAGATCCTTCGGTTGAAATATGTGCCCAGCTGGTGCACGAGACCTATTCAGACGTTGAAAAACGATTAACCCCAGATGATTACGAGGATTTCTACGAATCCATGCCCATACCCTTTGGCCGAAGGTTACGACCGGATCTTTTCTTTGCCGCCCACCGCAATTTTGAGCACATTGCCGCCAAACTGAAAGTTCAACTGAATGACCGAAGACTTAAGGTTTATAAATCGGATATCCGTCGGCAATTGATTGCCAAAAACGGTGCGGTGTCCCATGAGGACATAAAATCGATCATACTGTGCGATCAAAATGCCGGTCGGTCCGGATTGGGGCAATCTGAAACACCCGTGGATCTGTCATGGCTGGATCTCGCCCAATTGCTTGGCAGCACAGCCGTCACGCCCCTTATCAACGATGGCGTGGTGGGACCGGTTTTCTGGTACAAAGAGTGGGACTGTAACCTTAACGATTATCTTTCCGCCCACGTGAGGATCCTGGACCGATTTATTCCGGAATTCGAAGGGGACTTTTACCGCCGCACCTTGAAACGACATCAGGGGCTGGTTAAAAGTATTCGCTATGCTTTCGAGCTGTTAAAGCCGGAAGGGCTGATACGATTGCGGCAGTGGGTGGAGGGGGATGAATTCGACTACCGGGCCCTTTTAGACTTTGCCATGGATAAAAAAGCTGGAAAAACGCCCTCGGAAAGACTCTATATCAAGCGCCTCAAACAGACCAGAGACGTGGCGGTTCTCTTGCTTGTGGATCTTTCTCGCTCCACATCCCATGGGATTTACAACTCGAAAGCAACGGTTCTCGACGTTGAAAAAGAGGCGATTGTGCTTTTTTGTGAAGCACTTGAGGTTGTAGGGGATGCATTTGCCATTGCCGGCTTCTCCAGTACCGGGCGCCTGGGGGTTGATTACCTACGGATAAAGGACTTTGATGAAAATATGAATGACAGGGTCAAATCCCGCATAAATGCCATGGCACCCCATCGAAATACCAGAATGGGAGCCGCCATCCGCCACGCGTATCGTCAACTCGAAAAGACCGATTCAAAAGTTCGCTTGCTGATTATTCTGGGTGACGGGTTTCCAAACGATGTTGACTACAAACATCATTATGCCATTGAAGATACACGAAAAGCCATATTCGAAGGCCGCTCGAAAAATATATTTACCCATGCCATCACCGTCCATTTTGCCGGCGACCCCAAGCTGGATGATCTTTACGGAAACGTTCATCACAACGTTATATCGGATGTTCGCGAGCTTCCCGACAAACTTTTACGTATCTATGGCGGTCTGACACGGCATTGACCTGTGGGGCCGTCGGGGAGTTTTTTTATCCCCTTTGAAGGATCGTCGAAATGGGAGATATTTTAATAAAACAGATGGATCGGCATTAGGATATGTGTTTCTTTTCCGGATAGTTGCTTTATTGACAACGCCCCTATCAAGCATTAAAGTGGAAAATCATTCTCAATAAGGCTAAAAAATGGCGGGCACATTGTTTCGCCGGGGAATTTATATGAAACGCATCCACAACCGTGAAAAGGAACAGTTCAAAAAACTTTTTAAACAAGAAGACATCGATGATTTTGAAGATCGATTCAAGATTCTAGAAGTTTTTCTTCAAAACGAGCATCACTTAACGGTGGGAGAACTGACCCAACTGCTCAATGAGAGCGGATATCAATTTTCGTCCGATTTTGTCAGAGATACCCTGAAATTTATGTGCCGGTTCGGTTTTGCCAATAAAAACAGGTTTGACAATGGAGAAGTTCGCTATGAACATCGGCATTTAGGCCAGCATCATGATCATATGATCTGTACAAAATGTCGAAATATTTATGAGTTCGAAGACGAACAGCTAGAAAATCTTCAGGTTCAGATTGCCGCAACCCATAATTTCCACATGCTTCAGCACAAGATGGATATCTACGGTATATGTTCCGATTGTCTTAAAGATCACATACAACCCATGCCCCTTGTCAATGCCAAGCAGGGGGAGCGGTTTGAAATCAAGGATTTTACCGGAGGTGCAACGGCACGGATACGTTTATTGTCCATGGGGTTAAGAATCGGAGACAAAATAGATGTCATCAACAACCTCGATAAAGGACAATTGGTCGTTGCTGTGGCCCATCAACGATACGTCCTTGGCCGGGGTCTGGCCAAAAAGATTCTGGTCGAACCCGTTAGAAGCTAACCTTGGAGAAGTGTTCATGTTATTGAGCGAAATGAAAGCAAAACAGACCGCAAGAGTCGTCCGGGTGGGCGGGAACGGCGCCCTCCGCAGAAGGATACTTGAAATGGGCATCTTGAAAGGCTCAGAGATCTATGTTGAAAAATATGCGCCGCTGAAGGATCCTGTTGAATTGATTGTAAAAGGATACCATGTATCACTTCGGGTCGGGGAAGCGGCACAGATCACCGTTGAACTTGTAAAGTAGAAAAACCATAATGTATCAAAAACACCTTTCCATCGCCCTTGCAGGCAACCCCAATTCAGGCAAAACCACCATATTCAACAACATAACCGGTACCCGGCAGAAAGTGGGAAACTGGCCGGGTGTCACTGTTGAAAAAAAAGAAGGCCATATAAAAAAATCGGGATATGATTTAAAAATTATCGATCTTCCAGGGACATACAGCCTAACTCCCTTTTCCATAGAAGAGATCGTCGCCCGGAATTTTGTCCTGGAAGAACGTCCGGACGTTGTTATCGACATCATCGACGCATCCAACCTGGAACGGAGTCTTTACCTGGCAACACAGTTGAGAGAGATTGACTGCAAAGTCTTGTTCGCTCTGAACATGGCGGATGTTGCCCAAACCCGGGGAATTAAAATCGATGCGGAAAAACTCTCTGAACTTCTTGATGTTCCGGTGGTTTTTACCATCGGCAACAAAAACAAAGGGATCGATACGCTCCTGGAAAAGGCCATCGAACTGGCGGAGTCCAATTATGTGATCCCCATAAAGCGAAGAGTAAAATACAGCAAGGACATCGAAGACTCCATTTCCAAGCTGGAACATTTCATTGAAAGTCTAGCAAAAGGGGCCCTTCCTTACAACCCCCGATGGACCGCCATAAAGCTTTTAGAAGATGACAAAATCATAAAAGAGCGCATCCAACAGAAAACCGGAAAAAACAGTCGAAAGATTCTTGAGGAAGCAACAGCACAGCGGGATTTCCTCGTGGACCGATTCGATGACGAACCGGAAATCGTAATGACCGACGAGCGCTATGGATTTATCGCCGGCATCATCCGGGAGGTCCTCACCACATCTACCCGACAACGTGTGGATATCTCGCGAAACGTGGATCTCGTACTGACCAACCGGTTTGTCGGATTCCCCATTTTTATTTTCTTTATCTGGGCCATGTTCCAACTCACGTTTTCATTGGGAGTCTATCCAATGGAGTGGATCGACAGCGGAATTAAGCTCTTTTCAACCTCTCTGGCCCAGGTGCTTCCGGATAATATTTTTAAGGATTTTCTCATCAACGGCGTCATTGCGGGTGTGGGAAGTGTTGTTGTTTTCCTGCCCAATATTTTGATTCTTTTCTTCTGTATCTCACTATTTGAAGACACCGGCTACATGTCCAGGGCGGCGTTTCTCATGGACAAAATCATGCATCTGATCGGGCTTCATGGCAAATCGTTCATCCCCATGCTCATGGGGTTCGGATGCAACGTTCCGGCCATCATGGCAAGCCGCACCTTGGAAAGTGAAAAAGATCGAATCCTTACGATTCTCATTACCCCCTTTATGTCCTGCTCGGCCAGACTGCCGGTATACATTATTCTGGCGGGTGCTTTCTTTGGGGTCCGGGCTGGATCCGTAATCTTCGGCATCTACATATTGGGGATCATACTTTCAATTATCACCGGCCGTCTTTTTCGATCAACCCTCTTGAAAGGTGTTGACGCTCCCTTTGTCATGGAACTTCCGCCATACCGAATACCGATGATAAAAAGTCTCCTGATTCACATGTGGGATCGGAGCAAACTATTTTTAAAAAAGATGGGGGGTATCATCCTTGTGGGCTCGGTGGTGGTATGGGCACTTTCCGCATTTCCGAGGAACATACCGTATTCTATAAATTATGCATTAGAAATGGAACGGGTCAAAACATCTTTTCAAACAGAAATTGCAACGGCCCATGAACCGGAAAAGGCCGTATTAACACAGCAACGGGATCTTGCTGTGGCAAAACTTGCAAGGGCCATGAAGGCTGAACATGCTGAAAAATCTTTTATGGGTCGTATCGGTAAAGTTGTGGCGCCGATTTTTGAACCCCTCGGCATCGACTGGCGCGGAAGTGTAGCCCTTCTCACCGGCTTTGTGGCAAAAGAAATCGTTGTCAGTACCATGGGAATACTTTATGCTGCTGACGGAAATGAGGATTCGGAAGCCCTTAAAAATGCACTCTTATCCTCCGATATGACGCCCCTTGGGGCCCTGGCGATGATGGTTTTTGTCCTATTGTACATGCCGTGTCTCGCAACATTGGCCGCCATCAAACGTGAAACCGCATCCTGGAAATGGATGACTTTCAGTATTTCATACAGTACCATCCTTGCATGGACCGCCGCCTTTATCGTCTATCAGGGCGGGAAAATAATATGGGCATAAATCCATTGAACCGTTCTTAACCCGAAAGAATAGATCCAGGTAACACAAGAGGCAGATAATATGCCGAATTTTGAACCCCCCTTCATTAAAACCTTCGACAAAGGGATTCTGGCTGGAAAGATTGAAGCGGCCTATGAGATTTTAAAATCTTGCACCCTCTGTCCCAGAAGATGTCAGGTGGATCGGCTGGCCGGGGAAACCGGTATATGCAAAACAGGCCCCAAAGCCTATGTCTCCAGTTTCAATCCTCACTTTGGAGAAGAGGCTCCCTTGGTGGGACGCCGGGGGTCCGGTACGATTTTTTTTACCCACTGCAACCTGTTGTGCAACTTCTGCCAGAATTATGATATCAGTCACCTGGGTCACGGTGAAGCCGTATCCAGCGATCAGCTTGCAGGTATCATGCTTCATTTGCAAAATGACGGCTGCCACAATATTAATTTCGTTACCCCGTCCCATGTGGTACCCCAGATCCTCTCCGCTTTGGAAATTGCCATAGAAAAGGGTCTTTCAGTGCCCTTGGTTTACAACACCGGAGGGTATGATTCGGTTGAAACGTTGAAACTGCTCGAGGGGGTCTTCGATATCTATATGCCGGATTTCAAATTTTGGGATCCTGAGGTGGCGAAAGCCACCTGCAACGCCGAAGATTACCCGGAGGTGGCTCAAAAAGCCCTGATCGAGATGCACCGGCAGGTGGGTGATCTTATGGTCGATGATGCCGGCATCGCCCGGCGCGGGATTTTGCTCAGACACCTGGTCCTGCCCCATGGACTTGCAGGCACCCGAGAAATAATGAAATTTATTGTACGCAAAATTTCATTGAACACCTACGTCAACATCATGCCCCAATACAGACCCTGCGGCCGGGCCGGTGAGGTAGCGGGACTGTCTGTTCATCTGTCACAAAAGGATTATAAAAAAGCTTTACAGGCAGCCAAAGAAGAGGGTATTGAAAGGCTTGACAACCGAGAGCGTCGATTTATTGTGTGGTAATCGGCTTCAGAATCCAATGAAAAATTATTCATGGACAACATTTTTTTTCCTACTGGTTTTTACCGGGGTGGCTTCGGCGGAACGTTTGGCGGTAGCCGTGTCGGTGGCCAACATCCGTTCTGGTCCCGGAAAAAATCATGAGATCTTGTGGGAAGTGGAAAAATACCATCCCATCGATGTGTTTCAAACGTCGGGACAATGGTATCATTTTCGTGATTTTGAAGACGACAAAGGGTGGATCCACAATTCGCTTGTGGGGAAAATTCCGTCGGTGATTACCCAAAAAGAAGATTGCAACATTCGATCGGGCCCCGGAGAAAGTTTTGAAATTTTGTTCACCGTTGAAAAAGGGGTTCCGTTTAAGGTAATAAATCGAAAAAACAGCTGGATTCGCATTGAGCACGCCGACGGGGACACGGGGTGGATCTATCAATCTCTGGTATGGTAAACAGACCGGTTGTCCAGGCTGTTTTAGAATGAATGATCACCCTGAAGGGAATCGGCTTTTCAGAAAGCAAGATGCGCAAAAAAATGATGATAAATCAAAAGGATACGCAAAAAAAATTGGTTGTGGGTATCGGTTCGGCCCTTATCGATATTCTTGCCCACGAAGACGATGAATTTTTAGCGAGAACCCTTGCCGTTAAAGGTGGAATGAAATATGTGGACAGGGAGTTCATTGAATTGGCCGTGTCCCAAACCTCTAAAAAACCGACCATCATGCCCGGTGGGTCGGCGTGCAACACGGTGATCGGCATCGGCAGGCTCGGAGGATCGGCTCGTTTTGTCGGCAAGAGCGGCAATGGCGAAATGGCCCGCCTGTTTGAAACAGATCTGAAAAACAGCAACGTCGACCCTGCCCTTTTTAAATCACCGTCTCCCACCGGCAGGGTGCTGTCCATTATCACACCCGATGCACAGCGGTCCATGTTAACCTTTCTCGGCGCCGCCTCAGAAACGCAACCTGAAGAAATTACTGAAAATTGTTTTGAAAACGCTGCGATTGTTCATATTGAAGGGTACCTTCTTTTTAACGAAGATCTGATCATGGCAGCCCTAAAGGGTGCAAAAGCCGCCGGCGCACGGGTCTCTTTGGATCTTGCCAGCTTTACGGTTGTTGAGGCGTCTAAAACATTTCTGAAAAAAATTGTAAAAGATTTTGTTGACATTTTGATTGCCAATGAGGATGAAGCCAAAACATTTACCGGCCACGGGGACGAAACAAAAGCGATGAGATCTCTATCTGACAGCGCACAGATTGCGGCCCTAAAGGTTGGGGAACGCGGCAGCTTTATTTCCCATGACGGAAAAATCATAGATATTGACGCCATGGGCAGCGGTGCTGCTGTGGATACCACCGGAGCCGGTGATCTCTGGGCATCTGGTTTTCTCTTTGGGCTGGTTAACGGTTATGGCCTCGAAAAATGCGGTAAACTTGGATCTGCTTGTGGTTACGAAGTGTGCCAGGTCGTGGGAGCGAATATCCCCGAAGAAGGCTGGCAGAGAATTAAAAAATTGCTGGAGGAATAATGGCCAAAAAAAGGATATCCCGATCTCGAAAAAGAGACCTCGCCGCCCCTGACGAATTTATAACATTCTGGACAAAATCCATCGATTTTGCTGAAAAAAACAAAATGGCGGTTTTAGGTGCCCTGGGACTTGTCGTGGTTTTTATTGTTGCTGTAACGGGGTTTTTATATTTTTTAAAAAAATCCGAAGACACGGCATCTGCCCTGCTTCAACAAAACCTTGCCCAATACCAGATGCTGCTTAAAAATTCCGGACCGGAGAAGGCTTATCTGGCGGTTGGAAAGGATTTTCAATCGATGATTGAAAAATACCCGGGCAGGACGGGTGGAAAACATGCAAGGCTCATATACGCCAATATTTGTTACACCGCCAAAGATTATGACAATGCCATAGAACTTTACAAGACATCCCTTGAAAACTTCAATGGGGAACCGTTTATAAAAAATCTCATTATTAACAGCCTGGGATATTCCTACGCCGTGAAAAAAGATTACAAAACCGCAGCCAAATATTTTGAAATGATTATGTCAACGCCGGATTACAGCATTAAAGATGAAGCCCTTTTCAATTTAGGAGAGATTTATGCTGCCCTGGGGGATACTGTAAAAAGCATCGATGCGTTTAAGGAAATTTTATCCGACCATGCCGAATCGATATATATTGAAATTGCAAAAGAAAAGGTGGCCGGTCAGATGCAGGGTTAAAGCCCTCCCCAAAAAAAATGGTCAACCGGTTTTAAGCCGATTGACCATTAAGAAGGAAAACTGATGAAGAAATTATTAGGTTGCAAATAGAATATGCAAGGTTCTTGCCAAAGTTATAATTAAAGCCTGAAAAACTTTGATCAATTAAACTTATATAATTATTATAGCATGTTATATCAAAAACTTTTTGAGATGTTCCCCGCTGCGTTTCGTTTTAACCCCACCCTCTAGATCCGGAATCGTTCAAAATTTTGAATGCCACCCAACAACGATCGTTTTAACATATCGATTTAACAGAAAATAACGCCAAATCCATCCGATTCAAGTTTTTGAACCCCTTAAAACTCAAAATAGGATATCCATTTAAAATAATAAGAAAAAAATGATTATTTTCTTTGATTCAAACTTTTGAACCGACGTCCAATTTCAACTTTTTTATTTTCCAGTTAAGCCCGCTTTTGCCAATGCCGAGCAATTCGGCCGCCTGGGATTGAACATTATTTGTCAATTTCAAAGCCCTTACGATCATCTTTTTTTCGATCATCGTAAGGGTTTCATCCAATTTTGCACTGGAAGGTATTCCTTCAATATGCAGCGTGTTATAAACATTGCTTCTAAATTCCTTGGGAAGATCTGAAACCTGAATGGTATTGCTTCGACACATCACCATGGCCCGTTCAATGACATTCTCCAGCTCACGAACATTTCCGGGCCAGCTGTAATCGAAAAAAAAACGTTCAACTTCCGGATCAAGACCGGATACCGGTGTGCCGGATTTATCTTTCTCTCCATATTTATGGATAAAATGATCCGCCAGCAGATGAATATCTTCCCGACGGTTTCTTAAAAGAGGCAGGACAATATGTACAACATTCAACCGATAAAAAAGATCTTCTCTGAATCGTCCTTGGATCATTTCATCTTTAAGTCTCTTATTGGTAGCCGCAATAATACGGATATCGACAGAAATCGGCTTTACCCCTCCAACCCTTTCAAAAACTCTTTCTTGGAGGACCCGTAAAAGTTTCACCTGTAAATTTTGTGAAAGTTCGCCGATTTCATCGAGAAAGAGGGTGCCCCCGTCAGCCAATTCAAAACGGCCTTTCCGCCGGGCCACTGCACCGGTAAATGCCCCTTTTTCATGGCCAAAAAGCTCACTCTCAAGAAGCGTCTCTGCCAGAGCGCTGCAGTTCACCGCAACAAACGGTTTATCCCGCCGCGGGCTGTTAAAGTGGATCGATTTTGCCACCAGTTCTTTC
>Ga0316195_10000906_pt1 | contig 12763 bp, 13 predicted proteins | sample Phised1_MG_FD_204937 | JGI IMG/M metagenome (GOLD analysis project Ga0316195, IMG submission 204937) | Coastal sediment microbial communities from Maine, United States - Phippsburg sediment 1 | ecosystem: Environmental > Aquatic > Marine > Coastal > Sediment | place: USA: Maine | collected... | reverse complement strand
CGCCGAGCCTCCAAACACTACATCTGAACGTCAGCACGATGCCGTACTACGTCTATCGCATCGGCCCTTTCGGGCAACTCCACAAGCTCGACGAATCCGCGTCCTTCAAGGCCGCTTCGGCGCTCGCCAAAACCTTGCGTGCCGCCACCGACGCGCCGCCACAGACGCGGGTGAAGGTGATCTTCGCTGCCGACGAGCAACTCGCCGAAGACCTGCTATGCCAGGTGCGCGAGGTGCCACCGCCGGGCGACGAGTGAGTCACCCGCAATGACGCCGTTCGAGAAGTCGCGCCTGGTCGACGCGGTGCAGACCAATTGCCATATCGCGGATGCCCGCGGCGCCGCCGACCTGACGCTGTGCATCTACCTGCTGCAGATGCGCGAGTTCTACCGCTGGGAGCAAGGCTTGGCCGCCCAGCAGCCGTTGTCGCGCGACGCCATTGCGCAATGGTTGAGTGATCGCGAGACGCTCTGGGAGTCGCTCGAAGGGCGCGATTACGAGCCGCTGCCCATCGGCCTCGACCGGGTCGAGCCTTTCGATGTCGATGCGGTCAATGCGCGACTGCAGCCGCACGGACTGGTCTACGGTGCGGGCTACGTGGCCGCCGGGCGCGCCAGCTTCGTGCTCGCGCAGCTGGAGCATGCGGGTCGCCGCGGTGAGCTCGCACTGCGCGTCGCCGGCGCCGAACACGCGCGCGGTCTGAGTGCCCCGCCCGCCGCATTGCAGGGATCGACCGTGCTGTTGCGCCGCGTTTCATTGCAGCGCTGGATGTGGGAGAAGTTCGAGGCCTGGCGCCTGAAGCGGTTACCCGGCCCGTTCAAGGCGGCATTGGACGCCCACGGCTTCGTGCGCGATGGCGAACAAGCCGTGCAGCGGCTGGCCGAGGCGGAACTCGAGCCCTTGGTGCTGCACGAGATCGGCGAGTTCGACGCCGGCCGCGAGCTGGGGCCGGACTGGCAGGCGCTGCGCGCTGCGCTGCCTTCGCGACGCACCGATCTGTATGTGCGCGCCGCACGCGACCATTGGGCCGACTGTCGCGTGACGCTGCCGAGCCTGCTGCGCCAGCACAACGACGCGTCGCTGCACTTCTGGTTCGCGAACCTGGAGGGCGTGCGCGCGCTGCTGTTTCCGCGGCTATGGCCGGCCTATGCGGCGTGGTGCGCCGGCGACGGGGGCGCGGCATTGCGCGACACGGTGTTGCGAGGCGAAGCGCATTGGCGCCGGATGTGCCTGCATCTGCTGGCACTGCACCGCAGCGGTGCAGAGGACGCGCCGCTGCGTATCGAGCAATGTTTCGGCTCGCCGCAATGGACGCTGCATTGAGGGCTGGCGACTACACCTGCGCCTTGGGTGCTGCGCTTTGCAGCTGCTTCCAGGCCTGGAAGCCGCCGGCCACGGACAGAGCCTTGCCATAACCCATCGAACGCAGCAGCTGCGCCGCATACAGGCTGCGTCGGCCGCTGTTGCACACGCACAGCAGGATATTGTCGTGAGCGTGGTGCAGCCGGTTGATCATCGTGAAGAAGCTCTGCACGTCGATGGCGCTGGGCTTGCCGGTGTCGATGGCGTATTGCTCGTCCTCGCTGAGCGTATGGCCGAGCATGCGCTTGACCTCGAACATCGGGATGTGCACCGTGCCCGGGATCGCACCCTTCAACTCGATCTCGAAGCTCTGACGGATGTCGATCATCGTGCCCAAGCCCAGGTTGCACAGCTCGGTGGCAGCGGACAGGCTGATCTCGAGTTTCTCGGCGTCGGAGGTGGACGGCGGGTTGGCGGTATTCATGGTGACTGCGGGGCGGCGTGGCGTGCACGCGAGGCTGCCATTGTCGCCCGAATGCATCCGGCTATGCTGCACGCGCGGACGGGTGGCGCGTTATCCGCCCCGTCGCGTCGTCCTTCAGTGCGTGCCCGTGGTGACATGCCGCCAATGCCGGCATGCTGTCTGATCCGCGCAGCCCGGCGCCCCTATGGCGCGGACAATTTGGCTCAGCCTTCGCGCCAGAGCATGTACTTCATTGTCGCGACTGCGCCGGTGACGATGCCGGCCACCGCGAGAAGCGAGCCGATGGCAAGCGTCGACAGTCCCGACATGCCCTGACCGACGGTGCAGCCCATCGCCGTGACGCCGCCGAAGCCCATCAAGACAGCGCCGATCAGGTGATTGCGCAAGTCGCCAAAAGACGCAAAGCCTTCCCACGTGAAACGCCGACTGGCCAGCGCGTAGGCCAGCGATCCCGCGACCAATCCGAGCACCGTGACGATACCGAAGGTCGGGCGAAGCGATTTGTCCGTCCACAGCATCAGCAATTCCAGGCTGTAAGCGGTGGGGGCGACGAAGCTGATCGACTCGAGCGTTCGCGTGTTGGTGGCAAAGAACACGGTTTCCAGGGTTTCGGGGTTCTCGCCATAGCCCAGATGTCCAGTCAGATACCACGCCGCGACCACCATGGCGCCCAACGTGACGGCGCCGATCAACTGCACGGCGTTGCTGCGAAAGCGGCGGTCGGCGACGGCAAAGACCAGCATGGCGCCGCCGAGCACCAGCGCGGCGGCCACCGTGGCCTGGTGTGCCGGCAGCCCGCTTGCCTTGGCGACCAGCGAGGCCAGACTCTGATCGCTCATGCCGATCCCGGCGAGGTCGATGTTGACCGGGTCGAGCCAGGTCGCGCGCCATTGACCGAACAAGCCCTTCAACGTCATGTAGGCGGCGATGGCGGTAAATGTCAACACCACCAGTGAGCGTGCGCTGCCACCGCCCAGGCGGATCAAGTTCTTGTTGACGCAGCCCCCGGTCAGCGTCATTCCGATGCCGAACAAGGTGCCGCCGAGCAGCAGCGACAACCATGGCAGCGTCGGCCGCAGATACACCGATTTCGCGAGGTCGATCTGCCCCGACACGAAGAGCAGGTTGCTGCCGATCACCGCCACTGCGACGGCCAGCAACCACATGCGAATGCGCCCCCAGTGGCCCATGTTGACCACGTCGGAGATGGCGCCCATCGTGCAGAAATTGGTCTTGTGGGCCACCGCGCCAAAGACGAAACCGATCGCGAAGCCTCCCCAAAGCACCAGTGTCGTCGGATCCGCCAGCTGTGTCACGACAGGCTCCTGTCTGGTCGGGCTGCGACTCGCGAATGCGTGTCAGCGATTCAGATGAAGAGGCAAACGTCGGTCTCGCCGGCAAATTTCATGAAGGTGGCTGCTCCGCCGTATTCGATCCCATCAATGAACTCGTTCTTCTGGAATTCGAACAGGTCGACAGTCATCTGGCAGGCGATGAACTTGACTTCCGCTTCCAGGCACAACGAACGCAATTCCTCCAGCGACGCGACGCCCTTCTTCTTCATCTTGTCCTTCATCATCATCGTCGCCATCGACTCCATGCCCGGCAGTATCTGCACGAAGACGGGCATCGGCACTGGCATCGGCATGGCCGGGTTGGCCAGGGGGCTGATCTTGATGCCGTCCAGCTCCTTGCGAAGCAGCTGCAGGCCGTAGAAGGTGAAGAATACCTGCACATCCCAGCCGAGCGCTGCAGCGGTCGAGGCCAGGATCAACGGTGGATAGGCCATGTCCAGCGTACCCTTGGTGGCGATGATCGCCATTTTCTTGGTGGCCATTGATGCTCCGTGTGTGGTGGTGGCTCGCGGCGCGCCGCGCCTCTAGGCCTTCTTCAGGAAGAACACGAACTTCTTGTCCTGCGTGCTCTGTTCGAGCAACTGGTTGCCGGTCTGCTCGGCAAAAGCGGCCATGTCCGCAACCGATCCGGGGTCGGTGGCGACGACACGCAGCACCTGGCCAGCGCTCATGTCGCTGAGCGCCTTCTTGGTCTTGACGATCGGTAGCGGGCAGGCCAGCCCGGAGGCGTCGAATTCCTTGTCGAAGTTCATGCGGAGTCCTTTGCGATTTAGGGTGCGGAGGGACAGCACGGCCTAGCACCATGCCCGATGCGCCACCGATTACCCGGCATTCGAGAAGGGCTGTCCATTACCGCGATGGGTGGGGGTGGATAGCCCATGTGGGTAGTGCGCGCCCTTGGCCTCGCGACCGTCGTCGCGGGGGGGGCGCCTCTTCAGCGGCGGGACAAGTTCGTTCGCGGGCCGGCATGTCGGTGAACAGCCTGGTCACGGGTGAGCGTACGGCAAGGCCCGCCGCCATGCGCAGCGTGTGAGCCGCGGTCTGCGCGGCAGGCGCGCCGCCTGATCCGGCTCGTGCACAATCGGCGCGGGAACCGAAAGCCGATGCAAAGACCCTCAAGCGACCTCGCACGCACCACGCTCGGTGTGCTCTTCATCGGGGTTCTTATCGTCGCGTCGCTGTGGGTGTTGCGGCCTTTCATCGCGCCGACCATCTGGGCGCTGATGATCGTGGTGTCCACCTGGCCGATGCTGCGCTGGTTCCAGGCCCGCCTGTGGGGCCGGCGCGGGTTGGCGGTGGCGGTGATGACGCTGCTGATCGTGCTGCTGCTGGTGGTGCCGCTGATGCTGGCCATCGCCACAGTAGTGCGAAATGCCGACGACATCGTCGCGAAGGCGGCGATCCTGACCGGCTACCTGATGTCGCCGCCGCCGCCCTGGGTCGAGAGGCTGCCGCTGATCGGCGAGAAGGTGGCGGAGTTGTGGACGGATGCGGCGACCCAGGGTTCGAAGGGCCTGCTGGCGCAGGCGGCGCCCTATGCTGACGATATCGCCAAGTGGTTCGTGGCCCAGGCCGGCAGCCTCGGCCTGGTGTTCGTGCAGTTCTTCATCACCGTGGTGCTGGCCGCGGTGATGTATGCCGGTGGCGAGACAGGTGCCTCGGCCATGCTGCGCTTCGGCAGGCGCCTGGCGGGCGTCTATGGCGAGGACGCGGTGCTGCTTGGCGGGCTGGCGATCCGCGGCGTGGCACTCGGCGTCGGCGTCACGGCGCTGGTGCAATCGGCGCTGGGCGGCATCGGCCTGGCCATCGTCGGTGTGCCTTTCGCGGGGCTGTTGACGGCCGTGATGGTGCTGCTGTGCATCGCCCAGCTGGGGCCTTCACTGGTGATGTTTCCGGCGGTGGCCTGGGTGTACTGGAGCGGCGAGCACGGCTGGGGTTCGTTCCTGCTGGTGTGGTCGCTGGTGGTGGTGACGATGGACAACTTCCTGCGTCCGGCGCTGATCAAGCGCGGCGCCGACCTGCCGCTGCTGCTGATCTTCGCCGGCGTGATCGGCGGGCTGCTGGCCTTTGGCCTGGTCGGCCTGTTCGTCGGCCCGGTGGTACTGGCGGTGGCCTACACGCTTGTGCAGGCCTGGGTCAAGGCTGGCGAAGAAGACCCACAGCCTGGTGCCGGACCCTGAGCGGCAGCCATCGCCGCGAGCCGAATGGACCGGTTCGACATGCGGCTGTCCGAGTCGATGGCACCGGGTCTTGCCGACGGCACTGCGGCCCGCGATTCCCTGCGTGAACGCAACGATGCGCCGGCCTTTGCTGGCGAGCCGCGCTGACACCTGGCGCCGCCATCGCGGTCAGCGCGCGCGCAGCCTTCCCACCGCCTCCTCGGCCTGCTGCAGCGAGCGTTGGATCTGTGCTTTCAGAGCCGGCAGGTCCACGCCCTCGCTGCTCTTCTTGCCTTCGAGGTAGCGCGCGTACACGCCGTGCACGATGGCCGCGCTCTTCCAGCGGTTGAAACCGACGTAGTAGTCCAGCAGCGACAGGTCGCGCCCGGTGCGTGCGGCATAACGCTCGGCCAGCTCGCGCCGCGGCGGGAAGCCCGGCAGGGTGGTCGGCGGCGTACCGCGCACCGAAGGCGGGTCGCCGGGCTCGGCCCATTGATTCAGCGCATAGGCCAGGTCGGCCAGCGGGTCGCCCAGTGTGGAGATCTCCCAGTCGACCACCGCGGCGATGCTCCCGTCGGCACCGACCAGCGTGTTGTGCAGCCCGTAGTCGCCGTGCACGATGCGCGCCGGCCCCTGCTCGGGCACGTTGTCGAGGAAGAACTTCTGCAGCTCGTGCGCACGCGCATCGTCCATCTGCGCGCCCTGGATCGACGCATTCCATGAGCGGTACCAGGTCTTCAGCTGGCGTGCGATGTAATCGTCCTTGCGGCCCAGCTCGCCCAGACCCACCGTGTCGGGGTCGATCGAGTGCAGTTCGGCCAGCACGTCGATGAAGGAGTGCGCGAGCACCGGCCGATGCGCCGGCGGCACCCAGGTCTGGGCATCGACGGCCGAGTACAGCGGGTGACCGTCGATACGGCCCATGACGTAGAAGTGGATGCCAATGACCGAAGTGTCGGCGCAGAAACCCAACGCGCGCGGCACCGGCACCTTCGTCGGCCCGAGCGCGCTGATCAAGGCCCACTCGCGCGCCATGTCGTGCGCCTTCGGCAGCAACTCGCCCATCGGCGGGCGGCGGATCACCGCCTGCCGGCCCTGTTCGTCTTCGAGCAGGTAGGTCAGGTTGGAGTGGCCGCCTTCGAGTCGCGTCCAGCGCAGCGGCGGCCGCAACTCGGTCACGTGCTGGGAGACCCAGGCTTCGACCCGGGCCGGGTCGTAGCCGACCGGTGCCGCGTCAACCGAGGGCGGCATAACGCTCCAGGTGGTGGTCGGCGTCGCCGAAGCGCTGCGCGATCATCGTCAGGCGACGGAAAGTGTGCGAGATCTTCAGCTCCTCGGTCATGCCCATGCCGCCGTGCAATTGCACCGCTTCCTGGCTGATGTGCCGCGCCGCGTCGGCGATCCTGACCTTCGCACCCGACACCGCACGGCGCCTTGCATCGGCGCTGGTTGCGGTGTCGACCGTGCTCGCGGCCAGAATGGCCATCGACCGCGCCTGCTCCAGCTGAATGAACATCTCCACCATGCGGTGCTGCAGCACCTGAAAGCTCGCGATCGGCACCCCGAACTGCTTGCGCGTCTTGGTGTACTCCAGCGTCGCGTCGTTGGCGGACTGCATCGCGCCGATGGCGTCGGCGCATAGCAGCGCGGTGGCGAAATCGACGGCCTCGTCGAGCAGCGCCAGTGCGCCGCCGTTGGGGCCCAGCAGTGCATCGGCGCCGAGCCTGACGCCGGCAAAGCGCAGGTCGGCGGCGCGCTGCCCGTCCACGGTACGGCAGGGGCTCGGGCTGACGCCGGCCGCCTTCGCGTCGACGATGAACAGGCTGCTGCCTTGCTCGCCGGTGCGCGCGCTGACGATCAGCCGGTGGGCCGAGGGTGCGCCAATGACCACGCTCTTGCTACCGTCGAGCACCCAGCCGTCACCGGCCGGCCGCGCCACCGTGGTCTGCGGGGCAAGTTCGTAGCGCCGGCCGGGCTCCAGGTAGGCCACCGCGTAGCGCACCGTGCCATCAATCAGCCCGGGCAGCAAGGCGTCGCGCTGCGCGGCCGATGCGGCGCGCGTCAGCAGACGCCCGGCCAGGCCGATCTGGTCGAGCAGCGGCTCGACCAGCAGTGCCTCGCCGCAGGCTTCCATGGCCGCCATCAGGTCCACCGCCCCGCCACCGAAGCCGCCGTCGGCTTCGGGCACGGCCACTGCCGTAAGCCCCATCTCGGCCAGCGTGGACCAGATGGTTTCGCTGAAGCCGCTGGCCGATTGCACGATGGCCTTGCGTTTTTCAAAGCTGTAGTCGTTGGCCAGCACCTTGCGCAGTGCGTCGGCCAGTTGCTGTTGTTCGCTGCTGGTTTCGAAGTTCATCGTCTGGTCCTCACAGCCCCAACGTCATCTTGGCGATGATGTTGCGCTGGATCTCGTTAGAGCCGGCATAGATGCTGGCCTTGCGGTAGTTGAAGTAGCGCGGCGCCAGGCGCGAGGCCAGCGCGTCGACGCGACCGTCGTCCACCGCCACGAAGGGCTGAGCCAGGGGCCCCACCGCCTGCATCATCAGCTCGGTGATCGACTGCTGGATCTCGGTACCGCGGATCTTCAGCATCGACACGTCGGCGCCGGGCGGCTGGCCAGTGCGGCGCATCCTGTCCAGGAAACGCATCGAGGTCAGCTCCAGCGCGTCGAGTTCAATCTCGGTGCGCGACAGCCGGTCTCGGAAGCGAGGGTCGTCGAGCAGCGGCTTGCCGTTCTTCAGCTCGCGTGCGGCCAGCGCCTTCAGCGCCGCCAGCTCGCGCTTGGACGAGCCCACGGCGCCTGAGCCCATGCGCTCGTGGCCGAGCAGGTACTTGGCCACCGTCCAGCCCTTGTTCTCCTCGTGCACCAGGTTCTCCACCGGCACCTTGACATCGTCGAAGAAGACCTCGTTTACCTCGTGGCCGCCGTCCATCAGGATCAGCGGGCGCACGGTGATGCCGGGCGACTTCATGTCCATCAGCAGGAAGCTGATGCCCTCCTGGCGTTTCTCGGCCGAGGGGTCGGTGCGCACCAGGCAGAAGATCCAGTCACCGTAGTGGCCCAGCGTGGTCCAGATCTTCTGGCCATTGACGAGATAGTGGTCGCCGCGCCGCTCGGCGCGCGTCTTCAGTGCCGCCAGATCCGAGCCGGCACCGGGTTCGGAGTAACCCTGCACCCAGAAGTCCTCGCCCTCGCGAATGCGCGGCAGGAAGCGCTGCTTCTGCGTCTCGGTACCGAAGCGCAGCAGCACCGACGCGACCATCGCGGGCCCGAAGGGCGGAAGCATCGGCGCGCCGGCCAGGCCGAACTCCTCGTCATAGATGTATCGCTGCGTGATGTTCCAGCCGGTGCCGCCCCACTCCTGCGGCCAGTGGGGCACCGACCAGCCCTTGGCGGCCAGGATCTTGTGCCAGCGCATGTAGTCGTCCTTGGACAGGCCGCGGTAGCCGGTGACCTTGTCGCGGATGTCTGCCGGAAGCTGCGCGGCGAGCCAGCCGCGAACCTCGTCGCGGAAGGCCAGTTCTTCGGGGGAATAACTCAGGTCCATGCTCGGGCTCCTCAAACCAGCCCTGGATTGTGACGGCAGCCACGCGTCGGGTCTGCTGCGCGGGTGACAGTGCGCCTGGCGTGACGCGCGCTATGCTGACCGGCCCCTTCGTTGGAGATCACGCCGATGGCCCCACCGCGCTTCGAAACCCTGCTCTACGACGTGGCCGATGGCATCGCGACGATCACGCTGCACCGGCCGGAGAAGATGAATGCCTTCACCGCCCAGATGCGCGACGACCTGGTGGCCGCCTTCGACGCCACCGATGCCGACGATGCGGTGCGTGCGGTCATCGTCACCGGCTCGGGCAAGGCCTTCTGCGCCGGCGCCGATCTTTCGTCGGGCGGCAAGACCTTCGACTACCAGGCGCGCCAGGACGAGGCACGCGAGCGCTACAAGGTCGGCGAGGTCTATCGCGACGGCGGCGGCATCGTCACGCTGCGCATCTTCAACAGCCTCAAACCCGTGATCGGCGCGATCAACGGCGCGGCGGTGGGCATCGGCATGACGATGCAGCTGCCGATGGACATCCGCCTGGCCAGCACCAGTGCGCGCTTCGGCTTTGTCTTCGCTCGCCGTGGCATCACGCCGGAGGCGGCGTCGAGCTGGTTCCTGTCGCGCCTGGTGGGTATGCAGACAGCGCTGGAGTGGTGCTTCACCGGTCGGGTATTCCCGGCTCAGGAGGCGCTGGAGCGCGGTCTGGTGCGCTCGCTGCATGCGCCCGAGGAGCTGCTGCACGCGGCGCGCGCCCTGGCACGCGAGATCGCCGACAACACCGCGCCGGTGTCGGTGGCGCTGACGCGGCAGATGCTCTGGCGCATGGCTGGTGCCACGCACCCGATGGACGCGCACCGCGTCGACAGCCGTGCGATCCAGGCGCGCGGCCAGTCGGCCGATGCGCGCGAGGGCGTCAGCGCCTTTCTGGAAAAACGCGTGCCGGTTTATCCGGACAAGGTCTGCGGCGACATGCCGACCTTCTTCCCGTGGTGGGACGAACCGGAATTCAGGTGAGGCCCGCCATGTCGGACAGCGAACACTTCGACGTGCTGATCGTCGGCGCCGGCATCTCCGGCATCGGCGCGGCCTTTCACCTGCAACAGCAATGCCCCGGCAAGCGCTTTGTGATCCTCGAGTCGATGGCCGGCTTCGGCGGCACGTGGCGCACGCACCGCTACCCGGGCATCCGTTCCGACAGCGACCTGTTCACCTTCGGCTACCGCTTCAAGCCTTGGATGGGCAAGCCGATCGCCACCGCCGGCGAGATCCAGAACTACCTCGGCGAGGTGATCGAGGAGAACCGGCTCGCGCCGCGTATCCGCTACCGGCACACCATCACCCGAGCCGACTGGTCGAGCGACGAGAAACGCTGGCGCTTGCAGGTGCGCATCGAAGGTGAGGGCGACGCCGCGCCGCAGACATGGCGTTGCAGCGCGAACTTCCTGTGGATGTGCCAGGGCTACTACCGGCACGCCCAGGGTTACACGCCCGAGTGGCCGGGCATGAAGGACTTCAAGGGCCGCACCGTGCACCCGCAGACCTGGCCCGAGGACCTGGACCTGAGCGGCCGACGCGTGGTGGTGATCGGCTCGGGTGCGACCGCGGCCACGCTGATCCCGGCGATTGCCGCAAGCTGCGCGCACGTGACGATGCTGCAGCGCTCGCCCACCTACTTCATCACCGGTCGCAACGCCAACGAGCTGGCCGACATGCTGCGCCAGCTGGACATCCCGGCCGAGTGGACGCATGAGATCGTGCGCCGCAAGGTGCTGTTCGACCAGGCCGCGTTCACGCGGCGCTGCGCGGCCGAACCCGAGGTGGTGAAGAAGGAACTGCTCGCCGGCGTGGCCGCCGCGCTCGGCCCGGGCCACGCGGACGTGGTGACGCAGCACCTGAGCCCGCGCTATCGTCCGTGGCAGCAGCGCATCGCCTTCGTGCCCGATGCCGACCTGTTCAAGAGCATCCGCGCCGGGCAGGCGTCGATCGTCACCGACGAGATTGAAACCTTCGTCGACGACGGCATTCGCCTCAAGTCAGGGCAGTTGCTGCTGGCCGACGTTGTTGTCACCGCCACCGGCTTCAACCTCAACGTGATGGGCGACATCGCCTTCCACATCGACGGCCGCCCGCTGGACTGGGCCGACACCGTCACCTGGCGCGGCGCGATGTTCAGTGGCGTGCCCAACCTGGCCTGGGTGTTCGGCTACTTCCGCGCCAGCTGGACGTTGCGCGCCGACCTGATCGGCGACTTCGTCTGCCGGCTGCTCCAGCACCGCGATGCTCTGGGCGCGGCGGTGGTGACGCCAACGCTGCGCGCGCAAGACCAGGGCATGGCCAGGCTGCCCTGGGTGGATCCGCAGAACTTCAACCCGGGCTATCTGGCCCGGGGAATGCATCTGCTGCCGAAGCAAGGCGAGCACGCACCCTGGGTGCATGCGCAGGATTACTGGGTCGAGAAGGACGAGTGGCCAAAGGCGGATCTGGACGATGGGGCGCTGGTCTATTCTTAGACGGTCCTTCTTGCCTGGGGTGTATCGCTTGGATCGACGCAGCAATGACCTGAAGGGTGCCTGGCGCGCCAGCGGCACAGCAGCGACGGAGCTTGCATGGCGCGGGTGCTGATCGCGTACTCCACGGTGGATGGTCACACGCTCAAGATCTGCGAGCGCATCGCGCAGCGGCTGCGCGGCGATGGTCACCAAGTCACGCTGGCCGAGATCGGCACGGCAGCGCCTGCGGACGTGTCGCGGTACGACAAGACCGTCGTCGGTGCCAGCATCCGTTACGGGCACCACCGCAAGGAGGTCTACAGCTTCATCGAAGCCGGCCTGCCGCTGCTGCGCGCGCAGCCGACGGCCTTCTTTTCGGTCAACCTGGTGGCGCGCAAGCCGGGCAAGACCGATCCTCAAGGCAATGCGTACCTGCGCGGTTTCCTGCGCAGGACGCAGTGGGTGCCCACCATGGTGGCCGCCTTCGCCGGGAAGATCGAGTACGCCAGGTACCGCCTCGCCGACCGCCTGATGATCCAGTTCATCATGTGGCTGACCGGCGGGCCGACCCATGCCAGCGCCAAGGTCGAGTTCACCGATTGGGCGGCCGTCGATGAGTTCGCGCGACGCGTGTCATCGCTACCGCTGGCGCCGATGGCTGCCGGTGAGAACATCGCCCCCTGAGGTCCCACGGAGGTCTGGCATGAAACCGGTCATCAACCTGGACGAGGTCGAATTCGACGACATCGAGGACAACGGCCGCTACACCTCGCGCCGCGCGCTGTTCAGCGAGCGCATCGGTGCGCGACAGCTGGGCTACAACCTCACCGAGCTGCCGCCGGGCAAGGCGCAGTGCCCCTTCCACAGCCACCATGGTGAAGAGGAGATGTTCCTGATCCTCGATGGCGAGGGCGAGTTGCGCTTCGGCGAGCAGCGCTATCCGCTGCGACGGCACGACGTGATCGCCTGCCCGACTGGCGGGAGCGCGGTGGCGCACCAGATCGTCAACACCGGCGCGAGGACGCTGCGTTACCTGGCGCTGTCCACGTTGTCGGACCTCGATGCCTGCGAGTACCCCGATTCGCAGAAGGTACTGGTCGTCACCGGACGGCGTGCCGACAGCAGCGGCCTGCGCAAGATGTTCCGTGCCGAGAGCACCGTCGACTATTACGACCGCGAGTCGAGCTGAACCTCGCCACAGAACGATGGCAACCGTCCGCGAAGGCCGCCAAGGCGCGCTGTTGATCGTCGATGTGCAGGCGGGCGTGCTGGCCGGGGCGTGGGAAGCGCCGCGCGTCGTTGGCAACATCGTGCACGCTTTGCTGTCCGCGCGCGCGCAGGGTGTGCCGGTGATCTGGGTGCAACACGAAAACGCCGAGATGCCGCACGGCAGCGCGGCTTGGCAATGGGTGCCGCAGCTGCAGCCGGA
>Ga0316195_10000905_pt1 | contig 12765 bp, 7 predicted proteins | sample Phised1_MG_FD_204937 | JGI IMG/M metagenome (GOLD analysis project Ga0316195, IMG submission 204937) | Coastal sediment microbial communities from Maine, United States - Phippsburg sediment 1 | ecosystem: Environmental > Aquatic > Marine > Coastal > Sediment | place: USA: Maine | collected... | reverse complement strand
TGGGAGAACGCCGCCGAAGTGGAGCGCCTCATCGGCGCGGGAGCCCATGTGACCGGGGATGCGTTCTTTTTGGCTGTGAGCGCCAGCCCCGACATGGCCCGCCTCCTGGTGGCCCGGGGGGCCGACCCGAATTCCGGGGAATCAACCTTGGACATGCCCCTGCTGGCGTTCTTCGCGGGATCCGGAGACGTGGAGAAGGTGCACCTCCTCCTGGAGCTGGGCGCCGATCCGAACCTTCCCACGCAAGAGGGTGGTCCGACCCCCCTCATCATGGCTGCCATGCAGAACCGGGCGGAGGTGGCGGAGGTGCTTCTCGCTGCGGGAGCGGATCCCTCGGCCGAGACGGCCGGCGGCGATTCGGCCATGGAGTGGGCCGCAGCCACCGGCCTACTGACCGGAGACACCCAGATGGCCCAGATGCTGGCCGGGGGGTCCGCGGAAGGGGAAGATTTCCTCCTCCGCCTGGAAGCCGGTTTCGATGTGGACGGCACGCACCAGGAGGGCTTCCAGAGCCTATCCAAAGACCAGACCATCTACGATGCCGGGGGCTTCACCGGACCCTGCCTCTCCAGGCGTAACCCAACCTTCGACCCCGCCAAACCCAAACCCGGAGATGCCGGATCGGGCGCCTACCGGGAAACCCACGTTCGATTCCTTGGGGGTATGAAAGTGGGAATGATCGCACCCCCTGCATGCGAGCCTATCGAGCTCGCTCCGGCCGAATACGAAGTCACCGTCCTCGGAGCGGACATGACCTGGGTGTGGAAATGCGACCCCGACTCGGGGGACAACTGCTTCATCGTCATGAAGGATCAGACGACCCTTCTGGCGAACCATGAATTCCAGGTGGGCGTGAACCCCGCCCCGGCGGAGGGGGCGGCAAGCCCGGATGACGAGTGCCGTGTGGAATCGGTGAAGATCACCGGGCCGGGCCGAGGAGACCCGTATGCCTACGACGACTCGCCCACGGGGACGCTGGAGTTCACGGCCAAGGCCCAGGCCGAGCCTTCCACCTGCGACCAGCCCATGAGCTGGTCCATCGAGGGGATCGGATCCATTTCGGCCCAGGTCGAGGCCGGAGGGGATTCCGCCACCTTCACCTACCGACAACTTCCTCATAACAACGAGGATTTCGGGCCGAAAGTCATCACCGTGCAGGTGGGGGGGAGAACCGACACCCTGTCGGTGGAGATGTTCTTCAATCCCACCGCCTTCAACCACCCGGGCTCCGAGGGCACCCCCAACTGGTTCCACTACTGGAGCAAAACCCTGGCCGGAGCGGGGGAGACCCTGAGACACACTCCCCAACGCTTCTCAGAGACCGTCAGCGGAGCATCGGTCCAGGGTCAGTATGATTTTTCTGAAGACATCGTCTATCTCACGGACCTGGCATACCAGAGATCCTGCGCGCGGAGGCCGGCTGGTTTCGGGGGGGGAGAGATGACCGGGATCGACTGTTTCGCGGAGTTGGTTCGGCACGAAGGCCAGCACAAGAAGGAACGGCATGCATGGTGGGGCGGATTCGATCCCAAGGCCGGCCGCGAGAATGCCGAAGCGGCGTGTTCAGGCACTCTCCTTAGCCTTTGCGACGCTTGGCAGGAGTACAAGACGAACCACGATTGGGACCTGGATCTGGTTCCCAACAGCGTGGAGCAAAGCCTCGCTGCCTCCCGAGGGTGTGACTGGGAAGACAATCAAAGCTGCTCAGGCCGGCCCGGTGGGAAGATCGACCTGGAGATGAACGCCTACAATGTGGGCTGGGGGTGGATTCCCGGGGGGGCCAACAAAGAAGATTGGTCACGGTGCGGGAAGCAGTGGCCGGATGCTACCGTGTGCCCCGGCGGGAGGATCTGGTAGCGGGCTCTCAGGGAAAAAGCGGGGCGCCGGGGGTTTCACCGGCGCCCCGCTCTCTCATTCCTGCGGCGCTGACTCCTCGGCGGGACCTAGCTCCCCGACCCCGACGATCCTCCCTCCGTCCGGAGGGAATAGTCCGGGGGCGGGTCGAAGAGGGCGGGCTCGAGATCGAGGGTCTCCACATCGGACACCTCGGAGATGATCCTCAAGATGACGCTCTGCTGGGGCTCCTCCGGTTTCGGGGACGCCTCCTCCTTCTTCCCCCGACCGAATAGCCTTCCACCGATCCGGCTGGCGGCGGAGCGGGCCGCGTCCTTCGCCCCGGATGCAGCGGCTTCCGCGGCGTCGTCGGAGAGGCTCCGGTCCTGGTCGGCCAGCACCTTGTTCCGATCCACGGGGGTCCGGCCGGGGAGGGTCACGACGTGCACAGCGGTCCGCAGCGCGACACCATCCATGGCGTCCACGGTCTCCTGGTTCTTCTCGAAGGCGATCTCCAGCCGTGGATCATAGGTGGTCAGCGCCTCCAGGGAGCCCAAAATTCCCTGGCCGGTTTCTCTCTCCCTCATCCGGTCCAGGGCCTCTCCGTTCATCTCCTGCATCATCCTGTACTCCGGGAAATCCTGGCTGAGCCAGAGCTCGGTGATGATGGCCAGCCCGCCTGACTGCTCCTCTTCCCCGTAGTCCCCCGGAGTATGTTCACCCAGGATCTCCAGGGTGACGAGAACCTGCTCCGCGGAATACCCTGAGAAATCCCGGGTCACCCCGGTACGGTCCGAAGAAACCGTAATGTCTACCGCCGTTTGGCCGCCCCCTGCGTCGGAATGGGCGTCTTCGACCTCCTCGGCCCCTTCCCTGGACCCATCCACCATGGCGTCCTTCAGCCCGGAAGATCCACCTTCCTCTTCCATGGACCGGACAACCTCTTCGGCGGCTTGAGCCATCTCCTCCATGCTGAGCTGGACGTAGCTCCGGTCCTGGTGATCCAGTATCGTGAGGATTCCGGAATCCCAATCCATGATGTTGGATGACTCGGAGCCGTCGTCTTTGCGGATCCGGTTCCCCTTGATGAACGTCGTCTCCTGAACGGGTTCGGTGCCTCCGGGGACCACACCGAGGATGCGGCCGGCGGCACCGCCCAACTCGGAGCGGGTGACCATGCTGTACCGAAGATCCTGAGGCTGGACCCGGGAGGGGAGGAAGGACGACAGAATGAGAGCAGCTGCCAAAGTACGAAGCATGCGAAGCCTCCGGGAATCTGTTGAATGCGTTGGGAGGGAGATCCCTTCACTCGGACAACAGGAAACCGGATGGGAATCGGCTCAGCGGATTGGAGGGAAGACCAGGGGGCTCGGCAGTACCCGGGGGCCTCTCCGTGGGTGGGTCAGGGCCCCCGTGGAATTTTGGCTCTATACCGGGCGGCCTGGTCTGTACGGCCCTGGAGCTCGAGGAACTCAGCCAAGCGTCCCGCCGCGTCCGCCGTCCAGGGATCATCGGCCCCCGGTCCGGCCAGGAGGGCCTCGAAACCCCGAAGCAGGAGGGGTTCGGCTTCCGTCGGTCGTCCGAGGCGCCCCAGCGCGGCGCCGAGGATACTCTCGGCGTTCGCCGTCCAGGCATGTCCCTGCCCGAGGGTTTGCGAAAAGCTGGCGGCCGCCTCCCTGAGAGGCGCCTCAGCCTCGGCGAACCTCTCCTGCCGAATGTAGAAACGGGAAAGAGCCTGCGCCGCCTCGCCAACCCGCCAGCTCCCCTGGGGCCAGCTTTCCCGGGCATAGAGAAGCCTCTCCTGTAAGGTGGCGGCGGCCCCGGCAGTATCCCCCTGAAGAGCCTGGACCGAGGCCAGGTTCACGAGGGTCGTCATCCTCTCCGTCGGGGCCATCCACAGCCGATACTCTTCCAGGCTGGTGCGATAGAGGGCGGCTGCCTCGGCATACGCCTCCTTCCTCCGGAGGAGGTAGCCCAGGTTGTTCAGGGCCTGAGCCCCGATCTTGCCCGCCCCCTCGCCGGAGACGTCGAGGCGCGAAAGGAGATCCCGGTAGAGTGCCTCTGCCGAATCAGGCTCCTCCGCCGCCCTCAAAATCATCGCGTAGGCGACGGCTTGCGAGAGCGTCCGCACGTCATTCGCCCCGGCGTGCCGCCGGAGCACACCCAGGGCCTGCCCTCCCAGGAGGCGGGCCGAATCGAGAAGCTCCATGCGGCCGAGGGCATTGGCGGCTCCACCCAAAGCGAAGGCGATAGGGACGGAGTCCGCACCAACCCGGGCCAGCACTTCAAGGGCCTGTTCGTGGAAGGAAAGGGCTTCGGCGAACCTCCCCCGGGCCTGGTAAGCCCCTGCCAGGCGCATGAGGGTCCCGGCCACCGCCGTGTCCGCCAGCTCTCCTGTCTCGGGTCGCAGGGCCAATGCCTCCTGGAGGAGGGACGTGGCTTCGATCTCCATTCCCAGGCCCAAATACGCCTGGGCCATGACCTCCAGCATCATGGCCCTCAGCTCGGGCCGATCGTTCAGGTGATCCATGTGATGGGCCACGCCCCGCTCCAGGGCCGCCCGCACCGTGAGGGTGTCCCCGGAGCCGTCCCCGGGGTCGGCGAGGCTCAGGATCTCCAACAAGAAGTCGGTGACATTCTGGGTGGTGGCTGCCTCCTGGGCGATTCGTGCAGCCTGGGCCCGGGTGGTGACGGTGTACCGGAATCCCAGGATCATCAGAGCCAGCGCCAGAATCGAAACCACACCCACCCCGATCACCCCCACCCGGTGGCGGGACACGAAGCGGCTCAAACGGTAGGAGGCTGTGTCGGGCCGGGCGGAAACGGGAAGTCCCTCGAGATACCGGCGGAGATCGTCCGAGAGCTCTCCCACCGTCTGGTACCGGCGCTCCGGTTCCTTTCGGAGTGCCTTATGCAGAATCCGGCCGAGATCGCCGGCCATTTCCCGACGAAGGCGGGGAATGCTCGTCCCCCGCAACCGGGCCATCTCTTCCGGCCCCATGGAGGCGGCGGAAACCCCCTCGGGGGAGTCGCCTCCGACGGGGCTGCCATCCAGGACCCTGTGGAGAGGCAGCGGGTCCGTCTCACAGATGGCCCGTTCCGCCATGGCCTGGGATCCCACCGGAACCTCGTAGGGTGGGCGACCGGCGATCAGGCGATAGAGGAGGAGCCCCAGCCCGTAGACGTCCGTGGCGGTGGAGACGGGGCGGCCCTGGACCTGCTCCGGGCTGGCAAAAGCCAGGGTCATGGGGTGAGGGTGGACGGTTTCCGTCCGGAAGCTTCCCTCTGCGGCATCCAACACCCGGGCGATCCCGAAGTCCAGGAGCTTGACCTGTCCATCCTCCGTCACCAGCACGTTGCCGGGTTTCAGGTCCCGGTGGATGACGAGGTTCTGGTGGGCATGCTGTACCGCCTTCAAGACCTGCATGGACAGCTCAACCCGTTTGGAGACGCTCAGCCGTTCCCGGTCACAGTGCTCGTGGATGGGCCGGCCTTCCACGTACTCCATGACGAAGTAGGGGGTGCCGTCCTCGGTGAACCCCCCGTCGAAGAGGCGGGCGATGTTGGGATGCCTGAGAGCGGCCAGGATCCGGCGTTCTTCCAGGAACCGCAGCCGGGAAGATTCGGACAGGGCCCCGGTCGCCACCAGCTTCACCGCCGCCTGGAGCTTGAACCCACCTTCCTCCCGCTCTCCCAAGTACACGGCCCCCATTCCGCCCCGACCCAGGAGCCGGACGACCCGGTAGGATCCGACCATCCGGCCCACGAGACCCTCGGGAGTCGTGTCGCCGGGGGGAATGCCTACACGCTTGGCCAGGTCCTTCAGGTAGTCCTCGGACCGATGGACCTGACGCAGGAGGTGGAGAACCTCCTCCCGAAGCTGGGCGTCCTCCCCGCACTCCACTGAAAGGAGGCTCTCCCACTCCTCCTCCGGGAGGTCGAGAGCCTTCGTGAAAATGGCCTCGATCCGCTGCCAGCGAGCGTCGGTCATGTCAAAGAGTCAGTCCTTTGAGGTCTGGATTTCCCGGTATAGCCAGGAGCTTGCCAGGGCCCAATCCCGCTTTACGGTCGCAGGCGAGGTCCCCAGGAGAGCGGCCGTATCCTCGATGGTGAATCCACCGAAAAACCGAGCCTCCACTACCCTCGCCTGCCGCTCGCTGATGGCCTCCAGCCGCTCCAGGGCTTCGTGGAGCGCGAGAATCTCTTCGGCAGCCTGGGGGTCCAAAGGGTTCCCCTCCTCCAGGGGCAGGGGTTCCTGGCCTCCCCCCCGCTTCGCCGCTCTCTGGCGCTCGGCGTAATTCACGAGGATGTGCCGCATCGCCCGGGCAGCCACGGCGAGGAAATGGGAGAGGTCGTTCCAGGAGGCCCGATCCTGGTCCACGAGCTTCAGGTAGGCCTCGTGGATCAGGGAGGTGGTATCCAGGGTGTGATTCCCCTCCCAGCGCCGACGTTGGCTCCGGGCCAGCCGATGGAGTTCCTCGTAGACCGTGGAGAACACGACATCGAACGCGCCTCGGTCCCCGGCCGAGGCCCGGCGGAGCAACTGCGTGATCTCGTCCCTGGATGACATCCAGGCATGTTGGTGGAGAAAATTTCAACTGTCAATCCGACTCGGGATCTCGACGAACCGGGTTCCCGGCCCCCCATCCCATTCACAGAGTCCGGGGCCTGATCGGCTCATCCCCCCGGGAAGCGCCAGGCGCCATCATCCGGCCTTCCGGAGGGTCGCCCCCAGCGCCAGGGTCCGGGTGGGTTGCGGGGGTTGCCGGCCCGGGACCACCTTCCCCTCCCCCGGGAACGTTCCAGTTTCCGGAAGACGCGAGGCATCAGACCCGGGATTCCCTCTTCGACATCCGCTCCTGGTCCGAGGGGAAATCCACGGGCAGGTCAGGGGCACGATCCGTCGTCGAGAAGAAAAGGAACCCGGCATGAACCGAACCGCCGCTCTTTCTGCACTCGCAATCGCCATGCTCCCGGCTGCCTGCCGAGGGCCCGGAACCACCGCCGACCTCATTCTCACCGGGGGCCAGGTATACACCCTGGACTGGGGGGAACCGGACCTCCACGGGAAACCCGCTCCGGACGCTCCTTTCGACGCCGAGGCCGGCTGGCACCCGGATGCCGAGGCCATCGCGGTGTCGGGGGACGAGATCATCTTCGTTGGAAGCAGCGGCGCCGCGGAAGCCTACCGGGGGCCGAACACCCGGACCCTGGATCTGGACGGGGCGACAGTGATCCCGGGGCTGGTCGAGTCCCATGTGCATCTGGTCCAGCTGGGGCAATTCCTATCCCAGATCGACCTGGTGGGGATCGAGACGGAGGAGGAAGCAGTGGCCCTGGCCGAGGCTCGGGCAGCGGAGCTGCCCCCTGGCACCTGGATCCTGGGATCCGGGTGGGACGAAGGGGCCTGGGCCAACCACTATCCGACCATGGACCTCCTTTCCGAGAGGGTCCCGAACCATCCGGTCTACCTCAGGGGACTCCACGGGTTCGCGGGCTGGGGGAACCGGAAGGCGTTCCAGCTTGCCGGGATCGGCGCCGGGACCCAGGACCAGCCGGGTGGGCGGCTCATCCGGGATGCCGCGGGGAATCCCACCGGCGTCCTACTGAACCGGGCCACCCTCCTCCTCGAGGACTCCATCCCCCTCCCCACGGTGGAGGAGACCATGGACCACGTTCTGGCCGGCCTCCGGGTTTTGGCCGAGAACGGGTACGTCTCCATCCACGAAGCCGGGTCAGACCGGAGGTACCAGGAGGCGTTCGAACGGCTCGAGGCAGAGGGGAAGCTCCCCCTAAGGGTCTACTCCATGCTGGCGGCCCGGGACCCCGGGCTGTGCGAGGAGTGGATCGAGAAGGGTCCCGACACCGATGCCGAGTCCATGTTGAGGACCCGCTCGGTGAAGGCCTTCTACGACGCGGCCCTGGGCTCCCGGGGGGCCCGCCTCATGGAGGACTATTCGGACATGCCCGGCCAGCGGGGGACGGGCGGGGCCGATTACGGGTTCCCGGCCGAGCTGGTCCGGCGGATGATCCTGGCCGGATTCCAGGCCGAGATCCACGCCATCGGTGACGCCGGGAACCGGGCGGTACTGGATTTCTACGAAGGCGTTTTGGGGGAGGACCCGGGGGCCGCCGACCTCCGGAACAAGATGGTCCACGCCCAGGTCGTGCACTCCGACGACTTCCCCCGGTTCGCTGAGCTGAGCCTCATCGCCTCCATGCAGCCACCCCACGTGGCGGAGGACAAGGGCTGGGCGGAGGAGCGGGTGGGCCCCGTGAGGATCCGGGGGGCCTATGCCTGGCGGACCATGCGGGAGAACGGGGTGAGACTGGCCTTCAACTCCGACCTCCCCGGGTCGGATTGGGACATCTTCTATGGCCTCCATGCGGCAATCACCCGGAGAGACAAAGAGCGGCAGCCGCCGGAAGGGTGGTACCCGGACCAGGCCATGACGCCGGAGGAGGCCATCCGAGGCTATACGGTATGGGGCACCTACCCGGAGTTCCTGGAGGAACACACGGGGATAATTCGGGAAGGGATGTGGGCGGACCTCACCATCCTGGACCTGGATCCCTTCGTGGTGGGGAGCACTGAGCCGGGGCACCTCCTGGAAGGTCGGGTTCTGGGCACCGTCTCCAGGGGGAAGGTCCTGTACGAAGCGAACCGTTAGGATCGGCCGGGCCCCTCGCCGGTCCCGGGCTGAAGAGAGACGGGCTCTGTGGCTACCAAACCCCCTCCCATCCTGTAAGTGAAGACAGGGAGGGGGCGGAGCCGCTACCCACGACCCAGCCCCCTCCCACGGTTCCATCTCACGACCCGGTAGCCATCACCCTCTTCACCGACCGGGGGTCCTCTTCCACTCCGTAAAAAGACTCAGCGGGCCGCGTGCTTCCTCGGAATAGGCTCCGTCTGGTACGGCCGAAGGTTCCAGTCGAAGAAGGTCCAGGTCCGGTTCCAGGAATCGATCTGGGAGGGTGAGTCCACCCGCTCAAGCGTTTCCCGGTCCACGCGGCGGCTGAAGGCGTGTCCCACGCTGGAGCCCCAGGGCTCGGGATCGATATAGATCCGTGTCTCCGTGAGGAGGGGATGCATGTCCCGAAGCTTGTAGATCAGGGGGGATCCTTCCACGAAGTCCACGTCCTGGTCGTTGGTGGCGACATGGACCAGGAGGGGGGTCTTCAGGTTGTCCACCGAGTAGTACGGAGACCGCTCGAGGTACTTCTCACGCTGTTCGAAGGGGAGGCCCTGGATCCGCTCCTGGGTGGCGAAGTTCCGCTGGTAGTAGGGCCCCTTGTAGGAGAGGCGAAAGATGAGGTTCGTCACCGGCACGATGGCGGCACCGGCCTGGAAGGGATGGTCCTCCCTGGTCACCGCGTGAACCGTGATGAACCCTCCGTGGCTCCATCCCATCATCCCCACCCGGTCCGGGTCAACGTGGGGGAGGTTCTCCACCATCCACCCGTAGGCGTCCATGCAGTCGTCCACCTCATAGCCGCCGTAGTCGATGGCCCTGTGGTGTTCCGCTCCGTACCCGGTGCTCCCGCGATATTCGGGGGCGATGATGACATACCCCCGCTCCACGGCCTCCCTGACGAATGGCCACATGGTGGTGCCCCAGTTCCCGTGCACCCCCCCGTGGACCCAGACCATGGCAGGGTGCCCACCCGGGCCACGCTTCTCCAGGGGCTGGTAGACGTACGCCGGAATCTCCATCCCGTCCACGGAGCTCCGGTACGTGATCTTCTGGTAATCCACCACACCCTGAGTGACGGCGGCGTAGATGCTGTCGGTCCGGGCCTTCCCGTCGATGGCGTTCTGGTAGTCGGGAACCGGGTGGTCCTCCAGCTTGTCACTGACGTAGAGAAGCTCCATCCGGGCCGAATCCTTCTGGACCACCTGTTGGGTGCGCTGGGCCTGAAGGGTCGGGGGAAGGAGAAGAACGAGAAGCGAAAAGAGGAAGAACACCCAGAGGGTCTGGCCGGGATTTCGGGATGGTGCCATTTGGCATGCCTCCTTTTGAGGACGAAAGGAGCATGCAAGGTGCGGATCGGGTGAAGCTCAGCACAAGTAGCACACGGCTCGAAGGCGGATAATGCCTCCCCCCTCTTGACTCGGGGGGCTCCGCGGTCTATTTGGAATCGTCCGAATGACGCCGGCGGCGGGACGCCGCCCCTCGACTCGCCCGGAGAAGGGAAGATTGATGTCCGCAACGCTCTGGAGCCGCTGGTGGTGGCGCTCCTCACGGAGCAGCGGGAGGAGTGTGGGCGACTCGGAATAGAACACCGGTCTTTGCCCCCAACCGAACCCACCCGCTGCGCAGCACGCCGCGGGTTCTTTTTTGTCTCCACACCGGAGACACCCGGAAGGGGGAAGCATCCCATTGAAGGGGGCTGCTTCCGCGGTTCCGGAATGGAGGCCAAAAGAGCGGGAGGAATGGTGGGACGTGCTCTCATCGTGGGCCCTCGTCGCCCCCTCCCCCCAAGGAGACGGAGATGGACCCAAGAAATGGTGTTATCCCCCCGGAAGACACTGGCGCCCTGAGCGTAGGTGAGCTCCCGGAGCTTCATATCGTGCCCCTGGACGAGATCGTCCTCCACGAAGATCCTGACATGGAGCGGGTCGCCCGGCTCGTGGACCGCTTCAGTGCCGACGGAGTGCTGAAGAACCCTCCGGTGGTTGGCCGCTCCCCGGGCCACCGGCACATCGTTCTGGACGGAGCCAACCGGGTCACCGCCCTCCGGAAGCTCCACTATTCTCACGTCCTGGTTCAGGAGTTGGACCTCTTCGATCCGGGCCTCCAACTGGAGAGCTGGCACCACGCCATCGAGCAGGTTACAGCGGACGAGCTCCTCTCCCACGCGGCCGGAGTGGAAGGCGTGACCCAGATCGAGGGAGAGGACCCCCACATCTCCCATCCCTCCGTCCTGGCCCGCCTCCGTTTTCCTCACCGGGCCAGCGTGACGCTGGTAGGGGCGGAATTTCTGTTGGAGCGTGTGAGGCAGCTCCAAGGGATCACCCGCGTCTACCACCGGTTTTCCAGCTTCGACAGGGTGAGCTACTCCGGAATGGACCATCTCCTCCGGAATTACCGCGGATTCACAGGTTTGATCTCGTTCCGGCGATTCTCACTTGAGGACCTGCAGATCGTCACGAACGAGGAAAAGACCGTGCCCAGTGGCATCACCCGGATCCTTCTGCCCAAGCGGGCCCTCCGGTTCAATCTCCAGCTGGAGATTCTCCGGGCCGGCCTCTCCCTGGAAGAGAAGGAGACCTGGCTTCAACAGACCATCAAAGAGAAGGTGGCGGAGAAGGCAATCCGGTTCTATCGGGAGCCCACTTTCTTTTTCGACGAATGACCACCGTACCCGTTCCCACCTGAGGAGAAGGAGCACCCATGTCTTCCGTGAAGATCTTCCTGAACGAAGGGGAGATGCCGACGCATTGGTACAACATCCAGGCCGATCTCCCCAAGCCCATGCCGCCGGTGATACACCCCGGTACGAGAGAGCCCATCGGACCCCAGGATCTCGCCCCCCTCTTTCCCATGGCCCTCATCGCCCAGGAAGTGAGCCAGGAGCGATACATCGAGATCCCCGACGAGGTCCAGGACATCTACAAGATCTGGCGTCCGACCCCCCTCGTCCGGGCACGGAAGTGGGAGAAGGCCCTGGGGACCCCGGCGAAGATCTACTACAAGTGGGAGGGCGTGAGCCCGGCAGGGAGCCACAAGCCCAACACCTCCATCGCCCAGGCCTACTACAACAAGCAGGAGGGGGTCACCCGCATCACCACCGAAACCGGGGCCGGACAGTGGGGCAGCGCCCTGGCCCTGGCCTGCAACTTCTTCGGCATCGAGTGCAAGGTGTACATGGTGAGGGTCTCCTACGACCAGAAGCCATACCGGCGCCTCATGATGCAGACCTGGGGAGCCACCTGCATCCCAAGCCCCTCCGACCAGACGAACGCCGGCCGGGCCATCCTGGCGGTGGACCCGGACACCCCGGGTTCCCTGGGGATCGCCATCAGCGAGGCGGTGGAGGAAGCCGCCACACGGGACGACACGAAGTACTCCCTGGGGAGCGTGCTGAACCACGTCATGCTCCACCAGACCGTCATTGGCCAGGAGGCCCTCAAGCAGTTCGAGATGGCCGGGGATTACCCCGATGTGGTCATCGGCTGCGTGGGCGGCGGCTCGAATTTCGCCGGCTTCGCCTTCCCCTTCGTGCGGGACAAGATCGTGGAAGGAAAGAAGACGCAGGTCATCGGAGTGGAGCCCAAGGCCTGCCCAACCCTCACCAAGGGCCTGTACCGGTATGATTTCGGGGACACGGCCTGCACCACGCCTCTCATCCGGATGCACACCCTGGGGCACGACTTCATCCCGCCCCCCCTCCACGCCGGGGGTCTTCGCTACCACGGAATGGCACCCTCGGTGAGCCACCTCTACGAGCTGGGCCTCATGGAAGCCAAAGCCCATCACCAGACCCCCTGTTTCGACGCCAACATGAGCTTCGCCAGGGCCGAGGGCCACATCCTGGCGCCGGAAACGTCTCATGCCGTCAAGGAGACGTATGACGAGGCCATGCGCTGCAAGGAGAGCGGGGAAGCCAAGGTCATCGCTTTCAACGCCAGCGGGCATGGCCACTTCGACATGGCTTCCTACGAGAAGTACTTCGCTGGGGATCTGACGGACTACGAGTACCCGGAGGAGAAGGTGAGGGAAGCCCTCTCGAAGCTTCCGGACATCGACTGATTCGGGGGAGGCCGGCCCTGGCAATCGGCCCGGCCTCGGTGCCCCTCCCCGGGAGGGGCGGGAGCGGATCGGCGGCCCCGGTGCCCTTCGGCGCCGGGGCCTCTTCCTCTGGATCCTCCGGCTTTTCCGTTCGGGGGATCGGTCGTTCCGGCAGAGCTCCGGGGGAGGCTTGAAGAGC
>Ga0316195_10000904_pt1 | contig 12768 bp, 11 predicted proteins | sample Phised1_MG_FD_204937 | JGI IMG/M metagenome (GOLD analysis project Ga0316195, IMG submission 204937) | Coastal sediment microbial communities from Maine, United States - Phippsburg sediment 1 | ecosystem: Environmental > Aquatic > Marine > Coastal > Sediment | place: USA: Maine | collected... | reverse complement strand
CAGGTTCATCTGGCTTCGAAAGAGGTTAAGGATGAATGGGAAGATCTTGAAGAAAAGATGGACGAATTTTCGAGCAAGGCGAAACAGTTTGCCAGCGACGCAAAAATCAAGGAAACCGGCGAAGGTCTTGGCGACGCTCTCGGTAAACTTGGTCACGAGATCAAGCTGGGATACAAGCGCGTAAGGGAAGCGATGAAGTGAGTGTGCGCCGGAGCATAAGCGCGCCGGATATACCCGAACACAAGAATCCGATCCCTGCGGCAACGCGAATCGGCAACCTATTGTTTTCGTCGGCGGTTGGCGGCGAGGATTCTGTCACGCATGAATTGCCCGATGACAAGGAATTACAGATAGCCAACACGTTCAGGACCATTCGGGCGATCATGCGCGAGGCGGGCGGAAGCCCGGACAATATCGGCAAAGTCAGCGTGTATGTGGCTGACCGGAACGACCGCAAACTAATCAATCCGCACTGGCTGGAAATGTTCCCCGATCAAAACAGCCGGCCGGTCCGGCACACCATGGAAAAGAGTCTGCCGGCCGGACGTTATATCCAGGTGGAGTTTATAGCTGTTTTCTAAACACGGCTTCAAACCGCCAGTTCAGCCTCGGTTTTCATGTGGAACACTTTTTTCAGAACGAAAGCCGCTGGACAAAATCCAGTAAATGATTGCTGGAAAAGATTTACGCCAACGAAGACGGTCAGCCACATCCAGGCCGGGTTAACAAAATAGGTCAGGACCACCGACAGCAGGACCATGAAGCCGGCAAATGCTTCGACGGCATGTTCAAGGGACATTGTTTTCTTCACCCTGAGATACTCCTTGGGTTCAAATTAATTTTGACTTGCGCGGAAATCCGCAACTACGCATCTTCTTTCAAACGCTTGGCGCCAAGCATTTTCAGCACCATCTTTTCGTAATACGGTTCGGTCTTTGCGGCGCGCACCTTGTGCAGGAAATATTTTTCGTAGGCGATTTTTGCGAGATGTACCCACTTTCCCTGTGACGCCCAGTTGGTGTTCCTTGGCGGGATTTGCGGAATTGCGACGAACGCTACGCCCGAATCGCCGAAGTCGGCAAGACACACCGCAGCCCAGCTGCCTTTCTTCGACGGCTCACGACCGTCAATCGCATCCTTAATATTGTGGGTTGTGGCGGTAACCATGGATTCGATCATGTAGCCGGTTTTCGGCGCGCCTGTCGGCACTGGCGTCGGTCCGACTGGAGGAATAGCGACGCAAACACCAACTGAATATATATTCCGGTACTTCGGATTACGCTGGTATTCATCAATCAGTATGAAATCGCGCGGGTTGGTAAGACCTTCAATGCCGGCGATGGCCGGGACGCCTTTGAAGGCCGGCAGTATCATCGAGTGTTTAAACGCCAGCTCGTGCGTCTTTTTCTCTTTGCCGTCTTCGTCGACCTCCGTGAAATTAATCTTCCCTTCGGTCACGCTGGTGATCTTCGCGTTGCAGGTCCACTGAATGTGGCGATCACGGAATTCCGATTCCATGAGACTCTTGGTATCGCCAACGCCGTCCAGACCTAGATGGCCGACGTACGGTTCCGGCGTTACAAAGTGCATTTTGACTTTATCCCGAATCTTGCGCTTCTTCAGCTCGGTATCGAGAATAAAAATGTATTCGTAAGCCGGACCGAAACAGGATGCCCCGGGCGCAGCGCCGACGACAACCGGGCCGGGATCGGCGACCAGCTTTTCGAAATCGATGAAGGAAATATCCGCGTGACCGGTCTTGCAGACGGATTGCGTGAACCCGCCGTCAGGGCCCAGCCCCTGCACTTCTTCGAAAGCAAGTTTCGGTCCGGTAGCGATTACAAGGTAGTCGTAGTCAACGACCTTGCCATCATTCAATTCGACCTGGTTTTCGTCCGGGTGCAGGCGTTTCGCGCCAACGCCGTGAAACTCAATGCCGTTTTTCTTCATCAGCTCCGGCAGCTCGACCGTGACCTGTTTGTGCTTGCGCCAGCCGACGGCTACCCACGGATTGGAGGGCGTGAACTCGAACCGGTCCGAGTCACCGATCAGCACGATGTCATGCTCCCGGCCCAGCGCCTGCCTGAGCTCATAAACCTGTGAAATTCCGCCGATACCGGCGCCAAGAACTGCAATTTTCGCCATGTCCGTTCCTCTAAATGCCTGATTTGATCGAGCTGTCGATATCATATTCGGTTTTAATAATTTAGTAAAGACTAATGTAGCGGTTTCTAATTTAATATGTTATTTTTAGCACAGCCCCAAACGCCTGGAACGGTTCATGACTGCGTCAAAAAACGACGGCTTCAATCCGGAAAATATGCAGCAAATGCAACTTTACGCGTCCGATGCGGCAGGCCTGATGAAGGCCCTTGGCAACGAAAGCCGCCTGATGATTCTGTGCGCGCTGGCTGCCGGAGAATGTTCGGTGAGCAAGCTGAACGAGATCGTGCCTTTGAGTCAGTCAGCGTTGTCACAGCAGCTCGCTAAACTTCGGCAACAGGGACTGGTCCAGACACGGCGAGAATCGCAGACAATTTTTTACTCTTTGGTGCCCGGTCCCACTGATCGGGTTATTCATCTGCTGCACGACATTTATTGTGGCAGCCCCGATTCAGAAGAAGGATGTAGCGCATGAGTTTTGGTTTTGGCAAGCCGGTCGATCTAGACTTCGACGCGGCAATTGAAAAGGTGACCAGCGAACTGCAAAAGGAAGGCTTCGGTGTGTTGTCGGATATCGATGTGGCGGCAAAGATGAAGGAGAAGCTTGGCAAGGACATGCCGCGTTACCGGATTCTCGGCGCGTGCAACCCCGCCCTTGCGTACGAGGCCATTTCGGCCGTCGAGGACATCGGGCTTCTGCTGCCCTGCAATGTGCTTGTCAGAGAGGACGCTGCCGGGCAGGTGCACGTCGACTTTATGGATCCAGCGAGCGTGCTGTCACTCGTCGATCACGAGGACGTCGAACCACTGGCTGCCGAAGTAAAGACAAAACTGGAACGAGCCTGCGCCGCGTTGTAGTTCCGGCACCACACGCACTGCGCTTAAAAAAGCCCGCTTAAAATGGCGAGCCAGGGACGGAAATACCCGGCCCTGACTCGTTGTGAATTACTCGGGATGCAGTGGATTTTCATACTCATGATGCGGTATATGCATGATGCCTTCGGTCGGGATCGATGGCTTGAAAATTTCGTGGCATCCTTCGCAAGCGAGAACCAGGCGTTCGCCGGCAGTGACCAGCAACTCCTTATCTTTGGCTTCGATAGCGCGCAGCGTCTCCTTGGTGTCGTCGATCAAGCGTGACGACCAACGCTGCCACTCCTTGTTAGTGACCCACTGCATATCGGCCTTGCCAGTACCGCCGAGAGATACGAGAGTGCCGGACGCCAGCAGCTGGGTTGCATACTGTTTCGTCGCCAGCCAATCGGCATCGGTAATGGTTTCGGCATAGCCGGCTTCCCAGACTTCGTGTGCTGACCAGTCAACCACCGCCACCATAATTGCATTGATGCTGGTCTGCATTTCAATGAATGCGCGGTCAGTGGTCGTCGACTTCGCGGCTAACGCGCTCGTGACCAGTGCAACCGTCGAGAGAACGCATAGCAGCCAAATTGTCTTTTTGTTTGTTGATTCAGGTACAGGTCTGGACATTTCGATCTCCGTAAAGCTGCGTCATCAGGTAGCGCCGTTGCCACCAAAATACGGTCCAATCACCGTCCAAGTCAGTACGCAGTTACCGCAGTCGTTGCGCACAGCGAATCAGGAAATCGAAACCCCGTCCAAAAAACTCGGCTGGAGAAGCGCCAACCCTGAAAACAATTCAGACGGGAGTAACCGCTCCCGTACGTAGTGCTCGCCTGAAACTGTAGTAAAGCAGCGGAATAACCACCAAAGTCAGCATCGTCGATATCAATATTCCGAAGATCAGGGAAATCGCGAGTCCGTTAAAAATCGGATCGTCCAGAATAAAGAAAGCACCCATCATGGCAGCCAGCGCCGTGAGGACAATTGGCTTGGCCCTGACGGTAGCTGCCCTGACGACGGCGTCCTCAAGAGAACTGCCAGCACGTTGTTCTCCCATTATGAAGTCGACCAGCAAAATAGAGTTGCGCACGATGATGCCGGCGAGAGCGATCATCCCGATCATCGAGGTCGCCGTGAAACTGGCGCCGAGCAATGCGTGTCCGGGCATTACGCCAATAATGGTCAGTGGAATTGGCGCCATTATGATCAGCGGCAAAAGGTAAGAGCGGAACTGAGCGACTACCAACAGGTAAATAAGAATCAGGCCGATAGAATAGGCGATACCCATATCGCGGAAGGTCTCGTAGGTAATCTGCCACTCACCGTCCCATTTCAGCGAGAAGTAGTAAGTATTTTCAGGCTGGCTGATATAGCGCTGTTCGATTTCGTAGTCAGCTGCACTCAACGAATCAATACGCTCGGACAGGTCGAACATTCCGTAAAGCGGGCTGTCGAGGTCGCCGGCCATATCTCCCATGACAAAGACTACGGGTAAAAGATCCTTGTGATAAATGGCATCGTCCCATTCGGTTTCCCGGACCTGCGCTATCTCCGATATGGGCACACGCTGACCGGTCTCGCTACGAACCTCCAGCGCCAGCAGCGAGTAGAGGTCAGCTTTGGATGCGACCGGGACCTCCAGGCGCACCGGTATTGGATAGCGTTCCCGACCCTGATGCACATAAGTCACGTCCTCGCTGTTGAGCGCGAGCTGCAGAATCGATGCCAGCCTCTGCTGCGATATTCCGAGTAACGCGGCCTTCTGCCGGTCGACCTCGATGATGAGGCGTTTGGCGTCGGCTTCAACCGTGCTATCGATGTCAACGATGTCCGGAGTATTTGCAAACAACTGCTGCAACTGCTCGCCGATATGTTTTTGCTCCGCATAGTCGGGGCCATAAATCTCGGCCACAATCGGCGAAATAACAGGCGGCCCAGGCGGAACCTCAACGACCTTTACCGAGGCATTGTTGCGTCGCCCGATCGCTGCCAGTTCGGTCCGTACGTCGCGGGCAATCTCGTGACTGGAGCGGTCCCGATCATGCTTGTCCAGCAGATTAACCTGAATGTCCCCGACGTTACCGCCGCTGCGCAGATAGTACTGTCGAACCAGGCCGTTGAAGTTGATAGGCGCCGCGGTCCCCGCGTACACCTGGTAGTTGGTTACTTCGGGAACGGATTCGATCGTTTCCGTCAGCTCGTCAAGCACACGCGCCGTCTCTTCGACCGCGGTGCCCTCCGGCATGTCGACGATCACCTGGAACTCCGATTTGTTGTCGAACGGCAGCATCTTGAGCACGACGAGTTGTGCGACCACAAGGATAATTGCCAGAACGATAACCGCGCTTAGCCCCGCATAGAGCAGCGTACGTGCGCGACGACCGGCGTCACCGCCGAGAAACGGTCGCATGACACGATCGAAAAACCGGTAAAGTTTCGAGTCCGCCTGACCGTTCTCGTGATGGACCGGGGCGTTGGCGAGCAGTCGGTGGCTGAGCCACGGCGTAAGGACGAGTGCAATGGCCAGTGAGATGAGCATTCCAGTGCTGGCGTTGATCGGGATCGGACTCATGTACGGCCCCATCAAACCTGTGACAAATGCCATCGGCAGGAGCGCCGCGATGACCGTAAACGTAGCAAGGATCGTCGGGCCGCCTACTTCGTCAACGGCGGCCGGAATAATCTCGCCGATGGTGCCTTTGCGAATTCCCCGATGGCGATGGATATTCTCTACAACGACAATGGCATCATCGACCAGGATGCCGATGGCAAAAATTAGTGCGAACAGCGACACACGGTTAATCGTAAAACCCCATGCCCAGGACGCAAAGAGTGTGGCGGCCAAAGTGACGATAACGGCCGTGCCGACAATAATGGCTTCCCGCCAGCCGATGGCCAGCCAGGCAAGAAGGATCACCGAAAGCGTCGCAAACGAGAGCTTCTGAATTAACTTCGACGCTTTGTCGTCCGCCGTTTTTCCATAGTTACGCGTGATCGCAACATTTACGCCATCGGGGATAAGCGTCTGCTCCAGTTGCGCCAAACGCTCGCCGACCGCGTCGGCAATGTGGGTTGCATTCGTGCCCGGCTTTTTGGCAACGGCGATCGTCACGGAAGGCGCATGCGATGTCACCTCCAGCCCGCTCATGCGACCTGCCGGGCCGTCCGAGTACCAGGTGTAGTAGTCGGGCGTATCCGCGCCGGCGCGCACCTCGGCGACATCGGCAAGATAGACGGGACGACCGTCGAAAAGACCGACGACCAGGGCCGCGACGTCTTCCTGGCTGCTCAGAAACGTTCCCGCCTGTACGGGAATCTCCACGTTGTTCGATAACAGCGATCCTGCCTGGGAAACCACATTGCTGGCCGAAAGCGCGAAGCGAAGATCGTCGATCGTCAAGCCAAATCCGGCTACGCGCTGTGGGTCGAGTTCAACGTGCACAATGTTTTGTGCGCCGCCGATTGTGTAAACGTCACGAGTACCGGGAATGCGCTTTATCTCGGCTTCCAGCGCATGCGCAACCTTGAGGAGGTCGTAGGAGCCGCGCTCCGGGTCGGCTGTCCATAGCGTCGCCGCAAGGATGGGCACGTCATCGATACCCTTGGGTTTGACCAGCGGAGGCAGGATGCCGATTCCCTGTGGTCGCCAGTCCTGGTTCGAATAGACGGCGTTGTACAGCCGGACCAGGGCTTCCGTTCGTGCTTCACCCACCGTGAACTGCACGGTCAGGACAGCCATCCCCGGCCGCGACGCAGAGTAGACATGCTTGACCCCGTCGATCTCGGACAGTACCTGCTCCATCGGAATCGCCACCAGGTTTTCGACCTCAATCGAGCTGGCGCCAGGGAATGGAACAAAAATGTTGGCCAGCGTGACGTCAATCTGCGGCTCTTCTTCGCGTGGCGTGATGGCCACCGCAAATATGCCCATCAGCAGCGCCGTCAACGCCAGAAGCGGTGTAAGCGCGTTGTCCTGGAAGCGTTTCGCAATGCTTCCGGAAAAGCCGAGTCGTTTACTCATCGGAGGTCACGCCAGCACTTTTCAGATAGATGCCGGCCCTCACCGGGTCTTCCGCCACACGCTCGCCCGCATGCAGCCCGGAGAGTATCTCTGTGCGTTCACCAAACGTTGCGCCGATGCGTACCTGGCGCAGGCGAATACGTTGCTGTTCGTCAACGACATATACGCCCGTGACTTCGCTGCGCCGAATCAACGCATCGCTCGGAATCAGCAGCCGTTGTGATACGCCCACCACGAAACCGACCTTGACGAACATCCCCGGGTACAGACCGAACTGTCCTTCGGGAAGATCAAGTCGTACCCGGAACGTGTTGCTGGCGCTGTGTGCATAGGGAAACAGGGTCACCGACGTTGCATCAACCCGACCTTCGTCAGAAATAATGTAGGCCGAACGATATTCACGAACCTTGGCGGCCACCTGTTGCGGAAGATCGACGACGACGCGCAACGTCTCAAGCGACAGGCCGCTCATGAGCGGCTGACCAACGCCGATGGTTTCTCCGACCTCGACATGTCGCTCCGTAACGATGCCGGCATAAGGCGCCCGCACCAATGTGTATTCGACCTGCTGGCTGGCCGTCTCAACGGCAGACCGCGCGGCAGAGACTCGCGCGGAAGCCGCCTCCCTGGCCGCCAGCGCCTGGTCATATTCGCGCTTTGACGCCGATCCGGACTGGAAGAGTCCGTCTACCCGCGTGAACTCCTCCCCTGCCTGTTTATCCCGCGCCTGCGCCTCGGCGAGAGCCGCTTGCGCCTGTTTTAGCGCTGCCTGTTGTTCGACGTCGGTAAACTGGACGATCGGCTCGCCGGGCTGCACGTAGTCATCGACGTCAAAGAAAACGGCGGCAATACGACCGGACGTTTGTGCAGACATCGTCGCCTGGTGGACAGCCTCGACCGTACCATCGATCACTCGTGCGAGGGGCGCTTCGTCGAGTTCAGCGGTTGCAGTCGCAAACGGCAGGTCGTCAGCGAGCGTCGTCGCTGTAGTCAACAGAGCCATTAGCGTGGCAGCGAATTTGAACGTGTGTAGCGGCATTTGCGGCAACGTGTTCATACTTCAGGCGTCCTTTGAAATAGGTTCGCAATAAAGCGATTGCAGGGTTTTGAGGATTGCGCGGGCTTCTACGCCGGCGAGAGAATAAAATTGTGTCTGGTTATGACGGCGGGCCTGCACCAGGCCTTCCCGTCGCAACAACGCGAGATGTTGCGAGACCGTTGATTGCGGGGAGCCAAGCAGGACAGTGAGTTCGTTCACCGAGTGTTCGCCGTCGACGAGCTGACACAGGATCATCAGGCGCTTCTCGTTGCACATGGCGCTCAACAACGCGCTTGCCTTGCCGGCCTGCGTGGCCATTCCGTCAGTGTCGAATTTGTCGTGACCCGCATTAGTCATGTCATTGCCGTCAACAAATGTGACATTCAAAGGCTGCCTATCGCGCGGGCGAGTCGTAAGCGCGCCAGCGCAAACTCAAAGTGGGCATCGTCGCGGTTGCTGACACTCTGTACACGCAGAGATTCCGCATCGAGTACCTCGGCATTGGCGCTTGCACCCGCCTGGTAACGATTGCGAACGACGCGAAGGTTCTCGGTCGCCTGCGCAACAGCGCTTTCGGCGACGGCCATTCTGTTCTCCGTCTCGATGCGATCGTTCCAGGCACGCCGCACCTGCAGCGCGATCAGGCTCAGCAAGTCCGCGCGATTATGACCAACGGCAATCGCTTTTTGGTCCAGTGCCGCGGAACGGTTGCGCGTTTCTCCTCCGTCGAACAGGTTCCAGCGGAACGACACGCCCGCCATCCAGAAGTTGTCATCAGTGAGAAACTCGTTTTCCATGTAGACGTAGCCACCCGTAAGCGCCAGCTGAGGCCGTGACTGACCGCGAACGCTGTCTGCCTGGCGGCGCAGCGCACCTGCCCGTAATTCAAGAGCCATCAGTTCCTGCCGCTCCTGCTGTGCAATCAGGGTCAACTCCTCGAGACCCGCGCTCCCGGGGACAATGCTGTCAATGTCGAGAGTCGGATCGAGCGCGACGGACGCCGGCAGCGGTCGGCCCAGAAACTGGTTATAGGCGGCCCGTGAATAATCGAGTGCATTCTCTGCCTGCAACAGCCTTTGCTTCGCATCGGCCAGCGTTACGCTCGCGGCCAGGTAGTCATTTTGTGGCACGTCACCAAACTCGAAACGGTTTTTGGTGTCTTCGGTGTGAGTGGTCAGCGAAAGAACGTAGGATTCCGCAACATCCACGGCTCGTTCGGCGCGCAGCACGGCAACGTAGTGTTCGGCGGCGCCGAGCTTGATGTCCTGAATGACCGTCGCAAGCTGACCGTCAGCTGCTTCCGCGCCCATCTCGGCCGCGTCGATCCCCGCCGTAATGGCGCCACCGCCGTAAAGCGGCAGGCGCACCTGTGCCGTGGCACTGACGAAGTCGTCGCCATCGAAAACAGGGCTTCCCGTGATGCCATTGCCGAAGGCAAACGCGGGCGCCGTATCAAGCATCGTGTAGTCGCTGGAAAGCCCGAGCTGTGGCAGGCGGGCTGAACGGGCGCGCTCGAGTTCGTAGCCTGCCGCCTCGCGCATGGCGCCGGCAGCCGCAATTTGTTGATGCGATGACAGTGCCGAAGTCCAGGCATCGTCGAGCGTTTCGCCAAAGCCGGGTGCCGTGAGCAAGAGTGAGATGAGCGTGATAATGCTGCCTGTGAGTTTCATGTGCGGGTCCGGGTTTGCGCCAGGGGATCAAAGTCGAACGGAGAGTATATCGAAATATTAGGATATTCAAATATACGTAGTTTTCCCAAGCGATGGTGGCGAGCCGGCGCTACGTCAGAACGGCATGCATGGTTCTATATGGTTGGAAAACAATAAGAAAATAGTGTCGCCGGGCTAACATAGCCGCCTGCATATGCCAGAGCCTCAGCAACGGTCGTAGCCGTTTCCCGCGCTCGCCGGCGTTTTTTGCGTCCCCGCCGGTGCCCGCGGACGCAACAATCGTTTCCGCTACCCCCGACAAAAAAGCCGCCGTGACCCTGTCGGGACTTGCCCCGCCGCGACCACCGGCCGTGGTCCGGGGTAATCTGCCGACCGTGCCGTCGCCCGGGCATGAGTGACGCGGGTCCGTGGCGGTTGCGACAGCAAATAGTCCCATGTAGTTTGGTCAGCAAGGTATGGCATCCGACGGTGGGCGACACACTCGAACCGATCGAGTCTTTCCTGCACTGAACGATCAACGAGGCCAAAGATTGCCCATGATGGCGACATTTGAAGATGCCTCACCGCATGAATCATCACTCACCCTGAACACGGCCATGAGAAATCCGCAGACCATCACCCTTTTGACGGGCCAAGCCGCCGCAGTGCTCCGTCTGCTTGCTGCCCACCGGCCCACGTCGAAATCTTTCGACCAAAACCCTGGCAAAGCACCAGTGCCTTGGCCAATGGCGTCAAAGGTAACGGAAAATTGCCTGCTCGCTCATTAGCAACATGGTGATCGCGCACCGAACTGCACTTTTTACTTCCTTGCTCGCGCTGTCGGTTTGCGCAGGCGCTGGCGCGCAGGAAGTGGCGGACAGCAACACCACCACGTCTGTGCAGATACCAGAAAGCTTGCCGCCTGATGAAAGAATTCAGGTGCCGCCAACGCAGTCCAATTACGGCAGAACGACTATCTACGGCGAGGCAGTCAGCAAGCCGTTCACCGAGGTGCCGCTGACTGGGGAAGAGGCCGTTCCGATAATCGATCGTACGCAAAAGACGGTTTATAATGTCGTCAATAACTCGTCGCTGTGGTTCGACAGCTTTTTCGGTTCCTCCAATGTCAATGAGCAGCACAACGTAAGCCGTGGCAGCGTTACCCTGGGCGCCCAATGGGATCAACGCGACGGCATCGACCCGATCGCACGCATGCGGGCAAGAATTCCCCTTGACGCGCTAAAGGCGCGGACCCGCTTGGTGTTTGGTCGCGGCAATGTCAACGAGTTCGTCGACGGAAGTGCGGATGATGTCGGCACTTCCCTGCCAAGCCAGTTTAATGATTTTGAGGATGATGAATGGCTGCTCGGCGTTGGCTACAGCAAGAACGGTGATATATCGAGCGGCTTCGATTTCGATTTTGGCGTCAAGATAGCATCGCCCCTTGAGCCATACGTTCGTACAACCTATCGCTGGAATCACACGTTCAGTGACGCAGTGCTGTGGCAGCTCCGACCACGCGCATTCTGGCAAAACCAGCGCGGCGTCGGCGGCTCGGTCAACAGCATTCTTGACTATGCGGTGAATCCCACCTGGCTGCTGCGTTCCTGGATAATTCTTTCGGCCGAAGAGGAAATTAAAGGTTTGGGCTGGACAAACAGCTTCATTGCCTACCAGAGCCTGACGAACAAAAAGGCCCTCTCGTACCGCCTGTATGCAACCGGCGCAACAGATGCCGAAGTCGAACTGCAGAACTATGGATTCGAGCTTCGCTATAGAAAACGCATTTCCCGCGATTTCCTGTTTATGGAGCTATCGACAAGTGTGTCCTGGCCGCGCTATTACCTTGAAGAGACTCGCGAGAGTAACTTCGGCATTGGCCTGGCAATCGAGCTGCAATTTGGCGACTGGCCGGGACGCAAACAGGAGAACTAGTGTTGTAGCGTTCTAAATACCGAAATACTGTTCGAAAGCATTAATTTGAATGGTCGCTCCGGCAGAGCCTTTGCCGAAGCCGTGGTAGCCGTGCGACTGAGCAAGGAGTCTTTCATGATCGCGATAACATGCCGGGTTCAGTTACAATGCGAGCCAATGCGCCCGTAGCTCAGCTGGATAGAGTACTGCCCTCCGAAGGCAGGGGTCACAGGTTCGAATCCTGTCGGGCGCGCCAATCTTTTCAAATGGTTACGCCGCTTTCGCTGTTCAGCGAATTGCGGCGGTGCCCATTTGGTGCCCAAACGGTGCCCATTTCCGATCTCGTATCAAACGGCAACTTCTGACCCTTTCTTAGCATTCAGGCCGAGTGGCTGATTTTCCCGAAACCTGCCGGTTCATGGCCATGAATCACACTGAGAGATGGAGTGGGGGTCAGAATACCGCAACGCCGATGGCGTTCGGAATTATACTCAGTTGATGGCTGCTGCTATTTCACACACGATGCGAGTCCTTTTCCTCGGTGCTGCTATTGCGACCAGTGGATCGTCGCTTGCCGATGACACGGTCTTTGAGATCGACGAAATTTCTCGGGATGGCCGTGTTGTCAATGCACGATTTGCCGATTTTGACGGGGACGGTCGCAAAGACCTGATGGTCGTCACCTTGACAGGCATACCGCCCGAAGAGCAACGCAGCATGCGCATCCACCTGCAGGATGCGGGAGGTTCGTACCCGTCGGATCCGAGCCGGGTGGTGCCGATTCCTGACCGCAGCGCCGTTTTCGACATTGCAGACGTGAAGGACGCGCCCGGCGAAGAACTCGTGCTGCTACGGCCCGACGGCATCACCATTCTCTCGATCGCGGATACTGAGATTGTCGAGTGGAACATACCCGTCGACGGGCCCAGTACTGTCGCTGCTGCTGACGATGAGCGGGGTTTCGATTCCTTCAAGTTGGTTTACAAGATGGGTTCCCAACCCCTGATACTCGTACCGCAGATAGGACTGGTGTCGATACTGACGGTGGACGGTACGCTCATGGGGCAAGTCGATGTTGGCCGGCGGGCCAACTACTTCGTCCCCCGCAGGCCGTCGATTAT
>Ga0316195_10000903_pt1 | contig 12790 bp, 11 predicted proteins | sample Phised1_MG_FD_204937 | JGI IMG/M metagenome (GOLD analysis project Ga0316195, IMG submission 204937) | Coastal sediment microbial communities from Maine, United States - Phippsburg sediment 1 | ecosystem: Environmental > Aquatic > Marine > Coastal > Sediment | place: USA: Maine | collected... | reverse complement strand
CCGTGATGGTAGCACTCAGCCGGGGCATCCAGCACAATCACTTCCATCCGGTTGCCATTGGCATCGGTCTGCGCCCTCATGATCGCCTCGATTTCCTTCGCGGTCTCATGATCAGGGTGAGACGGGTCCGGCTGGCCGTGCACCAGCACGACCCCGGGCTTCACGAACACGGCAAGCGTGTCCACGTGACCGTCTGTGCCTGCATCGAGCGTGTCGGCCACGACGCCACGGGGCAGCCAGATCGCCTTTCGGGTGCCCAGCTTCTCATGGAACTCGGCCTCGATTTCCTCACGGGTCCAACTGGGGTTGCGGTTGGGGTTCAACTGCACCGACTCGGTCAGCAGGATGGTCCCCTGCCCGTCGACATGGATGCCGCCGCCTTCATTCACCAGCCTTGAGGGTATGCGCTCGGCGCCCGCCCTTTCCGCCACGAAGCGGGCGATCAGCGCATCCGCCGAACGTTCCGGGAAGGTGCGCCCGCCCCAGCCGTTGAACTGCCAGTCGACGGCGCCCAGCTCTCCGGCCTCGTTGACAACGAACGTCGGGCCGATGTCGCGCATCCAGCTGTCGCCGAGCTCCCGCTCGACGACCGATACGGAGGGGTCAAGCCAGGGGCGCGCCACGTCCCGCTCGCCCGGCGGCACAACCATCACAACCGGTTCAAAGCGCGCAACGGCATTGGCGGCGCCTGCCCACGCGGCATAGGCCTCTTCGGAAGAGCCGATGAATTCGAACACGTCAGGATTGTTCGGCCAGGCCATCCAGGTACGCTTGTGAGGAGCCCATTCGGGCGGCATCGTCCAGGGCATTTCCCACTCCGGTTAGACAGGCGTCAGATATCCAAACCCTTAGCACTGGTACGATGGTTGCACCAGTGATTGGCGCTTGTGCCATGCGGTTGATCCAGCCTAGCTAGTTCAGGAGTGAAATGCTGACGGACGCTGCGGCAGGTCGGAATGGACATCGGACATTTCTGGAATTTTGCACAAATCGTGCTGGCCGATATCGTGCTGTCTGGCGACAATGCGCTCATCATCGGCATGGCGGCCGCGGGCCTGGCGCCGGAATTGCGCCGCAAGGCGATCATCTTCGGCATGGCTGCCGCCGCGATCCTGCGTATCATCTTTGCCGTTTTCGCCACGTATCTGCTGGAAATCCAAGGCCTGTTGTTCCTCGGCGGACTGCTGCTGATATGGGTGTGCTGGCGGCTGTTCGGTGAAATTCGCGACCAGATCGCCGAACGCGCCGCCGAAGCCCAGGACGAAGCCGAAGAAGGCGGTTATGGCGGGCCGCCGCGCCGTTCCATCGGACAGGCGCTGTTGTCGATCACGGTGGCGGATGTGTCCATGTCCATCGACAACGTCCTGGCCGTTGCCGCAATCGCCCGGGAAAACACATTGCTGCTGGTGTTCGGGCTTGCCCTGGCCATTGCGCTGATGGGTTTCGCCGCCTCGATCATCGTCAAGCTGCTGACGCGTTTTCCCGCCATTTCGTGGGCCGGACTGGCGGTGCTGTGCTACGTCGCAGGGCGCATGTTGTACGAGGGTTGGCCCGACGCTGCCGCCGTCCTTGGCCTGGCATGACAGTTGGCCAGTTCCGGGGCTCGATCCATGGCCGTCAATTCGCTGGACAATCGTCGTCACTTGGCCGCATTTCAGCGTTAACGCAAATCATATTGACGACGTTTGCCTTGATGCGAGGACCATATCCCATGAGCCACCGCCTTGTCCGCAGGCTTGCCGCCTTGACCGTGGCACTGACAACCACGCTCGCCGTGTTCAACGTGGCCCTGGCATCCGATAGCGAACCTGCGTCAGACAATGCAATCATCGAGATGAAGGTTGGCAAGCTTGGCTTCCTCGTCGGAGTCTCGCGCGGCGATGGCAGGGTTTTCTACAACGGCCGCGAAGCGGAACTTGAGATCAACGGGTTGCGTGTCGGGCTGACCATTGGGGCCTCGTTCGCGAACATGCGCGGCGAGGTCTACAACCTCAAGCGTCTGGAAGACATTGCAGGAACGTACGTGTCTGCGCAGGCCTCGGTGGTTGCCATCAAGGGCGGCGGGCAGAACCTGGTGCTGGTCAACGAGAACAACGTGCGGCTGGTGCTGTGGGGCGAGCAGACCGGCCTTGATGCCTCGCTCGACGCCGGCGGCATGGTTATCAGCCTGCGCTGAACATCCCGGCGGCCAACGCTCAGATCAGCCCCATCTGCTTCAGTGATCCAAGGTCCAGCGCCAGGTCCCGGCTCTGGAACTGGGCAAACACATCCGACAGGAAGGCCCGCAGCCTTAGACGCACCATGGGCGACAGGCCGACATATCCCTCGCTCACGAAACGGCTGAACGAGAACGGAGGCTCTTCCGCCACCGCGAGCGCCTCACGGTCGATCTGCGGAATGTAGAGTTCGGCATCCGGCTCGATTTCCTCGAACACGTCGCGGGCCTGGCGGGTCAGCACCGGATTGCCGATAAAGCCATTGCGCACCAGATAGAACTGTTCGGTGGAGAACGCGCCGTGCAGGTCCCGCGCCGTCATCAGCGACGTCAGCGACTTGTCGAGAACGAAGGCTATGACCAGTTCGAGACCGGCATCGTGGGCAGCGTTGATGAAGTCAAGGTTGTCGATCACGGTAAAGAACGTGTCGAGGCCGTTGGCAGGCAGGTCGACGACGTAGTCGCGTGACGGATGTGCAAGCACCGCATCAAACAGACGAATCTGGCCAGCCGTCCTGTCAAGGTCAACCAGTGTCGAGCGGGCGGGAAAGAACCGGTTGATGTGGCCGCGCGGTTCATCGCAATCGAACACGTGCGGGTCGCGGCCGGTGAGCAGCATATGGTCCGTCAACAGGCGCGCTGTCAGCGTCTTGCCGTTGCGGGACTCGTCCGAGCACACCACGGTCATCCGGCTTCCAACGCGATCGCTCACATGCGTCTTCCTGTTGAGGAGCCGCAAAGGCGCAGTCGCACGCCCGGTTGCGGCCGAATCAAACTCCCGAGATCACTTGCCAGCCTGACGCCAAGACCGCGGCCGGAAAAGCCCTGCTGCCGCGGCATTGCCATCCGGCATTCTCGGCCACGTTCGCCATGTTGTGGCGTGGTTCCGGTACCCGCACAACCCGGCCGTGACGGGCGCGGGGACCGGAAACCATGCGTGTCTTGTACAACCAGGGAGCCGGTTATTTGGACTTGCCCTTGGACCCGCTAGTCGAACCAGCGCCGGAGCCAGTCAACATCTGGACGAGGCGAAGCTGGCTGAACTCGGCGTCCAGATCATCGCACCACTTCTTTACATAGCCGCGCAGCACGAACGAGAAGTTGGCCGGCTTGCCCTCGGCATCCTTGTTGTCGATGAAGTTCTTGTAGGTGACGTTGGCGAGGTCAACCTGCTCCGCAGCCATCTCGTTCAGCTTCGGAATCTCGATCTCGCGGGCCTCGTTGACGTTGGAGAAGTACCGCTGATAGGTCTTCTCGTCCCACTCGAAGAAGTTGGTTTCATTGATGAAATTGCGCGCAACGACGTAGTCGATGCCCTGCACGTACTTGGTCACTTCCTGCAACTCGTCGAGCGAGGCGATGGCCGGGCCAACCACGTGGACCAGCCCCATCTCGAACATGCCGTCGCGGGCCGCCTGCAGCACGCCGATCTTCTCGAAGGTGTCCAGTGCGTAGGACAGGTTGCCGGCCTTCAGGTCGACGATGGTCACCGGCACCTTTGCGGTTTCCAGGGTGTCGAGCACCTTCATCTGGTCGGCCACATTGTGCAGGTCGATGATCTCGGTGATGTTGGGGTAGAACCGCTGTAAGGTGCCGCGCGGGTTCTCTGTGTCGAAGGCGCGCGCCAGCACGTTGTTGCGGTGCAGATGATCAAGCAGGGCGCGCGAAATGGTGGTCTTGCCGACGCCGCCTTTGTCAGCTCCAACCATGATCACAACAGGTTTCATTCAGATAATTCCCTCTCACAAGTAGAACGTCATCCCGGCGACGGGCCTCACCGCGGTCGAATAGCATGTTAACGGCCGACACGCTACAGGTTAGGCAAGATTCAGACCGTCCGTACATTCATCAATGAGCGCAGTACACGCCTTGGAAAACCCGGCACAGACATATCGCGAGGCCGCCGTCGGCATGACCAGATCAGGTTGGGGGGACCTGGAGTTCTTCAGGTCAGGCAAGGCTCTCGCCATTGCAGCAGCGCTCGATGCCAAGGCAGGCGAAGGCGCGGTCATTCTGCCGCCTCCAACCGATGTCTTCAGGGCGCTGGACATGACGCCGCCGCAAAGGGTTCGGGCGGTGATCCTGGGTCAGGACCCCTATCCCACGCCCGGCGATGCGCACGGGCTGGCATTCTCCATGGCAACGGACGGGCGGCGGTTGCCGATGTCGTTGCGCACCATTTTCGAGGCGCTGGCGCGTGATACCGGGCAGCCGCCGCCGCGCCATGGCGACCTGTCGCGCTGGGCCAGGCATGGCGTGCTGCTGCTCAACACGGTGCTGACAGTGGAGGCTGGCAAGGCCCACGCGCACAAGGGGCTTGGCTGGGAGGCGCTGTCGCGGGAGGTACTTGAACGCTTGAACGCAAGCAAGGAGCCGATTGTATTCATGCTGTGGGGCAAGCCTGCCCAGGCCGCAGGAAGCAAACTGGACCGCCGGCGCCACTGCGTGATCGAGACTGCGCACCCCTCGCCGCTGGCGCGCGGCAGCGGGCCTGTGCATCGCTTCGTCGAGGCTCAGCCCTTCCGCGAGGCCAATGACTGGCTAGGTGCACGCGGCCTCGAACCGATCGACTGGTTCCTGTGTGATTGACAAGTCGCAATGCGAGCGCCTACGCAATCAGCAATATCCTTGCGGCAAGAATGTGTGACCGGGAGAGCCTTGCATGGCCAGACCACCGCTGACGGCGTTCTCGCCCAGCTTCAACGGACCGGAAGGCCAGGAAGACATGCCCTGGCTGATGACGGCCGGGCCAGTGGTCACGTCGCGCGACGTCAAACTGGCCATGCTGGCAGACTGGAGCGTGCGCGATGCGGAGTTCATAACGCTGGCGCTGCGGGTGACGGAGCAACTGCTCGACCTCGTCAACGGCAACGAGCTTTACGACTGCATTCCAGTGAATTTCTCAGGCCTTGCGGCGATGGAGAGCGCACTCGGTGCGCTGGCGCCGTCAGGACGCAAGCGGCAAACGCTGGTTGCCGCGACTGGCCCGTGTGCGGCGGAAGCAACCGGCATTCTCGAACACCTCAAACGGCCGCATCAGGTGCTGGGCGTGCAGGCCGGCAAGCCGGTGAGCTCGCGCGGCCTCATGAGGGCGCTTGAGGCGACTGCGGATGTGCAGACCGTGGTGCTGTCGCAGCTGGACATAACAACCGGCATCGTGTCGCCAGTTGAAGAACTGGCCGGCAAGGCCAAGGCGGCCGGCAAGACGGTTGTGGTGGATGCACGGCATGGGCTGGGCGCGCTGCCGGTGGACCTGTCGGCCGGGCACGTGGATGCCCTGGTCACGGTGCCGTGGTGCGCGCTGGGCGGCGTACCTGGATTTTCCTTCATCGTGGCGCGGCGAGATCTGCTGGGGGTCAAGCTGGCCAGTTCACCATCTGCCGCGCTTGACCTGTTCGAATTGTGGAACGGCGTTCACCGGACCGGCCGGTTTCCGGGTACGCCGCCTGCCCAGGCCATCAGCGCCTGCGCGGCTGCACTGCGCGAACTCGACCTGGAAGGCGGCCCACCAGTCAGGCTGGCGCGGTTCCGGCAGGTCCACAAGCGACTGCAGGCCGGAATGGCGCAGCTTGGTTTCCAGGCGGCGGTGGACGCTGGCGATGCCGCTTGTGGTTTTCTGACACTTTATGCTGCGCCGTCCGACCCCAACTACAACTATCCGGCCTTTGCCCAGCGGTTGCGCCAGCGTGGCTTCATCATCATGGATGGCGAGGGGTGCCCAGCTCCTGCCGGTTCGTTCCGCGTGGCGACGATGGGGCACATGCAGGATGAGACGGCAGACAGCTTCGTCGAGGCGGTTGAGCAGGTCATGCGCGATCTTGGCGTGAGGTCCGGCAAGGCGGGCTGAGCGAGGCTTGGCATCATGATTTGTCATAATGTATCGTATGTTATCGCCATCAGGATAGAGAAGGTCTGATCGAACAGCGCAGGATCGGCAGAGCGCCCACGTGATATCTGTCTACAAGAAGAGCTCCGAGGAGTTTGCGCCACTTTACCGCAAGCTTGCATAGTATAAGCGGGGCCAGACAGTTCCAATGTGTGATTACCTGACAGTGGCCGACGTCATGACCATTCATGACGACCAGGTTGCCATATTTCGCGGAGCAAGCGGCGTGCCATGACCCCGGGCAGCATGAAGCTCGATTTGCTTGATGCCTGGCTGCGCGACAACACCGCGCCTGTCTGATCCAGTCTCCGTCCGGTAACGGCAGGGGGTCTCAGCCCCTGCCCTTCCACGGCACCAGCCACTTCTCGGCCATGCGCATCAGGATATCGATACCATAGCCGATGATGCCGATCAGGATGATGCCCATGATGACGATGTCGGTGAGCTGAAACTTCGAGGCGTTGACGATCATCATCCCCGCCCCCTTGTCAGCCGCCACCAGTTCCGCCGCCACCACGGTGCCCCAGCACACGCCCATGGCAACCCGCGCGCCGGTGAAGATTTCCGGCAGCGAGTTGGGCACGATGACGTGGCGCAGGATCTGCCACTTGGAGGCGCCGAGTGAATAGGCGGCGTGCACCTTGGAGATACTCACGCCTGACACTCCGGCGCGCGCCGCAATTGTCATGATCCATAGCGCTGCCAGGAACAGCAGGATGACCTTGCCCTCCTCACCGATACCGAACCAGATGATGACCAGCGGGATCAGCGCCAGCGGCGGCACGGGTCGCATGAACTCGACGATCGGGTCGAACCAGCCGCGGAACCAGCCGGACAGGCCCATTGCATAGCCCAGCGGTATGCCGATGATGCTGCCAATGACGAAGCCGGCAATGACGCGGGCCAGCGACGAGCCAAGGTGCTCCCACAACGTGTAGTTCTTGTAGCCATCACGCGCGATCTCGACGACGCGCGACACCACTGCCTCGGGTGCGGGCAGCCAGATCGGCTCCATCTGCCAGCCGGTGTCGGGCTTCACAGACAGTGACCCCCGGCCCGTCATGGTGATCTCGCCGTTGGCGAAACGCACGGTCTTGCCGGGCTCGATGGGCTGGCCGTCGATGGCGGTTATGCGATAACCCTCGCCGCCGCCGCCGGCATCGTTGTCCTGCGGCTTGACCAGGGCGGAACGCCAGGCAGCGATCTTCACCGCGTCATCCTTGGCGAACCCGTCCTGGCTGTCGGCGGGCGGATCATCGACGGCTTCTCCGAGCTTGTGCACCCGGATGTTGACCCGTGCGTCGTCGGTCTGGCCGGCGGCGTTGGTGGCCGTGTAGGTGAAGCCGGTGTCTCCCATGAACGGGCCCGGCATGTGCAGGGGCGTGATCTTCGAGCCCGTAAAGGCGCCCCACAATGCGAACAGCGCGACGATCGACACCAGCGAGGCGAATCGGTTGGCGGACACCGCACTTTCGTCGCCGAAGGTAACGGTTTTCAGGCTGGTGAAGTCGTGAGCCGCCTCGCGCGAGCGCACCCAGAACCCGTAGGCCATGAAGGCGAGGACAAAGATCGCTATGTAAATCAGCCCGACAATCATGCCACGTCCTCCTGACGGCCCATGATCTCTTCTTCCATGTCCCAGATCATCGACAGGATTTCCTCGCGCTTGCGGCCGAACTCGGGCTCCTTCTTCACCGCACGCAAATCCTTGCCAACGCCCATTTCGGCGAACGGCAAGCGGTACTCCTTGTGAATGCGACCAGGCCGTGGCGCCATTACCACCAGACGCTCGCCAAGCAGCAGCGCTTCCTCCACCGAGTGGGTGATCAGGATGATGGTCTTGCCGGTTTCCTTCCAAAGCTTGAGCACAAGGCCCTGCATCTTCTCGCGAGTCAGCGCATCAAGCGCGCCCAGCGGCTCGTCCATCAGGATCACGTCAGGATCATTTGCGAGGCAGCGGGCCAGCGCCACGCGCTGCTGCATGCCGCCCGACAGCTCGTAGATCATCTTGCTGCCGAAGTCCTGCAGACCAACAGTTTTCAGCAGGTGGTCGACGATCTTCGCCGTTTCACCTGCTGGCTTGCCTGCCATGTCGGGTCCGAAGGCGATGTTCTTGCGCACGTCCATCCACTCGAACAGCGCGCCTTGCTGGAACACCATGCCGCGCTCCGGCGCCGGGCCGGTGACACGGTGATCGTTCAGTATGACCTTGCCTTCGGTGGGCGCCAGAAAGCCGGCGACGATGTTCAGCAACGTGGTCTTGCCACAGCCGGAGGGTCCGAGAACCGAGAGCAGCTCGCCCTCCTTCAGTTCCAGTGAAACGTTCTTCAGCGCCTGCACCGCACTGCCGTCAGGCAGTTCGAAGCGCATCGAGATGTCGTCGATGACAAGGGTACCCATCGCTGTCTCCACCCGGCGATATGAAAAAAGGGGAGCCGCCTTTCATGCAGCGGCTCCCCCGGTGTGCGTGTCAGGCTTACATGCCCGAAGCGGACTTCAGCGGACCGGTGTTCACCGCACCGTCATAGCTGTCGCGCGCGGCCGGAATGTTGCCCTGTGCCTTGAAGAAGTCACCCACTTCCTTGAGGAACTTCTGCGTGCCGCCACCGAGCCACTTTTCGGAAAGCTGGGCTTCCACGGTCGGGAACTGGAAGCCGGCCAGAGTGTCCTTGGCAGCCTGCTCGTCCATGCCGGCGTCCTTGGCGATGACGGGAAGCATCTCGTCGGCGTCAGCGCCGCCCTTGGCCCACTTCGCGTTCATGTCAGCGGTCACCTTCAGGAACTTGGCCAGCAGGTCGGCGTTCTCGGCGGCGAACGTTGCCGGAACCGAGGTCACGTCAAACACGGAAATGCCCAGCGCGTCCTTCTCGGCGCCGGTCAGCAGCACGTTGCCGTGCTCCTTCATGCGGCGCAGCGCGCCGCCCCAGCCGCAGACCATGTCCAGGTTGCCCTGGGCGAAGGCGGCAGCACCATCTGGCGGCGCCATGTCGACCACTTCCATGGTGCCGACGTCCACACCGAAATGTTCCATCTGCTTCAGGAAACCATAGTGGGCAGCGGTACCGATTGGGACGCCGACCTTCTTGCCTTCAAGTTCCTTGGCATTGTCCTTGTTGATTTCCAGCGAGGTCTTCACCACACAGTTGTCATTGTCGTTGTAGACAACGGCCACGTCGGCAATCTGCAAGTCCTGGCCGGCAGAGGTGGCCACCACGAACGGCGGCACGCCCTGGCTGACCGAGATGTGCACGTCGCCGGATGCCATGGCAGCCGACATTGCGGTGCCTGCGTCAAACGACTTCCAGTTCACCTTCACGCCTAGTTCCTGGTCGTAGATACCCTTCACCTTGGCGTACTGGAACGGCATCGGCCACTCCGGGAAGTAGGCCACGGTGATTTCCTTCATCTCGGCCATGGCCGCGCTGAAGCTGACCGACGTCAGTGCCGCAGCCGCCAGTGCAGTCGTCAAAAACTTCTTCATGCTGTAACTCCCTCCGCTGTTGAGCGTCCGAAAACCTGCAATTTCCACTCTTTCGCGCAGTTTCGGCAGGATCAGTATGAAACGGTGCAACTGTGCGACGCAATGGCACAGCAGGGCTGGTCCCAAAAATAAAGTTGGCTGGTGCCATGCCTAATGACGGGGCAAATCACATGGATCGCACGATATCCATGACGTACCGGCCAATGGCCAGGGACGAGGTAAGGCCGGGGCTTTCCATGCCGAACAGGTTGATGAGCCCCGGTACGCCGTGCACCTGAGGGCCGTCGATGCGGAAGTCCTGGGTCTGTACGCCGGGCGGCACGATCTTGGGGCGCACCCCGGCATAGGACGGCTGCAGCGCCCCGTCCGGCAGGCCGGGCCAGTATTTGCGCACGAGCGCATAGTACTCGTCGGCCCGGCGCGGATCGACTTCGTAGTTCGGCTCGTCCACCCATTCCACATCCGGGCCGAAACGGGCCTGGCCGCCAACGTCGATCGTCAGGTGCACGCCAAGGCCGCCGACAATAGGGCACGGGTAGATCAGCCGGGTGAACGGCGCCTTGCCGGCAATGGAGAAATAACTGCCCTTGCCATAGTAGGCAGTCGGCACGTGGACAGCGTCCAGCCCCTTGAGGCCTGCTGCCACGTGCGGCGCACAAAGACCGGTAGAGTTGACGAACAGGTTGCAGCCGATGGTCATCGGTTCATCGCCGCCGGTGTCAATCTCGATCAGTGAGCCGCCGACCCGGCCACCCACCACGGGCGCCCTGACCGCCAGCGATGCCCCGGCGTTCTCGGCCTCGCCCAGCAGCGCCAGCATGATGCCGGCCGAATCCATCATGCCGGTGGAGGGCGACAGGATTGCTGCCTTGCAGAACAACGCCGGTTCCAGCGCAATGGCCTGTGCGGCATCCAGCAGCTTCAGATCATCGACGCCATTGGTGGCGCCCTTGTGCATGATGGTCTCGAGGATCGGCACTTCCTCGTCCGATGTCGCCACGATCAGCTTGCCGCAATTGGTGTGGGCGACATTGTGCTTCTTCATGAAGTCGTAGAGGAGCCACTTGCCCTCGACGCAAAGCTTCGCCCGCAGGGAGCCTGGCGTGTAGTACATGCCGGCGTGGATTACCTCGCTGGAACGCGACGACACACCGCGGCCATAGGCTTCTTCCGACTCGAGGATCAGAACCTCACGCCCGGCCTGCGCCAGCTCGCGGGCAATGGCGAGGCCGATTGCCCCGGCGCCAGCCACAACGCAGTCGATTTCGTAGTCCACGGCCATGCGGGCAATCGCTCCCGATACAGGTCAGCGGGTGAGGTCTCTCACTCGCTTTAGCAGGTCGCGATCCACCTCAATAGTGCCAGCTGCGGCACTGTTTTCGCGCAATTGCAGACGGCGCGTGCCGGGCAACCGTGCAGCGCCCTGAGCCTCGATGCTGCTTGCAAGTTGGGCGAAGCGCTCGGCAAACAGCGCACCTGAAAACCCTTGCGGATCGATGGCGATGAAGAACTGGCCGGAATTGCAGGGTCCGCCCGCATCCGTTGCAAACGGCGACATGGCCGATCCAGGCGTTGCGCCCGACATCAGCGCCGACATGGTTTCCACCATGAGGCCCTGGTTGAAGCCCTTATAGCCGCCGGCCGGCGCCATGGTGGCTGCCTGCTTCGGATCGGTGGTCACGTTGCCGTCTGCGTCCAGCGCCCAACCCTCGGGGATAGACTCGCCGCGGGCGGCATGGCGCATCACCTCGGACTTGGCGACGACCGAAGAAGACTGGTCGACCACGAAGCCCACACCACCCTTTCCGTCGGGCGCTGCCATGGAGATCGGGTTGGTGCCGATGACGGCCTTCCTGCCGCCGGGCGGGGCGATGGAGGCCGGCGCGTTGGTAAATCCGAACGCCAGCAGGCCCTCGCGCGCCAGCCGCTCGGTGTGGCCGGCAAGCCTGCCGCAATTATAGGAGTTGGTGATCGAAACCCCGGCAATGCCATACTTCTTCGCCGCCGGGATGAGCTTCCTGAATCCCGCCTCGATAGCCGGATGGGCAAATCCCGAGTGCGCATCGGCCCGGAACGCCACCGGCGAAAGGCGGCTGACGGTGGGCTTCACCTTGCCGTCGACCTTGCCGCACTTCAGGTGAGACACGTAGACCGGCAGCCAGAAGAAGCCGTGACTTGCCATGCCCACCATCTCCGAGTCGATGATCTGGTCGACCAGGTAACGCACATTGGCGCGGGCGGCGCCGTTCTTCGTAAGCGCCCGCATGGCAAGGCGGCGGGCCTTCTCGATGTCGATCGTCGCGGTTGTCTTCTTCGCCATGTCGCGGGTCAGCCCTCCTTGCGGCAGATCAGGTAGGCGTGCACATAGTCCATGGCGTGGCCCTGCGGCGCTGCGGCAACCGCCTGCTGGTAGCGGCCATAAAATTCGTCCATCAGCGATTGGCGTTCTTCGTCCGGGCGCGCGTCGTCAAGTCCGCCGAGGAAGGTTGCCTCTGACCATGAGCGCAATGTCGGCAGGTACTCGACCGCAAAGCGGGCGGCGTCCTTGTGGTTCTCGGTAAAGTCCTGCTCGAAGGGGCAACGCACTACCCGCGTCTCGATGCGTTCAAGCCTGAGGCCGGCCTTGTAAACCGGGCTGCCGGTGTCTTCCAGCGGCGCGATGAATTCGGGCACCGTGCGGTAATGCTGGGGGAAATTGGTGTTGAGGTACTCATCCTCGCTGATCAGCCCATCATCGGCCATGGCTCGCCAGTGCCGGTTGAACTCGTCGAACATGCTTACCCCGCCGGTGTGGCCAAGATAGCGGCCCTCCTCGTCAATGCCGAAATTGAACAGGCACAGCCGCCCGCCGGGTTTCAGCTCGCGGGTGCGCTGCAGCAGCATCGTCTCCCAGTCCTTCGCCCCCTGCTTCTCGAAGGCCTCGCGTTCGGCCCCGGTAGCGCCCACCATGTGAACGTGGCCGGTGATGTTGCAGGGCGTGGACGAGATGTAGTGCGAGGCTGTCGCGGAGAAGCCGAGGTCCAGCGTTTCAGCCGGAAAGATATTCTGGTGAAACGAGGTGCCAGAGGCGAAAACGTACAGATCGCTGATCTCGGGATAATAGCTCTGGATGTCGGTCTGGCCGTGGATCATCCGGAACACCTGGGCGAAGTCGTTGCGCGGCAGGTCGGTATAGACCATCTCAATGGGCCGCGACGGGACGCGGGCG
>Ga0316195_10000902_pt1 | contig 12791 bp, 7 predicted proteins | sample Phised1_MG_FD_204937 | JGI IMG/M metagenome (GOLD analysis project Ga0316195, IMG submission 204937) | Coastal sediment microbial communities from Maine, United States - Phippsburg sediment 1 | ecosystem: Environmental > Aquatic > Marine > Coastal > Sediment | place: USA: Maine | collected... | reverse complement strand
GATGTCAGTCGTTACAAGATTCCCGCATACGCGGGAATGACGGAGTAAGGTGCGGGAATGACGGAGTACGCCCCGGCTAACCCCGTATATCGGCGTTCGCAGCTTATAACTTGCGCCAGGCCTGGGTGCTGCGCACCACCTTGCGCGTGATGAACAGGTGCAGCAGGCGCGCAACCACGTTGGTGTAAAAAATCATCATGCCCATGGCGGCGGCCGGCGCGATGTCGCCCGCATCGTCCATGTTGAGCACGGCGACCGAGGCCAGCGTCGTGTCCGGGGAATAGAGGAAGATAACCGCTGAAACCGTGGTCATGGCATTGACGAACAGGTAAATCGAAATGTCGAGGATGGACGGCAGGCACACCGGCACGGTTACCCTGGAAAAAACCCGGTGAAAAGGCTGTTTGAGCGACGCCGCAACTGCCTCGAATTCGCGATCCATCTGCTTCAGTGCCGTCACCGCGGTCAGATGCGATACCGTGTAGAAGTGAGTGACGGTGCAGATCACCAGGATACCCATGGTCGCGTAGATCGAATTCAGCGGGTTGGCGGGATCGTTGAAGAAAAAGATGTAGGCAAGGCCGAGCACCATGCCCGGAATGGCCATCGGCATCATCGCCAGAAACTGGAAGGCGGAGCGTGTCGTGCCGAAGCCGTTGGTTTTTTCGACCATGTAGGAACCGGTAAACACCACCAGTGTGCCCACGATCGCGGTGTAAAACGCCAGCCGGATGGAGTTGAAGTAGGAGTCCCAACCGCCGCCATCCATGACTTCGAAATTGTAGTTGCTGAGGCCGAGGCTCAGGTTGTAAGGCCAGAACTTGATCAGTGCGGCGTACTGGCAGACTACGATCAGGCCGAGTATAAAAACCGCCACCAGCGTGCAGTAGCCGAAACAGATCCAGTCGAATTGCCGGTGTGGCTTGGGCTCGTAGGGCACCGAACGTGACGATACCTGCGCCACCTGTTTTTTCTGCACAAAGCGATCGATGCCGAAGGCGAACAGGGCGGGAATCAGCAACACCACCGAAACCACGGCGCCCATTTCAAAGTTTTGCTGGCCGATGACCTGCTTGTAGATGTCGACCGCGAGCATGTTGTACTGCCCGCCGATAACCTTGGGCAGGCCGAAGTCGGTAATCACCAGGTTGAAGACGACGAAGGCAGCCGAGATCAGGCCGTAACGCGCGCCCGGGATGGTGACGGTCCAGAAGGTCTTCCAGCGGCTCGCGCGCAATGCGATTGCGGCCTCGTACAGGCGCGCGTCGGAAATTCCGAGCGCGGTGGTGATGATGATCAGCGCGTGCGGGAAGGTGAAAAACACCGAGCCCAGCACAATGCCAATGGGCCCATATATCGATTCACCGAACAACAGGCCCTTGATCATGCCCTGGTTACCGAACAGGTACACCAGCGCGATGCCGGGCAGCAGCGACGGCACCAGGATCGGGATCATCGCAATCAGGCGGAAAACGCCCTTGAAGCGCATGGTGCTGCGATTCAGCGCATAGGCAAAACCAAAGGCGAGGCTCACCGTGATCAGCGTACTAATGGTCGCGATCAGCAGTGAATTTTCGATCGAGCGAAACAGCGAAGGTGTGGAAAAATAGGTGCGGTAGTTTTCCAGTCCGGTCGCCGAGGACGGTCTGATCACGACGCGCCTGAAATCGTTGGAACTGTACTCGTGCCATTCGGTGTCACGAATCCGCTCGCTGCCGAACAGGAACGAAGATTCCAGCCGGATTTGTCGAATCTGGTAGCGGGTGGGGCTGCGAAAGCTGAAGTCCGGAAACAGGTCGACCACGCCGAGACGACCATCGGAACTGGTGGCGAGGTCGGCATCGCTGAACACGCCGAGGGTCGCATTCAGACTGGCCGCGGTTACCGGTTCACTCCAGCCGCTGCCGTCATCGACCTGGAACTCGAAGTTGCCGAGGTCAAAAGTAAAGGTGGAAAACGACTTCGACAGCATGGCGTACAGCGGGAACGCCAGCGTAACCAGCAGGTACAGGCAGATGACCAGGATAAAGCCGACCATGATGCGGTCGTCCTTGCTGGTCTTCGGCTTGATCAATGGTGCCGCGGGGCGATCGCTCAGGCTTGCCGTGTTCATCGCGATTAAGGCTTCCTGGATTCGAAAACCCATAGCCGGTCAGCCGGCAACTCGACCTGAATCGACGATCCGCTTTCGATTTCGAGGCGTCGAACCGCGTTGATCGACATGTCCGCGCGCAGGATGTTTTCACCAAGCCCCGGATGACGCAAGGACACGCGCCAGAAGGAGCCGAGAAACTCCATCGTCTCGATTTCCATTTCGAGACAGTTGGCCGGGCTTCCGTCCGGGCCAGGCGTGCCCGTTTCGTGCGCGCCGGCGTCCTGCGGAATGATATCCTCAGGCCGAATCGCGACCACGGCGCTGGCGCCGGCTGGCAGGTCATGCGATCTCGAGTCGAGTTTGATGTCGCCGATGGATACGTGGTTGCGGGTATCGACGCGACCTTCGACCTGGTTCATCTCGCCGATGAAATCGGCAACGAACAGGGTATCGGGCTCGCGATAGATCTCGGTCGGCGTGCCGACCTGCTCGATCACGCCGTGATTCATTACGACGATGCGATCGGCCATGGTAAGCGCCTCTTCCTGGTCATGGGTAACCATTACCGTGGTAACGCCCAGGCGCCGCTGTAATACTTTCATTTCGTGGCGCAGGTGCGCGCGCACCTTGGCGTCGAGGGCCGACAGCGGCTCGTCGAGCAGCAGCAGGCCGGGCGAGGTTGCCAGCGCTCGTGCCAAGGCAATGCGCTGTTGCTGGCCACCGGATAGCTGCGCGGGGTACTTGCTGCCCTGGTCGGGCAACCCGACCAGTTCGAGCAATTCGGCTACGCGCGCGTTGATTTTCGATCGCTCCAGCTTTTCGTTTTCGAGGCCAAAGGCGATGTTGCGCTGCGCCGTGAGATTCGGGAACAACGCGTAAGACTGGAACACGATTCCGAAATCGCGCTCCGCTGGCGGCAGTGCGGAAATGTCGACCCCGTCCTGCTCGACCGTGCCCGAGGTCTGGATGTCGAGCCCGGCAATGGCGCGCAGAAAAGTGGTCTTGCCGCAGCCGGAGGGCCCGAGGAAACAGATGAATTCACCCTCGTAAACCTCGAGCGAAACGCTGTCGAGCGCGACAAAGTTGCCAAACTTCTTGGTGAGGCGGTCGATACGCAGGTAAACCTTCGAATCCTGCGTTGCGGGTGCAATGGGTTCTGTCATGGTTTATGGCTGGCGGTTTGCTGCTCGGGAGATCACAGGCTGGCTAAAAAGGCCTGACCCGTTAGGGTCAGGCCGTGGCCTGCGAGAGCAGCCGGTTACTTGGCTTCTGACTTCGAATCGTAGCGCTTCAGCCACTCGGCGAGAATCGCCTTGCGGTTGTTTGCCGCCCATTCAAAATCGTTATCGATCATTTTTTCCAGCAGGTTGGGCGGGAAGTGCTCAACCGGCTTGGCGACGCCAGGCATGGCGACAACGGCATAACCGGTGTTATACATTTCCATTGCCTTGCGCGTAATCGACCAGTCGACCAGCGTTTGTGCGGCTTCCAGTTTGCTGGTGCCAGCAACGATAGCGGTTGCTTCCATGTCCCAGCCAACGCCCTCGGCGGGTACGATGATTTCCAGCGGTGCTCCCTGGGCCTTGGACTTGGCGCCACGGAATGCGAACGAGATACCGATCGGAATTTCACCCGCAGCCGCGAGTTTGCAGGGCTTGGAACCCGAGTGGGTGTAACGAGCGATATTCTTGTGCAGGCGGTCCATGAATTCCCAGCCGCCTGATTTCTTGCCGAACATCTGTAACCAGCTGGATACATCGAGGAAACCGGTACCCGATGAATTCGGGTTAGGCATGATCAGGTGACCCTTGTACATCGGCTTGAGCAGGTCACGCCAGGTCTTGGGTTGTTCCAGGCCATGCTTGGCGGCTTCGACGGTGTTGAAACAAATCGAGGCAACCCAGGCATCCATGCCGACCCAGGTCGGTACCGCACCCTTGTCGACAAATTTCTTGTCCAGCTTTTCCACGCCTTTCGGCTTGTAGGGTTCGAGCATGCCTTCGCTCTTCATCAGCAGCAGCGATGTCGCCGCCAGGCCCCAGATGACGTCGGCCTGCGGGTTGTTTTTCTCCGCCAGCAACTTGGCGGTGACGATGCCGGTGGAATCGCGTACCCACTTGATCTCGATATCGGGGTGATCCTGGTTAAAGGCTTCGGCATAACGTGCCAGGTCCTCGGCTTCTACCGCCGTATAGACGGTGAGTTCGTTGGCGGCAAGCACAGACTGTGCGGGCGCAAACACCGAAAATACCATTGCGCAGCAGAGCAGCAGATGCCTGCGGGTTTTTGTTATCAGCATTTCTAACTTCCTCCAAAGGTTTTGTCGGGCCGAAGCCCTGGAAACATCAGTTTAATGTTCAAATATTATTGTTTTGTTGCAATATCGTTACCAAGCGTGGCGCCTGTTCGGCATGCATAGCGGCGATTTCGCGCTCTACTCTACCCGATAAATCCGTTGTTAGGAATGGGTTAATTTGTATATTAAACATAGTTTGCTTCGATATACTCGTCCGCAACCCGCCGTACCCGGCAGCTGTTCCCGGCGCGGTAAAATGTTTTTGACAATTGCGGATATGCCGCGATATCGAGGAGAAATATGGTCATCCAGACTACCTGCATAGGCGCTTATCCAAAGCCCGACTTCGTCAGGCTGCCGGACTGGTTCAATCATCCGGACGGGCCCGACACGGCCGATCCGACCGCCCTGTGGGAAAAAGCCATGGCCGATCTCGGCCCGCAGGCGCCGCAAATCATAGCGCGCGGGGTCGCCCAGGCCATCGCCGACCAGCTGGATTGCGGCATCGACATTCCTACCGATGGTGAAATCTCGCGCGAGAACTACATCCATTATCACTGCCGCCATCTGCTTGGGTTTGACTTCGCGAATTTGACCCGCAAGGAGGTTCGAGGGGGTACCTACGAGGCTGCCCTGCCGACCATTAATGGGCCGGTATCGATTCGCGATCAGTTCCTGGTAGGCGACTGGCAGCGCGCGCAGGCGAACTGCCGGCAACCGGTGAAGATAACCATGCCGGGGCCGATGACGATTAGCGACACCAACCACGACGCCTACTACCATGATTCGAAACGGCTGGGTCGGGATATCGCCGAGGCACTGAACGTTGAGGTGCGGGCGCTCGACGAGGCCGGTTGTGTGCACATTCAGATCGACGAGCCGCTGTTTGCGCGCAAGCCAGCGGCGGCACTCGATTACGGCTTCGAAAACCTGGAACGTGCCTTCCACGGTTGCTCGAAAAGGGTGCGGCGCACCGTGCACATGTGCTGTGGCTATCCCGACAAGCTCGATCGCGACGATTATCCGAAGGCAGACCCGGATTCGTACCTGCAGGTAGCCGATGCGATCGAGGATTCCTGTATCGACGCGGTTTCTTTCGAGGACGCCCACCGGCACAACGATTTATCCCTGCTGGAGCGCCTGGGCACGACTACGGTCATCTTCGGCGTGGTTGCGATTGCCCGTAGCGAAGTGGAGTCCGTGGACGCGATTCGGGAACGCCTGCTGCAGGCCCTGCAGCACATCGACGCCGAACGCCTGCTGGCGGCGCCGGATTGTGGCCTCGGCCTGCTGGGTCGAGAGCTCGCGATGGCGAAGCTCACAAACCTGTGTGCGGCGGCGCATTCGCTCTAGGCGGCGCTTTAGAAACCTGCCGCAACCGGGCGGACCTGTTGTCCGCTAGCGCATACGTTGACCCGGTCAGGCGGCTACCCCATGGTTTTGTCATGGCAGCCATAGGCCCCTGCCTTTGAGCGCCGATCACGGCAGGCTTGTGTCAACGCCGCGTGGGTAAACCGGAGCCATTGGTTCCGGTTTAACGCAATTCCCTGCCATGCATTCCTAAGTTGCTGTTTTTCAGTAACTATTTGGGTGTGGCGGCGGTCACAAACTGGCAACCTCTGGATTGTATTCGGGCGAAATTAAACTACGCTCCTTGTCACAAGTATTTGCTTGGGTCATGGCTGGATTGGCTGCCTTTACAAGTTTAATTAAATCAATGACTTGAAGTCTGCCATATGCCAAGGGGAAATCTGAAATTCGATGCTGTCGAATCAACATCCCGGATTGAACACGATGATCGCAGCATTGCCGGTCATTGTGTCGGTGGGCGTTTGAGGTGAGTGCATTGAAGCGCGCCAACCCCGAGGTCCACTTTGCGCATTACCTGGCCCTGTTGAAAATGTTCTGTCCGGCCGTTAACGGCCTGATCGTGTTTGACCAGGATGCCAGCCAGATCTGGCAAGACTGTGACCAGCCGATAGATCAGGATCAGTTGCCGTCGCTGCTGCCGAATTTCCTGCGTGCCGATATCGATTCCCATGTCCAGGATCTACCGAACGGCGAGATTGTCGAATTGATCAAGTTGCGCCAGCAGGCCTTTGACCTGCCCCTGGTGCTCGCTGTCTCCACCGGCAACAAGAGCAGGTCTTCGATAAGGCAAATCGCCACTGAGCCGGCGTTTACCCGGTTGAGCGAAATGTTGCTTGCGGATTATTGCCAGAACATACGGCTGGCCGCGAGGGAAGCAGAGTTGACGGAAATGGCCGATGAGCTTTCGCGCCGTTACGACGAGCTCAACCTGGTCTACAAGGCAGAGGACCAGGCTGTCAATCTGCATCACGGCCGTGATTTGCTGCGCCAGCTGGTGACGAACTCGGCGAGTTTTCTCAAGGTCGATGTGGTTTACCTGTACATCGCCGGCAAGGACATTGCCATGCACAAGTATCGCAATGACAACCCGGTATTTCATGCCAGCGATCTGTTCGAAACCATGCGCGCAAAGGTCTATCCACTGCTCATGCAGGAGGTCAGCCCGATGGTGGTGAACAACCCGGGTGAACGCCGGCAGCGAGATATCGATCCGGATTTGCCCTTCAAGTTCGTAGCCTGCCCGGTGATAAACGCCGAAGGCGCAACCATTGGCCTGCTGGCGACGGCTAGCCAGGATTTCGCGGCAGGTGACTTTTCCGACAGCGATCGCAACTTGCTCGAGGTGATGTCGAAAAAGGCTTCGAAAATCGTGCAGTCGCATTTCGACCCCCTGACCGGCCTGGAAAACTCGCACAGTTTCGAACTGATTCTGAAAGACTTGTTGCGCAAGTCCTGCGATCGTGGCGTGAGCCATGCAATTGCCAATATTGACATCGATCGGCTGGCCGTAGTCAACGACATCAGCGGTCGCGAAGCCGGCAATGAATTGATCAGAATGGTTGCGCAAAAGATGACCGAGATGGTGCGCGCGCATGACCTGGTTGCGCGTCTCGGCAGCGACAAGTTCGGCATATTGCTGAAAAACTGCGACCTGATGACGGCCAGGGTGATAATGAAAAAGGTATCGCACGCGGTATCCAGCCTGTACCTGGAATGGGAAGGCAGGCGTCACGAGGTGAGCATCAGCATCGGCGTCGCGCCAATTGGACGCGAGACGCTCTCGGTATCCACATTGCTGGACGAGGCCGAAACGGCACGCAACGTCAGCAAGCAGCGCGGTCGCAACAATATCCACGTGCTGGAAGTAAAGGACAGCAATCTGCTGCAACGCAAGGAAGAAATACGTTGGGTTGGGCAAATTCAGGATGCCCTGCGCGATGGCCGTTTTCAACTCCATGCCCAGTTGATCGAGCCGATCAATGCAACTGCCAGCCACCCGCACTATGAGATCCTGCTGCGCCTGCTCGACAATGATGGCCAGACAGTCCTGCCTGGCAGTTTCATCCCCGCGGCTGAAAGTTTCTACCTGATGGCAAACCTTGACCTGTGGGTAATCAACCAGACTTTTCAGGAACTCAGCGAAATGTATCGCGACTCCAGCAGGCAACGATTGCAGGTGTCGATCAACCTGTCCGGACAATCGTTGAATAATCCCTACACGCTGGCGAGTTATATCGAAAACAAGCTCGAGGAATACCGGCTCGATGGCCACGACATCTGCTTCGAGATCACCGAGTCGGCGGCAATTGCCAACCTCGCCGAAGCTTCCGGCTTCATTGAGCAGATGCGCGAGCTGGGCTGCAAGTTCGCCCTGGATGACTTTGGTACCGGCCTGAGTTCATTCTCCTACCTGAAGAACCTGAACGTGGACTACCTTAAAATCGACGGCTCCTTCGTGCGCGACATTGTCGCGGATCCAGTGAGTGAAAGCATGGTCTCGGCGATCAGCCAGGTGGGGCAGGCGATGCGGCTGGAAACGGTCGCCGAATATGTCGAGAACGAAGAGATCCGGCAGAAACTGGTCGAGATCGGCGTCGATTACGGGCAGGGCTACGGTATTGGCAAGCCGATACTGTTCAGGGATATTCAGGCCGTGATGGCGAAAAGTGCCTGAATCCTTGTGCAGTGACCACAGGCGGTTCCGACCCTGGTCATGCCGCAGGCGGTCCCGATACTCGTCAAATTTTCGAGGCCCCTCGTTAAATAACTGGTGTTTCGCACATTTACAGCTATAAACGTGGGTAATTATTCGCGTTTAAGTCCATGACGATACTACAGAAATTCAGACGACAGGCCGGGTCCCCGGCAAAGCCGGCCGAGCCCGGTTTGATTGGGCTGGATATCGACAACGGGCAAATTCACCTGTGCCAGGTTCGCCCCCGCGAAAACGGTGTCTTCCGCATCATCGCCAAGGCAACCGTGAGATACGACGGCACGCGCGCTGATTTGCTGGCGTCGCCTGAACGACTCAAGTCGCTGATCGGCGAGGCGCTGCGCGAGCGCAACTTCGAGGGCACCCGTGTCGCCGCGTTGATGCCCTGGGACGACGTCAAGATTGAATTGCTGACCTGCGAGGCCGATGTCGACGATGTCGACAGCGAAGTGTTGCGCATGCTCGAAAGCCGGGTCGATGGCTCGATCGAGGATTATGTCGTTGAATACGTGCTGCTGCGCTCGAATCCGTCCAGCGAGGAACACATGGTCGTCGCCACGGTTGCCAGCCGGAAAAAGGTCAACCTGCTGGTGGATGCCTTGATCGACTCCGGTTTGCAGGTCGAGTCACTGGACATTGCGCCAACGGCGTTGCGCCGAATCGTCAGTGCCTTGTATACCGGCCATGCCGCCGATAACGTGCTGATGCTCAATACCTACCGCGACGATTCCTACCTGACCGTAATCTCCGGCCGCCGCCTGCTGTTCACCCAGGCACTCAAATTTGGCGAGGCCATGTTGTTGCAGCGAATTGCCAGCGAGCTGGATATCAGCCGCGAATCGGCGCTGCGGCTGGTGATTGAAAATGGACTGGAAACACGACAGTTAGTGGCGGGTGGCGGTGCCACAGAGGATGTTTCCGCCGACCTGCTGGAAATCGTCAAACCCTGTTTTCTCGAACTGGTTGACGAAATCAACCGGGTGCTGGAGCTTACCGCCGCCGAAACCCACGGAGTACCGGTGAGCAGGGTTTGCCTGCTCGGCTGCATAGGCTATTGGCCCGGCGCGCAACAGTTACTGCTGTCGCTGCTGGATTTCGATGCGCCCAACGGGCAGATCGAATTTACCCAGGTATTTGAAGACGAGAACGACAACACGCGCATGCCCTGGGCGGGCCTGTTCTCGGAAATCTCTATCGCCATGGGCCTGGCTTTGCATGGCCTTGTCGACAACGAGTGAAACCGACCTGCTTGCGCAGAAACTGCCGCTGTGACTGATGCAGCACTGCCGGGCAGTGCTGCGAGAGTAATTGCAATGATGACCATGCCGCCGTCCCTGGCGGCCATGCAATATTCGAACTAGACGTAGTCCTTGTACTTGTCGAGGAAACGAACCGGCTTTGACAGCGCGTCGCGACGGAAGGGGTCGCCCAGTTCACGCGTACACATGATTTCAATAACCGTGGTCTTGCCGTTGTTCATCTGCTGGTCGACGGCCTGCTCGAGTGCCGGGCCGACGTCTTCCAGTTGATCGATGGTGACACCTTCGGCGCCCATCGCACGCGCAATACCGGCCCAGGATTCGCTTTCCAGCTCACCGGCAATAAAGCGACGGTTGTAGAAATCAACCTGGTTTTTCTTCTCGGCGCCCCACTGACGGTTGTGGAATACGACCGCGGTTACCGGAATGTCATGGCGTACAGCGGTCATGGTTTCCATCATGCTCATGCCCCAGGCGCCGTCACCGGCGTAGGCGATCGCCGGACGGTCCGGGCAGGCCACCTTGGCGCCCATAACGGTCGGCAGCGCGTAACCGCAGTTACCGAAACTCATCGGCGCGAGGAAACTGCGCGGCTCGTCGAAACGCAGGTAAGAGTTTGCAACCGAGTTGATGTTGCCGATATCGGTTGACACCATCTTGCTGGCCGGCATCGCTTTTTCCAGTTCGCGCAGGACCTGTCGCGGGTGCAGCCAGTTGCCTGCTTCCTTCTTCTGCTCTTCGATCATATCGAGGCTGTAGGCGTCTTTCTCATGCGTCCAGTTATCGAGTTCGTCTTCCCAGGCGGCTTTCTCCGCGGCGATCTCTTTGGCGCGGGCTTCTTTGGTCTCGTCGCTCACCAGCGACTTGTCCGCAATACGGCTCAGCAGCGCTTTCGCGCTGGCACCGGCGTCGCCACAGATGCCGACAGAAATCTTTTTCACCAGTCCGAGCATCTTGTTATCGGCGTCGACCTGGATGATCTGCGCGTCTTTCGGCCAGTAGTCCATGCCGTGTTGCGGCAGGGTGCCAAACGGTCCCAGGCGAGTGCCGAGGGCGAGTACGACGTCAGCCTTCGAGATCAGCTTCATCGCAGCCTTGGAACCCTGGTAACCCAGTGGGCCGGCCCATAACGGGTGACTGGCCGGAAAAGAATCGTTGTGCAGGTAGGAATTCACCACCGGCGCGCCGAGGCGCTCGGCCAGTGCCTGGCACTCGGCCAGTGCATCCGCCATCACCACGCCGCCGCCGGAAACGATGACAGGGAATTTCGCCTTCGCCAGCAATTCGGCCGCCTGGTTCAGGCTGTTGTCGCCACCCGGGCCGCGGTCGAGTCGTTGCGGTTGCGGGATTTCGACGTCGATTTCACCGTAGAAATAATCGCGCGGAATGTTCAGCTGGGTCGGGCCCATTTCCGACATGGCGCGATCGAAACAACGCGCGGTAAATTCCGCCATACGCTTGGGATTGTTGACGTGGCCCTGGTACTTGGTGAATTCCTCGAACATCGGTAGCTGGTTGGCTTCCTGGAAGCCGCCGAGTCCCATGCCCATGGTGCCGGTTTCCGGGGTGATCATGACAACCGGAGAATGCGCCCAGTAGGCGGCCGCGATCGCAGTCACGCAGTTACTGATGCCGGGGCCGTTCTGGCCGATGACGACGCCGTGGCGACCGCTGACGCGGGAATAGCCGTCGGCCATGTGACCGGCGCCCTGTTCATGTACGACTGGAATGAGTCGAATGCCCGCGGGTGCGAAGATATCCATCGCATCCATGAAGGCCGAGCCCATGATGCCGAATATGTCGGTGACGTTGTTCGCGACCAGGGTCTCGACAAACGCTTCACTGGGGGTCATTTTCATTTTCTTTCCTCTGAACTGGGTCAATAAAGTCTGGCCGGGTAACATAAAGTACCCGCTTTTTTGTTGTAGTACCAGTTTGGTCTAATCTTTGATACCAAACCCGGCGAAACGCCTTCAGACCGGCTTCGGCGAGGCCTGTCGTGCGAGCCTCATGTTCCCGCGTGGATCAGATCCGCGAGCTTGCGAATCCCCGGCTCGATCTGGTTGGCGCCAATCGATGAATAGCCGAGGCGTATAAAATTCTGCGGTGGGTTTTCCTGCAGGAAACAGATATCGCCGGATTCGATCAGTATGCCCGCGGCGCGCGCACGTTCCTTGAGTTCGCGCGTGTCGAGCCCGGCCGGCCCCTCGACCCAGTAGGAAGTGCCACCGAACGACGGAATGCGCGAGGATTCCGGCAGGTGTCGATTCAGCGCATCGCCCATGACCTGCCAGCGATTCTTGTAGGTCTGGCTGAGGCGTTGAATCAATGAATCGTGATGTCCCATCGACAGGAACAGGGCGACGATGCGCTGATTGTTGGCGGGCGGATGCCTGACCATCAACCGCCGCAGCGCGCGGGCTTCGTCGATCAGGGTGCGCGGCGCGACCATATAGCCGAGCCGCAATCCCGGCGCCAGCGTTTTCGACAGGCTGCCGACGTAGATGACGCGTTCGCTGGCGTCCAGGCTCTTCAGGGCCGGCGTCGGCGCACCGACAAAGTTGATCTCGCTCTCGTAGTCGTCCTCGATCACCAGGAAATCCTGCTGCTCGGCGCGCTGCAACAACTCCTCGCGCCGTTGCAGCGGCATGGTGACCGTGGTTGGCGACTGGTGACTCGGGGTAACGTAGACAAACTCGCAGGAATCCAGTTGCGAGTTCACCACGACACCGTGCTCGTCGACATCGAGCGCGACCATATCGGGTGATTTCAGGGCAAAAATGTTACGCGCATCCGGGTAGCCCGGGTTCTCCATACCAACCCGGGTACCCTGGCCGATCAGCAGATCGGCGAGTATGTACAGCGCCTGCTGCGCGCCCATGGTAATCAGGATTTCATCGCGCGCCGCCCACACCCCGCGTCGCGGCAGAATGCGTGCCTGGATTTGTTCGATCAGCAGCGGATCATCGACGTCGACGCGATCCGGCGTGACGTCCTGGATATCGCTGACGCTGAGCGCCTGGCGGCAGCACTCACGCCAGTCGGCCACCGGGAACA
>Ga0316195_10000901_pt1 | contig 12794 bp, 10 predicted proteins | sample Phised1_MG_FD_204937 | JGI IMG/M metagenome (GOLD analysis project Ga0316195, IMG submission 204937) | Coastal sediment microbial communities from Maine, United States - Phippsburg sediment 1 | ecosystem: Environmental > Aquatic > Marine > Coastal > Sediment | place: USA: Maine | collected... | reverse complement strand
CCTTTACCACAGATATAGAAAATATCAATCTTTATTTTGAATCGGAAAACATTCCCTTTTTACACCAGACACCTTCCAGTGAGTTGGAATTCTTTAATTTAAATTATGAAAGGGTAATGATTGAACCATCTGAGTTGAAATTTGTGATAAATAATTCAGATTCAACCATCGTTTCAGAACGTTTTTTAGCTCCTGAATCTATTCAAAACCTTTACACCTTAGATGAAATAATATACATCAATACCTTTGATGGGACAGACTTTTTAGATGCGAAAAAAAAGGCATTTGAAAAGCAGTATTTTTCATTAAAAACATACAGATACAGTAAGGATTATTATCAGTTTTATGATTGGAAGAGCCTCAATCATCCTCCGGTAAAAGAATTGAAGAAGGATTTAAAATTTTATGACAATAAGAGAAGTGCAATTGATTATGATACCATACAGTCTGAATATTTCTCTGAAAATTTTCACCATATCGTAGATCGACTTTCTGGTACGCATCTCACCTTTGGAAACAAATTGAAACTGTTGGAAAATGGCCATGCTTTCGACAAAAAACTTGAGCTGGTGAAAAATGCAAAAAAAAGCATTTTTATTGCTGTCATGTCCTATTATAAAGATTCAAGTGCTATGGTAATGGCTAAAGAATTGATCAAAAAATCAAAAGAAGGGGTCCATGTCGTTCTTCTTGTTGAAAAAGTATGGACAAAATTAATGATGAAAAAAGGTCTTAGAGATTTTCCAAAAAACAATATTACAGTGATTTATGCTGACGATTTTTTGAAATATGACAGACAGGACAGAGCCTTATTTCATAATAAAATCTGGATTTTTGACGAAGAAATTGCAATTGTCGGAGGTCAAAATATTTTGAATAGCGATAATATTTCAACAGGTTTCAATCACCAGAGTAGAGATTCGGATTTATTGGTTGAAGGTCCGGCAGTGACCGATATTTCTCAGAGTATCATAGAGATTTTCGAGAGATATAATTATCAGTTAAAATGTTCTGAGGAACAAATCCGATATATTGAACAGTTTCAAAAAAATATGCAGAACAGGCTCAGTCATGAATATGAGGAAAAACAGCGAGGGTCTGAGATCTATCAGGAAAAATTGGAAAACCCTTCAACGAGAATGGCAGGAGTTTGCAGGTATATTATTCAAGGTCCTCAAAATGATAAAAATTTGATCTCGAAGGTTTATCTACAATATTTAAATCAGGTGAAATATAAAATTGATTTAAATACGGGGAAAGTAAATTTCAATATCAATAACAGGGATGAATATTCATATTTTGAAGGATGGGAGCAACAACTATGGAATAAATTATTCGATTTGGCTGAGGAAGGAAAAGACATCAATCTAATTTCTAATGGTATTGATGGTGGTTACGGTGAGCTGAGCAACCATATGAAAAGACAATCTTTTGTCAAAAATAAAAAATGGTTATTTGGGAAAGCTTATCCTTTTATTGCAAAAAAATTAGACAGAAAGGCGGCTCATAGAAATTATCCCTTCTTGCGTTCAGTTCAGGAAAAAGATAATTTTGATGTGTGGTTCTATTTTCAATATATGCACTCCAAATCCTTTATGATAGACCGCTTTATTGTTTCTGTGGGAAGTTTTAATCTGGATAAATGGTCTGCCGATAAAAGCCATGAATCTGTCCTTATTTGTCAGGATAAAGATTTATCCAGACAATATGAATACAATTATGTTTTGGATCTGGTAAATTCCACCCCCGTTCCAGTTAAATTTAAATAAAAAAAGAGAGGCATTGCCTCTCTTTTTAAATCTCTAACTTATTCAAAAGTTCTATTAATCTCGGATCGGAGGGTCTGGGTGCATCTGCATCGACAATTTTTCCTTCCTTGTCTATCAAAATAAATCTCGGTATCCCCTGAATATTGTAATCCCTTACGAAATCAGAATTCCATTCTTGGTTTGCAAGTAATTGAATACCTTGTAAATTTTCATCTTTTACCATGGCTAACCATTTTTCTTTGTCGTCCAATTTGTCGATCGATAAACTTACAATTTCTAGGTCCTTGCCTTTATACTGCATATTTAGTTCCTTCAAATACGGAATTTCCCTTTTACAGGGGGCGCACCAGGTGGCCCATACATCAACATAGACATATTTACCTTTTAAATCATCTAAGGAAACTAAATTTCCATTCACATCAGGATAATTGAACTTTGGCGAGATAGTGCCGGGTTTAAATGCCATTAACCTATTGTGCTCCGCTTCATAATTATCGTTAAAAAACACAGTCATTTTAAGATTAGAGTCTTGCTCCAGTTTTAAAACTTCAGGATCAAGATCTTTCGCTTCTTTCAATAATTGTTCATTTCGCTTTGAAATCTCTTCTATTTTTGCATCGAACTCAGGTCTTTCAAGAGAAAAGATCGCATCAATATTATTCATTAGATCAAGATCATCGATATAGGCCATTTTATCAAACATATATTGGTTGGTACCGGCGCCTTTACCCTCAATTTCTCTTGAGTCTTTAAAGTTTTCAGCGTCAAAATTAAAAGTGATATCATAACCATTTCGCAAATGTAAAACAGACTGCTGTGTTCCATCTGAAATGCCGTGAAAACCATCGTTCACTTTTAAGGTATCGCTATAAGTTCCATCTTCGTTTACAACTATTTCTTTCATGAAATTATTGTTCCCCATTATGGTCAGCTTTTCACCTCTTTTGTTAACGATCTTGCCTTGTAAAGTGACATAATCCTTTGGTGCTTCTTCCTTACAACCCATAATCGTAACGCCAAAAGCAGCAATTAGTAGACCTTTTTTTATTAGATTCATTTTTTTCATTTTTTATTTTCTAGTTTTTTTAATTTATCTTTTAGCTTAAATGTTCAGTGATTTTAATAAATCAGATAATTCTTCTGATGAAGGACGAGGTGCATTTGAATTTACGATCATTCCATCTTTATCGATCAAAATAAATCTAGGAATTCCAAGGATGCTGTAATCTTGTACAAAATCGGATTCCCAGGCATTGGGAGCAAAAATTTGCACGCCTTTCAAATTCTCTTGAGCCACCATTTCCTGCCACTTATCGTGATCTTTTGGATTATCGATACTCATACTCACAAAAGTGATATCCTTATCTTTAAACTGTTCAGTGATTTCCTTTAAATAAGGAATTTCTCTTTTACAAGGTCCGCACCAAGTTGCCCATACATCAACGTAAACATACTTTCCTCTTAAGTCATTCAAAGAAGTAGTTGAACCGTCATAATTCTCATAATTTTCGAATGTAGGAGAAGGTTGTCCCTTGCTAACTTTGATTAGTTTGTCATATTTTTCCTTAATATCTTTTTTGTGCTCCTCATTTGTGGAGGCAGCCATGAACACATCGAAATAGGGTTGAACGTCTGAAGTATAAGTAATACCGTATTTAGCATCTGTATATAGTAAGCTATTTTTTAATGATTCGCCTTTTACTTCATCAGCAATCAATTTTATATAATTCAAAGAATAGTCTTTGGCAAGATCTTCATCGGAAACTATTTGAGCGCTATAATAATTATGCAAATAATCTCTATAGCTGGTTAAATTTGCCAGCTCATTATTATTGAGGGATAATTGATCATTAAAAGACTTGAAATTATCCGATACCCTAAAATCAGTATCTCCTGATACATATTTTTTCTGTGCCTCATAGTTTTGCATTCTGTTTGCCCAGGTATAAAGTATATTCGATTCTTCCAATTTCTTAAATTCTTCACTCAGTCCTTCCTGATTGCTCAAAAATGTTAATTGATTTTCCTTTAAATCGGATACTTTTTTGATGAAATTTTCTTCATCCAAACTTCCAAAATATTTATAGGTAAGGGTATCACCCAATTTTTCATTATTTAAATAAGTAGCCGATAAATAATTGTTTTCTGCACTTCCGGTGCCTTCAAATTTTAATGTCTCATCAAATAAATTGTAATCCAAATTGACTGAAATTTCCGTTCCGGGTTTTAAGAAAAGAGTTGAACTTTCTTTGTCTAAACTAATTCTGTAATATCCTGGGCTCAGATCATAAAGCGTATCTCGGAATTGTCCGTCTTCTAAAATATTTAGCTCCTTAACGGTGTTGTTATCAATATCCCTTATTTTGATGATGTTTTCAGAATGGTTGATCACTTTTCCATCTAATACGGCAAAGTTCTTACCCTGTTCTTTCTCTTTATTGCAGGAAATCAATAAAGTAATTGATAATAAAAATAATAAGTATCTCATGAACATGCTTTTCGACTGCCAAAGATAATATTAAATACACATTTGAACCCGAAGAAAATTGATTTAACAAAACTTTTAAAAGTTTGCCATATTTATTTCGATTCTTTGGATTGAAAAATGATTAATTTGCATGAAATTTTTTAGGAATGGCCGACTATCACCATATCAGCAGAGAGCAATTGGATTTATATAAAATTCAAGATATACTTCAAAATGATATTAAACTTAAATTATCTGAAGAATCAATAGAGAAAATTGTTCAATGCAGGGTTTATTTGGATGCAAAACTTAAAGAAAGTGACGATCCGATTTATGGAATTAACACAGGGTTTGGTTCACTTTACAATGTAAAAATAAATAGAGATCAACTTCAAAAACTTCAGGAAAATTTAGTGATGTCCCATGCCTGTGGTACAGGTGAAGAGGTGCCCTCAGAAATAGTGAAATTGATGCTTCTTTTTAAGATCCAGTCCTTGAGTTATGGATTTTCAGGTGTACAACTAAAAACCGTTGATCGACTTTTAGATTTTTTCAACTACAATATCTATCCGGTGGTTTATACCCAAGGCTCTTTAGGTGCTTCCGGAGATCTTGCTCCTTTAGCTCATTTAAGTTTGCCTTTAATTGGTCAAGGAGAGGTTTATTACGAGGGTGAAAAAAGAAAGGCAAAAGATATTTTAGATCTATTTGGTTGGGAGCCTATAGCGTTGTCGTCTAAAGAGGGATTAGCCTTGTTAAACGGAACTCAATTTATGAGTGCCTATGGTATTTACCTTCTGCTAAAAGCATTTAAACTGTCTTATTTGGCCGATTTGATCGGTTCATTGTCATTAGAAGCCTTTAACGGAAACTTATCTTCTTTCGAATCGATGATTCATCTTATACGCCCCCATAGGGGTCAGTTAAAAACTGCAGAGCGTATTCGAGGGTTTTTAAAAGGAAGCGAATTGATGGAACAGTCAAAAAAGCATGTGCAGGATCCCTATTCTTTTAGATGTATACCCCAGGTTCACGGAGCCGTTAAAGACGCATTGCGCTATGTTGAAAAGACCATGTTGGTAGAAATTAATTCTGTAACAGACAATCCAAATATTTTTGTCGATCAAGATCGGATCATCTCAGGTGGGAATTTTCACGGGCAACCCCTGGCTTTTGCGCTTGATTTTTTGGGCATGACATTCGCTGAGATTGGTAGTATTTCAGAAAGAAGAATTTTTCAGCTCATCTCAGGAGCAAGGGAATTGCCTCCATTTCTGGTGGATAACCCGGGCTTAAACAGTGGATTTATGATTCCTCAATATACTGCTGCCAGTATTATTAGTCAGAACAAACAGTATGCAACACCCGCATCTACAGATTCAATTGTTTCGAGTAACGGACAAGAAGATCACGTAAGTATGGGTGCTAATGCAGCTACCAAAGCAAAAAGAATTGTGGATAATGTGCAGACTATTTTAGGCATTGAGTTAATGAATGCTTCTCAAGCCTTGTATTTTAGAAGACCCTTAAAAACATCTTCTTTTTTAGAAAATTTTCTCGAAGCTTACCGAGCAGAAGTCCCGTTTATTGCTAATGATAAGGTGCTACACGATGATATGATGAAAAGTGACCAATTTATTGAATCGATTATGATTGATAATGAGGATATGTTTGGTTAAAACTTTATCAATCATTTTTAATATTTCTTGCTCATTTTAAACAGAGTTTGATATTTTTGCAATCCAAAATACAAGATTATGCCCACTATTCAAGAATTAGAAAATTTCACCATTCAAGTAAGAAGAGATATTGTTAGAATGGTACATGCCGTCAACTCTGGTCATCCGGGTGGATCATTGGGTTGTACAGAATTTCTGACGGTTCTTTACAACAATGTATTAGAATACAACAAGAATTTTAATATGGATGGTAAAGGGGAAGATCTTTTTTTCCTTTCTAATGGGCATATTTCGCCGGTATATTACAGTGTATTGGCGAGGTCTGGTTTTTTCCCTGTTAAAGAGTTAAGTACATTCAGAAAATTAAATACAAGATTACAGGGCCATCCAACTACCCATGAAGGTTTGCCGGGCGTTAGAATAGCCTCAGGTTCTTTAGGGCAAGGTTTGTCAGTCGCTTTAGGTGCGGCACAAGCAAAGAAATTAAACAAAGACAATCACTTAGTGTATACCTTACATGGTGATGGTGAGTTACAGGAAGGCCAGATATGGGAAGCAATTATGTATGCGGCAGGCAAAAAAGTAGATAATATTATCGCTACAGTAGATTATAACGGGCAGCAAATAGACGGATCGACAAATGAGGTAATGCCTTTAGGGGATTTAAAAGCGAAATTCGAAGCCTTCGGATGGGATGTTTTAGAGGTTCAGAAAGGAAATGATCTTAAGTCAATACAAGATGCTTTGACAGAAGCAAAAGCTAGAACGGGTAAAGGTAAACCCGTATGTATTTTATTACATACGGTGATGGGGAACGGTGTTGATTTTATGATGCATACCCATGCATGGCACGGAAAAGCTCCCAATGATGCACAGCTTGAAGTCGCCTTGGCGCAAAATCCTGAAACTTTAGGAGATTATTAATCTCATGGTTGGTATTCTTTAAAGGTACCATCCTTAAAAAAAATAACAATTCTTTCTATAGATTGTGAACTCTCTGAAAAATCAGGGAGTTCTTTTTGTGCTGATCTTTGAATTAAAATGGGGGAGGACTCTTCTTCATTATTCGAAGGTTTTGGAAAAATACCTTTCCCGTTCAATAGCCAATATAATTCTACTTCATCAAAAGCTTTTATCACCTTCATAACAAACTCCAGACTCGGTTTATTTCTACCAGATAAAAGATGGGAAATACTCGATTTTTGAACATCTATTTTATCTGCAAATTGAGAGGCCGTGAGTTGATAAAATTCCATGACAACTCTTAACCTTTCTGCAAATTGATCACTGTTTATCATTGTAAACAAAATTGTATTTTACAAATGTAACTCAATTTCCTTTGATGAGCAAAAGATTCGAAATATTGATTAATAACAGTGTAATTATGATCAATTATCAGTTTATATAATTAATCATAAAACACTGATAAACATATATTGAAACATATTTAATACTTAACAGACAAATATAAGGACCATGAGTCCAATAAATGATCAGTAATAGTTTACTGATGTAAATTATTTTGTCCAATTGTTGTTTTACAATTGTGAAATATAAAAAGTTTACATTTGTAATATGATAAAAATTGATCCTTGTTTCCTGGATAATTGGTACGCTGGAAATTTTCAAAAAGCAATAAAGGGTAGGTATATTACAGCACAATATATCGATCCAATTCTCACTCGTTTTGGACAACCTTTTAGGGTTGTTCATCTCGGCTATTCTCATTTGGGTAAACCCATTCATAAAATAGAATTCGGTCAAGGATCCCATAAGGTTCTGATATGGTCTCAAATGCACGGAAATGAAAGTACAGGAACCAAAGCAATGTTTGATTTGCTCAATTTTATCGAGAAACCAGGTGATTTAAAAGATGTGCGAGATTCAATAATGGAGAATTGTCAGATTCATTTTATTCCTATTTTAAATCCTGATGGTGCTGAACTTTACACCAGATTAAGTGCTCAAAAAATTGATCTGAACAGAGATGCAGTTGATTTGCTTGCTCCTGAAAGTCAAATCTTAAATCAGGAGTTACAACATGTTAATCCCCGGTTTTGCTTTAACCTTCATGATCAAAGAACTATTTTTAGTGTAGGTCCCGACAATAAACCGGCCACACTTTCCTTTTTAGCTCCATCTACAGAAGTTGATAGAAAAATTACAGAAAGCAGAAAAATAACAATGTCTGTAATCTCGGGTATCAAATCACTTTTAGATCATTTTATTCCGGATCAGTTAGGCAGGTATACCGATGAATTTTATCCAACCGCCACAGGAGATAATTTTCAAAAGGCAGGATATCCAACAGTTTTAATTGAATCTGGCCATTATCCTAATGATTATGATCGTGAAATTTCCAGAAAATATACTTTTTACAGCATTCTTCAAGGCTTGAATAGCATTGCAAACGGGGTAAAGCATTTATCGTATCATGACTATTTTTCTATACCTGAGAATGAACAGAATTTATTCGACATCGTTCTTAGGGGTGTACAATTTAAGGGAGAAATAACAGATATTGGTGTTCAACTGAAAGAGGAACTAAAGAATACAACGATTAAATTCGAGCCGACGATCGTAATTACAGGAGATCTTAGTAAGTATTCTTCAAATATAGCCCTTGAAAAGGCAGATACAACCAAACTTAAATTTAATTCCGAGAAAAATGTTTTGATGTATATTATAGATAATTTACCTATTCAATGAATAAATTGCGATTTTAAGTTTTTTATTTAATTTTTTTTATGATATTTGCAATTGATTTAAAAATGAACTATGTCAAAATTTAAGTTAGATGAGCTCGATCATCAAATTCTCGAAGCTTTGATAGAAAATGCCAGAACTCCGTTTACGGATATTGCCAAGAATTTATTGGTTTCGGCAGGAACTATTCATGTTCGTGTGAAGAAGATGGAGGAAGAAGGAGTGATTAAAGGCTCTACCCTTACAGTAGATTACAACAAAATGGGATATACGTTTATTGCCTACGTAGGAATTTTTCTGGAAAATTCTTCAACTACATTTGATGTAGTCAAAGAGATAGAAAAGATACCTGAAATTACTGTGGCCCATTTAACAACTGGAAAATTTTCCATTTTTTGTAAATTAAGGGCAAAAGATACACGACATGCAAAGGATATCATCTTTAGCCTTGATAAAATACCCGGAATTAAAAGAACAGAAACATCCATATCTTTAGAGGAAGTGATAAATGATAAGAAAAGGTTGATGCATAAAATATTTAAAGAGATAATATTTTAATCAAAATCAACATAACTTTAAAAAATCCCTTATTGATAGGGATTTTTTTTTGTGCTAATTTGATCTAAATAATTATATGATTTTTCAACTCTTAGTTCTAATTTAGCAGGCAATTTATTTCTATGAATATTCCGATGAACTTCGACACTTCTATACTCAATCACGAGATTTTGATCAAGCTTTATCAATCAATGCTAAAACCGAGACTGATTGAAGAAAAAATGCTTGTATTACTCAGGCAGGGAAAAATTTCAAAATGGTTTTCAGGTATTGGCCAGGAGGCTATTTCAATTGGAGTAGCTCTTTCTCTTACTAATGACGAGTACATTTTACCCATGCATAGAAATTTAGGGGTCTTTACCTCAAGAAATATCCCGCTTAGAAAATTGTTTGCCCAATGGCAGGGAAAATTAGAAGGCTTCTCAAAAGGTAGAGAAAGGTCCTTTCATTTTGGTACTAATGAATATAAAATTGTGGGAATGATTTCTCACCTCGGTCCGCAAATGGGTATTGCCAACGGCATTGCTCTCGGCGAATTACTAAAAAAAACAAATAAGCTAACTGCAGTTTTTACAGGTGAAGGTGGCACGAGTGAAGGTGATTTTCACGAGGCTCTGAATGTGGCATCTGTTTGGAAATTACCTGTTTTGTTCTGTATAGAAAATAATGGGTACGGATTATCAACACCTGTTTCAGAGCAGTTTAATTGTGCGGATCTGGCCGATAAAGGGATAGGGTATGGCATGGAAAGCCATATCATTGATGGAAATAATATTGTTGAAGTCTATACCAAAGTAAATGAAATCGCCCAAAGTGTGAGAGAAAATCCAAGACCCATTCTTATAGAATTCAAAACTTTTAGAATTAGGGGTCATGAAGAAGCGAGTGGCACTAAATATGTTCCTCAGGAATTACTTGATTTTTGGGCTGCAAAAGATCCATTGGAAAATTTTAGGGCTTATTTAAAAGAGAAACAAATTTTGTCTGATGAAGCTGATATTGAGCTCAAACAAGCTATTGCACATGAGATCAATGAAGAATTAGATATCGCTAGGGCTTTTCCTGAATTGTCGTTCGATGAAGAAAAAGAACTCTCCGATGTTTATGCAGATTCGGACTTTGAAATAATAAGTCCTATTGATAAAAAAAAGGAACTCAGAATGGTCGATGCAATCTCTGAGGCATTGGATCAATCCATGCAGCGTTTCCCGGATTTAGTGTTAATGGGTCAAGACATTGCCGAATACGGTGGAGTGTTTAAAATTACCGAAGGCTTTATAGAGAAATACGGTAAAGAGCGAGTAAGAAATACGCCTATTTGCGAATCATCGATCATAGAAGCTGCCTATGGCTTATCTGTGAAAGGAATCAAATCGGTGGTCGAGTTACAATTTTCAGATTTTGTTACTTCCGGGTTCAATCCGGTGGTCAATTTGTTGGCTAAATCTCACTATCGCTGGGGGCAAAAGAGTGATACAGTTTTGCGTATGCCCTGTGGTGCAGGAGTAGGAGCGGGGCCGTTTCACAGCCAGACCAATGAGGCTTGGTTTTTTAAAACCCCGGGCTTAAAAGTAATTTATCCGGCATTTCCGGCAGACGCTAAAGGGTTGTTGGCAACTGCTATTGAAGATCCTAACCCGGTCATGTTTTTTGAACATAAAATGTTGTACCGTTCAGTACGACAGGAAGTACCGGTAGATTACTACCACATTCCATTTGGCCAGGCCAATCAATTAACTACTGGTCATGACATTACCATCATTGCCTATGGTGCGGCAGTTCATTGGGCCATGGAAATTCTGTCAAAGGAAAATATTAGTGCAGATCTGATCGATTTGAGAACATTGATCCCTCTTGATACGGAAACTATTTTCACATCTGTGAAGAAAACGAATAGGGCAATTATACTCCACGAAGATACTTTATTTGGGGGCTTAGCTTCTGAAATTTCAGCCCTGATCACAGAAAATTGCTTCCAATTTTTAGATGCTCCTGTAAAACGTGTGGGCAGCTTGGAAACACCCATACCTTTTTCAAAAATTTTAGAAGCCAATTACCTGCCTCAAAAGCGGTTTGAACAGGCTATCAAAGAACTTTTATCCTTTTAACGCTTATTTTCCCAAGGACATAAATTATTTGATTAACATTAATTTATTTTAATTAAATTTGACTAATTAATAACTAAACCCTTTTCAAATGAAAAAAATACTTTATTTCATTTTTGCTTTGGTCATCATATCGTGTAGTTCTTCATCATCAACTACTTCGTCCGCTCCAAAAGCAGAAAAACTCAGTAAAAAAACGCTTAAAGGTACTTGGGAAATCACAGACATTAAGTTTATTGGTGACAAAGGACTTTATAAGGCATTCTTATTTGACTTAGCTGATTCTCCTTGTTTTAAAGGAAGTCAATGGGTATTTATACCAAATAACGGATCAGGTAAATTTTCTTTGCCCGGCGGTTCAAATTGTGAAGCTGTAACAAATAGAATTCATTGGTCTTTTTATGAGCCAGGAGATGCCACTTATCAATTCCAGTTTAAGTACGTTGATGAAAAAGGAAAATCACTTGATGCAGCGAATACAGGTTATCGAAGCAATATTGACGAACTAACGCCAAATTCAATGATTATGAGAGTGGCCTCTACCTATGAAGGAAACCCATTCGATGTGTTGCTTACTTACACAAAAGTTTCTGAAGACATAACCCTATAATTTATATTAAAATGAAAAGAATTACAAGTATATCTTTATCAATGATTTTAGTTTTAGGACTGACATTGAGTAGTTGTACCGCGCTTCAAAATGCCAATAATACACAAAAAGGGGCAGGTCTTGGAGTTGCAGCCGGTTCATTGGTTGGCGGATTGATTGGTGGAAATATAGGAGGAGCATTGATAGGTGCTGCAATTGGTGGAGCTGCCGGAGGTTTGATTGGAAACCAAATGGACAAGCAAGCTGACAAAATTGAAGCAGCCGTACCTGGTGCTGAAGTAAAGCGCGTAGGTGAGGGGATCCAGGTAGTATTTGATGACAAAAGTGGAGTAAATTTTGCATTGAATAGCGCAGATCTTACTGATGTGGCAAAACAAAACTTAAATGCAATTGCAGATGTGTTTTTAGAATTTCCTGATACAGATCTAATGATAGAGGGTTATACTGACGATACTGGAGAGGAATCATATAACTTGAAATTATCTGAAAGAAGAGCTAAAACGGTAGAATCTTATTTAAAGGCGAAAGGCATAGCTGCTGCTAGATTTGCAAGTGTGAAAGGATATGGAGAAGCTAGTCCTAGATTCCCTAATGACAGCAAAGAAAACCAAGCGAAAAACAGACGTGTTGAGATTGGTATTGCTGCAAATGAACAAATGATTCAGGATGCTAAAGCACAAACAGAATAATCAAAATAGTTTATAAATTTGTTAAAAGGTCAGTTTACTGGCCTTTTTTTATTTCTATATTGATCATCAGAAGGATAAATGGAGGCCTATATGTCAAATTTGGATAAAACCCACACGGAAAAAGAAATGGCTATTGTCATTTTAGCTGCAGGAGCTGGAACTAGAATGGGTAAAATTAAACAACTTTTACCTGGGAATAAACATTCCATTT
>Ga0316195_10000900_pt1 | contig 12801 bp, 11 predicted proteins | sample Phised1_MG_FD_204937 | JGI IMG/M metagenome (GOLD analysis project Ga0316195, IMG submission 204937) | Coastal sediment microbial communities from Maine, United States - Phippsburg sediment 1 | ecosystem: Environmental > Aquatic > Marine > Coastal > Sediment | place: USA: Maine | collected... | reverse complement strand
GAGTGTGTTTATCTGTTGTGCGCTTGCGATCAGCGCCTGTGGTGGCGGCTCGGAGCAAACGGCCGGAATCGGCGGTACCGGCATCACCGCCAAGGGTGTCGTGCAGGGCGAGGTGACCGGTTTTGGCAGTATTTTTGTCAACGGCAAGAAATTCGAAATCGATTCCAGCAACTTCATCGTCGACGGTAGCAGCTTCGTCGGGCAGGCGGGCCAGGCCGAGCTTGCGCTCGGGATGGTGGTGCGGCTCAGTGTCAAAACCGAAAACGGTGTCTTCACCGACCAGGCTATCGAAGTCGTATACGACGACGAAGTGCAGGGTCCGGTATCGGGGCTTGCGGCTCTGCAACCGGGTGAAACGCAGCGAAGTTTCAGTGTGTTCGGCGAGTCGATCACGATCGACGATACCGGCACGCGCTTTGCAGGAACCAGTTTCGCCGATATCAAAGTGGGGGACATCGTAGAGATCAGTGGATTCCGTGCGACCTTGCCGGACAGGATAGTCGCCACCTATGTCAGGAAAACCGGGGATCTGGCACTCGACAGCGAGGTCGAGCTGCGCGGTATTATTGAAAATTATTCCGCCGGTTTACCGGAGACCTTCGAAATTAATGGTTTTCAGATCGAGGTCGATCCAGCTGCGCAGATCGAGGTTGACCCAGGCACCTTGCAAGATGATCTCTTCGTCGAGGTCGAAGGCAAGATTCAAAGCCTGGTTCCGCTCAGGATCCTGGCGATGCAGATCGAATCGGAAGACGAGGACTTCGGCGACGAGGTCGACGACGTGCGCCTGCAGGGCATTATTTCGGAATACGACGACGCGCTGAAGCGTTTCGAAATCGCTGGACAGGTCGTGACCTTCAGCGACGAGGATATCGAGCCGCTGGGCGCGGTGCTCGGCAACGGTGTCGAGGTCGAAGTCGAGGGCGATATCGTGGGCGGCATCCTCGTTGCCGACGAGGTCGAGGTCGAGGCGGAGGAATCCGAGCTGCGCTCGTTTGTTGGCACTATCCTGGGCAGCAACAGTTTCACGGTGGATTTCCCGCTCACCACGGGTGCGTCCACGGAAGTGATCGTCAATGTCGATGCGCAGACCGTATTCGAGGACGATAAAGACAGCGGCGCGATCATGTCAGACCCGTTCTCGCTCGACGACCTGGTCGGCGGCGGTCTTACGGATTACGTCATCGTCAAGGGCGAGGAAATCGGCGACCAGATCAATGCGACGCTGGTCAAGCGCGTGGATGCGGAAGCGGACGAAAAGCGCGAACTCGACGGCATCGTTGATGGCTACAAGGCGGGCGATTTTATCGAGGTGCTCGGTATCAGGTATGAGCTCAACGGGCTTACCCAGTACGAGCCCGATTCGGATATCATGGAAGGTGATTTTGTCGAAATCGAGGACAAGGACGATCCTCCGGACTATTTCATCGATGGCATCGCCGACGAAATCGAGAGGGAGTAATAAGATAGCCCGCCTCGAAGGTAACAAGACCTCACAAGCGGCTATTGTCCAGCTAACCAGGTTGGGATCCGAATGGCACTTACTTAAGCGCACACTCGATGACCTTCGTTTTTAGTGGGGGAAGGTGACTGGTTGAGTGAAGTTTCCGCGAAGTAAACCGCAGGCGGCGAAGCCGCCGAGGCATTCGCGGAAACTTCACTCAATCAGTCACCGTGGTCAAACTCTGAATGCTCCAGTGTATTGGATTATGTCAGTAGCATCCGGTTGAGATCCCTCAATTGTAATAATGGAGGTGACTCGGGGCCTTATCAGTGCGGTCGCTGCACCACGTTCATTTGCAGGTTCAATTCCTCCTGGCCGCGGAAGATTTTTACCCGTACCTGCTCACCGGGTTTGTGCCGCGTGATCTGGTCGAGCAGGTCACGGATTCCGAGCACGGGCCTGTCGTCGACGGCGACGACGATATCACCGGCGATTATGCCGGCCTGGTCCGCCGGGCTGTCGATAAAGACCCCGACGATCAGCGCGCCCCTGATGCCCGGATCGCCGGCCGCCAGCGCGGCGCGTGCGCTGATTTCGGTGCCCTCGACCCCTAGCCAGCCGCGCGTTACCTCACCGAATTTGATGATCTGCTGCATGATGTCGAGCGCCAGCGAGATCGGTATGGCGAAACCGATCCCCTGGGCGCCGACGGACTGGCTGAAGATCGCGGTATTGATGCCGATGAGCTCACCGCTGGCATTGATGAGCGCGCCGCCCGAGTTACCGGGGTTGATTGCGGCGTCGGTTTGAATAAAGTTTTCAAAGGTATTGAGCCCGATACGGTCGCGCCCGGTTGCACTGACGATACCCATGGTGACGGTCTGGCCGACGTTGAGCGGATTGCCGATTGCCAGCACAACGTCACCCACGCGCACACTCGGCATTTCGGCGACGTGAATCCCGGTGAGGCCGGTGATTGGCACCTGCAGAATCGCAATGTCGGTTTCGCGGTCTTCGCCGATCAGTTGCGCCTGGCTGCCGCGGCCGTCCGCCAGTGAAATCAGGATTTCGTCGGCGCCGTCGATCACGTGTTGGTTGGTGAGGATATAACCTTCCGAGCCGATGATTACGCCTGAACCCAGGTTGGTTTCGCTGTGACTGCGTTGGCGGCGCTGCAACTGATCGCCGAACAGCTGGTTGAATACCGGATCGTCGAGCAGGGGATGAGGTTTTTCGGTAACCGTCTTGGAGGTGTATATCGTCACCACCGACGGCGCCGACAGGCTGACCGCGTCGGCGTAGGAGACCTGCGCCGAGCCAGTGCCGACATGCATTGGCTGCGTAACCGCGGAACCGTCCAGGAATTCCAGGATTTCATCGCGATTGCGCTCGCTCGAACTCACCAGGTAGATCACCGCGAGGGCGAGTCCTATCAGTCCGAACTGAAATAAAAAGCCGGCGGCTTTGATAAGTTTCATCGCGCGATAGTATCATAGGGTTTCAGCCACTGGATTACCCGCGATGCAATTAAATCAACTCTGCGATTTCTGTAACGATTACCTCAAAGTCGATGATTTTAATGACTATTGTCCGAACGGCCTGCAGGTCGAGTCGAACGCCACGGTCGAGCACATCGTCTGCGGAGTAACCGCGAGCCAGGCATTGATCGAGGCCGCCATCGATGTCGGTGCCGACACGCTGCTGGTCCATCACGGCTATTTCTGGAGGGGCGAGCCGCAACCGATCAGCGGCATCAAGGGGAGGCGAATCGGCAGCCTGCTGCGCAACAATATCAATCTGCTGGCCTATCATCTGCCGCTGGATGCACACGCGGAAGTGGGCAACAACGTGCAACTGGGTCGAGTCATGGACTGGCAGCTGACGCGCAGCGGCGGTGAACAGGGCCTGCTTTTCGAAGGTCGACTGCAACAGCCGCAGTCGCTGGGTGATCTCGCGCGGGAAATCGAAAATCGGCTTGATACTCGCAGCCTGGCGATAGCGGCAGGTGATCATCTGGTCGAGCGCATCGCCTGGTGCAGCGGCGCCGCGCAGGACTTCATCGAGGCGGCGGCCGACTGGGGTGTGGATGCTTTTGTCAGCGGCGAGGTGTCGGAACCGACCTTCCATCTCGCGCGCGAGCTGGGTATCCACTATATCGCCGCCGGGCATCACGCGACCGAACGTTACGGGGTGCAGGCGCTCGCGCTCGAGATCGCCAACCGGTTTGGTATTCGGCAGCAATTTATCGATATTGCGAATCCGGTTTGAAAGCCCTGTGCATAAATACAGAAAAGCGCGGCAAATGGTTGATTTAGGCACGCTAGCCCCTCGACGCAAATTGCAAAGTAAGCTATGCTAGCGGCCGTTTTTACGTCCGGGATAATGGCTTGTTATCCCGTGACTCCAAATCTTTCAATTGGGGAAGAAGTCGAATGTCTTCAGATGAAGCGGATAATAATCGCCGGCGTTTTTTAACGGCGGCAACGGTCGTTGTCGGAGCCGTTGGTACGGGTGCCGTCGCGGTGCCTTTTCTTAGCAGCTGGAGCCCGAGTGCGCGCGCGCGTACCGCCGGTGCGCCGGTCCAGGCCGATATCAGCAAGCTCGAGCCCGGACAGCTGATTATCGTCAAGTGGCGGGGTAAGCCGGTCTGGGTACTGCGCCGTGATAAGGCAGCGCTGGCGACGCTCGACAAGGTGACTGACCAACTGCGCGATCCGGATTCGGAAAGCAGCGCACAGCCCGAGTATGCAACCAACGAATATCGTTCGCGCAAGCCCGAATACCTGATCATGGAAGGAATTTGTACCCACCTCGGCTGCTCGCCGACGTTCCAACCCGAGATCACCGCAGATTTCCAGGGTGGTTTCTTTTGCCCATGCCACGGTTCCAAGTTCGACTTTGCGGGCCGGGTATACCAGGGTGTGCCAGCACCCCTGAACCTGCCGGTGCCGCCGCATTATTACATTAGCGACAGCGTGATCCTGATTGGTGAGGATGGGGTAGCATAATGAGTGATAACAACAACAAGGGAAATGGCCTGATCGGCTGGATCGACGCGCGCTTTCCGCTGACCAAGATGTTCGAAGAACATCTGTCGAAGTATTACGCGCCAAAGAACTTCAACTTCTGGTACTTTTTCGGTTCGCTGGCACTGCTGGTGCTGGTCATACAGATAGTCACCGGTATATTCCTGACCATGCATTACAAGCCGGACGGCGACATGGCGTTCACCTCGGTCGAGCACATCATGCGCGATGTCGACTGGGGCTGGCTGTTACGTTATCTGCATTCGACCGGCGCTTCCGCGTTTTTCATCGTCGTCTACCTGCACATGTTTCGAGCCCTGCTGTACGGCTCCTACCAGAAGCCGCGCGAGCTCATCTGGCTGTTTGGTATGTTCATCTTCCTGGCCCTGATGGCCGAGGCCTTCATGGGCTACCTGTTGCCCTGGGGACAAATGTCCTACTGGGGTGCCCAGGTCATCATTTCGCTGTTCGGCGCGATACCGGTGGTCGGTGACGAATTGACGCTATGGATCAAGGGCGATTTTGTCGTCTCCGACGCCACGCTGAACCGCTTTTTCGCACTGCACGTGGTCGCTGTGCCGATCGTCCTGCTCGGCCTGGTGGTAATGCACATCATCGCCTTGCACGAAGTCGGCTCGAACAACCCGGACGGTATCGAGATCAAGAAGAACAAGGACGCCAACGGCGTGCCCCTCGACGGTATTCCGTTTCATCCCTATTACTCGGTCAAGGACCTGGTCGGCGTTGTCGTATTCCTGATCCTGTTCAGCGTGGTGGTGTTCTTCACGCCGGAGATGGGAGGGTATTTTCTTGAGTACGCCAATTTTGTTCCGGCGAACCAGTTCAAGACGCCCCAGCACATCGCGCCGGTGTGGTATTTCACGCCGTTCTACGCGATCCTGCGCGCCGTTCCCGACAAACTGCTTGGAGTCATCGCAATGTTCTCGGCGATCATCGTGCTGTTCCTGTTGCCGTGGATCGATCGTGGCAAGGTTCGCTCCGTGCGTTACCGTTCCACCGCTTTCAAAATGCTGCTGGTGATGCTGGTGATCAGTTTCCTCGGACTGGGTTACCTGGGCGCTTTGCCGGCCACTGAAACCCGTACCATGTTTGCACGGCTGTTCAGCGCCGGTTACTTCGGTTTCTTCCTGTGCCTCTGGTGGATCAGTAAAAACGAGACTACCAAGCCACTGCCAGAGAGGGTGCGATAATGGGCAAGATTCTATTAGTTATAGCCGCTCTGCTGTTACCGAACCTCGCCTGGAGTGCCGGTGGTGGACATACTTTCCCGAACGATGACATCGATATCGACTGGGATGACAAGGCCTCTATGCAGCGTGGCGCGCGTACCTTCGTCAACTATTGTATGGGCTGTCATTCCGCGGCTTTTTCGCGGTATAACCGCGTCGGTGAAGACCTTGGAATTGCCGACGAACTGGTGATCGAGAACCTTATTTTCACCACTGACGACAAGGGTGAAAGGACCAAGGTGGGAGAGCTGATGACGATTGCGATGACGCCTGAATACGGCGAAACGTCCTTCGGCATCGTGCCACCCGACCTGTCGCTGATAGCGCGTTCACGCGGTGTCGACTGGCTGTATAATTACCTGCGTGGCTTTTACATCGATGAGAGTCGCGAAGGGCTTGGCGTCAACAATGGCGTTTTTGCAAATGTGGGTATGCCGCATGTGCTGGCCGAATTGCAGGGCCTGCAAATTCCCAAGTATGGAACCCAGTCGGACGGTCATGGTGGTGAGCAGGAAATCATCGTCGGCTTTGACATCATAAAGCCTGGCTCGATGAGCAAGTCGGAATATGACCAGACCATTTACGATCTGGTGGCATTCCTCGATTACGTCGCGGAGCCGTACAAGCAGACACGTAAAAATGTCGGCACCGGTGTCCTCATTTTCCTGTTCGGATTTCTGATTCTGGCTTACCTGCTTAAGAAAGAATACTGGAAGGACGTTCACTAATTAAGGAATCAATATTATGTCAGTAGTGGCTAATCGCCGTTCGGTGATGAGTTGCTTTTCTTCGCCGACGGATCCCGAGTGTCATCGTGCCCGCATCGTGCTCGCGGAAAAGGACATCACAGTTGAGATCCACGATGTGGATACCAACAATCTGCCCGAAGACTTGCTTGATCTAAACCCCTACGCAACCGTTCCGACCATGGTCGATCGTGACCTGGTGTTGTATAACGCCAGGGTGCTGATCGAGTATCTCGACGAGCGTTTCCCGCATCCACCGCTAATGCCGGTGGATCCGGTGTCACGAGCGAAGAGCAGACTTGCGCTGTTCCGTATCGAAAGTGACTGGTTTTCGCTGCTCGGCGATATCGAAAGCGGTACCGAGAAGAAGAAAGCCCAGGCCAAGAAAGCGTTGACGGAAAGCCTGATCAACTCGGCAGAGGTGTTCAAGGCGATGCCTTATTTCCTGTCGGCCGAGTTCAGCCTGCTGGACTGCAGCATTGCCCCGATTCTGTGGCGTTTGCCTCACTACGGCATCGAGTTGCCGGCATCGGCAAAGCCGATTACGACCTACATGAAGCGTGTATTTTCACGCCCGTCTTTCCAGGCCAGCCTGTCCGAGCAGGAACGGGACATGGTTGCCTGAGCTGACAGGTCGATGACGTCGAGTAAACCCTACCTGGTTCGTGCACTGTACGAGTGGATACTGGACAATGACCATACCCCCTATATCCTGGTCGATACCAGCAGCGACCAGGTTCTGATCCCGGCCGGGATTGGCAGCGATGGCAAGGTAGTGCTGAACCTGGCACCCGCAGCGGTACAAAATCTTGATATGAATAACGAAACCATTTCGTTTTCGGCCCGCTTCAACGGCGTTGCCGAACACATCTTCGTGCCGATTTCTGCGCTGCTGGCAATTTATGCACGCGAAAATGGCGAGGGCATGATGTTCCCGGAAGAGGATGTCGACGCCGGTGCCGATGCGGAAAGCCCACCCAGCAAGGCTCCAGTCCTCAAGGTCATCAAGTAAGACCGGGCTTGCGCAGTGATCGCAGGCCTGCCACCGCAGGAATATCGAGGCGATATACTCGCCGCTGAAAACAGACTCTACCGCGATCGCAATAACGGCCCAGGCTGGCGATGCGGTCACCTATTCAGCGTAGAACGCGTTTTGAATCCAGTCGAATCCAAGCCTGTCATCTGCCTCGCGCTGCAGCAGTAACGCATCGAATCGCAGCGCTCGCTGTGCCAGTCGCGTGTGCCTCGAGAGGTAGAACAGGGCGGCCTTTACGATCCTGCGCTGTTTGACGCGTGTGATCGAGGCGGATGCGCCACCGTAATCCAGCGATTCACGGTAGCGAACTTCCACAAAGCAAACGCAGTCGGCGTGTTCCATGATCAGGTCGATTTCACCGAAGCGACAACGGAAGTTCGCCTCCAGTAGCCTCAGGCCGTGCGCCAGCAGGTAGTCCCTGGCGCGGGCCTCGTAACGCAATCCTTTGCGCAGGTTGAAACTCATAGGCTCAGGGTAACGCGCCTGGCGCCAGGTTCATGGTGTCCGGGGTCTGCAGCAGCTTGGCGCGTCCATTTTCATAAGTGGCCATCAGCAGCGAGCGTTTGACGCGGCCCGCGTTGTCGACGGATAACAGCCCGGTGTGATGCTGCAGTTTTTCCTCGGGGTTGATCATCAGCCGGCGCAGCGATGGAATCATTCGATAGGCATCGATGCCGAGCGCGAAAAAGCGGCCGAAGCGCTGACTCTCATCGGGCCAGTAACGGCTGACGAGTTGATGGTCAGTAGTGTTGCGGTTATCCAGCATCCACGGAATGTCGACGAACAGGATCTCATCGAGATCGCGATCCTCGCTCGCGTTGGCGCTGCTCGAGGAAATGCTCGAGGTCGCGTAAACCGGTAAATCGTGGGCATGGTGAAATTTCAATTGCGGCTTGATCGAGCGCGCCTGGCGTGAATTGGCGGCGACAAAGATCATGTCGACATCCTGACGTCGGCGCGCCTCGAATTTGACCTGCTCCTTGATCACCTGCTGTAAAACACTCTTGCGCTGGTTGCTGCTGGTCAGGTTGAGCATGTTCATGATCGAAGCCGAATAGTCGTTCTTCTTCGCTGGATAGATACTGCTGCCGACCACGTGCCCACCGAGCGATTCAAAGCGCGTGCTGAAGGCGCTCTGCATGCGATAGCCCCATTCGGTATCGGGCACCAGCACCAGCGCGTGATGACGGCCCTGGGCCAGGGCGAAATCGGCAATCTGTATGGCTTCGTCCTCGGGGCGCAGGCCAAACTGGTACAGGTTGAGGCGCCCCTTGTCCAGGCGGTTACCGTAATTCAACGTCAGGGTCGGTACCTCAAGCGTTTCGCGCTGTTGCAGCATGTCGATCAAATCCTTGTCGATCGGGCCGACTACGAAATCGGCGCCATTTTGAATCGCCTGTTCGTATTGCAGGTTGAATTCGGCGGGATCGCTGCTGGCATTGATGATCTCCAGCTCCGCGAGTTGCCCGGGATCCTGGTAGTAGGCATAGAGAAAGCCGTTCTGGATCGCCTCGGACACTTTTTCCAGCCGCCCGGAAAAAGGCAGCATCAAAGCAATGCGATTCGGTTTGATATAGATACGCCTGCTTTCCTCGAGCAGGCCATTCGCGTAACTGGCCGCGGCCGGGTGCTCGCCGTAGCGCTGGTACCATTGATCGATCCAGGGCTCCATTTTTACCGGCAGCATGTTCGATCGCCGCGCGATCAGGTTCAGTTCCAGCCAGCCTCGCGTTTCTGCGGTCTGCGGCTCGCCCAGGGCGCGGATCATTGCCGGCTCGGTGATCCGGTTCAGTGCATCCCAGATAAAATCGTTATTTTCCTCGATCTCCTCTGGCGTCTTTAAAAACTCGCGGATCTGCATGCGCAGGCGCGCGCTTTCCAGCGGTTTGCCGATGGCGAGTACCCCGCGCGAGCGGATGTTAAGCGCGAGCGCCTTGAAGGCGTAGTCGTCAATTTCCTCGATCTCGGGCAAGGACAGCAGGCTTTGATAAATCTTACCGCTACCGAGGTAACCGCCGGCCTGAATGATCTGCTTGTGTTTCAATTCCGATGGCTGAATATCCTGCTCGCCCAGGGCTTCGAAATAGGGGTCGATTTCGTCGTAGAGCCCGCCACGGTAATACATCAGGGCGACCTTGATCAGGTAGGCAGAGCGCTCGGGTTGCACACTGGAACGCGCCAGGTTTTCATACACGACCGCGGCCTCCAGCCACTGCTTGTCGATCTCGAACTGGAAGGCCCTGATAATGTCTTCTTCGATCGGCGTCAACACCGACAGATCGGCGTCCAGTGAAGGCTGCGGCTGCTTCGATTGCTCACCCTGTTGAGTGGTCCCGGTAGATCGCGACCCGGTCTGGCAGGCGGATAGCACCAACAGGCAGGTCAGCACGAGTAAAATTGAACGATATGACATTATCGGCGCGTCAGTTTGATCGTAAACGAGGGTTGGAACGGCCTAGTAGTGTACACTCTTTTAAATGCCCGGCGTACTCTATATTGTTGCGACTCCCATTGGTAATCTCGATGATATCAGCCTGCGCGCTGTTGCCACGCTGCGATCGGTCGAACTGATTGCAGCCGAGGATACCCGCCACAGCAAATTCCTGCTCAGACACCTCGGCATCGATACGCGCATGATTTCCTGTCACGAGCATAATGAGGAGTCGCGCTGCGAGACTATCCTGCAAACGCTCAACGGCGGCGGCGACGTGGCCCTGATTTCGGACGCCGGAACACCGCTGATATCGGACCCTGGCTACCGCCTGGTGACCGCGGTACGGCAGGCGGGTATTCGCGTATCGCCGATACCGGGCGCGAACAGCGTCATCGCCGCGCTCTGCGGCGCCGGACTGCCCACCGAGCGTTTTCATTTTTATGGATTCCTGTCGGCTAAAGCGGCCCGACGCGGCGCGCAACTGGAGGCTTTGCGGGAAGTCGATGGCACGCTGCTGCTGTTCGAATCGAGTCATCGGATACTCGCCCTGCTGCAGCAGTTGCAGCAGTTTTTTCCGGATCGGCAATGCGTGATTGCCAAGGAACTGACGAAGCTGCATGAACAGTTTTTGTGCGGCGAGCCAACGCAGCTGCTGGCGCTGTTCGAACAGGATCCAGCCTTGACGCGTGGCGAGTTCGTCGTCCTCATCGACAATAGCGGCGTTGCCGAAGAAGGTCGCGTGGCCGCGGATGAAACCGCGATCCTGAAACTGTTGCTGGAGGAGGTTCCAGTAAAGGTCGCGGCTAAAATCGCGGCGCGAATCACTGGCGGTAAGAAAAACGAGCTGTATCAACTGGCCCTGCAATTGCGCGCCGCGCAGGGTAACGACGCGCCTGACTAAAGCAGTCCGCTCCGGCTGTCATCACGGGGCAGGGCATTGCCGGGTCGAGCCGCGCAACCTCGACATCGTTGCCGAAAGCCCGCCTGCCATTGATCGATGAGACTTTGTACGCGTCTCCCAGGCAGGCAACCGGGCGGAAAAATTTGCTGCCATCGCCGAACGAAAAACACGACTCGTCCTCTACTTCCTGGCAAGGAGTATTGCTCGGGTACTTAGTCTGATCGGATGCGGTTGTTGGATTTGTCATGCGCTAACTTGCTGTCAGATGGCACCTGTTCCCGATTTACCATTCCATAGTCTCTGCTGACATTTGCCACTCTCAATCGATAATCCAAAAACACTCCTTCACGTCCTTTTACCTGTGCAAGACGATGTGACTCGATGTTTCTCCATGCTTCTATCGCTTTTTCATCTCGCCAAAATGAGAGAGATAATAGTTTCCCTTCCTCTGCAAGGCTTGAAAACCGTTCTATAGAAATAAAGCCATCAATATTTTCTAACAGCGGTTTCAATCCTGTCGCTATATTCAAATATTCCTGTACTTTTCCTTCAGCCGGAATCACTTCAAAAATCACAGCAATCACAATTTATTTCTCCGATATGCGAGGCTAAATATTTTTATCTCTACATCTGAAAATCTAACAGAATGATTATAAGGTTTTTGACCTGATAACATACTTTCGCTTAATTGCGGGATGCCCGGAGGGTGCCGTTCGCTGCCTCCCACGCGGTAGTTTTCAGTGTCACCTTTGTAGAAAGCAGTCGCTCAGAATTGAATGATCAGAGACCGAGAAGTGCCCAAAGGCGACATGCGAGAGTCAGCTGAAAATGACTCGAGCCAGCCAATAACGTACACCCAAGATAGCGATTTTTGATGAACATGCCTTGTAGAGTATGTAATAGTCTTACTTGTCTTAAAATTACTCCGACCATAGATGGCAAAGGATCACCTAACTCGAAAGCTGGCAGTAATCCTCCATGCTGACGTGGTTGGCTCGACATTGCTCGTCCAACAGAACGAGACGCTTGCTCACGAGCGCATTCAGGCTGCCTTTCATCACTTCTCTGAAACGATCAAAGCCTATGGCGGCGTAACACGCGAGTTACGTGGTGACGCACTTGTCGCAGAGTTTGAGCGGGCATCTGATGCCGTTCCTGCAGCTCTCGCCTTCCAGGTAATAAATGGCGAGTTTAACTCCAGGCTCGGCGACGACATTCAGCCACAATTGCGCATAGGCATTAGTCTGGGTGAAGTAATTATTGCTGACAACACGATTACAGGGGCAGGCGTTGTATTGGCACAGCGCCTTGAACAGTTGGCCGAACCAGGTGGCGTAGTCGTGCAGGGATCGGTATCAGAGACAGTTCCAGCCAGAATGCCGTTCGAGTTTGATAGTCTCGGTGAGCAAGTGTTAAAAGGTTTCGACCAACCTGTAAGATCTTTTGCAGTGAAGCTACAATCGGGCGAAGAGTTACCAGAACCTGAGGTAAGCTCAACGCCGCACAAATCAAATTCAACGACCCTCGAAATATCCGATAAGCCTTCGATTGCTGTGCTGCCATTCACTAATATGAGTAATGATCCAGAGCAGGACTTTTTTAGCGACGGTATTACAGAAGATATCATCACAGAATTATCAAAAGTATCAGCACTAATGGTAATAGCTCGTAATACGACCTTTGTTTACAAAGGTGAATCAGTAGATGTTAAACAGATCGGTCATAATTTGGGCGTTCGCTATGTACTGGAAGGAAGCGTTCGTAAATCTGGAAACCGTGTCAGAATTACCGCCCAACTTATTGATGCTCCTACTGGTCAGCATATTTGGGCCGAGCGTTATGATCGTGAGCTCGAAGATATTTTCAGTCTGCAAGACGAAATTATGCGTGAAATTGTGTCCGCCCTGGATATTGAAATACTAGCTGGAGAGCAATCTCGCTTTTGGTCTGATGGCACCAACAAT
>Ga0316195_10000898_pt1 | contig 12811 bp, 9 predicted proteins | sample Phised1_MG_FD_204937 | JGI IMG/M metagenome (GOLD analysis project Ga0316195, IMG submission 204937) | Coastal sediment microbial communities from Maine, United States - Phippsburg sediment 1 | ecosystem: Environmental > Aquatic > Marine > Coastal > Sediment | place: USA: Maine | collected... | reverse complement strand
AAATCGAACGTTTAAAAAAAGCGTTTGAGAAATCAATCGAACATGGCACGATAATTACCGCTATTACTGGAGAGGCTGGCATCGGAAAAACCAGTTTATTCAAACATTTCAAAAAGTTAGTTGTAAAAGAAAGGGCCCTTCTCCTTGAAGGGCGTTGCAGGCCTTATGGCCAATTAACGGCACTTTTCCCCCTGAAACAAATGTTTCGATCCTATTTCAATCTTTACGAGCAAGACTCAGATGATCAGGTACAATCCAAAATTCGAAACAAGCTCAAGGGACCTGAACCGTTCGCTTCTCTGGAACATTTGTTTGATTTGTTTTCAGGGGTCGAAAAAAAAATTGAAGATTTTCATTTGGCCATTGAATGGAAAAAGAAAACCTTGTTCAGGGCGATTCGGGATTTGCTCGTATTCATCTCTAAACACCAACCTGTAATTATGGTCATAAATGATATGCAATGGGCAGATGCGTCCACTTCAGAATGTCTAACGTTTTTGATCCAATCCCCGGAGAAAATACCGGTTTTAATTATTTGCATGGGAAGATCCGAACCGGGTCTCTGGTTCCCCAATCTGCCGATGGAAACTGTCCGGCTGAATCCCTTATCTGAAAAACAGGCTACAGACCTCTTTACTTCAATTCTGGGAACCAGATATTTTGACCCGGACATCTGTAAAAAAATCGTTTTTAAAGCTGGGGGGAATCCTCTTTTTTTGGTTGAAATGGGAGAGGCGCTGAAACGACAAGGGTTGATTGTCTCTGGGGAATCGAAGTGTACGCTAAAAGTGCCCGGCCACCACATAGAAACACCGGAAAGCATTCAGGGAATTTTAGCAGCAAGACTGGACGCCCTTCATCCGGATTTAAAACATTTGATTCAATTGGCCGCTGTTATCGGCGGAGAGTTCTCATATGAACTTTTGGAGCCTTTGACCGAATCACCGGAAAATCTGACTGATTTATTGGAAGAAATGGTAACAGAAGGAATTTTGGAACGGGATTTTTCTGATGACAGGCGGCAATATCAATTCAGACAACCGTTAATGCAGGAAGTGGCGTATCACAGCCTTCTCCGCCGGGATCGGCGTCATTTTCACCAAGTGGTGGGAAAAACCATAGAGACCTTATACCCAAAGAACCTGCAAGCTAATTTTGGTATGCTGGCGCATCATTTTTACGAAGCCAAGAACTGGCCCAAGGCTTTTGGATATACTTTGGAAGCCATGGAACAAGCCAGTTATTCCTATGCCTGCCAGGAAGCATTGACGAGCATTGACAAGGCCATTGATATCATTTCTAAAGGACAGTGGGAACGTTCGGGCGTAAAGATCCTTGATCTTACTATGTACAAAGGGAAAATGCATTTTTGTATGGGGCAGATGGAAGCCGCCAAAACAGTTTTCAAAGATTTATTGCTTGAAGCAAGGCGTTTATATGACCATGAAACAGAGGCCGAGGCGCTTTTTCGACTTGGTTGGATCTCTTTTTACATGCATCAACCCCGGTCTACTCAGACCCTGCTTATCAAAGCCATCCACCTGAGCAGACAAAAAGATTTTCCTGAAATCCTTCTTAAGGCGACCGGCTTTCTTGGGTTTGTCTATGCTGTGCTGGGTAATCTTAAAGAGGCCGCACATTTGTTGACAGAGGCCTTTGACCTTGGGGTTCAGTTGGATAAATCTGAAGGAAAGGCCTGGAGTCTTGTGAATCTTGCCCGGTATTATAACTGGACGGGAGAATTCGAAAAAACCCTTGAGTTATGCCAGCAGCTCGACAGGTTAAATCAGGAGATCCGAAGCCCTTATTTTAGGATATTGTTATATTTTATCCAAGGATCTGCCTTTGGAGCCCTGGGGCAGATGGAGAAAGCAAAACAGCAACTCAAGGCTGGGTTGAAGCAACTGGAGGGTGTGGATGACAAATTCTGGCGCCCCAGATTTCTAAATACCCTTGGATGGGTTCATGCTGAAATCGGTGAATTCCAGGATGCCGAAAGGCTTAACAAGCAATCCCTTGAACAAGCAATAAGAACGGGTGATCCCGAGATCATTCATAATGCCCAAATCAATTTAGGCGAAAATTATCTGGCGATGAATGACCTGCCCGCTGCTAAGGATATATTGGAAAGGGCATGGCAGGAAATCAAAAAACCTGGTATTTCGTATACGCGCTGGCGTTACAAGACCCGACTTTTTATTGCCATGGGTGAGCTTTACAGCAAGCTGGGAGATAATAAAAAGGGGCTCGATTTTATACGAAAAGCCATGAATCTGGCGCTAAAAAGCGGCGCAAAAAAACACCAGGCACTAGCACTTCTCGTAAAGAGTCAACTCTTATCCCAAAATCGTCCCAGTCTGATACAGAAGTCTTTAGAAAACGCCCTTACCCTATCCCTTGAAATGGGGACCCGTCTTTTAACCCTAAAAATCCGTTATGCTTGTAAAACAATGAAAGTTTTTGAAAATAGATTGCTTAAATTTTAGAAACGGCAACAGCAGTAAACGCATTTTATGACGTTACGAAGGGAATATATACATAAAATGTACTTCCGTGATCGGGTTTGCTTTCAACCCGGATCATTCCGTCATGGGCTTCGACAATACTTTTAACGATGGGCAACCCCAAACCGGTACCGATAATATATCGGGTTTTTTCATTTTTAACGCGATAGAACCGGTTGAAAATTCGCCCCAACTCTTCCTCCGCAATCCCCAGACCGGTATCGCTAACACTGATGCACAGGTGATGCTTTTCCGGGCGGGCGGATATAGTGATCTTCCCTTTTCCGGGTGTGTAGTTGATCGCATTGGCAATCAAATTGGAAAGCACTTCTTCCATGTTTTGTTTGTTGGCAAGTACTGGCGGAAAATCCGGTAATGGGTCCAGTTCGAGTTGGATCTTTTTTGCCTGGGCTTTGGGTTGATGAAAATCAACCTGGTCTTTTATAATTTCAGTCATATCACATTCGGTTTTTTCTAAGGCTATCAATCCGGCCTCTCTTGATGCCATATTCAAAAGCTCAGAAGAAAGGGAAACGAGTCCGTTAATTTTCTCCGAGGCCCTGCCCAGAATTTTACTTTGTTTTTGTGTAACGTCACCGGCCAATCCATCCTGAATCACTTTAATCTGTGCCATGACCGAGTTCATGGGGCTTCGGATTTCATGTGCCACCATGGACACGAAATCAGACTGGCGCTGATTGATTTCCTTTAAGTAGGTGATATCACTTAAAACGGTAATGGTTCCCAAATTCCGGTCGACCCTGTCCCTGAAAGGGCGGCATTTGACAACATATATGGCCTTTTTATCGTCTCCGTCCTCTCCGATGTCCAGTTCTTCGGTCAGTTCAGTGAGGACATCTTCGGTCATGGAAAGGGCACTCTCAATCATTTGTCGGAGTTGTTCATTTTTAATCAGCACCGTAAACGGAAGACCAATGATATCATCTCCCTGAAAGCCCATTATCTTCATGAAAGCCGGGTTGGCCAGCACCACCTTTTTTTCGGCGTCCGCAACCATGACCCCATTGGCCAAAAGATTAATGAGCACACGCATTCTGGATTTTTCGTTGGCGATGTCTTTAAGCGCGCCGGTGTGTTCAATGGCTTTGGACACCACCACTCTGAGTTGATCCGGAGAAAATGGTTTTGGAATAAAATCAAAGGCCCCTTTTTTCATGGCTTCAATGGAATGTTCAACAGTGGCGTAGCCGGTGATGACAATAATCGAGGTGTCCGGGTGGAGTGCTTTAACATGAGACAAAACGTCGAAACCCGATAAACCCGGCATCATCAGGTCCAGCAGGATTAAATCAAAATGCGCTTTTTCAATTATTTTCAACCCCTGCTCGCCATTTTCGGCCAGCACCACCTCAAACCCCTCCAGGGTGAGTACGTCACGGCAGCCCTCTCGAATTACCTTTTCGTCATCGACCACCAGGATTTTGGGCTTAAATAAAATGTCAGTGGATTGTTTTCCCGTCATGTTTTTGAACGCCTTTCGTTATTTACACTATAAAGCCGTGATTTGTTCATCAACAATATATAGTGGGAGTTCGATCAAAAAAGTTGTCCCTCTGGGGCTCGTTTCCTTGATTGAAATTTGGCCGCCGTTTTCTTTTATGATTCCATAGGAGGTGCTCAGACCAAGGCCGGTGCCTTTCCCAGTTCCTTTTGTCGTAAAAAACGGATCGAATATTTTTGATAAATGTTCTTTAGGAATACCGCATCCCGTATCCGAAACTTCGATGTATACCTTTTTGGCGGGTTTTTTCCGATATGTCCGGAAGGTAAGGGTCCCCTTTTTCTCCATGGCGTCAACGGCATTCATTATCAGATTTATAAAAACCTGGCTGAGCTGATTTTTGTCTGCATGAATCAGCATCATGTCTCCAGACATTTCTTTAACGAGCGTTATATTCAATAAAAGTTCCTGATCTCTTATAAGATTCAAGCTATGTGACACTAGCGAATTGATTTGAAATATTTCTTTGGCCGGGCTTGACTGGCGACTATAAGCCAAAAGGTTTTTCACAATATCCCTGCACCGGCCCGCATCATCGATCACAGATTTTAGATATTTCCGAATCGGATCTTCATTATCAAAACGTTCCAATGCCAGGTTTGCATATAGAAGAATCCCGGTTAGCGGATTATTGATTTCATGGGCTACCCCTGCCGCCAGTTGACCCAAGGATGCCATTTTTTCCGATTGAGCGACCTGGATTAATACCTCCTTAAGTTTCTTTTCCGCAGCAATTTTTTCCCTGAGGTCATAAAAAATTCCGGTGCTGGCCACTTCCTTGTCACCTTCATATATAAGGTTGGCTGTCATTTCAGCAGGGATAACTTCGCCGGTTGCGTTAACGACATCAACTCGCGTGGCAGATAACTTTCCCTCTCCGCCAAAATTTTTGTTTTTCAATTTCTTCATGATTTCCCTGGCTTTTCCGAATGGATAAAAGTCCTCCGCGTTTTTTGTGCGAATGGCTTCTTCCATAGGATAGCCGAATAGATCTTCCGCCGCCTGATTCATTAATAAAATATTTCCATTTCTATCTGCAGAGATAATTGCATTGGGCGAGCTTTGTACGACCTTATCCAGAAACTGTCGGATATGAATGGACCGTTTCTCCAAAGTAATCACCCGTGAGGCATCACGGACACTTTCCATTATAAATTTGACATCACCATTATCATCAAGAATGGGTGAAAACATTCGGTCTATCCATACCTCCTCGTTTCCATCAAATTCTGTTCTTCTTAATATGGACTGCGGTTTCTTTTCGGAGATCACCTTGGAAAAAGGACAGATTGCCTGGGAACAAGGTTTTTCAGTATCATAAAAAACCTGGTGACATGTTTTGCCGACAATCTTTTCTAAATCGGTTCTTTTTTTTTCCAGAAAGGCTTGATTCGCAGAGATAATGACTTTGTCCGGCGTAAGAATCAGGGAAGGAAAAGGTAGGGAATTGAAAACCTTTATTCTCCAGTCGAATTCTTCAGTAATTGTAATAAGTTTCATGTTCGTGAGCTGATGCCGATATTTGAACGTGTCGGAATATTATACCTGTTTTAAAAGATATCACTTTATTGAGGATTCCTGTTTTTGCCTCATCCGTGTCGAGATGGATTTGATCAATAACCCACTTTTTATTGTTATGGGACCTCGAATGCTTCGGCCAATAAAGGTCTGGCCTCCTGCAGCATGTTTTCAGGCAACACAATGTAAACGGCAGCCCCGGAGCATACTGTTATTAAAACCGGAACGCCTTGCCCGTCCAATGCTTTAAAAGCCGTATGGGCGATCCCATACCTGTCGCCAAAATGAGGACCCTGGAAGCTAATGAGCTCCACTGGATAAGTTAAATGGAAATCTTTTTCAGAATCCAGATCGATTTTCTTGCCAATATAAGATAATACGCGATCGGCCCAAATATTCTCAAGTAAAATGTACAATCGAAATTTCTGATGCGTCGAATACTTTGCCAAAATTAGATGGAAACCGATATCAAGGCCTGCCAATTCCATAAGCCAAAGACCCCATTGGCCCATTTCCCCCGGTTTAATTTCAATATTCATCAAAGACAAATCGGTAACCCCTCTAAAACCGTATGTTTTAGGCTTTGGTTCCCAATAAACGGCAATCGTCTCCACTGTTTTTCCTTAAATTATTATTTTGGTGTTTTAGGGTCTTTGTGGCTGAACTGTTACCTTTTTTTTTGTATCACATGAGTTTCCGGTCTAAACGGTGCAGGATTCGGTGGCAGGTCCATGTATTCCAGCAAAGTTGTAACCGCTTCATCCAAGAGTGAATAATCCGTGATAAATGTCAAGGAAGATATAGACGATGCCATGCCATATAGCGGGAGACGTACCTTACTCAAAAGATAAAAAGATACTCCCAGCAGTTTCAGGTTCGAATGATGCGGGAATATGGACAACGTGCCGACACCTGGAATGAATTCCAGATTTTCTTTGAGTTTAGGTTCCCCTGCAACAACTTTTTTTATCCGATGGATATCTTCAGCCGCCACACAGCACGATCCTATAATTTTTTCTCCCATACAGCTGGTCAAAATAAAGGGAATATTGATCTGATGTTGAGCCAGAAGTCGAAAAAAAAGAGCTCGGGAATCCTGCGGGAATAAACGATTCAAAAGATTTATCTGGACCAGTTCCGTACTGAGTTTGATGCCATTGATTCGTATTTTTTTGTCGATGCTTTCCCGGGTATTGTTCATAATAAATTTACGTTAGAATTGAGGATCTCGCAATTTAATTTCTGATGCCAAATCCACCGTCCAATACTGGGATGATTAAAATTGCCATAATATGGCTTTAAAAAATATCCCATATTTATTCCTTCCCGTATGCCGGGTGTCAGGTTTCAGGTTTCAGCGCCTCTGGTCGTCATTCCTGACACCCGAAACCTGATACCTTCAGATATGGAAGATATGGAACAAAAATGGGATTAAAATTCCATCTGTATACACGGCGATTCTCACCACCCCAGTCCAAAATTATGTATTCTCCATTGATCCGTTGAACATTCGTATGCCCTGGAATCTCGATAAGGCATCCGGCGTTCTTCAAGGGCGGTTGGAATTATTCGAGATTTTCCTTTACAATGCCCATCAGTTTATCCAAATCGATGGGTTTTGGAATAAAATCTTCAGCCAAGGTTGTTTTGCCGCCAAAATGGGTATATTGGGTCGTTGTTACGGCATCGCCCACCGCGGTAAGAAGAACCACCGTGATATCTTTGTATTGATCGTCCTTTTTAATCTCGTCACATACCTCATACCCATCTTTTCTCGGCATCATGACATCCAGAATAATCAGCTCCGGCCGATCTTCCTTAATCCGTTCCCAAGCTTCAACCCCATCATACGCCTTGGTTACCCGAAAATTATTGCTTTCCAGCTTCATGGCAATCGACTCAACCAGATCTGGGTCATCGTCTACCACTAGGATATGTTGCTTATCACTACTCATTGCCTTTCCTCCTTTTATAATTAAAATTGATTGCTCGTTTCTTTCATTTAATGAATAATTGAACTAAAGATCAATTGTGGGCCTTGGAAGAAGTCCGGCTCTTTCTACAATCTCCGGAACCTTCTGTTCCCACTCTATTGCCATAACGTGAAATCCTTTTATGCCTTCCACAGCCTTTAGGCGCTCGATGGCTTCCACACTGATTTTGATTCCTTCTTCGGGCTGCTTTTCTTTGGGAACACCGGCCATACGTTTGATTATTTCATCCGGCACATCCATTCCAGGCACCCTGTTTTTCATATATTTGGCCATCCCTACAGTTTTCATGGGCGTAATTCCGGCCATAATATTGACCTTTTCATGGAGACCTCGGTCACGAACGCCTTCCATCCACTTCTCAAATTTGTCCAGGTTGTAGATACACTGGGTTTGAATGAAATCGGTTCCTGCCTTGATCTTTTTAGCCAGGCGAGCCACCCGAAGTTCAAAAGGGTCGGCAAACGGGTTGGCTGCCGCACCGATAAACATTTTGGGTGGATTCAAAATATCGTCTCCCCCCTGAAATTTGCCCTTATCCCGCATATCTCTGATCATCTGAACGAACTGCACGGAATCGATGTCATGCACATTAGCTGCCATGGGGTGATCGCCAAAGTGAGGGTGATCACCGGATAAACAAAGTATGTTATCGATGCCGTGTGAATAGGCGCCCAGAATGTCCGCTTGCATGGCCAACCGGTTACGGTCTCTGGTCACCATTTGAAGGATGGGACTCATCCCCAATTGTCTAATAAACACACAGGCGGCAAAACTGGACATCCGGACCATGGCTGTCTGGTTGTCCGTAACGTTAACCGCATCCACATATCCCTTAAGCATCTTGGCTTTTTCAATGATCTTTTCCGGCACGGCGCCCCGTGGAGGTCCACATTCGGAGGTCACTGCCAGCTCACCTGAAGCAAACACTTTTTCCAGTACACTTTCGGTCTTCATTTTACCAAATCCTCTCTTATTATTTTACGGGGTCCGCCGCCGCGACCTGTTCGCCAGTCTTTTGCCGCTATATTTTTTTCGTATTGATCTTCTATTCCCAACGCTTTCAGCCGATCCCAGATGAGCTGCCAGGCGCAATCCATATCCGAATCCACCTCACACTTGCCGTTTGTGGATCCACCGCAAGGGCCGTTCAAAAGCTGCTTTGAACATCGTGCAATGGGACAGACCCCTCCGGTCAATCCCAAAACGCACTCTCCGCATCCCTGGCATCTTTCCGCCCACACCCCCTGACGTTCCGAAGCGCCCATGAACGTTGTGTTCACGGCCGGAAAAACCGGCTTGGCTTTAAACCGTCTGGCAATTTCCTGAACGCCGCAGCCGCAAGCCATGGACATAACCGCTTCCGCTTGATCAATGTGGGTGACAAGCTCTTCTACATATTCAGGATCGCATTGCCTTTCGAGGGTCATTTCTTTAACCTCCAGCGTCTTTCCTTCTTTCATAAATGCCATCTGGAGGGCGGAAGATAAAATTCCGACCTCCTTTCTTCCCCCTGCCGAGCACACCGTTACACACTCGTTGCATCCCACAAGAAGAATGCGGTGATACGGTGCCAGGCATTCAATGAGTTCTTCCATTGGTTTACGTTCAGCAGTGATCATTGTTGTTCACTCTCCTTTATATATAAAAATTATTATTATGCCGCGTTATTTGCTTTGGGAGCGAATTTAACCGGGTTGGGTCCCAGTTTGCGGATTTTTTCCGTCATATCGGCGGCGGTCTGCGCAAAACGTTCCCCCATGCCGGCTGACATTAAAATCATTTCCACCCGTTCTCCGCCAATGCCAATCTCATCAAGCAACTTTTTGATATAGGCCACCCGTTTTGCGGCATCGATATTGCCGCTTTTAAAATGACAATCTCCCTCCAAACAACCCGCCACATAAACACCGTCAGCCCCCATTTCAAGGGCTTTCATAATGTGGATGGCATCGACCTTGCCGGAGCAGGGAACCTTTATAATCTTGACATTGGGGGGATAGCAAAGTCGTTTGCTCCCTGCCATATCTGCCGCCGTATAGGCACAATAATGGCAACAAAAAGCCACGATAGTCGGTTCAAAATTCTCCATTAGTTCATCCTTTCCAAAAGTCCCGTCAGTTTGGCCATGATCTGATCGTCTTCATATTGCATAAGTTGAATGGCCTTGGCCGGGCATTCAGCGGCACATATACCGCATCCATGGCACTGGGCCGGATCGATTTGAGAATATCCGTCTGCATTAATAAATGGGATGTTAAAGGGGCAGGCCCGGACACAGATCAAACAGGCCGCACATTTCTCTTTCTCTACCCGTGCAATTGCAGCGCCGAGATTTAGCGTATCTTGAGCCAACATGGAATGGGCCCTGCCTGCCGCAGCCTGGGCCTGGGCAATACACTCTCGGATGGTCTTGGGCGCATGGGCCGTGCCGGCCACAAAAAATCCCGGGACCGGCAGGTCTATGGGCCTGAGCTTGATATGATCCTCAAGAAAATAGTTGTCACTGGTTTTCGGAATATGAAATATCCTGCCCAAATCTTCCGTGGATTCCTCGTCGGCAATGAGTCCCGTGCTCAAGCATAAACAATCCGAATAAACCGATACTTTTCGTCTGAGAATCGAATCATAAAATGTAACTTCCAACTGCTCATCAATGGCTTTAACTTCGGGTGGCTCATCCGCCTCATATTGAACAAAAACAACACCCTTTTCACGGGCTTTTTTATAATAATCTTCATAAAATCCATAGGTTCGCATATCTTGATACAAAACAAAAATTTGAGCCGTTGGATTGAGTTCCAGAACTCTGAGGGCATTTTTTACGGCCGATTGACAGCAAATACGCGAACAATTAGGGTTATCCGGACACCGGGACCCAACACACTGGATCATTACAACGTTGGCAACATCCTTGATTTCATCCGGATGATTTTCTATCATCGCATCCATATCGAGTTGGGTCATGACCTTTTTATGTTCTCCCAAAAGGTATTCTTTGGGTTGGTTTGGTAACGCCCCGGTGGCCAAAATAGTCACACCGTGGGTGATCTGCCGGTAAAACATCTGCGGTGCGATTTGGAACCCGGTTTTGAACATACCCGGCATACCCGTGTGATCCACAATAAACGCATTGGTGATGACTTCAATGCGATCATGTTGTGTGGTTCTGTTAATCAGATCCGTCATATAGGCTTGCACATCATTCCCCTCAATGGTCTTATGAATTTTTTTTGCCACACCTCCTAATTCGACGGACCGTTCTGCCAGATACACCTTAAACCCCATATCTGCCATGCTTAAAGCAGCATTCATCCCTGTTACACCGCCGCCAATCACTAAAACATCTTTGTTCATTGGGAAAATATTGTCCGTAAGCGATCGGGACAACGCCACGCTGGTCGTTGCCATACGAATCAGTTCTTGTGCCTTATCGGATGCATCGTCAGGCCGATCAAAATGAACCCATGTATCCTGATCCCGTATGTTGGCGATTTCAACAAGGTATTTATTGAGGCCTGCCCGGCGAAGGGTATCCTGAAATTTGGTTTCGTGAGTTCTGGGCGAACACCCGCCGATGACCACACGGTTAAGCTTCTTTTCGATGATAACGTTTTTAACCTGTACCAAGGATTCCCGGCTGCACCCATGGCCGATCATTTCCGATACCTTCACATCGGGAAGTGTTCCTGCATAATCCGCCAGCCCCTTTGCATTAATTACCCCCCCGATGTTTAACCCGCAGTCGCAAACAAATACACCGATTCTTAAGGGTTCCTTGCTGACGTCACGCTCCGGTGGAAATTCTTCGGCACTTTCCGGAATTTCAGGGATTACAGGCAAATCTTTTGACGCACAAAATGCTGCTGCACTGGCTTGGACCATGGTTTCGGGGATATCTTTGGGACTCTCGAACATTCCACAGACATAAATGCCGGGCCTGGAAGTGGCCACCGGGCTAAAGCTATCTGTTTTTGCAAAATGATGTTCGTTCAACTCAACCCCCAGTTTCACTGCCAAATCCTGAACGTCCCGGGAAACCTTGAAGCCGGTGGAAAGCACCACCATATCGAAATCTTCGGTGACATTGGTATTGCTGTCATGGGGCGTATAGATGATGGACAGAGACCCTGTTTCCGGTTCATGTAAAACACTATGGGGGCGACTTCTCACCAGGCGAATACCGTAATCGTCTTTGGCCCGATTTAAATACAATTCATAGTCTTTGCCGAATGTTCTCATGTCCATATAAAAGATGGAGGTTTCAATGGAATCTTGAAAGCGCTCCTTGGTTACGATGGCCTCCTTCAATGCAAACATACAACAGGCGCTGGAACAATATGAAGCAGCGCCTTCATGAAGGCTGCGCGATCCCACACACTGAATCCAGGCTATTTTATTGGGTTGTTTTCCATCTGAAGGACGAACAAGTTCACCCTGGGTAGGGCCGGATGCGGATAATATGCGTTCATATTCCAGGCTGGTCACCACATCAGGGTTTGCCGCGTAACCCAAACTATCCAATTTGCCAGGGTCAAACACCTCGGCTCCCGGCGCAAGGACAATGGCGCCGGCTTCTACTTCACGAATCTTTTGGGTATCTTCAGGGAGGATGGCACCCGCCTTGCAAATCTTGACCAGTGTATCAATATCATTGCATTTTTCTATATCAATGGAAAAGGCATGGGGAATTGCCTGGGGATAACGCATACAGGTGGGCGCACGATGATCGAGACCCGGGGAAAAACGAACACATTCCGGAAACTTCTTAAAACAATCACCGCATGCCGTGCACTTATCCAAGTCGATATATCGTGGTTCCGTAATTAATTTTAATTTAAAATCACCTGCCTCTCCTTTGACTTCGGCAACCTGCGTCATTGCCAGAAGCTCGATATGCAACTGGCGTCCGCTTTCCGACAGATTGGGAGACAGGGTGCACAAATCGCAATTGTTGGTGGGAAACGTACGGTCCAGTTGTGTCATCAATCCGCCGATGGAATATGCCTTATCGATCAACACCACATCTCGATTCGATTCAGCCAGATCCATGGCAGCCCGAATACCGCCGACCCCTCCGCCAATGACAAGTACCGTATGATTTTGTTTAAACGTATTTTGATCTTGCATGTGTACCCTTATCTAATGTTTGTTGTCTGTTTGAAATCATTTTTACTTTCGAATCCGCGATTGATCAAACCCGTAAAATAACAAAAACAACCATCAAATTCCGGCATAATCTAGAATCTGAGGAAGCCGGTATTCCCAACCAAGAG
>Ga0316195_10000897_pt1 | contig 12816 bp, 11 predicted proteins | sample Phised1_MG_FD_204937 | JGI IMG/M metagenome (GOLD analysis project Ga0316195, IMG submission 204937) | Coastal sediment microbial communities from Maine, United States - Phippsburg sediment 1 | ecosystem: Environmental > Aquatic > Marine > Coastal > Sediment | place: USA: Maine | collected... | reverse complement strand
CGCGACCGCACAGAGACCCCTCACCGTGGGCCGGGAACACCTCCAGGTGATCAGGGTAGCCGGCCAGTTTAACGTAGAGGCTGTTATACAGATTTTGTACCTGCTCATCCAGAATTTCCGCGCCGGGCAAGTCCGGGCGGCCGATGTCACCGACGAAGAGCAAGTCCCCGGTGAGCAGCATCTGAGGTTCCTCTGATCGCGCCATATCAGTGACCAGCAGGGAAACGGCGTTGGGGGTGTGTCCCGGGGTGTGCAGGATTTCAATCTTTGCGGCGCCGAGTTCGAACACGTCGCCTTGCTTGAGATCGATGTGTTTATACGCCACCGGTGCACTTTCATGGATGTATATGTCGGCACCCGTCGCCAGACGCAACTCCTGATCCCCACTGACATGATCGGCATGGACATGCGTGTTGATGACATGGGTGATCTGCATGCCCTCTTCCCGGGCGATTGTGAGGTAGTCCTGCACGTCCCGTTTGGGATCGACGACGGCCATGGCTTTGGCCCGCGGGCAGCCGATGGCATAGGAAAGACAGCCTAAACCGGGTACGGCAATTTGATTGAAATACATGGAATGCTCCTTTTGTGGCACGGCGGCCGTTTTATGACCCGTTGGAGATCAGGCGGGTTCGAACATGCTTGGACGGTTCTTTCTCCAACGGGTTTTAACATGCTCAGGTTAATCGAACGCCATATCGGTTTTCCACACCTCCCAGACCTTGCCGACCAGGTCTGGACCCGGTTTTAGGGTCAGCTTCCCCGGCCGCCACCCGGATGGCGTTGCTTCCGCACCCTTGGTTTTTCTGACCAACTGAAAGGCCTGAACCTGCCGGAACGATTCCAGGACGTTGCGACCCACCGGCGGTGTCAGGACCTCGTAACCCTGGACCACACCATCCGGATCGATTATGAAGCGTCCCCGGTTCTCCACACCGGCACCTTCGTTATACACCCCGAATAATTTCCCAACTTTTCCGCCGGCATCGGACAGCATGGGAAAGGGGACGCTGCCGCCGACCATTTTGGCCAATTCGTGATCATCCCACATTTTATGAACGAACATGCTGTCAATGCTCATGGAAAGTATCTCTACGCCAAGTTTCTGAAACTCCGGGTATTTTTCGGCGACCGCCGAAATCTCGGTCGCTCATACAAAGGTGAAATCGCCGGGGTAAAAGCAGAGCAAAACCCATTTGCCCAGATAGTCGGACAGCTTCACGTTGATGAATTTTCCCTGCTGATATCCCGGTGCCACGAAGTCCGGTGCTTTTTCGCCCACATGAATCATTTGTATTTCCTCCTTTTTCGGTGCGGTTGTCTCCTTGGCGGTGTCTTTAACCGTCTCTCCTACGGGCCCTCCGGTAGGTCGGGCGCACCCGACCGGCAGCTCATCTGCCATGTGTCTCTCCTTTCGTTGATGATTGTCAGCCCAACCCCGCTGCAATTTGCGAAAACATAAGGGGGCAGCCTGACGGTTGGTCCGCACATTGGTGAAGCAACATGAAGAGGGTGTATTTCTGGAATAACGTGTTCGATCGTTCTGTGAAGTGTGAAACCTTCCATCCGGTTTCACGAACCATAGTGTGGGTCAGGTGAAAAAATTATGAGAATATACCCTTAACATTAAGTCGAACTAACCATGGATGTCAAACAATTTTGTTATCGACGAAGGCTACGATTCAGGAGCGGTTTGGATCCATGAGAGAACGCATCAGGAAAAGTGCCCGGCCACCCACCCCATACGCAAAGAATGACGGAGTGACCGGGCATCAAGATCGAGCAACGGTCGGTTTACTTTTCCGTTTTATAGCCCATGGGCAGTTTTTTGAAGCGCCCACCATGAATGATGGGATCCCCCTTATACCCCAGCGACTTGAAGTCGATATAATCCGTGGTGCCGATAAGATGGCTGACGTCACGCCCCTTGGAGGCCATGTAGCTGAAATCGGTCCCCTTGTGGGCGATCTTCTTGAAGTCCACCTCGCGGCTGTCCTGGTGGCAGCGGTCGCAGGTGCGCTCCGATTGCAGGCTGGCATGGCACTGGACGCAGGAGAGGGCCGATTCGGCGGGCATGACTTCGTGTTCCAGCCGCCAGTACATCTGGGACGTGGTCCACTCGTACGTGCCGCTGTATTTCAGGTCGGCGGCCTTCATCCCGTCTGCGAAGGACTTCTGCCAGTCGCGGTGCTTCCAGTAAGCGGTCTTGTCCTCCTTGTCGCGAGGGAACAGATGGGGGACGAGCAGGTAGTCGTATTTGGCGTCCACGGCCTGGACGCCCTTCATGATCTTGAAAGGCGCGATTTTGGAATTCGGATCGCTGATGGACCCGACGGGTTCGGAGATGTTGATCGGTCCCTGTCGCCAATCGACCTTGTCCCCGATCAGAACGCGCTTCGTGAATCCGCTGTCCCAGGCATAGAATGGCTTGGCGGACTCTTTCCAGAGGAATTCCCCTTTTTTCCAGTCGTAATCCGGCATGCCGTATTTGTCTTTTTGCGGTTTGCGTTCCTTGTCGCCGGCCTTGGACCAGTCCCAGAAGACCTTGGTGGGCTTGCATTTGGCATATACTGGTGAATGGCAGGTGTTGCAGGCGATGGTCTGGCTGTGCTTGTTCAGGTGATGATCCAGCAGGCCATCTCCCGGGTGGGGATTGCGCGTATGGCAGTTTTCGCAGGAAAAACTGCTTTCAACCACCGCAACGGAAGAACTGCGTCCGGCGATTTTGTGGTTGCGGGTGCGATGGCACTCGGTGCACTGAAAATCATAGCCGCCCATATGCACGTCGCAATTGCGGTCCGGTGTCAACAGCTGGCGGGAGAGGTCGGCATGTTTGACCGCTTCGCCGCCGCCGCCGTTGAAGTGACATTCTCCGCAGGTCTTGCGGGAGGTGGGTCCCACGCCTTTGGCCACCGCCACCAGATCCACTTTCGGATCGGGCATACCGGCGCCGGTGGGGACTTTTTTATAGGTGCCGGTGGTGTCGTGACACACCAGACAGTCGATCTTGGTCATATCCGTAAGGTCAAAAGAAGCGTCTTTCCATCCATAGCCGACGTGACAACTGGTGCAACGAGCCTCGTTGCTGGCGATGCTCATTCAGAAGTTGTTGGTGGCAATGGTGCTTTTCCCGATTTCGACCTCCTTTCGGTGATCCAAGGTGTAGGGCGAAGGCCCCTTCAACTTCCAGTGGGCGGTTTGAAGCATGTCCTGGCCGGCGGCCTTGTGACAGCGCAGACACTCCGCAGTTACCTGAAAAGGGGTCGCATCGGCGGTCAGCTGGATCTTGTCCTTGTGGTCGGGAGCGTTCTTGTCGTGGCAGCCGATGCAGTCCACCGGGCCCTGATTCATGTCCCGATGGCATTCCATGCACTGCTGATGGTAGGCGGCCTTCAGACCGATGCGTTCCGGGTGGCCCTGGCGGAAGGCATCCTGGTGACAGGCCGAGCAGCGGGTGGTTTCCTTGGCGTCGGCATCCAAGGGCTGCAAATGATGGCACATCGCGCAGTCCTTGATCTGGGCGGCGTGTTTGCTGTGCATGAAGCGCACCGGCCCGTAATGGTCTTCGACCTTGTTGATGATGGGACTGTTGAGGACGAAATAGTTGTGGGTGATGTCCTTGGTGCCAAGGCCCATTTCCCGCAACCGCATCTGGCGGCAGAGCTTGCACTCGTCCTTGACGGCGTCCACGAAGGGCACCGTCTCCTTGGCCCGTTCCAGGGCGGCCACCTGGTCCGGCGCCGACCATTCGGAGGCCGGGGCCTCCTTGGCGGTGGCGGATTCCTGGGCCGCGGCGGCATAGGCCGAAACGCTCCCAGGACCTGCCGGGTGCAGTGCGGCCAGTCCGCCGCTGAGCCCCACCAGGAGTATTAAACATAAGACGATAGACGACTTGTTGATCATGCCGACACCTCCTGTTTCGGTCGGTTCAACACCGGCAGATAGGTCACGAGAAAACGGTATAGGAACATCAGGCCTGCAATGAGGCCGACGGTAATCAGGATTTCCGGCAGGGCCGGCGCGTAGTTGGCCTCGCTAATGGGCGGACGGTAGCCCACCACGAAGACGTTCACGCGGTTCAAAAGTACGCCCCCCACGATCAGGGCGCAGGCGATGAAGAGTCCCCGGCGTGATTGGCGCACCCTGGGCAGCAGGAGCATGACCCAAGGCACGATTACACCCAGGATGAGCTCCACCAGGAAGCTGTTGGTCTGGGCCGTGCCGTCCAGCAGGTAGACATAGGTGCCGCGGACCCCCATGTCGCCGATCTTTAAAGCCAGGTAAAGTCCCAGCAGGAAGACCGTAAAGCGGGTCAGCGGGGACAGAATGTGCATCTCCGGGTCCAGTTTCAGCGAAGAGGTGACCAGGGTGGTTTCGAAGACCACCATGGGAAAGCCCACGGCAATGGCCGAGGTCAGGAAGAGCAGTGGCAGGATGGGCGTATACCAGAGGGGATGCAGCTTGGTGGGGGCGATCAACATTAGCGATCCCAGGCTGGACTGGTGCATGCAAGAGAGCACCACCCCGGCGATGATGAAGACCCACATCAGCTTGCCTGTGATGACGTCGGCCACTTTGAGGAGGCCTTCCAGCGGAGCGTTGAGCGCGGCCAGGGGGCCCGGCAGGCTGACACGCCCCTTATACTGCGCCACCACGATGGGCACGAATTCCAGATAGAGCACATTGAGGTAGAACATGACGCACATGGCCACCTCGAAGAGCACCGAATTGGGATTCCAGTAGACCAGAGGTTTCCAGATGGCCCAGGAGCGGCCGATATCCACTAGGAGTCCGATAACGACGAAGGTGTAGCCCAGCATGGCGGTCAGCAGGGCCGGGCGCACCACCGGTTCGTAATAGTGGCGGCTGAGGATATGGGCCAGGAACGCCGTGGTGAAACCGCCGGCTGCCAGGGCCACCCCGGAGGCCACATCGACCCCGATCCAGAGGCCCCAGGGCCGGGCGTTGGTCAGGTTGGTGACATAACCGATGCCGCCGATGTAGCGGGCCACGATGGCCACGGCCCCGGCGGTCATCAGAAAAGCCAGGGTTACGACCCCGGGCGTCCAGAATTTAGCTCTCATCGGGCTGGGGGAATGGCTCATGGCTTGTCTCCTTCATCATTGGCGCGGCGGTCGCCCTTGTCCCGGAAGCCCAACATGACGCCGCTCAGCATGCCGAACAGGACGATGGGTGACCAGAGATAGCTGAACAGGGAATGCTGGATCGTTTCCGCCAGCTGCGGCAGGGGTTTTTCCGGCACCTGGATAAACCCCAATTCCTCGAAGGGGCGATCCGAGATATACATCCAGCTGGTGCCGCCGACCTCTTTTTCGCCATAGATATGATCGATGTAGCGGCCGGGATTGCCCTTGATGCGCTGGTGGCCGAGCGCGAGCAGGTCGGTCCGTTTGCCGAAGGTGATGGCTTCCACCGGACAGATCTGGGCGCAGCCGGGCAGCTTGCCTTCCTCGGCGACGCGCTCATAACAAAAGGTGCACTTCATGACCCGGGGGGTAAGGGGATTGTGATATTCGTAAGCCGGTATCTCGAAGGGACAGGCCACCATGCAATAGCGGCAGCCGATGCATTTGCCGGCATCGTAGTGCACGGCACCGTTTTCCTTTTTAGTGAGAGCGCCCACGATGCAGGCCGAGGCACAGGCCGGGTCCTGACAGTGCATGCATTGGATCTTGACGAAGGTGGGCATCAGCTGGTCGCGCTCGTCGATCTTTCCGGAATAGTAGCGGTTGACCACCGTATAGCTTTTGTCGTCCGGCCGGCGCTTGCGGTCCAGAACCGTCAGGTCGTCGAAAGATTGATCGGGTTGCGGCAGACCGTTGACCGTCTGGCAGGCCTGTTCGCATTTGCGGCATCCGATGCACCGGGTCAGATCCACCAGGCATCCATAGGCCTCTTCCGGTGCGCGCGACTCCCAAGCCGCCGCCGATTGGCCTGTGGCGGCCAGCCCGGCACCGGTGGCTCCCATGATTTTGAAAAACCCTCTTCGGCTTAAATCCATTCGTGTCCTCCTGTAATTGAACGCAACCGGATCGAAAATCCAGTCTCAACCGATCCATCACGCGTAGGTCCCCGTTTCAGTGGGCTCAAGTCTTGGTGACCATCACGCGATGACCTTTCAGGCTCGTCTCCAGTGCTAACCGGCAGCCGGCATCATTGCTCAGAATTTTCACCAAGGCGGCATAAACATCCGCATCCCCTACGGTGAAGGAGAGGGAATCACCGACTGGCAACTGCCTGAGAGCGGCCATGCATTTCAGCATACCGATCGGCCCGGCAATATCCGGCATGTTTCGTTCCATATCCGACTGTTCCATTTTGACAGGTCCTAAATCGCAATAACTGTGCCGAATTGTATGGAATCGATAGATTGTCTTAACAACATGAAATTATAGATGTTATCTGATTCAGAGGCTGATCTTTGCAGTGGAGGGCTGTTTATGCTATTTAAACATATATTTAAACATGTTTAAACAATGTTGCTATGTAACCAAGGTTTAACAGAAAGGTGGCCAGGGTGAAAAACGAAGACATCAGCCGGTACTGGAAACGTATCATCAACACCATGAATGACGGCCTGATGCTGATCAGCGCGGAAGGGATCATCCTGATGGTCAACAAATCTTTCGAACGCTTGACCGGTTACAGCGCCGAGGAGGCGATCGGGCAGTCCTGCACCCTCCTGGCGTGTGATGCCTGTGAGCAGACACTGCAAAACAGATCCGGTGACTGGTGTAAGCTTTTCCTGCCAAATCACCCGGACATGCGCCGTTGCCGCTGCGGCATCGTTCGCAAGGACGGCACCTGTCTGGCGGCGCTTAAAAACGCATCGGTCCTGCGAGATGACGATGGTACGGTTCTGGGGGCGGTGGAAACCATCACCGATATCAGCGAAATCGACCGCCTGGATCAGCAGGTCGAACTCCTCTCCCGACAGCTGAACGACTATCGCGACTATCACGGCATTATTGGTACGTCACCCGCCATCCGGAAGGTTTTTCAGGTGGTGGAAAAGGCCGCCCAGAGCAATGCGCCGGTGATCATTTTCGGCGAAAGCGGCACCGGCAAGGAGTTGGTGGCCCGGGCTATCCACGAGCGGGGGCACCGCAAAGGGGGTCCTTATGTGCAGCTCAATTGTGCGGCCCTGAATGCCGCGCTTTTGGAAAGTGAGTTGTTCGGCCATATCAAAGGGGCCTTTACCGGGGCCTATCGTCATCGCAAGGGGCGTTTTGAAGCGGCGGACGGCGGTTCGATCTTTCTGGATGAAATCGGTGATATTCCCCTGTCCGTCCAGGTCAAGCTGCTGCGGGTGCTCGAAAACAAGCAGATTGAACGGGTGGGCGACCATCGGTCTGTGGATGTGGACGTCCGCATCATATCGGCCACCCATCAAAATCTGGTGACTTTGATTGAACAACAGCAGTTTCGGGAAGATCTGTATTTTCGGATCAATGTGATTCCCATCCGGATTCCGCCGTTGCGTGAGCGCAAAGAGGATATCCCGCTGCTGGTCAACAGTTTTGTCCAGCGGCTGCAGGCCCGCACCGGAAAGGCCATCACCGGACTTACGCCGGAGGCGCTGCAGCACTTTATGAATTATACCTGGCCAGGCAATATACGCGAGCTAAAAAGCGCCTTGGAATATGCCTTTGTGATTGCGGAAAAGGGTAAAATCGACATCGCCCACCTGCCTCATCCCGTAGCCGAGGCCGTCACGATGGGAGGAGATCGGAGGGGTGGAAAAGACGGCTCCCGGGAAAAGCAGGCTTTGATTGCCGCCCTGCATGAAACGCATGGGAATCAGTCCCAGGCGGCCCGCCTGCTGGGCATTAACCGGGTGACGGTATGGAATCGGATGCGCAAGTACGGAATCGACCTCAAGACGGTGGTTGGCAGTTGAGCCTATCGCCATCAGGTGCTGTTCCAAATTTCAAACGATCGGTTTGCCTGTACATTTTCGCCCGGTTAAGCGGCGTTTTTGAATGAATTGCTCGGCGCGTGCTTTGATCTCTTCGTATTGAACCATGTTTTTCTGTCGATAAGCGTCCTGTTGGCGCCGGGTTTCCTGGAGGTGCGTTTCGATATTGTCGGGTGTGAGAACTACTCCAAAAGACTCACCGGGTTTCGGATTGCCGTAGATGGTGTCCAGCATGACAAAGCCGATGGCCTCTGTATAGTGGGAAGAGTCGAGGTGGTATTTCATGAAGTTGCCCGGTTCCGGGAAAGGTTCTACCGTAAAGCGATTGTAGCCGGAGAAATCCCAGAGCTGGATATCGGTGCCGGTCTGGATGCGCACCTCCTCGATAACAGATACAATATCTCTTTTCCACTGTTCGAATGCCGGCCATAGCCCTGCGGCCGACAACGTTTCCAAAAGACGGGCATGGACCGGGGAGATAAACAGGTGGATGCTGAAGTTCCCTTCCCGGGAGAGCAGCAGCAATTGTTTAAAGTCGGTCATGGTGTCATAGCCGCGCCCACTGTCGTATCGGAAAGCGTTATCCCGGCAGGGAGTCCAGAAGTCGCGAAGACTGCCGTTTTCAAAGTGTTCAAACCGAGTCCGATACCCAATCGAGGCGTTTTTTCGGATTTCGCGTTCATTGTTCTGCTGTCCGGTCGGCAGGTATTTGTTATCCGTCTCCTTCTGGTGGCGCAGTGTTTTGACGCTGGCGGCGGTCATCGCCGGGCTGAACAGGGTCAAGCCGATGCCTTTTAACCATCGCAGGAATGCTTCCACCGGATTCTGCCCGCTGGCCAGCAGTTCATCATACTCGTAGCGTTCGAACTTTTCGCCGTTGAACATGCCGAAATCCAGCCCGATGACCACATCCCGCAGGTCGGTGACCTGTACGGCATGATTCAGAATAGCAGAAAGCGTACTGATATGGGCGCCGTTCAAGGCCGCGTTGAATCCGGGTTCTCCCATGCGGTCCCAGGCCGTACCGTAGATCGGGATTCCGATTTCCGTGCGCGAAGATCCCAGGGCCAGACGCTGGTAACGATGGCGTTCGATCTGAAGCGGTTTGGCCACCCGGGCATAAGAATGATAGGTCGTTTTATAAGCATTGACGCCCTTGACCTTAACCACGCGGTAAATGTCCAGCGGATCAACCATCAAATTGAACAGCATGACGGCCACACTGGCCACCAGGCCGATCACCAAGACGGAAATAAAATATTTTTTGGTAGATATCATCAGAATTGGAAATACAGGAATTCGCTGACGTTATTCATGTGCATCAGGGCGACCACCAGAAGGAGGATGACACTCGACGCCCACCCGATTGAAGGGTTCCACCGGAAGCGGCTCTTGCATGCTTTCAGAAACGGTCCACTGTCCAAAGCCGGTTCCCAGGCCCGCATGATCTGGGCGGTGTTCGGTGCGCCCCATATGATAAGGGCGGAGACCGCAAACCATTCCAGCGTTTCCTGGTTGACGTAACGTATGGCATCGGCTGCGATGTCGACGGGCACACCCAACCCGTGGGCAATACCGATCCAGAACCCAGATCCGGGGTGCAGGGCAACGCCGTTAGCGCCGAACATGGCTTTGAGAACCTCGATTGCGCCTTCAAACGTATCGGCCCGCACAAAAACAAGGGCCAGGATAAAAAAGAAAAAGGTGATGACGACCCCGGCGGCATGGCCCAGCGGGTTGCCGGCATGCCGCGTGCCGAACAGAGGTTTTATATGTTGGGCCCAGAAGTGATAGACCACGAGATAAGCCCCGTGCATCAGACCCCAGCAGAGAAATTTCCATCCCGCGCCGTGCCAGAAACCTCCCAGGGCAAAGGTGATCATCAGGTTGAGATAGCGGCGGGCGGATCCCTTGCGGTTGCCCCCCAGCGGGATGTAGAGGTAATCCCGCAGAAAGCGGCTGAGGGTCATGTGCCAGCGGCGCCAGACTTCGGCAATATTGCGCGCCTTGTAAGGCGAAAAGAAATTCAGCGGCAACCGGATGCCGAACATGCGCGCCAGGCCGATCGCCATATCGGAATAGCCCGAAAAGTCGAAATAGAGCTGAAAGGTATAGCCCAGAAGGCCGCCCCAGGCCTCAAAGAAGGACAGCGTGACCCCGTGGTGCACGGCGGCAAAGATGGGTGACGCGATCGTAGCCAGGCTGTCGGCCAGGACCACTTTCTTGAACAGGCCTATAATGACAATGGTGACGCCGACCGCCAGGTTGGCGGCCTTTTTGTGGCGATAGTCATCAACCATGAACTGCGGCATCATTTCCTTGTGGTGGACGATCGGTCCGGCGATCAGCTGGGGGAAAAAGCTCACGAACAGGCAGTAATGCAGGAACCGGTATTCCTGGGTTTTGCCGTGGTAGGTATCCACCAGGAACGCGATCTGCTGCAGGGTGAAAAAAGATATGGCCAGCGGCAGGAAGATGGGCGCTACTTCAATATGGATGCCCGCCATGCCGTTGAATGAATCTACAAAAAAATTAGCATACTTGAAATAGCACAGACCGCCCAGATTGACGGCAAGTCCGGTGATGAGCCAGGTCTTCCGGTGGGAGGTCGCCGTGGCGATTTTTTTACCGATCAGGTAGTTGACGATGATCGAGGCGGCGATGAGAATCAGGTAGGGCGGGCGCCACCAGCTGTAGAAGAACAGCGAGCTGAAAACCAGCCAGGCCATCGCCAGATCGCGGTTGGCATAGGCCGACAATAGATAAAACCCGATCAATACGACGGGCAGAAAACATAAGAGGAAAAAATAGGAGTTAAATAGCATCGCTTATCCGGTAACACCGGGTTATCTTCATCCGTTTATAGGGCGCCTCTGATGACGCCGGGTCAGGTAACCAACGATTTTTCCACCTGGGGGGATCACGTGTTCCAGGGAAGGCCGATCGTCAGGCCCCACATTAAAAAAGCTCCTTTAGCAGGATTTGGATTGAAAGTCGATAGCCATAACCCAGCCCGACACCTTGCCCATATGTTCGGGACAGACTGTCCGGTGGGGTCGTCATTTATTGCTTGACCTACAGGTGTCATTCATACTTATCGCGTGTTCCACGACTATTTGGCTGAGGAAGCCGGTTGCCTTTTCAGGCAATTGTTTTTAGTCTATACTGTTTGATTACGAATGATGGTTTACGTGCGTTTATCTACCGCGATGGTATGGAGGGTGATCGATGATTGTGCCTGTTATCCTTGCCGGGGGGGCGGGGACCCGTTTGTGGCCGCTCTCACGACAACTCCACCCCAAGCAGGTCTTACCGATAACCGGCCAGGATTCCATGATTCAAGAGACGCTGGGGCGACTCGAGGGACTGGCAGATCTGGCGCCGCCCATCGTGATCTGTAATGAAGACCACCGCTTCATGATTGCCGAGCAATTGCGTGAAAAGGGTGTTGTGCCGGGTGCCATCATTCTGGAACCGATGGGCAAAAATACCGCGCCGGCCATTGCCGTGGCCGCACTGCAGGCCTCCCTTCGGGAAAAGGACCCGCTTCTCCTGGTTCTGCCGGCCGATCATCATATCGGGCGGCCGGACCTCTTTCGCCGGGCGATCGCCGCGGGTCAGGCCCTGGCCGAAGCCGGTCGTCTGGTGACCTTCGGCATCGTGCCGACAGCCCCCGAGACGGGATATGGGTATATCAAACAGGGCGTGCGATTGGAGTTGTCCTCATCGGAAGACCGGGCCTGTGCCATCGAGGCCTTTGTGGAGAAACCGGATCGCGCGACGGCCGAAGGATATCTGGCCTCCGGGGCGTATCTCTGGAACAGCGGGATGTTTCTATTCCGGTCGTCCGCGCTATTAGCGGAAATGAAGCGCCTGGTGCCGGCGATGGTGGCCGCCTGTGAAAAGGCGATCGGGGCCGGCCGTGAGGACTTGGATTTCTTCCGCCTGGATCGTGCAGCCTTTGCCGTCTGCCCCGCCGACTCCATCGACTACGCGGTGATGGAAAAAACCGACAAGGGCGCCATGCTCCCGCTGGATGCCGGATGGAGCGATCTGGGATCCTGGGAGGCCCTGTGGGAGGCGGGTCAGAAAGATGCCGAAGCCAACGTTGCGCAAGGGGATACCCTGCTGCATGATGTGACGCGATCGGTTATCCATGCCGGGCATCGCCTGGTGGCGGCCGTGGGCGTCGATCAGCATATTATTGTTGAAACGGCCGATGCGGTATTCGTCTGCCCGCGCGCGCGGGCACAGGATGTCAAACACCTGGTGACCCGTCTAAAGCAACAGGGGCGACCGGAAACAGAGCGGCATCGCAAGGTTTATCGACCCTGGGGAACGGTTGACAGCATTATTGCTTCCGAGCGCTTTCAAGTGAAACGCTTGATCGTGAGGTCGGAAGCCCGCATCAGCCGCCAGCAGCACAATCACCGGGCCGAGCACTGGATTGTCGCCCGGGGAACGGCACTGGTCCAGCGAGGGGCGGAGGAGTTTATCCTGCGGGAGGGCGCCTCTACCTATATCCCAATCTGTACACCCCATCGGTTAACGAACCCGGGAAAGATCCCCTTGGAGATTATCGAGGTCCGCACCGGCAGCTATCTCGAAGAGGATGACATCACCCGTTTCGAAGACGATTATGGGCGCTGATGCACCTTCGGGGCAAGTAGCGCGCCTGGCGGAGAGCATTCATCATCGTAATACAAATTATTAAAAGGAGTTGGATAAGCATATGAAGAAAGCCTTGATCACCGGTATTACCGGCCAGGACGGCGCCTATCTGGCGGAATTGCTTCTTGCCAAGGGGTATGAAGTGCATGGCATCAAGCGTCGTTCCTCCAGTTTCAACACCGGGCGTGTCGACCATCTGTACAAGG
>Ga0316195_10000895_pt1 | contig 12818 bp, 10 predicted proteins | sample Phised1_MG_FD_204937 | JGI IMG/M metagenome (GOLD analysis project Ga0316195, IMG submission 204937) | Coastal sediment microbial communities from Maine, United States - Phippsburg sediment 1 | ecosystem: Environmental > Aquatic > Marine > Coastal > Sediment | place: USA: Maine | collected... | reverse complement strand
GGATGCCAAAACCTTGTTGCAGGAGAAGTTGCAGGCCTGCGCTATTGCCGTGCCCGTTTATACGGTCATTTCCGAGGCGGGGCCGGCGCACGCGCGGGTGTTCGAGGTTCAGTGCCGTATCGCGGATCTGGATATCGAGACCGTGGGCGTTGCAAGGAGCAGGCGCATTGCGGAACAGGTTGCCGCGGCAAGCGCGCTAGCGAATATGGAGGCGCAATCGCTATAGTGCATAAAAGCGGATTTGTGGCAGTAATCGGCAGGCCCAACGTTGGCAAGTCCACCTTGGTCAACGCGCTTGTGGGTGCCAAGATAAGTATTGTTACCTCAAAGCCCCACACCACGCGGCACGCCATTCTTGGCATGCTTACAAAGCCTGATTACCAGATAGTGTTTATCGATACACCGGGCTTCGATACCCGCGTTGGCAAATTGCTGAACAAAACGATGAACAGGGCCGCGGTGGGCGCATCGGATAGCGCTGATCTCGTGTTGTTCGTGGTTGAGGCGGGCCAATGGAATGCCGGGGATGACGCGGCGCTTGAATTGATACGCCGCCGCGGTCAGCCATGCATCCTCGCGGTAAACAAGATTGATCGTGTCCGGCCGCGGGATAGCCTGCTGCCTTTTCTGCAGGCGACATCAGCGCGTTATGACTTTATCGATATTGTTCCCATATCTGCGCTCGACGCGGAAAATCTTCAGACGCTTGAGGCTGTTATTGTTGCCAGGCTTCCGGAGCAAGAAGCTCTTTATTCAGCGGAGTTACAGACCAATCGTGGCCTCCGGTTCAGGGCTGCGGAAATTTTGCGGGAGAAGCTGATGCACCATTTGAGGCAAGAGCTTCCGTATGGCGTTGGCGTCGAAATCCTCGAGTTCGAAGAGGATCCGGACGGGCGATACGTTATAGATGCCACCATCTGGGTTGAGCGTGATTCGCACAAGGGAATCATCGTCGGGCGCGGTGGTGAGACGATCAAGCTCATCGGGCGAGCCGCGCGGCTTGAAATGCAGGAGATATTCGCACACCCGGTGCATCTCGAATCGCGGGTTAAGGTAAAAAAGAACTGGTCGGACAATGCGCAGGCTCTGCAGCAACTCGGTTACGACGGCGAGCTATGAGTTCGATGGTGCGTGTAGATCTCGAGCCGGCTTATATACTCCATACCCGGCCTTATCGGGAAACCAGCCTGATTCTGGAGATCTTTACACCTGACCACGGTCGTGCGGGTCTGGTGGCGCGCGGAGCGCGGCGGCCAAAGTCACCATTGCGCGGGATACTAAACCCTTTTCAGCCTTTGCGGCTCTCATGGGCAGGGCGCGGGGAGCTGGCGACGCTGGCGCAGGCGGAGCAGGGTGGTGTATCCAGGGAGCTGCGAGGCGATGCGATACTTGCCGGCTTTTATGTCCACGAGTTACTCCTGAAGTTGTTACAGCGACACGATCCTCATCCCCAGCTTTTTGGTCATTACGCCACATTGATCGCAAGCCTCTCTGATGGTCAGCCAGTCGAAAAGCTCTTGCGTACATTCGAACTGGAGCTGCTTCGCGAAATTGGCTATGCGCTGAGTCTGGATCGCGATGCGCTGACTGGCGAATATTTAAAGCCCGACCGACTGTATGTTTTCAGGCCCGAGCAGGGCGCGGTACCTGCGGAACATGGCCACGCTGCAGAAGTATCTTTTTCGGGCGCAGAGTTGCTGGCTATAGAAAGACTGGAACTGGATGACATCGACTCCCTGCGGAATGCCAAGAAGCTGCTCCGGCACGTTCTTGATTACCATCTCGGGAGTAATCTGCTGCAAACCCGGCGTGTAACGGGGGCAATGAAGCGCTAGCAGGCGTTTTCTCATTGCGGGTCTTGAGCCGAGGTGCCAAAATCGCCGCCTGTATGCATAACCTGGCCATCCCGGAGTCAGGAGGTGGCTGGCATGTTATTAGGTGTAAATGTAGATCACGTTGCGACGCTCAGGCAGGCACGCGGGACCCCCTATCCCGATCCCGTAACGGCAGCACTGATTGCACAGGAATCCGGTGCAGATAGCATTACGGTGCATCTTCGCGAGGATCGGCGCCATATACAGGATCGCGACGTTTACCGCTTGCTTGAGCAGTTGCGTGTGCGCTTGAACCTCGAAATGGCAATTACGGACGAAATGCTGAAAATCGCCTGCGCTGCGTCGCCAAGCGATTGCTGCCTGGTACCTGAAAAGCGCCATGAGCTCACGACAGAAGGGGGTCTCGATATCATCGGCCACTCAGCAGCTGTCGCTAAAGCGGTTTCCATGCTGACTGCTTCCGGTATACGCGTTTCATTGTTCATCGACCCGGATAAGGCGCAGCTGGACGCGGCGGCTCATGCTGGCGCGAAAGTCGTTGAATTGCACACGGGTGTTTATGCGGATGCGGTTTCGCAAGAGGAGCAGCAGCGTGAGCTTTTGCGAATTCGCAGCGCGGCCGAGTATGCAAACCAGCTTGGCCTGACTGTCCATGCCGGCCACGGGCTTCACTACGAGAATGTTGGCCCGGTAGTAGCAATACCGGAAATTATCGAGCTCAATATCGGGCATTCCGTCGTTGCCCGTGCGATCTTCGATGGGTTCGGTGGTGCTGTAGCCGAAATGAAGCGACTGGTCCGCGAGGCCCGCACTGCATGATCTATGGCATCGGCACGGATATTTTGCGAATGGATAGGGTTGCCGCTACCTATGAACGCTTTGGCCGTCACTTTGCAGACAGGCTGCTGATGGATGAGGAACGTTTGCTTTTTGAGCGTAGCCGCAACGCTGTTCGATTTCTGGCTATGCGCTTCGCTGCCAAAGAGGCCATTGTCAAAGCAATGGGAACGGGTTTCGCCAATGGTATGTGGTTAAGGGACTCGGGCGTATTGCCTGACCGCCTGGGTCGGCCGGAGATTATTTTTTCCGGGCGTGGACTCGAAAAATGCCGGCAACTCGGAATAGCGGGTGGCCACCTTACCCTGTCGGATGAAGCGGGGCTGATTGTTGCAGTTGCAGTATTGGAACGAAAGGAGTCCTGACAGCGTGGTGCGATGTCTCGTATTTGATATAGAAACGGTCCCGGATACCGAGCTTGGTGCCCGATTGCTTGGTTTGCATGGAATCTCGGCAGAGGATACTGCGAAGGCGATGAGCTTCCATCAAATGCAGGAGAAAGGCACCGATTTCCTGCCGCTGTATCAGCACAAAGTGGTTGCCATATCGGCTGCATGGCGAAGCGCCGACGGCTTCAAGGTTTGGAGCCTGGGGGCGGAGGACAGTGAGGAAAAAGAACTCGTTAAGCGTTTCTTCGATGGTATCGATCGCTATAGTCCGGAGCTTGTCTCATGGAACGGCGGCGGCTTTGATTTGCCGGTATTGCATTATCGCGCGCTGTTGCACGGCATTCAGGCGTCGCGCTACTGGGAAACCGGAGAGAACGACCGTGAGTACAAGTACAACAACTACCTGTCGCGATTCCACTGGCGGCATATCGATCTGATGGATGTTCTTTCAGGGTTCCAGAATCGGGCGCGCGCGCCTCTGGATGCCGTGGCTACCATGCTTGGTTTTCCGGGCAAAATGGGTATGGCCGGCGACAAGGTATGGAAAACGTGGCTGGAGGGAGGCATTCGCGATATACGTAACTATTGCGAGACAGATGTGCTGAATACATACCTTGTCTATCTGCGATTCGAACATATGCGTGGCCATATTGATGATGCAGAACTCCAGCATGAATTCAAACTCGTGCAATCGGCCCTCGAAGCATCGGGCGAGGCGCATCTCACGGAATTTCTGAACGAATGGCAGCGCTAGATCCCTCGCCGGAATGCTAGCCCAATGAGCCGCAAGCGCAGAGAATTTCCGGAGGAAGTTGCCGCCATTCGTGATGTTACTCTCGATGGACGTGGCATCGCTGATACGAGCGGCAAGAGTGCTTTCATCGACGGCGCACTTGCCGGCGAACGTGTGCGTTTTCGCCGGCAGCGCACTCACAGTAACTATGATGATGCGATTTTGCTGGAGGTGATTGAAGCGTCGCCAGGCAGGATTGAGCCGGCCTGTGAGTATTTCGGTCAATGCGGCGGCTGCTCGCTTCAGCATATGGATTACGCTGCGCAACTTGAGTTGAAGCAGCGTTCGCTGCTGCAGGCTTTGCAGCGGATCGGCAACGTGTCTCCGGTCAACGTGCTGGAGCCGCTGGCCGGTCGCCCTTATGCTTATCGGCGACGCGCGCGGCTCGGGGCGCGGTTCGTTGAGAAAAAAGGCCGATTGCTTCTGGGTTTCCGTGAAAGGCATAACTCTTGCGTTACTGATATGAGTAGTTGCGTGACGCTGGAACCTGAGCTTGGTCGCCTGCTCGAGCCGTTGACAGCTGTGCTGAACTCGCTGCGCATCCGAAACCGTATTCCGCAGGTTGAAATGAGCAGGGGCGATAACGCAATAAGCCTCGTTGTCCGTGTCCTCGATGCCCCATCCGCGCCGGACCGCGAATTGCTGGGAAAATTCGCGGAAAAGGAGGGGGTTCAGTTGTGGCTGCAGCCCGGCGGACCTGCCTCAATAGAGCCTGTCGAGCCGGGTAGCAGCCCGGAAGAACTGTGGTACGCGTTGCCGGATTACAGTATTGAGCTCGCATTTGGTCCGCTGGACTTTATCCAGGTGAACCAGGATATGAACCAGCGCATGATCTCCCAGGCGATGCAACTGGCCCGACCGCAGTCCCATGAGCGGGTTCTCGATCTGTTCTGCGGTATTGGTAACTTCAGTCTTGCGCTTGCGCGGCTCGCCGGTAAGGTGGTGGGCGTGGAACTCGATCCTGCAATGGTGCAGAAGGCACAGCTCAATGCCCGGCGGAATGGATTGAGTAACGCGGATTTCCATGCAGCGAATCTCGCAGCGAGTTCCGCCGGCAATGAGTGCTGGAACACGGGTTTCGATCTTGTGGTTATAGACCCGCCGCGCGCCGGTGCTCAGGAGGTGTTGGAGCAGGTAGCGGCAACGGGTGCCGCCCGAATACTTTATGTGTCCTGTCACCCGGCGACACTGGCCCGTGATGCAGGTATTCTGTGCGCTGAGCACGGCTATCGGCTCCAGGCTGCGGGGGCAATGGATATGTTTCCTCAAACGAGCCATGTAGAGGCAATGGCGCTGTTCGAACGGAATATTTCGTAATCATGGCGGCGAGCTGCTGTAGTGATTCTCTAAGGGAGTAATGCGATGACGCTCGGACCTGTCATGCTGGATATCGCAGGCCATTCACTGACGAATGAAGACGCAGAAATATGCCGGCACCCGCTGGTCGGCGGCGTAATTCTTTTTAGTCGTAATTTTGTGGACAGGGATCAGGTCGCGAAACTTGTGGCTGACATCCGGGCAGTACGCTCCCCTGCATTACTGATAGCGGTTGACCAGGAGGGCGGCCGGGTGCAACGCTTCCGTAACGGGTTCACCGCATTGCCGCCATTACGCTGGTTAGGCCACCTGTATGACATCGATCCTGTAAAGGCTCGTGAAATGGCGATATTGAGCGCGCGCGTGATGGCGCAGGAGGTGCTTGATTGCGGAGTCGATTTCAGTTTTGCGCCGGTAGTAGATATCGACCGTGGCTGCTGCGACGTTATAGGTGATCGGGCGATCGATACGCGTCCGGAGGTCGTTGCATCACTGGGTATGGCCTATATGCAGGGCATGCGGCAGGTGGGAATGGCGGCAGTTGCCAAGCATTTCCCAGGGCATGGCGGCGTCGTCGGCGATTCCCACCATGTCCTGCCCGAGGATCACCGGTCCTATTCTGACCTTTTGGATGATATTCGCCCGTACGTGAGTCTGATAGAAGATGGTCTCGCCGGGATCATGATGGCACATATACGTTACACAAGTGTCGACCCGGCAATCGCCAGCCTTTCGCCTTACTGGATGCAGCAGGTGTTGCGGCGTGAGCTGAATTTTCAGGGCGCAATATTTTCGGACGATCTGACCATGGAGGGTGCCAGTGTCGGGGGTACTCTCCGGGACAGGGCTCTGACGGCCGTGGAGGCGGGCGCCGACATCGTCCTCGTGTGTAATAACCGGCAGGGTGCCAGCGATGTACTGGATGCCTTGAAGGGTTATAGCAATCCGGCGACACACGCGAGGCTTGCAGCCATGCGCGCTGATTTCCGCAGGTATGCGAAAGCGCCCCGCGGGTCTGGTGACTGGCAGCAGGCGGTCGGTCGTTTGCAGGCTGCGCTCGAGCCGCCGACCTTGACTCTGGATGGTCGCGCATGAGCCATTCCTCCGGCAGGCATGAATTCCCGGTTGCTGACATAGTTCTCGATCGGGCTGAAATGGAAGCAGGTTTCGATCACCTGGCGAAGTCTATACAGCCGTTGATTGATTTGCGTGACTGCATTTTGCTCGCAGTCATGACAGGCGGTCTATATCCTGTTGTGCGCCTTGCAGATCGGTTGCAGGGTGATTTTGTGATCGATTATTGCCATGCGACGCGGTACGCGGGCAGCACAGCGGGAAGCCTGCTTGAATGGCGGGAGCACCCGCATCTCGCGTTGTCCGGCAAAACGGTTATCGTTGTCGACGACATTTATGATGAAGGTATAACGTTGCAGGCCGTCGCAGAATATTGTCGGGATGCAGGTGCCCAACGAGTTGCCACGGCCGTCATGGTGGTAAAGGATCGCCCGCGCGTCGCAAATATAGCGCCGCCTGATTACACGACAGGCCTGACGGTGCCGGATCGTTACGTATTCGGATGCGGAATGGATTTATACGGGCGCTGGCGTCATTTGCCCGCTATTTATGCTTTACGGGATGTGGCGGTCGGGTCAGGCGATAAAGATCATGGCTAAACTTGGGATTATCGCCGGTTCGGGCGCGACTTTTTTCCCGCAGCTTGCCGGCGCACGAGTGCATTCTGCAGCCAGTAAGTGGGGCCATGTGGATGGAGGTATTGCCGTCTGGGAAGAGGCTGGCCACCAGGTTCTGTTTTTGTCCCGCCACGGATCTGCCGGCAATATTCCACCCCACAAAGTGAATTACCGCGCCAACATTTGGGCGCTCAACGAATTTGGTGCAGAAAGCGTGGTCGCGCTGAACGCCGTAGGCGGTATAAGCCGGGCGATGTCTCCGGGAACCCTCGTATTTCCCGACCAGCTTATTGATTACAGCTGGGGCAGGGAACATACATTTCATTCAGGAGATGCGCCGGGAATTGATCTGGAGTTTGTCGATTTTACAATACCTTATAGTGAGGTTTTGAGAAATAATCTTATACGGGCGGCACGGGATGCAGGCGTGCCTGCACAGATCAAAGGCACGTATGGCGTGACCCAGGGGCCTCGACTGGAAACGGCCGCTGAGATCGACCGTCTGGAACGCGACGGGTGTGACATCGTAGGGATGACGGGTATGCCGGAGGCGGCCCTGGCGCGTGAACGCGGGATGCATTATGCCAGTTGCAGCTTCGTCGTTAACTGGGCCGCTGGCCGATCCGTCGAGGCGATTCATGACGCCATGGGGACCCATCTGCAAAGCGGAATGCTGCAATCTGCAGCGGTTCTCCGAGCCCTGCTAAAACAGCTTTAGTTTCCAGATCGCGTCGGCGGCTATTTCCCGGGATTCCCTTCATTGCGTGGCACGCAAAGTGACCCGCTTCACAGTCCGAATTGTTTTCGTGACTTAATATCGGTACAGGTGCAGCCTTTTTGCGCAGCTTGCTCCCCCCGGCAGGTCTTTGTCGCAATACCCGTTCATCCAATTTGCAGGTGTGGCAAAACGATGTTTAACCTGAACAGAAGCATACTCAGGCAGGCCCTCGACCTGTCGCCGGTCGCTACCATCATTGTCGACACGCGCAAGCCGAGTCCTGAAGTCGTCTACGCTAATCAAGCCTTTGAAGCAATGAGCGGCTTCGATGTCGCTGAATTGGTCGGTTGTCGCTGGGACCGGTTGGCTAGCGGGGAGCAGGCAGGTGAATTCGATTGCGAGCGAGCGGTCGATGTTCAGTGCCATCATCGGCTTGGCGTTTCTGACTGCATTACTTTGCATATGCTGCCCTTATTCGATCAGCCTGGTACGCCGCGCTTCTGGATGGGGCTCGAGCGCCGTGACCTCGCAAGCGATGCCAACGGCGGTGACAATGAGCGCGATGCACTGTTGGGGATACTCCGGGATGCGCGTGTTCACCTGCGCCGCCTTGATGGCCGCGACAGCACGACAGGGATACTGAACAGGCGCGCTTTTGATGACATTCTTGATCGCGATTGGGCGCTGGCCCAGCGTGATCAGCGCGCTTTGACCCTGATACTGTTCAGGCTCGATTGCTTCGATGAATATCGCCAGGTGTTCGGCAGGCATGCTGCTGATGCCTGCCTGCAAAAGGTTGCCCATGCGATTACGGGTTCGCTCCGCCGCGCCAGCGATCTTGTTGCTCGCTTCGCTGATGACCAGTTTGGTGTGCTCGTCGCCCAGAGTGACGAGGCTAAGGTCAGGGAGTTTTCGGCAACGATTGCCGCCAAGGTCAGGGGCTTGTCCATACATCACCCGCGTTCATCGGTCGATCGCTTTATAACTGTGACCTGTGGGGTCGCATCGGCCGTTCCCGGCAGTTCCGATACAGTTGGAAAATTGATCGACAGAGCGACCGACGCCTTGGGTCGTGAGTCAGACAGCAATCAGTCACTCGGCGCTCTCTGAAGTGCTCTCTCCGCCGGGATTCGTTGGTCCGGGCCAGCTCTGATCAGAGCGCGAAACCATCGCAATGAGCCCGAACTGAGGGTCGTCAAAATAAATTGCTTTGCCCAGCGGCAGCTTGCGGCTGCCTGCGATTATTCTTGCATCGCCTGCGTTAGCGTCGGGGAATTGTATCTCGGCAGCCAGATATAGAAATTGCTTCTGAAACAGCATCAGTTGTCCCGATGCGACGCCGGGTTCAATATTCAGCTCACTGAGTTCAATGCTGCGGGCATCGCCCTGTTCTGGCGCAAGTTGCAACCAGCTGCGATAAGCAAGCATTTTGTAGCCTGCCGATGCCGTCAGTCGCCGGCTTGCGTTGACCAGCCCCCCTGTTGCCGTATCCGCGGGGAACCAGAGCAGCTTGCCGGTTTCTGCCGGAGCAGCCATTTCGCCTTGTGGCGAGTCCGCATCGGCAGTCTTATCTGCGGGTGAAGTTGGCTGAGCCTGTGCCGCAGTTTCCGTGCTTGTTCCGGAGGGGTCCGTGTAACGAAAAAGGATTACCTCTACCTGGTACACCTGGGGAAGGTTGTCTGGAGGCATTTCCTGCCCAGCGGCATTGCCGTTGAGCGCCGCCAGTGCAGCGATCAACAGAATACGTTTCGGCCATCTGCCATTGATCATGATGAGCCTATATTGGGTTATGGTTTCATGCGCGTGCGGATGCCTTTTCCTGACGGTCTGCGCCAAGCCTGGCAAGCAGTGTTTCTATCGCATCGAACCGGGCCTCGCAAGCCTCCAGGCTGGCTGTCAGCCGCAGGCTGTTCCCTGCAAGCCGATAACGCGTGGGTTCACCCTGAACCAGCTTGACCAATGTCCCGGGGTCAACACCCGTGCGACTGCCAAAAAGCACCGTCGCGCCCCCCGCATGCGCTTCTATCTTGCTTATGCCGAGGTGACCTGCGCGCAAGCGAACCCGTGTCTGGCGAAACAGATTCCGGGTTGGTTCGGGCAACAAACCAAACCGGTCGATAAGTTCTACCTGGAGCGCGCGCAGTGCTTCTTCCGTCGCAGCGCTCGCTATACGTTTGTAATGAACCAGTCGCATTTGCACATCCGGCAGATAGTCTTCAGGCAGTAGCGCCGGCAATCGCAGGTTGACTTCCGGGCCGAGCGACTGGCTTTCCTCGAGATCGGGGGTTTCGCCACGCCGTATGGCTTCCACGGCCCGGCCAAGTAACTCCGTATAAAGACTAAAACCGATCTGCTGAATCTGCCCCGTTTGCTGCTCACCCAGCATCTCGCCGGCGCCACGAATTTCAAGATCATGCGTTGCCAACACAAAACCTGCACCAAGATCCTCCATTGCGGCGATTGCGTCCAGTCGTTTCGCAGCATCAGGAGTAAGCGCCTGTTCCGGTGGGGTCAGCAAATAGGCAAACGCCTTGTGGTGAGAGCGACCAACGCGGCCCCTCAACTGGTGCAATTGCGCAAGGCCGAAGCGATCTGCCCTGTTAATGATGATCGTATTTGCGCTGGGTATATCGATACCGCTCTCGATAATTGCGGTACACACCAGGATATGAAATCGCCGGTGATAGAAATCCAGCATGATCTGTTCGAGATCCTGTTCCCGCATTTGGCCATGCGCAACCTGGATTCGCGCCTCGGGCATTATTGCCTGCAACCGCGCCGCCTGCGCCTCGATATCCTCGATGCGGTTGTTTACAAAGTATATTTGCCCGCCGCGCTTGAGTTCGCGCTGACAGGCCTCCCTTAGCAGTCCGTCATTCCACTCGGTAACAAACGTCTTGATGGACAGGCGGGTTTCCGGAGGGGTCGTAATCAGCGAAAGCTCTCGCAATTGGCCCATGGCCATGTTGAGCGTGCGGGGGATCGGTGTCGCGGTCAGGGTGAGAATGTCGACTTCCGTGCGCAACTTTTTAAGTTGCTCTTTCTGCCGAACGCCGAAACGGTGCTCTTCGTCGATAATGACGAGACCCAGGTTTGCGAAGCGGACGTCAGGCTGCAGCAATTTGTGTGTGCCAATAACGATATCTATCTTCCCGCTGCCTATCGCCTCGATGGCCGAGCGGGATTCACGAGCTGTTTTGAACCTCGACAGAACAGCGATATTAACGGGCCAATCGGCAAAACGGTCCGTGAAGGTCTGGAAATGTTGCTGCGCGAGCAATGTGGTGGGAGCCAGTATCGCAACCTGAGCCCCGCTAAGTGCCACGGCAAATGCGGCCCGCATTGCGACCTCGGTTTTGCCAAACCCCACATCGCCGCAAATCAGCCGATCCATCGATTGGGGGGACTGAAGGTCGGCAAGCGTGTCCTGTATCGCACGATCCTGATCTTCGGTCAGTTCAAAGGGAAAACCCGCACAGAAACGTTCATAGTCGCCGGGGTGCATCCTGAAGCTTCGCCCTTTCCGTGCCGCCCTTGTCGCGTATAGATCAAGCATCTCGGCCGCGACGTCACGTATCTGTGCTGCCGCCTTTTGGCGGGCTTTAGCCCATTGATCCGTGCCGAGTCGATGCAATGGTGCATTATCGGCTGAGGTCCCCGTATATCTCGAAATCAGTTGCAGCGAGCCAACGGGCACATAGAGTCTGTCGCCACCTGCGTACTCGAGTGTCAGGAAGTCGCCGGGAACATCGTCGATAACGAGGTGTGACAAACCCCGGTAGCGCCCAACGCCGTAGTCCATGTGCACCACCGGCGAACCCGGATATAGATCCGCGAGATCGTTGAGAATCGCTTCAGGGTCGCGAACTTTTTTGCGCCGCCGCCGTGTCGCATGACTGCCGAACAACTCGTTTTCTGCGAGCAGGGTAATGCCGGCTGCAGGCAGGGAAGCGCCACTGTCCAGCGGCGTTACCATAATTGCCAGACGCTGACGGCCAGCGCAAAAATCTGACCAGCTATTCGCCTGTGAAATTTCGCAGCCCTGATCACGCAACAAGTCGTTGAGCATTTCACGACGACCTGTGGACTCGGCACAAATCAGAATCCGGTCTGTGCTGGCCTGCAGGTACTGCACCAGTTCTGCCGCCGGACTTGCGGAATGCGTATTAATGCGGACAGAGGGTGCGGGTCCAACCGGTAAATTAATTGTGCCTGGTTCGGCACCCATCGCCTCGCGTCGCCGCAAATGCACTTGTTTGCGGCGGTTCAGCTGGAGAACGTGCTCGTCAGGCGGAACAAACAGTTCACTCGGATTGAGCACCGGCCGTTCGACGTCATGGCGGTATTGCTCGAAACGCTGGGCGGTTTGTTCCCAGCTTTGCTCCAGCGCGCTGACGGTGTCACCAATGTTCAGAACGGTCGCATCCAGCGGCACGTAGTCCCAGAACGAGCGGGTCTCCGTAAAGAAAAGAGGCAGGTAATTTTCGATCCCGCCCGGGTAGCGGCCTTCAGAGACTTCCTTGTATATCAGTGAGTTGTCAGGGTTTCCTTCAAATCTTTCGCGAAAGCGGCTGCGAAAATCCCTGATCGCGTCAGGGCTGGCCGGAAATTCGCGGGCGGGGAGCATTTCCAGCTGCTCCAGCCGTCGGTCGGACAGCTGGGTATCGGGATCAAAGACACGGATCGACTCGATTTCGGCGTCGAAAAAATCGATTCGAACGGGCAGCTCGCAACCCATCGGGAACAGGTCAATCAGCGATCCGCGTCGGGCGAATTCTCCGTGCTGGCTGACCTGGTTTACCCGGGTATATCCGCTTGCTGCCAGTTTCAGCTGTAAATCAGCGATATTTATCGTCTGGCCCGTTGCCAGGCTGAGGCTGTTGGTCGTGATATACGATTCGGGTGGCAAACGCTGCAACAGGCTTGGCGCCGCGATGATCGTCAGTTCCGAATCCCGTTCAAGCATTCTGGCAAGAACAGCAAGCCGCCTTGAAACAAGGTCCTGGTGGGGGCTGAAAATATCGTAAGCGAGGGTTTCAGGGTCTGGAAACAGAAGTGTGCGGTCAGGGCCCAGGAAAAAATCGAGCTGTTCGACCAGTGCTTCTGCCTCGGCAACGGTGGGCGTAATTGCCACGAGCGGACGGACCCCGGAATGCAGCATTTCTGCAAGCAGTATGGCGGGGGCGCAGCCGTATGCCTGACCGACAGTAACAGGGTCATTGGGTGTAAGCTTATCGA
>Ga0316195_10000894_pt1 | contig 12818 bp, 12 predicted proteins | sample Phised1_MG_FD_204937 | JGI IMG/M metagenome (GOLD analysis project Ga0316195, IMG submission 204937) | Coastal sediment microbial communities from Maine, United States - Phippsburg sediment 1 | ecosystem: Environmental > Aquatic > Marine > Coastal > Sediment | place: USA: Maine | collected... | reverse complement strand
CCGCGCTGATGTGGGTCACCGACCTGTTCCTGAGCCTGCCGCAGCTGCCGCTTCTGCTGGTGCTGATCTTCTTCTTCCGCGACCCATTGAAGTCCGTGTTCGGGCCGGAGGCGGGCATCTTTCTGCTCATCGTCGTGGTCATCGGCGGCTTCCGCTGGATGCCGGTGGCGCGGTTGGTGCGTGCGCAGTTCTTCAGCCTGCGCGAGAAGGAATTTGTCGAAGCCGCACGCGCACTCGGTGCCAGCACCCAGCGGCAGGTGGTTCGGCACATCCTGCCCAACTCGCTGGGGCCGGTGATCGTAGCCGCCACCATCGACGTGGCCGCGGCGATCATCGCCGAAAGCACGCTGAGCTTCCTCGGCCTGGGCTTCCCGCCCGACATTCCGACCTGGGGGCGCATCCTCTTCGACGCCAAGGACTACCTGGACATCGCAATGCACTGGTCGATGTTCCCCGGGCTGGCGATCTTCGTCACCGTGCTGACCATCAATTTCATCGGCGACGGACTGCGCGACGCGCTCGACCCGCGCCGGGTGATGTAGAGCCCGACATGGCGATGCTCGACATCCGGGGCCTGAAGACCCATTTCAAGACCGACGACGGCTGGCTGCATGCCGTCGACGGTGTGGACCTGGTCATCGACGCCGGTGAGACGGTCGGCGTGGTCGGCGAATCGGGCTGCGGCAAGAGCGTCACCGCCAAGACCGTGCTCAAGCTGATCGACATGCCACCGGGCAGGATCGTCGCCGGCCAAGTGCTGTGGAAGGGCCGCGACCTGGTGCCGCTGGGCCCCGAGGACATGCAGAAGATCCGCGCCAAGGAAATCTCGATCATCTTCCAGGAGCCGATGACCTCGCTGAACCCGGTGTACAGCGTCGGCGAACAGATCGCCGAGAGCCTTCGCCTGCACGAGGGCCTGTCACGCAAGGACGCGATGGACCGTGCGGTGGAGATGCTGCGGCTGGTGCGCATCCCCACGCCCGAGCGCCGCGTGCGCGACTACCCGCACCAGTTCTCGGGCGGCATGCGCCAGCGCGTGATGATCGCCATCGCGCTAGCCTGCAAACCAGCGCTGGTCATCGCCGACGAACCGACCACCGCGCTGGACGTGACCATCCAGGCGCAGATCCTCGACCTGCTACTCGAACTCAAGCAGTCGATGGGCATGGCCATCATGCTGATCACGCACGCGATGGGCGTGGTCGCCGAGCAGGCGCAGCGCGTGGTGGTGATGTATGCCGGCAAGGTGGTCGAGGAAGCCCCGGTGCGCGAACTCTTCGCCCACCCGCGCCACCCCTATACGCAGGGGCTGATCCGCTCGATACCGCGCATCGACCTGGACGCGGCGCACAAGACCCGGCTCGAGGCGATCCCCGGCACGGTGCCCCAGCTGATCGAACCGCGCGAGGGCTGCCGCTTCGCCGCGCGCTGCAAGCATGCGGTCGGCGCCTGCCTGAACGCCACGCCGCCGCTGCGCGAGGTGACTCCCGGGCACAAGGTGGCCTGCATCCTGGACATCGCCCGATGAGCGCCGTACCGCTGCTCAAGGTTACCGGCCTGAAGAAGCATTTCCCGATCCGCGGCGGGCTGCTCCAGCGCGTGGTGGATCACGTGCACGCAGTCGATGGCGTCAGCTTCGAGCTGGCCGCGGGCGAGACCCTGGGCCTTGTCGGCGAATCGGGCTGCGGCAAGAGCACCACCGGGCGCTGCGTGCTGCGTCTGATCGAGCCCAGCGCCGGCGAGGTGCTGTTTGAGGGCCGCGACGTCGGAAAGATGCAAGGTGAGGAGTTCCGCAAGCTGGCGCGGGACATGCAGATCATCTTCCAGGATCCGTTCGCGTCGCTCAACCCGCGCATGACCGTGGGGGCGATCGTCGGCGAGGGCCTGGTGATCCACAAGCTGGCCGAGAACTCGCGCGCCATCGAGGAACGCGTCGTCGACCTGCTGGAAACGGTCGGCCTTTCCGCCGAGCAGATGCGCCGCTATCCACACGAATTTTCCGGTGGCCAGCGCCAGCGCATCGGCATCGCGCGCGCGCTGGCGCTGAAGCCCAAGCTGATCATCTGCGACGAGCCGGTGTCGGCGCTGGACGTGTCGATACAGGCGCAGGTCATCAACCTGCTCGAGGACCTGCAGGCCAAGTTCAACCTGGCCTATCTTTTCATCGCGCACGACCTGTCGGTGGTGGAGCACACCAGTCGTCGTGTCGCGGTGATGTACCTGGGGCGCATCGTCGAGATCGCCGCGTCGCGCGAGCTCTACACCTCGCCCAAGCACCCCTACACCGAGGCGCTGCTGTCGGCGGTGCCCATTCCCGACCCGACGATCCAGCGCAAGCGGGTGGTCATCGAAGGCGACGTGCCCAACCCGATCCGTCCGCCGCCCGGCTGCCATTTCCACCCACGCTGCCCGCGAGCACAGGCGCGCTGCAAGACCGAGGCACCAGTGCTGCGCGAGTTGGCGCCGGGTCACGTGGCAGCCTGCCATTTCCCGAACTGACGGCTTGATCCAGAATCAGCTCCGTGGCGCAGCCGCGCTGCACACCCGTTCGACCATCAAGGAGACTGACGAGATGAAAGCAGGCATCGATCAGGACGCACTCATCGACATGTTCGCGCAGGCCTCGGCCAAGCAGGGCGACAAGCTGCGCAAGGCCGTGGCCGACGCCACACTGAAGGCGTTGCAGGGCCGCGAACTGACGCTGGACAACGTGCGCAAGGTGATCAAGTCGGTGACGCAGGCCACCTCCGCCGGTGCCGCGCAGAACCCGGCCAGTGCGATCGACGCCGAGACGTTGCTGCGCAAGGCCTTCGACGGCATGGATGCCGCATTGCTGAAAGCCGTGGAGGCCAATCGCAAGGCGCTGCAGCAACTGCTCGACCAGGGTGCAGGCCTGCGTGAGACGCAACTCAAGGCCGCGCTGGCGGGTGTGGAGAAAATGGAGGACATGTTCTTCAGCACCGTCGGCAAGGCTGCCCAAGGTGTCGGCGCGCCGCTGCAGGGGCCCTGGAACCAGGTGCTGAAGACGATGAAGCTGGAAGGCACCGCCACCGGCGCCGGCGCGGCACAGACGGTGGAGCAGTTGATGTCGCGGGCGCAAAGCGCGCTGCGACAGGGCCGCGCCACCAGCCTGCGTGCCACGCAGGCTCTGATGGACAGTTATGCGGCGATGGTCAGTGGCGTGTTGATCGGCATGAGCGAAGGTCTGGGTGGCGCTCTGCCGGTGGCCGAAAAGCCCGCGCCGGCCAAGGCAGCCGCGAAGAAGGCGCCTGTGGCGAAGAAGACCGCACGCAAGCGCGCGGCTTGAGTCAGGCGCCGGACCAGTCGGGGGCGCGCTTGTCGATGAAGGCCTGCACGCCTTCCAGCGCGGCGGCGTCCATCATGTTGCAGGCCATGGTCCGGCCGGCATCAGCGTAGGCAGCCTCGATACCGGTCTCCAGCTGACGGTAGAACAGCTGCTTGCCCAGTGCAAGTGCCACCCGCGGCTTGGCGACGATCTGCGCCACCAGCGCCGCCACCTCGTCGTCCAGCCGCTCGGCATCGACCACACGGTTGACCAGGCCCTTGGCCAGGGCCTCTTCGGCGCTGATGAAGTTGCCGGTGACGAGCATCTCGAAGGCCGACTTGCGCGACAGGTTGCGGCTCAGCGCAACACTCGGCGTCGAGCAAAACAGTCCCAGGTTGACCCCGCTCACGGCAAAGCGGGCATCGCGCGCCGCCACCGCCAGGTCGCACATCGCCACCAGCTGGCAGCCCGCTGCGGTGGCGATGCCGTGTACGCGCGCGATGACCGGCACGTCCAGCTTCTGGATGCTCAGCATCATGCGGGCGCACTGCGCAAACAGCCGCTCGTAGTAACCCTGCGAGGGCTCGGCGCGCATCTCCTTCAGGTCGTGCCCGGCACAGAAGGCCTTGCCCGCCCCCGCAATGACCAGCACGCGCGCCCTCTCGTCGGTGGCCACGTGGTGAAGTTCATGCTGAAGTGCGCTCAGCATGTCCTCGGACAGGCTGTTGAAGGCCGCCGGCCGGTTCATCGTCAAGGTGGTCACGCCGCGGCCGTCGCGCGCCACCTGTACCAGGGTATTGTCAGAATTCACTAGCTTCTCCTTCGCTCGGATGAAGATCACGGCGCGGGCAGCCGCTCGATCGCGGCCGCATGCGCAAAGGCGCGCACGCCCAACGCGTCGAACAGCGCGTCCGGGGCATAGGCCACCCCGCCCTTGATGACCAGCGTCGTACGGCGCAAGTCCGCGATGTCGCGCAATGGATCACCGGCGACAAGCACAAGGTCCGCGGCCTTGCCGCGTTCGATCGATCCGGTGCGATCGGCGACGCCGGCGATGCGCGCGCCGTTCCAGGTGGCGATGCGCAACACCTCGGGCGCCGGAATACCGGCGCGGACGTAGAGCTCCAGCTCACGCACCAGCATCAGCCCGGGCAAGTCGGTGTCGGTGCCGGCGACGAGCGTGATACCGGCGCGGTGCAGCGCGGCGACGAAGCGCTCCATGCTGGCATAAGACTCGCGCCAGATCCCGATCTGCGCGGCGCTCGGGCTCGCTTCCGACCTCGCCAGACCACGCCGGGTCAGCAGCGGCAGGTGGTCGGCGACGGCGACCAGCGACGGATTCGGCTCACCATCACGCTGCGTGAACTGCGCCTCGAAGGTGGCCAGCGTCGGATCGACCGCCGTGCCCTTGCTACGAAGCAGTTCGATGAAACGCTGCTCGGCCGGCCCGTCGGCGGCGACACCCCGCGCCATTTGGGCGACGAGTTCGAAGCGCAGCAACGTGCGCGTGTCCTGGTCGGGGCGGACAAAGAAGTTGAGCATCACCTGATTGATATGGGTCAGCTCGTCGTAGCCGTCGTTTACCGCTGCTTCAGCGCGCATGAACGCCGGCACGTGGCCGGCCACCGACATGCCGTGTGCGTGCGCGCGTCCGGCCAGCGGCTTCACCCACTCGGGCCTGATCGAGTTGTACAGCTTGATCTGCCGGTAGCCTCGCGCGAAATACCAGTCCACCGCCTGCAGCCCAGCGTCGACGCTGTCGACGACGAAGCCGCTTCGCTGCGAAAACGCGCTCTTGCCTTCGATGAACCCGGCTGGCACGACATGCGGGCCCGGAATCTGGCCGCCGTCGATGCGCGACTTCAGCTGCAGCAGATCCGCATTCTGGTTCGCCATGTCGCGCACCGTCGTCACGCCAGCGGCCAGGTTCATCACCCCGGCCTCGGGCCACATGTGGCTGTGCATGTCGAACAACCCCGGCAACAGCATCGCCCCGGCGCCGTCGATCACCTGCTGCGGCATGGCCTGCAGCGAGCCCGGCGGCGTGACCGCGGCAATGCGGCCATCGAACAAGTACACGTCCGACGGGCCACGCGCGACCGCCGCCGGGGCGTCGAACCAGCGCACGCCGCGTACCAGGGTCAGCCCGGGCAGAGGCTGCGCCGTTCGCTGCTGCAGGTTTTCCAGCCGAGCGGCCTGCGCGTTCTGCTGGAAGTTCATCAACACGTCGATCGCGCCTTCGTAGCCGGCCGGCGTGACCGCCCAGCCCGGCCAGCCTACGGCGAAGAAGCGAGCATCGTCTTCGCGCAGCCACAGGTACCACGGCCAGGTGTCGCCGCCCGTGACGACATACAGCACGACCGCGAGCCGCCCGTCGCGCCCGTCGACCTCGAGCCGACCCAGGCGTTCGGCGGCCAGCCGCGCGCCCTGGATCGATGGCGCCCGGCCGCCGACGCCGGCCAGCACCGCACGCAGGATCTGGCCCCAGTACGCAGGCGTCGACTCCAGCGGCACGAACACGCCGCCCAGCGGCATCGCCTCCTCGCCACGGTCGGCCACCGACTCCCAGTGCCAGCGCGTGCCATCAGTCGCGAAGTCCTCGCGCACCTCGCCGCCGAAGGTCGAAGTGCCACGCACGCGGTATTCAAGCGGCCGTTGCGAGGCGTCGACGCGAAAGCTCTCATTCAGGTCGGGCCCGCGGCCGTTGTTGCGATAGCTATAGTCGACCGTGACGCGTCCGCCTTCGCTGCCCACGCGCATCGCGCCGGCCGCCGTGCCTTGAACGCTGACGACGAACTCCTCTGTCGCTGCCCAGGCGGCCGTGCAGGCTAAGCAGGCCAGAGCAACGAGCCAGCACGTGGGTCGAGGCGCGCGCATCATTCAATTGCACTCGCGCTCTTCGCGCGCTCGCGCAACTGGAACTTCTGGATCTTGCCGGTGCTGGTCTTCGGGATCGGCTCGAAGCGGATCTCCTTGGGCACCTTGTAGCTCGCCAGCAGGCTCTTGCAGTGCGCGATCAGCTCGGCCGCGCTCACCGTCACGGCGGCCTTGGTCTCGACATAGGCCACCGGCGACTCGCCCCATTTCGGATCGGGCCTGGCCACCACCGCGCAGGCCATCACTGCCGGATGACGGTACAGCGCGTCCTCGACCTCGATCGAGCTGATGTTCTCGCCGCCACTGATGATGATGTCCTTGCTGCGGTCCTTGATCTTGACATAGCGGTCGGGCTCCATCACAGCCAGATCTCCAGTGTGGAACCAGCCTCCCTCGAAGGCCTTGGCGGTGGCCTTCGGATTCTTCAGGTAGCCCTTCATCACGATGTTGCCGCGAAACATGATCTCGCCCATGGTCTGGCCGTCGGCCGGCACCTCGGCCATCGTCTCGGGGTCCAGCACCGTCATGCCTTCCTGCAGTGCGTAGCGCACACCCTGGCGGCCGTTCAGTCGCGCCTGCTCCGACAGGCTCTCTCGCGCCCACCCCTCGCGCTTCACCGCCACTGCCGCCGGGCCGTAGACCTCGGTCAGGCCATACACGTGCGTGATGTCGAAGCCGAGCTGCGCCATGCCCTCGATCAGCGACGCCGGCGGCGCCGCACCGGCGACCATGCCACGTACCTTGTGACCGACGCCTTCGCGCAGTGAAGCCGGCGCGTTGATCAGCAGGTTGTGCACGATCGGCGCGGCGCAGTAGTGATCCGCCTTGTGTTCGCGCATCGCGGCCAGGATCGGCGCCGCCTCGACACGCCGCAGGCAGATGTGCAAGCCGCCGAGCATGGCCACGGTCCATGGGAAGCACCAGCCGTTGCAATGGAACATGGGCAGCGTCCACAGGTACTTCGGGAAGTGCGGCATGGTCCAGGTCGCGGCATTGCTGACCGCATTGAGGTAGGCGCCCCGGTGATGAGTGACCACGCCCTTCGGGTCGCCGGTGGTGCCACTGGTGTAGCTGACGGCGATCGCGTCCCATTCGTCCGACGGGCCTTCGAGCTTGGCCAGCGGCTCGTGCGCGGCCAGCAACGCCTCGTACTCGTACGCTCCGATGCGATCGCCGGTCCCTGTGTACTCACAGTCACAGACGTCGATGACGATCGGCTCGCGGCCATGCTCGGCCTTCAGCAGCCTCAAGGCCTCGGCCATCACCGGCGCGAACTCGCGATCGGTGAGCACCACCGCGGCCTCGCAGTGGCGCATCTGCCACGCCAGCAGGGCTGGGTCGAGCCGTGTGTTCAGCGTGTTCAGCACCGCGTTCAGCGCCGGAACCGCATAGTGGGCCTCGACCATCTCCGGCGTGTTCGGCAGCATCGCGGTGACCGTGCTGCCCCGATGCACGCCCAGCGCACGCAGCGCCGCCGCCAGCCGGGCGCTGCGCTCGCGCACCTGCGCCCAGTTGTAGCGGCGTGCGCCATGCACCGTCGCGGGCAGGTCGCCAAAGACCTCGGCGCTGCGTTCGACGAAGCTCACCGGGCTCAGGGCCGCGAAGTTGGCTTCGTTCTTGTCCAGGCCGTTGTCGTAGATGTCTTGCATGTCATGTCTCCGTCTTGTCTAGCGCCTGGTCGATGTCCCAGAGGATGTCGTCAATGTGCTCCAGACCGACCGAGATGCGCACCATGTCGGGCAGCACGCCGGCGGCTCGTTGCTGTGTCTCGTCGAGTTGCCGGTGCGTGGTCGTGGCCGGGTGGCTGATGAGCGTTCGAGTGTCGCCGATGTTGACGAGGTGGCTCATGAACTGCGCCGCTTCGATGAATTTCACGCCGGCCTGAGCACCGCCTTTCACCCCGAAGGCCAGAAGGCCTGAGGCCATCGGCGCGCCGTCCACCGCGCGCATCTGTCGCTTGAGCAACGCGTGCTGCGGGTGTTCAGGCAACCCGGGGTAGTTGACCCAGCCCACCCGAGGATGCGCCTTCAGGAAGCGCGCCACCGACAGCGCGTTGCGGCTGTGCCGCTCCATCCGCAGCGACAGCGTCTCCACTCCCTGCAGGATCAACCAAGCGTTCATCGGACTGAGCGCGGCGCCGTAGACACGCAGGGTTTCCATGCGCGCGCGCATGCAGAAACCGAAATCGCCGAAGGTCTCGTAGAACTTCACGCCGTGGTAGCCGGGCGAAGGCTCGGTCATGCCCGGGAACTTGCCGTTGTCCCAAGGGAACTTGCCGCTCTCGACCATCACGCCGCCGAGCGTGGTGCCATGCCCGGCCAGATACTTGGTGGCCGAATGCACGACGATGTCGGCACCGAAGGCGATCGGGTTGCAAAGGAACGGCGACGGCACGGTGTTGTCGATGATCAGCGGCAGCCCATGCGCATGCGCGACATCGGCCACCGCGGCGATGTCGAGCAGCACCAGGCTCGGGTTGCCCAGGCTTTCGGCGAACAGCGAACGCGTATTCGGCCGGATCGCCGCCGCAAAGGCCTCGGGCTGCGTAGCGTCGACGAAGGTCGTGGTGATGCCAAACTTGGCCAGGTTCACCGACAGCATCGACACCGACCCGCCGTACAAGGCACCGGCCGCAACGACGTGGTCGCCGGCCTGCAGGATCGTCATCAGCGCCATCGCCTCGGCCGCCATGCCGGAGGCCGAAGCCAACGCGGCGCGGCCGCCTTCAAGCGCCGCGACACGCTCCTCCAGCGCCGCCACCGTCGGATTGCTCAGGCGCGTATAGACATTGCCGAAGGTCTGCAGATTGAACAGGCTGGCGGCGTGGTCGGCGCTGTCGAAGACGAAGCTGGTGGTCTGGTAGATCGGCAGCGCCCGCGCGCCGGTAGCCGCATCGGGGATCTGGCCGGCGTGGATCGCCAGCGTCTCGGGTTGGAAGACATGGTCGGCCATCGCTGCACCCTACACGGGCCGCCGGGCGCTGACAACACGCGTGTTCACGCCCGCCCAGTGCAGCCCGCCAAACAGGCGCGCATGCTCGATCTTGACGCAGCGGTCCATTACCGAGTCGAGACCCGCTGCACGCGCCAGCGCATCGGCCTCGCGGTTGACCACGCCGATCTGCTGCCACAGGCATCTGGCACCGATGGCCGCGGCGCTGCGCGCGATCGGCAGCAGATCGCCTGTGCGGCGGAACACGTCGACCATGTCCACCGCTCCCGGAATGTCCTCCAGTGTCGGGTAGCTGCACTCGCCCAGGATGCTCTCGTAGCGCGGATTTACCGGCACGATGCGGTATCCATGCTGCTGCAGGTACTTCGCCACGAAGTTGCTCGGCCGGTGCCAGTCAGCCGACAGGCCGACGACGGCGATCGTGCGGCAGTCGCTCAGGATACGGCGCAGCATGCTGATGTCGTCGGTCATGGCGTCCAGAGGGGGATCGTCAGCTACACGATAGCGCATGGCCGCCGTGCCACGGCATCGGGTACAACCGCGCCTGCCATGCCGTTGCCCGCCCGATGAACCACCGCCACGTCACGCTGCGCCAGTTCCGCTACTTCGTGGCGGTGGCCGAGTGCGGCTCGGTGGCCTCGGCCTCGCGCATGCTGAGCATCGGGCAGTCGCACTGACGAGGAGCCTGCTCGAACTCGAAGGCGAACCCGGCAGCCCCTTGTTCGAGCGCAACTCGCGCGGCATGAAACTGACGCCACAGGGCCACCGATTCCTGAGCGACGCCCACGAGCCGCTGGGCTCGGTGGCCGACGCGCTGCGCCGCACGCCAGCGAACCCGCAGCGCTGGTTGGCATGCTCTCGCTCGGCGTGACCAGCCTGGTGGCTTTATGACCTGAGCGAACTGTTCAGCCACTTCAGGCGCAACAACCCGCAGGTCGAGGTCTTCGTCACCGAGGACACCCCTCGGTTCCTCGAACATCTGCTGATCGACGGCGAGCTCGACGTCGCGATCATGATCAGCAACGTGCTTAGCGAGCCGCAGGCGATGGAGTCCGAGACCCCGGCGCGCAGCCCCAATCGGGTGTGGATGGCGTCGAACCACGCGCTCACCACACGCAACGAGATCATGCTGGCCGACTGCGCGGCATGCGACCAAATCGTGCTCGAGGCCGACCGCATCGACGAGCTGATGACGGGCGTGTGTTCGCGCCACCGGCTCGAGCCGCGAGTCATTCTTCGCAACTCGTCGCTGGAGGCGGTGCGCTCGCAGGTCGGCGCGAGCGCCGGCATCGCGGTGCTGCCCGACATCCTGTACGGGCCGTGGACGCTGGATGCCGAGCATGTCGAGGTGCGGGCACTGCGCGACGAGATCCCGACGATCGACGCGGGCCCGGTAGGGTGCCGCGGCTCCGGGCTCAAGCCTGCGGCCAGTGAGTTCCTCGAACTGCCGCGCGAGGCCTCGCGCACGCTACGCCCCTGACTGCCGCCGTCGGGCGACGATGCGGCCGTGCGGTGCGGCGGCCGCAGACTTCCTAAAGATTTGCAGCGAAACAGCCGATACGCCTGTCTGGCATCAACAAGCGAGGCAGGCCCATGGCGCTGGCGTTCACCGATGGCTTGCACGCGGGCAAACGTAATGTCGACCCCAGCCGGTTGAGGATTCTGTGCACCGGGCTCGTGCTTCTAGCGCTTGCCGCCTGTGGCGGGGGCGGTGGTGGAAGCGACAGCAGCGGATCCGGCGTTAGCGGCTTGAACGTGATCAAGGTCACGGTCAGCGACCGCTTTGGTTCCGCGGTGGCCGGTGCTGCAGTGGTCAGTTCCGGCGGCACCCTCGGCACTGACGTCAACGGCGTGGCGTTGGTGAATGCCGACGGGTCGAGCCGTACCGAGGCGCTGACCGTCTCGTCCCCGGGGTTCGTGGACAAGTCGATCACCGCACCCGTGACTCCCGGCAACATCAGCGAAGTCGCCGTGACGCTCGAACGGGTCAGCTTGCCTGCCGGTGGATCTCTCAGCACTCGCAGCGGCAGCGGCCCGGTCGTCGACGGCGCACGCCAGCAGATGAGCTTCGAGATCGAACTGGTGGTCGTCGACGGTGCGTCGACACCGATCCAGAACCTGGACAGCTCCGCCTTCAGGCTCATGCCTTGCACGCCGGACACAAGCAACGATGTGACCGACTGCGTGCGCGGCAGCACTGCGGACACCTCATACGCGGCGTTGAGCGCTGCGCCCGAGGCACTTTCGACCGTTGCGGCCGGTCCGGTGCGACCCTATGCGGCCACGCTACTGATCGACCAGAGCGGCAGCATCGCCTCCAGCGACCCCGGCGGCGCCAGGCTGTTTGCCGGCAAGGTCTTCCTCGGCGGCCTGGGCGATGACGACCGCGCGCTGCTGTCCGTGTTTGCGGAGGGCGCTGGCGCGACGATTCCCAGCCCGCCCTTGACGGTCTACGGCCCGTTCAGGGACAAGGCCCAGGCGCCAGCCTACTTCCCGATTCTCGATTCACTCAAGTCGCAGCTGGGTGGCAACACGCCGTTGTACGACTCGATCGACACGCTGGGCCTTCAGTTTGCCGCTGACGCCGCACTGCCCACAGGTCTTGCCCGGGCCATCGTCGTCTTCACCGACGGCGCGGACACACGCTGTGGCACACCCGAGTCTTGCAAGCTGCGCCGCGACGAGTCGGTGCGCGTCGCCAACAACAACGGCATCCGCCTGTTCACCATCGGTCTGAGCAGCGGCGTCGACGTGGCCGCGATGGGCGACCTGGCCAACCGCACCGGCGGCGCCTTCCTCTTTGCCGATTCCGCCGAACAACTGGTTCCGCTGTACGGCAGCCTGGGCAAGCTGCTCAGCCTCGGCCTGCCGACCTACCGCCTGCGCTGGACGATCCAGGCCGCCGCGGGCGGTGCGCTGCTGCAGGGGCAGACGCTGCTGGGCAAGGTGCAGGTGCAGGTCGGCACCCAGAGCGTAGACGTGCCGTTCGCCGTTGCGATTCCCTGAGCACGGGCGGCCGGCATCGATGCGGAAGGCGCGCCCCTTCGGATGCGAAGCCTTCATGCACAGACCAGTCCTGCTCAGATCTTCACCATCGCATGGCGAGCAACGGTGTAGTCCTCCTGCGCGTACATGCTCATGTCCTTGTCGTAGCCGGATGACTTCATGCCACCGTGCGGCATCTCGTTGACGAGCATGTAATGGGTGCTGATCCAGGTGCAGGCGTGCTGCAACTTCATGGCTAGGCGCATCGCGCGGCCCACGACCTAGGTCAACACGCTCGAGGCCAGGCCGTAGTCGCTGTCGTTGGCCCAGGCAATGGCCTGTTCCGTGTCGGTGAAGCGTGTCACGCTGACCACCGGATCGAAGAGACGTCTTGTCGAAGGACTCGTAGCCCTGGGGTGCGAAGCGGTCGTCGTCGAGCAGCTTGTTGGCCTTGCTGACCGCAGGCGCCGACGGTACCAGGCCTAACCACGCCCGCCGGCCGCCTTGCAGCTTCGGGCGAGGCCTGCGAGTCTCCTGGAAATTGCAGACGAGCGCATCCAACGGATGCGGCTCGCCGAGCGAACTCCAGGTTGCTGCCAGCGCTTGGCAAAGTTCAATCCTTCTCTGCCGAGCTACCTACGAAATCGATACCTGGGGTGAACCCGGATACGCAATCGAAGCGACTTCGTCATATGAAACACTTGACTCAATGATTCAT
>Ga0316195_10000892_pt1 | contig 12829 bp, 10 predicted proteins | sample Phised1_MG_FD_204937 | JGI IMG/M metagenome (GOLD analysis project Ga0316195, IMG submission 204937) | Coastal sediment microbial communities from Maine, United States - Phippsburg sediment 1 | ecosystem: Environmental > Aquatic > Marine > Coastal > Sediment | place: USA: Maine | collected... | reverse complement strand
CATCCAGCAGGCCGACCCCGATCAGGGTCAGCCCGACCATCGCCTGCGCAGGGCGCAGGAACAGCCCGAGGCAGGCCAGCAGCAGTCCGCTGTAGATCAGCACCCAGGCCAGCTTCTCGACCGTCTTTGCTTGCATGGGCATCAGAACCAGGCGTCGGCCATGTCGCGGCAGACCGCCTCGCGCCGCGCGACCACGCCCAGCCAGGCGTCGACCTTGGGCAGCTCGTAGGCGAAGAAATACCGCAGCGCGGCGCGCTTGCCGCGTTGCACCGGGCCGTCGTCGGCCGCCGCCACCAGCGCCACGTCCAGCCAGATCCAGGCCAGCACCACGTGGCCGAAGGCCTGCAGGTAGGGCGTCGCGTTGGCCAGCGCCTCCTCCGGCACGCCGGTCGCCCAGGCCGCCTTGGTGGCCGCGCCCAGCTTCTGCAACGCCGCGGCCAGCGCGTTGGCCGGGTCGGCCAGGCCATTCACCTGGCCGGCACGCACGATCGTGTCGTTGATGCGCGTGGCCAGCAGCTTCAGTCCGGCGCCGCCGTCCATCACCACCTTGCGTCCCAGCAGGTCCAGCGCCTGGATGCCGTGCGTGCCCTCGTGGATCATGTTCAGGCGGTTGTCGCGCCAGTACTGCTCGACCGGGAAGTCGCGCGTGTAGCCATAGCCGCCGTGCACCTGGATCGCCAGCGAGTTGGCCTCCAGGCACCACTCGCTGGGCCAGCTCTTGGCGATCGGCGTCAGCACTTCCAGCAGCAACGCCGCCTCCCGGGCTGACGCCTCGTCGCCGGTGTGCTGCTCGTCGACCAGGCGCGCGCAGTACAGCTCGAGCGCCAGCGCGCCTTCGGCATAGGCCTTCTGCGCCAGCAGCATGCGCTTGACGTCGGCGTGCTCGATGATCGGCACCTGCGGCTGTGTCGCGTCCTTGCCGACCCCCGTGATCGGCCGCCCCTGCGGCCGCTGGCGCGCGTAGGCCAGCGACGCCTCGTAGCCCGCCATGCCCAGCATCGCGGCCGCCAGGCCGACGGCGATGCGGGCCTCGTTCATCATCGTGAACATGCAGCGCAGGCCCTGCCCCTCGCGGCCGACGAGATAGCCCACCGCGCCGGCGTGGCCGCCCGGCCGGAACCGGCCTTCGCCGAAGTTGAGCAGCGTGTTGGTCGTGCCGCGCCAGCCGCACTTGTGGTTCAGCCCCGCCAGCGAGACGTCGTTGCGCTCGCCGGTCAGCCGGCCTTGCGCATCGACCAGGCGCTTGGGCACGACAAACAACGAGATGCCGCGCGTGCCCGGCACGAGCTTGCCGTCCGCGCCCGGAATCTTGGCCAGCACCAGGTGCACGATGTTCTCGGTGAGCTCGTGCTCACCGGACGAAATCCACATCTTGTGGCCGCGCAGGCGGTAGCGCGGGCCGAGCGGGTCGTCCGCCCAAGGCACGGCGCCGTCGGCGGCACCGCGAGGTGCCTCGTCAGGGACGGCGCGCGTGGCCACGTCGGACAGGCTGGAGCCGGCCTGCGGCTCGCTCAGGCACATGGTGCCCGACCAGCGGCCGGCAAATTCGTTGAGCGCGAACACCCGCTGTTGCGGCGGCGTGCCATGCGCCATCAGCAGGTTGGCGTTGCCGGTGGTCAGCATGGGGGCACCGATGCCGACGCTGGCCTTGGCGAAGAAGGCATTGGCCGCCGCCTCCACGGTGTAGGGCAGTTGCATGCCGCCGATGTCGGCGTCCTGTGCCGCGGCCAGCATGCCGGATTCGGCATAGGCCTTCCACGCGTCGTGCGTGGCCTGCGGCAGGATCACCCTGTCGCCGTCGACCCGCGGCTCCTCGGTGTCGACGAGGCGGTTGAACGGTGCGTACTTGTCGCGCGCGATGCGCTCGCAGGTGTCCAGCACCTGCGCAAACGTCTCGCGCGAATGATCGGCGAAGCGTTTGCGCTCGCACAGCGTGTCGACCTGCAGCCAGTCATGCAGCAGGAAATCGAGCGTGTCACGCATGGGCCACTGCCTTGTCGAGCCCGAAGTGCCGCAGCGCCGCCTGCGCGATCGGCCCGCCCGATTCCTGCACGAAGTGGCCGGCGTCGGCCAGTTCCATCGGCGGCGGGCAGCCACGGATCGCCTGCCGCAGGGACGCCATCACCGGCGGGCCCAGCACCGGGTCCTGCATGCCGACGGCCATGAAGCTGTCGCCCGACCAGCGCTGGCGCAAGAAGTCCAGCGCCTCGCGGCTGAGCGCGGCGCCCGGCGCATCGGCGCGGTCGGGCACGAGATTGGGAAAGGCTCGCACCCCGCCCTTGTAGCGCAGGTCGGGGAACGGCGCGTCGTAGGCCGCCGCCTCGGCGTCGCTCATGGCCGGGCAGCCCCGCCGCATCAGCCGGCCGCAGGCCAGGTCGGGCTGGCTGTTGGCGTAGGCGCGCCAGGCCTTGAAGCCCTCGCTGACGGTGCCGGTGCCCAGCGTGGTGTTCATCACCAGCAAGCGCGTGAAACGCTCCGGCATCGCCATCGGCAGCGTCAGGCCGATCAGGCCGCCCCAGTCCTGGCACACCAGCAGGATGTTCTTCAGGTCCAGCGTCTCGATCAGCCGCAGCACCGTGTCGCGGTGACGCTCGAAGCTGTACCAGCCGTCGTCGACCGGTTTGTCCGAACGGCCGAAGCCTGCGAAGTCCGGCACCACCACGCGCAGGCCGGCGCCAGCGAAGACCGGGATCATCTTGCGGTACAGGTAGGCCCAGCCGGGCTCGCCGTGCAGGCACAGCGCAGTCACCGCGGCATCGCTCGGGCCTTCGTCCACGTGGTGCAGGCGCAGCCCGTCGAGTTCGCGATAGCGTGGCGCGTGCGGCCAGTCGGGCAGGCCCGCGAAGCGCTCGTCAGGGGTTCGCAGTGATTCGGTCATGGGCATCTCCGGGCCCCGAACGCACAGAGCGCCATGCGCAACGGGCCTGCGGTCACAGCACCTCGAACACGCCGGCGGCACCCATGCCGCCGCCGATGCACATCGTGACACAGACCTTCTTTGCACCGCGCCGCTTGCCTTCGATCAGCGCGTGGCCGGTCAGGCGCTGGCCGCTGACGCCGTACGGGTGGCCGATGGCAATGGCGCCGCCGTTGACGTTCAGCCGGTCCATCGGAATGCCCAGCCTGTCGGCGCAGTACAGCACCTGCACCGCAAACGCCTCGTTGAGCTCCCACAGGTCGATGTCGCTCACCGTCAGGCCCAGCCGCTGCAGCACCTTGGGCACCGCGAACACCGGGCCGATGCCCATCTCGTCGGGCTCGCAGCCGGCCACCGCGAAGCCCAGGAAGCGGCCCAGGGGCTTCAGCCCCTTCTGTTCGGCATGGCGCTCGCTGACGACCACGCAGGCGCCGGCGCCATCGCTGAACTGGCTGGCATTGCCGGCCGTGACCACGCCGCCCGGGATCGCCGGGCGAATGTCCTTGATGCCGTCCACCGTCGTGCCCGGGCGCAGGCCTTCGTCGGCCGTCACCGTAACCTGCTTGCTGCGCAGGCCCAGCACCGGGTCGGCGACGCCGGCGGTCACGCTGACCGGCACGATCTCGTCGTCGAACAGACGCTGGTCCTGCGCCGCGCAAGCCTTCTGCTGGCTGCCGGCGCCGTACTCGTCCATGCGCTGCTTGGACACCTTGTAGCGCCGGGCCACCTGCTCGGCGGTCTGCAGCATGCTCCAGTAGATCTCGGGCTTGGCCGCCTTCAGCGCCGGGTCGATCAGCATGTGCTGGTTCATCTCCTGCTGGACGCAGGAGATGCTCTCGACACCACCGGCCACGAACACGTCGGCCTCGCCGGCGGCGATGCGCTGCGCCGCCAGCGCGATCGTCTGCAGGCCGCTGGAACAGAAGCGGTTGACGGTGACGCCGCCGGTGGTGATCGGCAGCCCGGCCGCGAGCGCGATCTGGCGCGCGATGTTCATGCCGGTCGCGCCCTCCGGGTTGGCGCAGCCCATCAGCACGTCCTCGACGGCGCCGGGATCGATGCCGGCCCGCTCGACGGCGGCGCGGACGGCAAAGCCACCCAGCGTGGCGCCGTGCGTCATGTTGAAGGCACCCTTCCAGCTCTTGGCCAGAGGCGTGCGTGCGGTGGAGACGATGACGGCTCGGCTCATGGTGATTTCCTCGCGGTGAAAGGTGTCGGATCGGGGGTCAGGACGCGGCCCGCTGCACGAGCCGGTGGTAGAAGCGGATCATCTCGGCCAGGTTGGACAGCGCGATGCGTTCGTTGCTGCCGTGAAACCGGGCCAGGTCTTCCGGTCGCGCGCGCACCGGGGTGAACCGGTAGATATCCCTGGCGATGCCCTGGAAATGGCGGGCGTCGGTGCCGCCGAGCATCAGCCCGGGTGCGACGACGCTGCCAGGGAAGACCTCACGCACCGACTGCGCGATGTGGGCATAGCCGGCGGCATCGGCCGACGAGATGGGCGACGCCGGGCTGACCGCGCCGGTCACGGTCACCTGGATGCGCTCGTCGGCGATCACGCGCTTGACATGGACGAACACGTCCTCGGACGTGTCGCCCGGCAACAGCCGGAAATTCACCACCGCCTCGGCGCCGCCGGGCAGCACGTTGTCCTTGTTGCCAGCGTGGAAGACGGTTGGCGCGGCGGTCGTGCGCAGCAGCGCGTTCGTGGCCGGACCCCTGGCCAGCATGCGTTCCAGCACCGGCCCGGACAGCCACAGGTTCGACAGCGCCACGCGCTGCAGCAGGCCCATCTCGGGCGCCAGGGTGTCGAACATCTGCCGCGCCACGCCGTTGAGCCGGCTGGGCATGGGGTGAGCGTCCAGCCGTGCCAGGGCGGCGGCGAGCATGCCGATCGCGCTGTCGCCCGCCGCCGGCGGCATCGACGAATGGCCGCCGGTGGCCTCGGCCTTCAGCTGGACCGACACGTAGCCCTTCTCGGCGATGCCCACCAAAGCCACCGGCATCTCGGCCCCGGGCAGGATGCCCTCGGTGACGACCAGGCCTTCGTCGAGCACCCAGTCCAGCGTCACGCCGCGCGCGCGCAACAAGGCGGCGACCTGCGCGGCACCCTGCAGGCCGCCGACCTCCTCGTCGTCGCCGTAGATCAGGTACACGGTGCGCCGGGGCTGAAAGCCATCGGCCAGCAGGGCCTCCACGGCCTCCAGCTGCGCGATCAGGTTGCCCTTGTCGTCCCAGGTACCGCGGCCCCAGACGAAGCCGTCGGCCACCACGCCGCCAAACGGGGGCTGCGCCCATTGGGCCTCGGTGCCGGGAGCGATGGGCACGACGTCCTGGTGGGCCAGCAGCGCGATCGGGGCCAGCGTCGGGTCGCTGCCCGGCCAGGTGTAGACCAGCGCATGCGCGCCCACTCCCTCGCGCCGCAGCGCGGCGTGCAAGCGCGGGTAGCGCTGCGCCAGCTGTGCGTGCAACGCTTCGAAGGCCTCCGTCGCCCCCGTCCCTTCCGCGGGCCCGCTGACCGTGCGCGCCTGGACTGCGGCCGCCAGCGACGCGGCGGCGGCGACCTCGTCCACCGGCAAGACCGGCAGCGGCTGCACCACCGCCTGACGCGATCCCTGACGTACCGTGTTGATGGCCAGTGCCGCCAGCAGCAGCGCCAGCAGCACCAGCAGGGTGAGGACGAGACGTTTCAGCAAGGTGACGCCGCGCAATCAGGGGTTGAAGGTCTTGCCTTCGGCGGCAAGCCGGGCCAGCAGCGGCGCCGGCTGCCAGAAGTCGGCCTCGTCGAGCGGGTTGGCGGCGAAGCGCTTCATGGTCTGCACGACGTTGAACAGCCCCACCGTGTCGGCGTAGCACATCGGGCCGCCCCGCCACAGCGGAAACCCGTAGCCGGTGAGGTAGACCATGTCGATGTCGCTGGGCTTGCTGGCGATGCCTTCGTCCAGGATCTTGGCCGCCTCGTTGACCAGCGAATAGACCAGCCGGTGCACGATCTCGTCGTCGGCGATCTGGCGCGGCGCGATGCCCAGGTCGGCCCGGTGCTTCTCGACCATCTGCACCACCAGCGGCGACGGGATGGCGTTGCGCTTGCCCGGCTGGTAGTCGTACCAGCCGGCGCCGGTCTTCTGGCCGTAGCGTCCCAGCTCGCACAGCAGGTCCGCGGTCTTGCTGTAGCGCATGTGCGGCCTTTCGACGTAGCGCCGCTTGCGGATCGCCCACCCGATGTCGTTGCCGGCCAGGTCGCCCATGCGGAACGGGCCCATCGCGAAGCCCCACTTCTCGATCGCCTTGTCCACCTGCTCGGGCGTGCAGCCTTCCTCCAGCAGGAACCCTGCCTGGCGGATGTACTGCTCGATCATGCGGTTGCCGATGAAGCCGTCGCACACGCCCGAGACCACCGCGGTCTTGCGGATCGTCTTGGCCACGCCCATCACGGTGGCCAGCACGTCCTTGGCGGTGGCCTTGCCGCGCACCACTTCCAGCAGCCGCATCACGTTGGCCGGGCTGAAGAAGTGCATGCCGACCACGTCCTGCGGCCGCTTCGTGAACGAGGCGATCCGGTCGACGTCCAGCGTGCTGGTGTTGCTGGCCAGGATGGCGCCGGGCTTGCAGACCTCGTCCAGCGCGGCGAAGACCTTCTCCTTCACGCCCATGTCCTCGAACACGGCCTCGATCACGAGGTCGGCGTCCCGGAGGGCGTCGTAGCTCAGCGTCGTCGACAGCAGCGCCAGGCGGGCGTCGAGCTTGTCCTGCTTGAGCTTGCCCTTCTTGACCTGCGCCTCGTAGTTCCTGCGGATCGTGGCCACGCCGCGATCCAGGGCGTCGGGGTTCATCTCCAGCATCGTCACCGGGATGCCGGCATTGAGGAAGTTCATGCTGATGCCTCCGCCCATGGTGCCGGCGCCGATGACGGCGACCTTGTCGATCCGGCGCGGCGACGTGCCCTCAGGCACGTCGGGAATCTTGCTGGCGGCGCGCTCGGCAAAGAACGCGTGTCGCAGTGCCTTGCACTCGGGCGTCAGCATCAGGGCCAGGAAGGCCTCGCGTTCGTAGGCCATGCCGCCGTCGAAGCTCGACTTCACGGCCTGCTCCACGCAGTCCACGCAGCGGGCCGGCGCCGGGAAATGGCGCGCCATCGCCTTGACGGTGTTGCGCGCAAACTGGAAGTAGGCGTCGGGGTTGGGATGGGTGACTTTCAGGTCGCGCACGCGCGGCAGCGGCCCGCCGGCGACACGGCCATCCGCCCTGGCCTGCGCGAACGCGATCGCGCCAGCGAGCAGGTCGCCTTCGACGATCTGGTCGAACAGCTTCTGCCCCGGCAGCGCGGCCAGGACGTCGGCCTTGACCGGGTCGCCCTTGACGATCATGTTGAGCGCCGTTTCCACGCCCAGCACGCGGGGCAGCCGTTGCGTGCCACCGGCGCCGGGCACGAGGCCGATCTTGACCTCGGGCAACGCGACGTTCGTGCCCGGCGCCGCCAGCCGGTAGTGGCAGCCCAGCGCCAGTTCCAGCCCGCCGCCCATCACGGTGCCGTGCACTGCGGCGACAACCGGCTTGGTGGCGTTGTCCAGCATCTGGATCAGCGACAGCAGGTTGGGCTCGGCAATCGCCTTCGGGCTGCCGAACTCGCGGATGTCGGCGCCACCCGAGAAGGCGCGGCCGGCGCCAGTCAGCACGATGGCCTTGACGGCGGGATCGGCGTGCGCGCGCTCGACGCCGTCGGCGATGCCACGCCGGGTTTCGTAACCCAGGCCGTTGACCGGCGGGTTGTTCAGCGTGATGACGGCAACGCCGTCGCGCAGGTCGTAGCTGGCGCTCATCGCGGCTCCTCGGGGTCGATAAATAGAACGATCGTTCGATTCTAGGCAAGCTCGCGCCCTGCGCGAGAGCGCCGGCGTCGGCGGACCCTGGCGCGAGGCTACACCCGGACCCGTTTCCCCAGGGCCCGGGCCCGCCGTTCCTGTACGCGGCGGGCCGGTCGCCACGACGGCCTTGTCGTCGCCGGCCCTTGCCCGCCATGCCCCCCAGGTTGGACGGCCGGGACAGCCCGGAGTCGGCCGCCCCCGTTCAGCCTTCACAATAGGCGGTTGAATGAAGTTCCTCTTCGACTTCCTGCCTATCGCGCTGTTCTTCGGCACCTTCAAGTTCGCCGAAGGTCAGCGTGAATGGGCGGCCGACTTCGCGACGCGACACCTCGGGTTCGCCGTCAGCGGCGGCATCGTGACGCCCGAGCAGGCGCCCGTGCTGCTGGCCACCGTGGCCGTGATCGTCGCCACCGTGGCACAGGTCCTGTGGCTGAAGCTGCGCGGCCGCAAGGTCGACATGATGCTCTGGGTCAGCCTGGCGCTGGTGGTGGTGCTGGGCAGCGCCACCCTGTGGTTCCACAACGAAGCCTTCATCAAGTGGAAGCCCAGCGTGCTGTACTGGACGATGGGGCTGTCGTTGTGGCTCGGGCCATTGCTGTTCGGCAAGAACGTGCTGCGCCTGTTGCTGGGCGACCAGCTGCAGCTGCCGTCACGGGTGTGGCATCGGCTGAACTTCGCCTGGGTCGCGTTCTTCGGCTTCATGGGGCTGTGCAACCTGTGGGTGGCCTACAACTTCTCCACCGAGATCTGGGTCGACTTCAAGCTCTTCGGAGGCATCGGGCTGACGCTGCTGTTCTCGCTGGCCCAGGCCCTGTACCTGAGCCGCCACCTGAAGCAGACGCCGACGCAAGCGCCGTGAACGGGGTCAGCGCCACCGACATCGAGGCCCGGCTGCGCGCCGCGCTGCAGCCGCTGGCGCTGCAGGTCGACGACGACAGCCACCTGCATGCCGGGCACGCCGGCGCGCGCGAAGGCCGGCACTTCACCGTTCGGCTGACCTGTGCGGACTTTGCCGGGCGCCCGCGCGTGGCCCGCCACCGGCTCGTATATGATGCTCTGGCTGCCCTGATTCCTCAGGGCATCCATGCGCTGGCCATCGTGGCTCGCGCCCCGGGCGAACCCGATTCGTCGTCCCTCTGAAACCATCCCCGATGAAACAGAAGTCTCTCGCGGCCCGCGTGTCGCACGCAGCGCTCGCCTGTGCCCTGGCCAGCACCTTCACCCTTGGCCTGAGCCTGTCGGCCCAGGCGCAGAACCTGGCCATCGTCAATGGCAAGCCGGTGCCGAAGGCCCGCGTGGAAACGCTGCTGCAGCAGGCCCAGCGCGCCGGCCAGCAGCTCAGCCCCGAGCTCGAGGCGCAGGCGCGTGACCAGGTCGTGCTGCGCGAAATCTTCGTTCAGGAAGCCGAGAAGCGCGGCATCGCCAAGCTGCCGGCCTACCGCGACCAGATGGAGCTGGCGCGGCAGAGCATCCTGATCCGCGAGTTGTTCGACGACTACCGCGCCAAGAACCCCGTCACCGACGCCGAGGCGCAGGCCGAGTACGACAAGTTCAAGGCCCAGGCCACGGGCACCGAGTACCGCGCCCGGCACATCCTGGTCGAGACCGAGGACGAGGCGAAGAAGCTGATCGAGCAGATCAAGGCCGGTGGCAGCTTCGAGGAGCTGGCCAAGGCCAACTCCAAGGACGCGGGGTCCGGCGCCAACGGCGGCGACCTGGACTTCGCCGCGCCCGACGCCTACGTGCCCGAGTTCGGCAACGCGATGAAGGCCCTGACCAAGGGCCAGATGACCGAGACCCCGGTGAAGACCCAGTTCGGCTGGCACATCATCCGCCTCGAGGACACGCGCGACGCGCCCTTCCCGCCCTTTGCCGACGTGAAGGACCAGATCAAGCAGCGGCTCGACCAGACCAAGATGCAGCAGTACCAGGAAGAGCTGCGGACCAAGGCCAAGACCGACTACACGTTCTCCAAGTGAACGACGCCGGGCGCGGGCCCGGCGCGCCTGATCCCGCGCCGGCGCTGGAACACGGGCCAGAAAGCAACGGATGGGCGCGCCCCGCACCGACGGCGGTCTCCCACCGTGGCCCGCGCCAAGCGCAGGCACCGCAAGCCCGGGTCAATCCAGCAGGCGCCCGGCTTCGATGCGCAACTGGCGGTCGCAGCGTTCGGAAATGGCGCGGTCATGGGTGACCATGACCAGCGTGGTGCCCGCCTCGCGGTTGAGCTCGAACATCAGCGCCATGACGGTCTCGCCGGTGGCGAAGTCCAGGCTGCCGGTGGGTTCATCGGCGAGCAGCACCGCCGGACGCACGACAAATGCGCGCGCGAGGGCCACCCGCTGCTGTTCGCCGCCGGACAAGACCTTCGGATAGTGGCCCAGGCGCTCGCCCAGCCCCACCCTGGCAAGCATGTCGGTGGCCTGCCTGCGCGCATCGGGCGCGCCCTGCAGCTCCAGCGGCAGCATCACGTTTTCCAGCGCGGTCAGATGCCCCAGCAGCTGGAAGCTCTGGAACACGAAGCCCAGCAGGCGCGCGCGCACCGCGGCGCGGGCGTCCTCGTCGAGCGCAAACAGGTCCTCGCCCGCGAGCCTGACGCGGCCGCTGCTGGGCACGTCCAGCCCGGCGATGATGGACAGCAACGTGCTCTTGCCGGAGCCGGAGGCCCCGACGATGGCGGCTGATTCCCTGGGCGCGAGCTTGAAGCCGATGTTGTGGAGAATGGTCAGCGTACCGGTCGAATCGACCACCAGCTTGCTGACATCTTGGACTTCTATGATGGGTTCGGACATACGACAGAGTCAGAGGCGGCGCCGCTTCCTGCGGGACGCCATCGCGCACTGTAGCGGTTGGTGGCTGCTGCCGATGGTCTTCTCCCCTGCGGCCGCACACGCACGCGGGTCAAAGCCGGTGCTGCTTGTCGTCGGCGATTCGCTGTCGGCCGAATACGGCCTGGCGCGCGGCACGGGGTGGGTGGCCCTGCTGCAGCAACGGCTGGCGCAAAGCGAGATCGACGCCACGGTGGTCAACGCCAGCATCAGCGGCGACACCACCGCGGGCGGGCAGGCCCGGCTTCCGGCCCTGCTGCGCCAGCACCAGCCGACGCACGTGATCCTTGAGCTGGGCGGCAACGACGCACTGCGCGGCCTGCCGCTGGCCAGCAGCGAAACCAACCTGCGCGCGATGGTCAAGGCCGCGCAGGCGGCGGGCGCGAAGGTCGTGGTCGTGGGCATGCAGGTGCCGCCCAACTACGGCCGCCGCTACGCCGAGGACTTCAGCGACCTGTTCGCGCGCGTCGCACGCGACGCCCGTGCGGCCCTGGTGCCCTTCCTGCTGGCGGGCGTGGCCGACGCGCCCGACGCCGACGAGTTGTTCCAGCCCGACCGCATCCACCCCCGCGCCACCGCGCAGCCACGCATGCTGGACAACGTCTGGCCGGTGCTGCGGCCCCTGCTGGGCTGACCGCGCTGCGTGTCAGCGCACCTGCGTCCGGCGCCGGGCATCGTCGCCGCCGTCACGTGGTTTGCGATCGCCTTGCGCCTTTCGATCGTCCGGGGCCTTGCGATCGTCGCGGGGCTTGCGGCTGTCCGGCGCGGCGGCCGTTGGCATCTCTGTACGCGGCAGATGGACCTGGGTATCTCGTCGGCGCAGATCGATCGGCACCGGTTCCGGGTCCGGCGCCCGCCGTTGGCTGTCGCGGGGTGGCGGCGCCCGCCAATCGGGCGGCGTCACGCCGACCGGCCTGCCGTCCGGATCGGCCACGCGGGCCTGCGGCGGGCCGCCGCGCTGCGGCGGCGTTGACCGATCTCCGCGGTCAGGGTCACGATGGCGCGTGGCCGGCGCGTCCGCCGGCACCACGGTCGCGCCGGTCGGTACGCCTTTGTCGCCTTCACGGATGGAGCCGGCCGGCATCGGCCTGGAAGGCCGTCCCCGCGCGTCGCGCGATGGCGGCCCGAGGTGGTGGCGTGGTGCGGGCAGCACGACCGGCTCGTAGCGCTGCCGGGGCGACAACGGTGCCCAGCTGCCGCGTGGCGGCCCGCCGATCGTCATGGAAAGCTGCACGCCGGACCCGCCCCGCCAGCTGACCAGCGCCGGCGCGTACAGCGGGCGCACGTGGCGCGCGCCGGGCCACCAGCACCAGCGACCACGCCAATGCAGCCAGCGACCGTAGTGAGACGGGGCGAAGCCCCAGGGCGCGGCGTCGATCCAGGTCCATCCCCAGGGCCGCATCCAGGCCCACCGCCCGGCCTGGTACGGGGCCCATCCCGGTTCCACCCGGTACGGCATCCAGACGCTGCCGTACTCGGGGTGACTGTCCCAGGCCCCGTAACGGTCCAGGTCCTCGGCGCCGGTCATCTCGGGCGACACGTAGCGGAAGGCTTCGGGCGGCGCCGCCCGTGCGGCGGCGTCGGACCAGGCGGACAGCCGATCGCCCGGCCAGCTGCTGGCCGCCGTGCGCACGTCCCCGCGTGCATCACGCCAGACCTCGATCCGCTGGCCGGCGTCGATCTGCAGCAGCTTGTCGGCGCTGCTGAGCAGGAGCGCGCCCGTCCAGACGCCGACGCGGGTGAGATCGCCCTCGCGATCGAAGCGATAGCGGCCCGCCGCCAGAGGCTGGAACTGCCCTTCGCGCGTCAACACGACGGTCTGCCGCGCCTGCTCGTCGATCGGCAGGTGTACGGCCATCGAGCCGCGCAGCAATTCGAACTGCGTCTGCTGATCGTCCAGGCGGGACAGCAGCAGTTCGCTGTCGCCCGTCAGCAGCAAGGTGAGCGAGCCCACGCGCACGTCGGCGCGGGCGTCGGGATCGACCCAGACCCGGTCCCCTTCGGCCAGCGGGCGATTGCGCTCGGCCGACGACCACTGCGCGGTGTCGGGGTCGTAGACCCAGACCGCACCTTGCAGGTCGGACAGGCGGCCTGCGCGGCCGGGCCAGGCGACCACCCTGGCTTCATCTTCCAATGGGTCGGCGGCCGCACCGCCCGCCCCGGTCAGCGCCGCCAGGGTGCTCGTCGCAAACAGGATCCAGCGTTGCCAGTGCATGTGA
>Ga0316195_10000891_pt1 | contig 12831 bp, 14 predicted proteins | sample Phised1_MG_FD_204937 | JGI IMG/M metagenome (GOLD analysis project Ga0316195, IMG submission 204937) | Coastal sediment microbial communities from Maine, United States - Phippsburg sediment 1 | ecosystem: Environmental > Aquatic > Marine > Coastal > Sediment | place: USA: Maine | collected... | reverse complement strand
CGTCACGCCCTGCAACATGAGTTCCATGGCGCGGCGCCTGCGATACACGCCCTCGACTTCCGCGAGTTGCACCTTGTCGTTGACGCCGAGCACTTCGTCTTCGCTGTCCGCCAGGATGGCGTTGACTTTGAGTCCCGCCTTCGCTGCCATGACGACGACGTCGGTCAGGTAATACTCGCCCTGGGCGTTGTCGTTGCGCAGCTGCGCCAGCCATTCGCGCATGCGCTGCGCGGAAGCCGCCATCAGCCCGGTGTTCACCTCGTCGAGCGCGCGTTCCTTCTGGTTCGCGTCCTTGTGTTCGACGATGCGCGCGACGGTGCCGGCGCGGTCGCGTACGATGCGCCCGTATCCGGTCGGGTCCTTCATGCGCACGCTCAGCACGCCGAGCGCTGCACCGTCGGCCGACGCATCGACGAGACGCTTCATCGTGGCGGCCTGCACCAGCGGCACGTCGCCGAACAGGACCAGGACGAGGTGATCGTCCGGCACGCCGGGCATGGCCTGCTGCAGCGCATGTCCGGTGCCGAGCTGCTCGTCCTGCAATACCCAGGTGATGCCCTCGCTCGCGACCGCTTCGCGCACTCGTTCACCGCCGTGACCATAGACGACGTGGATGTCGTCGGGCGCAAGCGTGCGCGCGGTATCGATGACGTGCTCGAGCAGTGGGCGACCCGCGACGGGCTGCAGGACCTTGGGCAGGTCGGACTTCATGCGCTTGCCCTGGCCGGCAGCCAGGATCACGACAGAGAGGGGCATTGGGCGATCCAGGTTGCGTACGGTCTTTTTTTATTATACCGGACGCCTATCTGCCGCCTTGTCGTTCGGGACAAACCCTTGCGGTGGAGCACCCCGGCAAGCGTGGCTTGCAGGGGTAGCGGGCGGGCCCCATGCAAGGGGTCCGCCCGCTCGGTCAATCAGTACTTGGAAGCTGCGGGTGCGAAATTGGCGTGCACCAGCATCCACTTGCCGCCCATCCTGGAGTACACGCGGGTCGACTTGGCGCTGTTGGGTGACACCTTGCCGTCCTTGTCACGCAGTACGCCGACGTAGTTGTACGAGAGGATCGCCGTGTCGCCGTAAACCTGGACCTTCGGGTTCACCATTTCGGCAGCCAGGGTCTTGCCGCCGTCCGAGGTGATGGCCTCGCTCAGTCGGGTGTTGAGGCCCTTGCCTTCGATACGCACCGGGTAGTCTTGATTGAATTCGGTGTAGTCGTCCGCGGCCGAACTCATCTGCTCGGCCGCAGACTGCCCCGCCATTTCGGCTGCCCACTGGGCTCGAGCCATCGCCATGATTTCAGCCGCTACCTTCGGATCGTCCCCTGCGAAAGCCTGGCCTGAAGCCAACAGCGCGCCCATCAGCACTGCGCTGATAAATGAGTTCTTCATCGAAATTCTCCTGCGATTCTTTTTGGGCCGTGCCGCGGCCGAACGAGTCGCGCCGGGTACGGTAGAACGATGTTTATAGCAGACCGCTCATGGTCGACAAAGGTGCACTGCAGCATCAGGACGGGTCGCGTCACCTGCCGATGTGTGTTACAAAACCTCACGGCCATTTCCGGATGCCGGACGTTGCGTCCAGTGCAATCTGGTTCTGGATTCCATAAGTGCGGCACGAAACAACAGCGTTTCCGCCATAAAACCAACAGCAGGGGTGAAATAGAATGTCACTGAAATTCCGCGCCTTCGGCGCAGCGGCCACGCTGCTCGCGTGCTTCCTCGTTTCGTTCGGCGCAACAGCCGCTGACCGGGCCTACAAGGAAGGACCGGTGTCCATCGTGTCGTCCATTCGCACCGAGCCTGGTCATTTCGATGACTACATGGCCTGGCTGGCGGGCCCGTGGAAGCAGGGTCTCGAGGCAGAAAAGGCCGCCGGGCTGATTCTGGGTTACAACGTGTACATGACCGCTCCGCGCGGCCCGGGCGATCCCGATGTCTATCTCGTGGTGACCTACAAGAACATGGCCGCGATGGACGACCTCGACGCGAAGTCCGATCCTATCTATGAAAAGCTCATGGGCAGCCAGGCCCAGCAGAGCCAGGCGAACATCGATCGCGGCAAGATCCGCACGGTCCTCGGCAGCGAGATGATCCGCGAGGCCACGCTCAAGTAGGGCGACCGGCTTTTCGCGAGACGGAAAGCAAAAAGGGCCCGCATGATGCGGGCCCTTTTCTTTAGCTTCGTCAGTTTCCTGACCTTCCAGGCCTTCCTCGCCTTCCTGCCCTTCCTCAGCGGGTCTTGCGCAGCCTCTGAATCGCCTGCAGCTGGGCCGACAAGGCCGACAGCTCGGCTTCGACGCTCGCGATTTCCTGCTTCTCACTGCGGGCGCGGAGCGCTTCCTCGGCCAGTCGCTTGGCTTCGATTACCTTGGCTTCGTCGAGGTCAGCAGCACGGATGGCCGTGTCGGAGAGCACATTGATGTGGTCGGGCTGCACTTCGAGGAAGCCGCCCTGCACGTACACCATTTCTTCTTCCGCCTTGCCGGGCACCTTGATGCGCACGACGCCGGCCTTGATCTGCGTGATCAGCGGGGCGTGACGCGGGTAGATGCCAAGCTCGCCCGCGATGCCGGGGAGCACGACGAACTCGGCTTCACCCGAGTAGATCGCTTCTTCGGCGCTGACGACATCGATTCGAATGGTGGCCATTTTCGTACCCCTTACTGCAGGGTCTTGGCTTTCTCGACGGCCTCTTCGATCGCGCCGATCATGTAGAACGCCTGCTCGGGCAGGTGGTCGTACTCGCCGTTCACGATCGCCTTGAAGCCGCGAATGGTGTCCTTCAGCTGCACGTACTTGCCCGGGCTGCCGGTGAACACTTCGGCGACGTGGAACGGCTGCGACAGGAAGCGCTGGATCTTGCGGGCGCGCGACACGGCCAGCTTGTCCTCCGGCGACAGCTCGTCCATGCCGAGGATCGCGATGATGTCGCGCAGTTCCTTGTAGCGCTGCAGCACGGCCTGTACCGCGCGGGTCGTCTCGTAGTGCTCTTCGCCGATGATGTTCGGGTCGACCTGGCGCGACGTCGAGTCGAGCGGGTCCACCGCCGGGTAGATGCCGAGCGAGGCGATGTCGCGCGAGAGCACGACGGTCGCGTCGAGGTGGCCGAAGGTGGTGGCCGGCGACGGGTCGGTCAAGTCGTCCGCGGGGACGTACACGGCCTGGATCGACGTGATCGAGCCGACCTTGGTCGAGGTGATGCGTTCCTGCAGGCGCCCCATTTCCTCGGCCAGCGTCGGCTGGTAACCCACGGCCGAGGGCATGCGTCCGAGCAGCGCGGACACTTCCGTGCCGGCGAGCGTGAAGCGGTAGATGTTGTCGACGAAGAACAGGATGTCGCGGCCTTCGTCACGGAAGCGCTCGGCCATGGTCAGGCCGGAGAGCGCGACGCGCAGGCGGTTGCCCGGCGGCTCATTCATCTGGCCAAACACCATCGCCACCTTCGACTGGCTCAGGTCTTCCTGCACGATGACCTTGGCATCCGACATTTCGTGATAGAAGTCGTTGCCTTCACGGGTGCGCTCGCCGACGCCGGCGAACACCGACAGGCCCGAGTGCTCCTTGGCGATGTTGTTGATCAGCTCGAGCATGTTCACGGTCTTGCCCACGCCGGCGCCGCCGAACAGGCCGATCTTGCCGCCCTTCGCGAACGGACAGATCAGGTCGATGACCTTGATGCCGGTCTCGAGCAGTTCGACCGACGGCGCCAGCTCGTCGAACTTCGGCGCCGGCTGGTGGATGCCGCGGCGCTCGTCGGACTGGATCGGGCCACGCTCGTCGATCGGGCGACCGAGCACGTCCATCACGCGGCCGAGCACGCCCGGGCCGACCGGCACCGAGATCGCGGCACCCGTGTTGCGGACCTTCATGCCGCGCTGCAGGCCGTCGGACGAGCCGAGCGCGATGGTGCGCACGACGCCGTCGCCGAGCTGCTGCTCGACTTCGAACGTCAGGCCCTTTTCGGCCAGCGTGTTGCTGCTGTCCTCGAGGATCAGCGCGTCGTACACCCTGGGCATCGCATCGCGCGGAAATTCGATGTCGATGACCGCGCCGATGGTCTGGACGATGGTGCCGAATGCTTGTGACATGGTCGTTTGCCTGAAAAAGTAAATTAGTGACTAGTGAGTAGTGACTAGTAAATAGCAGCTAGACGGCCGCCGCGCCGCCCACGATCTCGGAGAGTTCCTTCGTGATCGAGGCCTGCCGGCTCTTGTTGTAGACGAGCTGCAGCTCGTCGATGATGTTGCGCGCGTTGTCCGAAGCGGCCTTCATCGCCACCATGCGCGCCGACTGCTCGGAGGCGATGTTGTCCGTGGCCGCCTGGTAGACCACGGTCTCGAGATAACGCAACAGCAGCTGGTCGAGCACCGCCTTGGCGTCCGGCTCGTACAGGTAGTCCCAGTTGCCCTCACCGACCTCGGCCTTCATCACCTGGCCCGTCGGCAGGACCCATTCCTGCGGGATCGGGATCATCGTGCCCTGCGTCGGCTCCTGCTTCATCGTGTTGATGAAGCGGGTGGAGAAGATGTGAACCTCGTCGAGCCGTCCCTCGAGGAAACCGTCGATGAGCATCTTGACCGGGCCGATGAGGCGGTCGAGCGCCGGGTGGTCGCCGTAGTTGGTGACCTGCGACACGATCTTGCCGCCCATGCGGTTGATGAAGCCGAGACCCTTGTTGCCGATCGTGCAGTACTCGGCCTCGATGCCCTTCGTCAGCCATTCCTTGTGCTGGTTCAGCACCAGGCGCAGCAGGTTGGTGTTGAGGCCGCCGCAGAGACCCTTGTCGGTCGTGACGACGACGACCCCGACGCGCTTCACGGTCGCACGCCGCGTGAGCAGCGGGTGCTTGTATTCGGTGTTGGCGCGCGCCGCGTGCATCGTGATGTTGAGCAGGCGCTGGGCGTACGGGCGGCCGCGCCGCATGCGCTCCTGCGCCTTCTTCATCTTCGAGGCAGCGACCATTTCCATCGCCTTGGTGATCTTGCGCGTGTTCTGCACGCTCTTGATCTTGAGGCGGATTTCCTTGGTTCCGGCCATGACTTTCTGCTACCTGTGCGGCGAGTGAGGAACGGGGCTCAGTACGCGCCGTTCTTCTTGAAGTCTTCGATCGCGGCCACGAGCGCCTTCTCGTCGTCGGCGCTCAAGTCCTGCTTCGTCTCGATGCGGTCGAACAGGTCCTTGTACTTGCTCCTGACGTGGCTGCGCAGCGCCACTTCGAATGCCAGGGCGCGCTTCACCTCGACGTCGTCGAAGTAGCCCTTGGTGACGCCGAACAGCGTGATCGCCTGCTCGGCGACCGACAGCGGCGAGTACTGCGGCTGCTTCATGAGCTCGGTCACGAGCTTGCCGCGCTCGAGCTGCCTGCGCGTCGCGTCGTCGAGGTCGGACGCGAACTGCGCGAACGCCGCGAGCTCGCGGTACTGGGCGAGGGCCAGGCGGACGCCGCCGCCGAGCTTCTTGATGACCTTGGTCTGCGCCGCGCCGCCGACGCGCGACACCGAGATACCCGCGTTGATGGCGGGCCGGATGCCGGCGTTGAACAGGTCGGTCTCGAGGAAGATCTGGCCGTCGGTGATCGAGATCACGTTGGTCGGGACGAACGCGGAAACGTCGCCGGCCTGCGTCTCGATGATCGGCAGCGCGGTGAGCGAGCCGGTCTTGCCCTTCACGGCGCCCTTGGTGAACTTCTCGACGTACTCCTCGTTGACGCGCGCGGCGCGCTCGAGCAGGCGGCTGTGGAGATAGAACACGTCGCCCGGATACGCTTCGCGGCCCGGCGGGCGGCGCAGCAGCAGCGAGACCTGGCGGTAGGCCCACGCCTGCTTGGTCAAGTCGTCATAGATGATCAGGGCGTCCTGGCCGCGGTCGCGGAAGTACTCGCCCATCGTGCAGCCCGAGTACGGGGCGATGTACTGCATCGCGGCCGATTCGGACGCCGAGGCGGCGACGACGATCGTGTACGCCATCGCGCCGGTTTCTTCGAGCTTGCGCACCACGTTCGAGATCGTCGAGGCCTTCTGGCCGATCGCGACGTAGATGCAGATGAGGTCCTTGCCCTTCTGGTTGATGATCGTGTCGACCGCGACGGCAGTCTTGCCGGTCTGGCGGTCGCCGATGATCAGTTCGCGCTGGCCGCGGCCGATCGGCACCATCGCGTCGATCGACTTGAGGCCCGTCTGCACCGGCTGGCTGACCGACTTGCGGGCGATGACGCCCGGCGCCACCTTTTCGATGACGTCGAATTCCTTCGCGTCGATCGGGCCCTTGCCGTCGATGGGCTGGCCGAGCGAGTTGACGACGCGCCCGATCAGCTCGGTGCCGACGGGCACCTCGAGGATGCGGCCGGTGCACTTGACCGTGTCGCCCTCGGAGATGTGCTCGTATTCGCCCAGGATGACCGCGCCGACCGAGTCGCGCTCGAGGTTGAGCGCGAGGCCGAACGTGTTCCTCGGGAACTCGAGCATTTCGCCCTGCATCACGTCCTGCAGCCCGTGAACGCGCACGATGCCGTCCGTCACCGACACGACGCTGCCGACGCTGCGCGCCTCGGTCGCGGACGCGAAGTTCTGGATGCGTGCCTTGATCAGTTCGCTGATCTCAGAAGCCTTGATGGACATGTTGCCAATCCTCTGCAGGCCTGCCGCAATGCGCGGCGTGGGCCGTTGAATCGTTTTCGTTCGTCAGCCAGTCGTCAGTTCGACGTCGAGCCGCTGGAGCTTGTTCGCGATCGAGCCGTCAATGAGCATGTCGCCCGCGCGCACCACGGCGCCGCCGATCAACGCCGGATCGACTGTGCAATGCAACCGCACGTCGCGGCGCAGTCGTGCGCGCAGGGCGCCGGCGAGGCGCTCCCGCTGGGCGTCGTTGAGCTCGGCGGCAGAGACGACCTCGACGTCGGCGACGTTCTGGTGCTCGGCCTTCAGCTCGTCGAAGTGCTCGGCGATCTCGGGCAGGTAGTCGATGCGGTCGTTCTCGGCGAGCAGGTCGAGCAACGCGCTGGCGTTCGCGTCGAGCGCGTCGCCACAGACGTTGGCCACCAGCTCCTTGAGCTGCTGCCTGCCGACGCCGGGGCTGCTCTCGAACGCCTTGAACTCGTCGCTCACGACGACCGCGCGCGCGGTCCCAAGCCAGCCCGACCAGGCGTCGAGGGCGTTCTTGTCCCGCGCGTGGGCGAAAGCCGCCTTGGCGTAGGGTCTCGCTACCGTGGCTTTCTCAGCCATGCATCGTTACTCCAGGTCCCGTTATCGCGGTGCCGAGGCCCTCAGGCCTTGGCGCCCTCGATTTCGCGGGCCAGTTGCTCGATCAGATCGGCGTGGGCCTTCGGGTCGATCTCCCGCTGCAGCAGGCGGGAGGCGCCGGCCACGGCCAGGCTGGCCACGTCCTTGCGCAACTCGTCGCGGGCACGGGATTTTTCCTGCGCCGCATCCTGCCGCGAGCTGTCGACGATGCGCTTGCCCTCTGCGAGGGCGGTCGAGCGCGCTTCATCGACGATCTCGACCTCGCGCTTGTGCGCCTGGTCGACGATCTTCTTGGCCTGGTCGCGGGCTGCATTGATGATCACCTGGGCTTCCCCGTGGGCGGTCTGCAGCTCGGTCTGGCCACGCTCGGCGGCGGCAAGGCCTTCCGCGATCTTCTTCTGCCGGTCCTCGACAGCCTTGGTGAGGGGCGGCCAGATGAACTTCCAGGAGAACCAGATCAGGATCCCGAAAACCAGCATCTGGCCGAGCAGCGTCGCATTGATATCCATGACGACGTCCTCGCGTCAGGTGGCGGTTAGCCGAAGCGGGCGAGCAGCGGGTTCGCGAACGCGAAGAACATCGCGAGCGCAACGCCGATCAGGAACGCCGCGTCGATGAGGCCGGCGAGCAGGAACATGCGGCCTTGCAGCGTCGGGATCAGTTCCGGCTGGCGGGCAGCCGCCTCGAGGAACTTCGAGCCCATGATGCCGATGCCGATGCAGGCGCCGATGGCGCCCAGGCCGATGATCAGGCCGAGTGCGATCGCGGTGTAGCTCTGGACCTGTGCGATGAGCGCGAGGTTTTCCATCTCAATCTCCTGGCGGAAAGTGCGGTTGCAGTAAACGGGAAAGGAATGCAGTGAAGTGGCGGGCGTCCGTCGGCTAATGGTGCTCGGTGGCCATCGCGGAATACACGACGGTCAGCACCATGAAGATGAACGCTTGCAGCGTGATGATCAGGATGTGGAAGATCGCCCAGCCGGCTCCCATCAGGAGCTGGCCGAGGAAGCCGACGGTGCTGCCCACGGTGAACGTGAAGAAGCCCGCGCCGAGCAGGGCGATCAGCATGAACACGAGCTCGCCCGCGTACATGTTGCCGAAGAGTCGCATCGCCAGCGAGACCGGCTTCGAGAGCAGCTCGACGAGGTTCAGCAGGAAGTTCGGAATCCAGAGGACGGGGTTGCCGCCGAACGGGGCGGTGAAGAGTTCGTGGACGTAACCGCCGATGCCTTTCGCCTTGACGCTGTAGAACAGCACGACGACCAGCACGGTCAGCGACATCGCGAACGTCGTGTTGGCGTCGGCCGTGGGGACCGCGCGCCAGTAATGGATGCCGAACAGCGCCGCGACCTTGCCCGGCAGGTCGAGCGGCAGCAGGTCCATCGCGTTCATCAGGAACACCCACACGAAGATCGTGAGGGCGAGCGGCGCGAGGAAGCTGCGGTCGAGGTGGAAGACTTCCTTGACCGTGGTGTCGATGAACTCGACGACCATCTCGACGAACGCCTGCCCCTTGCCGGGCACGCCGACGGTCGCCTTGCGTGCAGCCGCATGGAACAGGCCGAGCGTGACGATGCCGAGCAGCACCGACATGAAGATCGTGTCGACATGGATCGACCAGAACCCCTCGCCGACCGTGTAATGGGTCAGGTGGTGGGTGATGTACTCGGTGCTGTTCGCGGGACCTGCGGCGTGCTCAGCGGCGGACATTGTCTGGTACCACTCCGACCGGACGGACTATTGCTTCTTCGTGGGCTCGCCCAGGCGAGCCGCCCCAAACCAGTACCCAAAGAACGTCGCGACGTACGCTGCGAGCAGCGGCACCGCCTCGACGTTCGGTGACCGGAACGCGGCCACCAGCAACGCGATGGTGAAGCCGACCTTCACCAGCCACCCCAGGAAGAACCCGATCGTGGCCCGCATCAGCGTCGCGCCTTCGCCGTGCCGCAGCATCGCGAAGGCCATCAAGCTCGTCGCCGCCACGCCGATGCCGGCTCCCAGCAGCGCCGATGCGCCCGCACGGTAACCCGCGATCGCGAAACACACGGCCGCGACGATCGCCCCGAGCAGGACCTGACTCAGCACGACGACCAGCGCCTGGCGCCGGCCTTTCTGCACGTCGAGGTTGCTCAAGGCCTCATCCGCATCCGGGCAACAAAAAAGCCACGTCATGCCGGTTGGCCGGCCACGGGTGGCGTTGGAATCCGTTACCCGGGCAGGCTCGCGCCGAAGCGCGGCTTCCGGAAAGGCGCGGAAGTATAGGGGCCTTTTTGCAGTGCTTCAAATCCGCATCTCCCGCGCACAACGTGCGCGGGAAAGGGGTTAGGGGTTAGGGGATGGGGGTTAGTCGGAACGTCACACGAAACAGGGGCTTGAATCGGGCGGACCGCGACCGGGATCGACGTTACCGATTGATAAGTACGGCTCGACTAACCCCCATTCCCTATCGCATATCCCCTTGCTACTACGTAGCACTGCTACTTAATGTGCGCGAGAATTCCATCCAGCTCGTCGAGGCTGTTGTACGCGATCACGAGCTTGCCCTTGCCGGTCAGCGCGTGCTGCAGCGACACCTTGGCGCCCAGCTTGTCGGCCAGGTCCTGTTCAAGGCGGGCGATGTCGGGATCACGGCGCGGCTCGTCGCCGTCGTCCCGGCGGTTGCCTTTCTCGCCGTGGGCGAGCATCCGCTTCACCAGCGCTTCGGTCTCGCGGACCGACAGGCCCTTCTTCGCGACCAGCGCGCCGACCTCCGACTGTTGCCGCGCCTGTGGCAACCCGAGCAACGCGCGGGCGTGCCCCATCTCGAGCTGGCGGTGCTCGACGAGCGTCTTCACTTCGTCGGTGAGCTCGAGCAGCCGGAGCAGGTTGCTGACCGACGCGCGCGAACGACCGACGGCATCGGCGGCCTGCTGGTGCGTGACGTCGAATTCACGGATCAGGCGATCGAGGGCCCGGGCCTCTTCCAGCGGGTTCAGGTTCTCGCGCTGGATGTTCTCGATCAGCGACATCGCGACCGCGGCCTCGTCGGGCACGATGCGGACGACGGCCGGGATGTCGTGCAGGCCGGCCATCTGCGCGGCCCGCCAGCGGCGCTCGCCGGCGATGATCTCGTAGCGGATCGGCTCGCCCGTTTTCTGCGCGGCGAGCGGGCGCACCACGATGGGTTGGACGACACCCTGCGCGCGGATCGAGTCGGCCAGTTCCTGCAGGCTCTCCGGTCGCATGTCGAGGCGCGGCTGGTAGCGGCCCCGCTGCAGCAGGTCGACCGGGATGCGCGCAAGCTCTTCATTGCGCGGCGCAGCCGTGCCACTGGCCGGCGCAGCGGCCTGGGTGGAAGACGTGCCGGGTGCGTCGATCCCCGTTGCAGCACTCGGGGCGTGCGCCGGCGTGACGGAACCGAGCAGAGCCTCGAGGCCCCGGCCGAGGGAAGGTCGCTTTGTTGCCATAGCGGACTATTATGCCGCCCGCGTCGCGAGGGCGCAGGAAACCCCGCTGAATCGAATTCGAGCCGGAGACTTGCATGCGTCCCGTCGCCGCCCTGCTGCTGGGCGGACTGATCAGTTGTTGCGGCACTGGTGGCACGGCCCCGGCGCGGGCCGTTGCGGCCGCGCAGGCTGTTGAGTCGCGGGCGGATTCCGTGCCTCAGGAAGTCGTGCCGAGCCAGCCGGCACAGCTGGTGGGGTCGCCGTCAGTGTTGTTCGCTGCCGGTGTGTTCGCGCTGGTCGAGGCCTTCGACTACCCCTACAGCGTCGGCGCGACCTATGTCGCGCGGCCGATGACGACGTGGCGCCTGGCGCCCGGAGCAGGTTTCGCCGTGGGGCCCGACGGCATCGCTTTCATGTACCTGGACGTGCGCCGCGACTTCGCGCTGGGCGATCGCTGGTATGTCACGCCCAGCCTCGCGAGCGGATGGTTCATCAACGGCGACGTCATCGGTCCGCACGATCACCTGGAATTCCAGAGCGGGATCATGTTTGCGCGGCGCTTCGACAACGGGCTGCGGCTCGGGCTTGCGGGCCTGCACATATCGAACGGCGGACTGCATCATCCGAACAACGGCACGGAAGCCGTGCTGCTGACATTGCAGGTGCCATTGCAGAAATAGGGGACGCTCACCTATTTCCTGCGGGAGAGGTGAGGGATCACTCTTCTTCTTCGGGCTCGGGCGCCGGTCCGGCCAGTGCTTCTTCTTCACGACGGATCATCTCGCCGGCGAGCGCGAGGTACGCGAGTGCACCGCGCGAGTCCTTGTCGTGGAACAGCACCGCCTTGCCGAAGCTCGGCGCTTCCGCGAGCCGCACGTTGCGCGGGATCACGGTGCGGAACACCTTGTCGCCGAAGTGCATCAGGAGCTGGCCCGACACCTCGTTCGAGAGGTTGTTCCGCGGGTCGTACATCGTGCGCAGGATGCCTTCGAGCTCGAGGTCGGAATTCACGCTGGCGCGGATCTGCTCGACCGTGTTCATCAGCGCCGAGAGTCCCTCGAGCGCGTAGTACTCGCACTGCATCGGAACCAGCACGCTGTCGGCCGCGACGAGCGCGTTGAGCGTCAGCAGGTTCAGCGCCGGCGGGCAATCGATGATGATGACGTCGAAACTGTCGCGGACCGGCTTCAGCGCGTTCCTGAGCCTCACCTCGCGGCCGATCATGCTCATCAGCTGCACTTCCGCGGCGACCAGGTCCTGGTTGCCGGGCAGCAGCGTGAAGTTGCCGGGATCGACGGGCACCAGCGCAGCCGCCAGGTCGCACTCGCCGAGCAGCACGTCGGTCATCGAGCGCTCGAGGTTGTTCTTGTCGACGCCGCAGCCCATCGTGGCGTTGCCCTGCGGATCGCAATCGATGAGCAGCACTTTGCGCTGCGTGGCGGCGAGCGACGCGGCCAGGTTGACGGCGGTCGTCGTCTTGCCGACCCCGCCCTTCTGGTTCGCGACTGCGATCACACGTTTCATGGCAGGCCCAAGGATACAGGGGAATCAGGTTTTTTCGTGGGAGTGGGCGAGTTCGACGAGGTGGCGCTCCTCTTCGAGGCCCGGCACGTGCAGCCGGTGGACGGCCACGACCTTCCAGCCGCCGAGCTTCTTCGACAGTTCGTCCTCGGGGTACCGTCCCTTCATCGCGAGCAGCCTGCCGCCGCCCGCCACGAGTCCGCCTGCATTCCTGACCAGCTCCGCCAGGGGACCGACGGCTCGTGCGATGACCGTGTCGAAGCGATCCATCGGCCGGTAGTCTTCAGCTCGCGCCTGCACGACTTCGACGTTGTCCAGCTGGAGAGTCTCGCGCACACATTCGAGGAAGCGGCACTTCTTGCCGACCGATTCGACGAGAACGAAATGCACGCCGGGTACGACGATGGCGAGCGGAATGCCGGGGAAGCCGGCGCCGCTGCCGATGTCGGCGACGCGCGTGCCGCGCAGCCACGGCACCATCGTCAGGCTGTCGAGAATGTGTTTCGTGATCTGCGCCGGCCGCTCGCGGATGGCCGTGAGGTTCATGCGCGTGTTCCAGTCGTCGAGCAGGTCGAGGTGCGCGATAAGTTTCGCGCACTGCGCCGGGTCGAGTTCGATGCCGAGGCCGCGAGCCCCTTCGATGAGGTCT
>Ga0316195_10000890_pt1 | contig 12835 bp, 14 predicted proteins | sample Phised1_MG_FD_204937 | JGI IMG/M metagenome (GOLD analysis project Ga0316195, IMG submission 204937) | Coastal sediment microbial communities from Maine, United States - Phippsburg sediment 1 | ecosystem: Environmental > Aquatic > Marine > Coastal > Sediment | place: USA: Maine | collected... | reverse complement strand
CCATCTCGTCACCGGCCGCAAGCATCAGATCCGTGTGCATTTCGCCGGGCGGGGGCACCCGGTGGTCGGCGACAAGAAATACGGCAAGGACCAGCCGGCCGCCAGGCGCCTGGCCCTGCACGCCAGCTCGATCACCTTCACCCACCCGTTCAACGGCCAAACGATGCATTTTGACACCGGACTCCCCGACGATTTTGCCCGTTTGCTCGGCGAACCGGTGAAGAGATGATGGACCATCCGGGGGCCACCCCACTTGATGCAGCGATCCAGGATGCAGGCTTGGGTCCCTCTCTGTTGCCAAGGATTGGCCCGTGAACCGTATCGTTATCCATTACAGTGAAATCGCCCTGAAGGGCAAGAACCGCCGCCAGTTCGAAGACGCCCTGCTGCGCCATGTGCGGACCGCGCTCGGGCCGCTGGCGCACGAGGTGCGCAAGCAGCAGGGGCGGCTGATCTGCAAACCGGCAAACCACGCCGAACCGCAGCAGGTCTGCGAGATCCTCTCCTGCATCCCCGGCATCGTCAACTTCTCCCTCGGCCACAGCGTGCCGAAGGATGTCGAGGCGATCGGCGGCCGGGCGGTCAAGCTGCTCGCAGAGCGCGAGTTCACCAGCTTCGGCGTCAAGACCAAGCGCACCGACAAGGCGTTCCCGATGACCTCGGAGGAGATCAGCCGCGCGGTCGGCGCCTCGATTCTGCGCGGCCTGGAAGGCAAGCAGGTCAACCTGCGGACCCCCGATCTCTGGCTGTATATCGAACTGACCGGCAAAGAGGCGATGCTCTTTACTGAAAAGCATGCCGGCCCGGGCGGCCTGCCGGTCGGCAGCAGCGGTGAGGTGATGGTGTCGCTCTCCGGCGGCATCGACAGCCCGGTGGCGGCCTACATGCTGATGAAGCGCGGCTGCCGGGCGATCTTTGCCCACATCCGCAACGAGACCCAGTTTAGCCGCGGCGTGACCGACAAGATCGAGAAACTGGTCGAGACCCTGACCCGCTACCAGCTGCAGTCGATCCTCTACATGGTGCCGTTCGGCGACCTGCAGCGCCGCATCATCGCCTTTGTCCCCGCCGACTACCGCATGATCATCTACCGCCGCTGCATGATGCGCATCCTCAACCGGCTCGCCGACCGGGAGGGAGCTCAGGCGATCGTCACCGGCGATGCGGTCGGCCAGGTGGCCTCGCAGACGCTGAGCAACCTGCAGTGCATCCAGGAGGCCTCGCAGCTGCCGGTGCTTTCGCCGCTGATCGGCATGAACAAGGATGAAACGATCGCGATCGCCAGACAGATCGGCACCTACGATGATTCGATCGAGCCCTACCCGGACTGTTGTTCCTTCATGATTGCGCCGCACCCCGAGATCCGCGGCATTGTCGAGATGGCAAAGCGCTTCGAAGCCAATATCGACGGGCTCGAAGAGCTGTTGCAGGAGGCGGTGGAGAGCGCTGAGCGGCTGGAGTTTTGAGCGCCCCGCTTGACCCTGCAGAGCCTTTTCCACCCATAGCTATGGCCATGATCCGGCAAACGGGTTAAAATCAGAGTGTGAACAAGCTTTTTTCGTCTAGGCATTATTGTCCAGCAGGCTTCCGGGCCATGGCAAGGGGACCAGTTTTTTTATGCATATCCAGTTGATCGGCGATGCCTGCGTCAGCCTGCTCTTTGGCGATGACATTTCCCTCAGCAACAGCCGCAAGGTGCTGACGGCCTATCATCAGCTCAAGGGCAGCAAGTTGCTGCGGGAACTAAAAATTCATGACCTTGTGCCGACCTATCGGTCGCTGGCGGTTCACTTTGAACCCGGCCAGGACCCCACGGCAGTGGGGAAGTGCCTGGCAGAAAACCTGGCCCGGCAGGGCGCTCTTGCCGAAGGTCTGTCGAGCCAACCCGCTAAAACCGTCGAAATCCCGGTCGTCTACGATGGTGAGGACCTGGCGCGGGTGGCCGAGTTCAACGACTTGCGGCCAGAGGACGTCATCCGCTTGCACGTCGGGGTTCTCTACCCGGTTGCCATGATCGGCTTCAAACCTCATTTTCCTTACCTGATCGGCCTTGACCCCCGCCTCGAAACGCCTCGTCTGGAATCGCCCCGGACCCGTGTCCCGGCAGGATCTGTAGCGATCGGCGGGGCACAGACCGGGATCTATCCGGAAGAATCCCCCGGGGGCTGGAACCTGATTGGCCGGATGTCGCCCGAGCGGCTGCAGTCGATTCTTCCCGGTGACACGATTATGTTTGTGCAGAGCGAGGAACCATGATTATCAATTGCGATATCGGTGAGCGGGGGGCTGAACACCCCATCGACCTGGAGCTGATGAACCACATCGGCATGGCCAATATTGCCTGTGGCGGCCATGCCGGCGACGCAGAGAGTATCGCGGCTTTTTCCACAATAGCGCAAGAGAAGGGCCTCCGCATCGCCGCCCACCTGGGTTACCCGGACCGGCCCAATTTCGGTCGCGTTTCGATGGACATTACGGTCAAGGAGCTGCTGACGGCTCTGGACCGGCAGCTGGCTTCAAGCGTCGAGCAGAGCAGGGTCAAGCTGCACGGCGCCCTCTATAACGATTGCAACGTCAACGGCCTGCTGGCCCGGGAGATCGCGGTCTGGCTGCACAGCAGCCACATCAGGGAAGTAGTGACCCCTTTTGATTCAGAGCTGGCCGGCGCCTGCCAGGAGCGGGGCCTTGCTGTTTGCGCCGAGGCCTTCGCCGAGCGGCGCTACAGCTGGCTTGCGGAGCGGGGGCAGCTGGTTCTGGTCAGCCGCAACAAACACTATGCCTCAATACATGACCTGGGAGAGGCCCTGGAGCACAGTCGAAAAATTATTATCGAGCAACGCATCGATGCCGTCATTGAACATGAGGATGGCACCCTGATTACCAGCCCGCAGCCGATGTCGGCAAAAACCCTCTGCATCCACTCCGATTCCGAGATCGCCCTGCCTCTGGCTACCGGTCTGGCGGCCCTACTCCGACAGCATCAGGCGGACCTGCCGTGACGAAGAGACCCGCCGCAGGTCTGAGTGCATTGATGAGCTTGCAAGGCAAGGGGATGTATTGGCTGCGCAGCGCCCCTTGCTTCGGCCGCCAGGATGTCGGGGTTTCACCCGGCGGGCCAATGGACCGTTTTGCCCTGCAGACCGGCAACCTCCTGTTGGGCAGTCCTGCTGACGACGAGGCGCTGGAGTTCGTGCGCCCGCCGCGGGTCGGTTTCCACCGCCCGGTCTATTTTGTCCTGACCGGCGCCCACATACAGGCGATCCTGCGCAGCGAAAATCGGGCAGATGTTGTGGTGGGTCACGGTTGCGTGACGTTCGCCCCGGCTGGTTCGAGCCTGCTCTTCGGCAGGAAAACCAGGGGCCTGCGGGGGTATCTCTGTGCCCGTGCCAGCCTGACCCCCGCCCCTGATGACGCGTTTCTGCACCGCCGCCGCGGCCCCTTTGCCGAGACCTTCAGCTGGTTCGATCCGCTCGGCAAGATTCGCCTGGTCGAAGGGCCCGAGTATTCCCGGTTATGCCAGCCGGAGGCTTTTTTCCGGCAACCCTGGCGGGTGAGCCGCGAGGCGAGCGACATGGGGATCCGGCTTGAAGGCGGCGCGGAGCTGCAGGCCGAGATGGGCAGCCTGATTTCGGATGCGGTGGCCGATGGAACCGTGCAGCTGACGCCGAACGGGCCGATTATCCTGCTGAAACACCGCCAGACCGTGGGCGGCTATCCGCGGGTCTACAATGTGATCAGTGCCGACGTCGATCTCCTGGCGCAATTTGCGCCGGGGCAGCGCCTGCGTTTCCGCAAGGTCACTCTGGTTGAGGCCGTCGCCGCGGCCCTGCAGAAGCGTGCCCAACTTGAGGCCATGGGCAGCCGCTACCAGGACCCGCCCGGCTGAGCCCGGCTGCTGCGGGCCGGGGCAATAAAACCACAGCCGATATGATTTCGAAGGATGAATTTTCGCATTAATCCTGTATTATTGAAGAATTGAACCTGCCCCGGCGTTTTGGCCACGGGTTTTTTCTGGGCAAACCGGTTTCTATGTTCAGGGCTGCCGACTTCCGGTAGCCTGCCTTTCAACTACAGTTTACAAGGAGAAAGATTATGAGTTTCAGGAAGAGCTTACTGATGATGTTGGTCGTGTCGCTGGCCGTGGCCCCTGTCTGTTTTGCCGCGGACCAGGTTGTCAAACTTGACCTTAACGCCGTGTATGGCGCAACCAGTTTTCATACCGAGGGCGCCACCGAGTTCGCCAAGCGGGCCGGCGAGTACTCCGGTGGCAGCGTGGCGATCACCGTTCACCCCGGCGGCAGCCTCGGCTTCAAGGGCCCTGAACTGCTCAAGGTTGTCAAGGACGGCCAGGTTCCGATGTCCGACATCCTGATGGGCGTTGTTGCCGGCAGCGAGAACGTCTTCGGCATCAGCTCGTTGCCGCGTCTGGTGAACTCCTTTGACGCCGCCAAGAGCCTCTATGTCGACAGCAAGCCCTTGTATGAAAAAGCCGCGGCCAAGTGGAAGCAGAAGATGCTCTACGCTGCACCCTGGCCGCCGAGCGGTCTGGTCACGAAAATCGAGGTGAACGGCAAGGCTGACCTGGCCAACCTCAAAACCCGCACCTACGACAAGAACGGTGCCCAATTCCTGCAATCTCTTGGCGGTTCGCCGGTCTCCCTGCCCTGGGGCGAAGTCTATTCGTCGTTGACCACCGGCATTATCGATTCGGTATTGACCTCGGGCGAGTCGGCCTCCAACGGCAAGTTCTGGGAAGTCCTCAAATACTTCAAGAGCATCAATTACGCCTACCCGCTGAACATGGTGACCATCAACCTCGACTACTGGAATTCCCTGAGCGCAGCGCAGCAGGCTGCGGTGCTCAAGGCCGCCGCGGAGACCGAGCAAGCCCAGTGGCAAAAAGCCGAACAGCGGACTGCTGAGTCTCTCGCTAACATCAAGGCCCAGGGCATGATCCTGTCCGATGAAGCCCCGGCGCTCACCAAGGACCTCGACGCCGCGGCCAAGGCCCTGGTTGATGAGTTCAGCAAGGGCGCTTCCGCCGATGTTCAGGCGGTCCTTTCCAAGTACGCTAAATGATCAAAACGTTGTTGAAAGGGATAGATACGTGCTCGAAGCTGGGCGCGTATCTATCCGCTTTGTCCATGCTCGTGATCGTGGCCCTGATCGTCGTTGAGATCATCTGCCGGTCGCTGTTCGGTGTTTCCACCATGGTGTCGGATGAATTCAGCGGCTACCTGATGGTCACGACCGTCATGGCCGGCCTGGGCTATACTCTGGAAACCAATTCACACATCCGCATTACGATCCTGCTGGTAAAACTCAGCCCGCGCCTGCAACGCTTTATGGACCTCCTGGCGGGCTGCTTTGCCGTTGTGCTCACCCTTTTTATCTGCTACCACGCCGTACTGATGGTTTATGACTCCTACAGCTATGACATGCGGGCCGATTCCATATCCGAGACGCTGATCTACCTGCCGCAACTGGTGGTGCCGCTCGGTCTGGCCGGGCTGATTCTTCAGCTGTTCGGCCTTTTGCTGAGGAGATACCGCTCTTGTTCACCGACCCCCTGACCCTTACGCTACTGCTGTTTGCCATTCTGCTCCTGCTGCTGCTGGCAGGGGTCTGGATCGGCTTTACCTTGTTCAGCGTCGGTGTGGCCGGGATGCTCCTCTACCAGACCAACCTGCCGGCGGCGATTTCAATCTGGGACAAAATCGGCGGGCTGATGGCAACCTCGGTCTGGAACAGCATGAACTCGTGGTCTATCACCGCCTTGCCGTTATTCATCCTGATGGGCGAGATCCTGTTCCGGACCTCGATCTCGACCCGCCTGCTGAACGGCCTTGTGCCTTGGCTCTCGCGGATTCCCGGCCGGTTGCTGCATGTCAATATCGTTGCCTGTTCGCTGTTTGCTGCGGTGTCAGGTTCAAGCGCGGCGACCACGGCGACAGTCGGCAAGATCACCCTGGACGAACTCTCCCGGCGCGGCTACAACCGCAGCCTTGCGATCGGCTCACTGGCCGGTGCCGGGACCCTCGGGTTTCTGATTCCTCCGAGTCTGATCATGATCATCTACGGGGTGCTCTCCGACACGTCGATCGGCAAACTCTTTGCCAGCGGCATCCTCCCGGGCTTGCTCCTGGCCACGCTGTACTCGGCTTACATCATCATCCGCGCCAAAATTGAGCCGGGGATCGTCCCCGACAGCGACGAAACCTATACCCTGCAGCAGAAACTGGTCGCCCTCAAGGAACTGGTGCCGGTGGTGCTGCTGGTGGTGGCGGTGCTTGGCGGCATCTACCTCGGCGTGACCACGCCGACCGAGGCCGCAGCCATCGGTGTGATCGGCGCCCTGGTCCTGGCCGCCGGGTATCGCAACCTGTCGTGGCATAACTTCCGCGAGGCTCTGCTCAACGCCGTACGCACCACCTGCATGATCTGCTTCATCATTGCCGGGGCCGCGTTCCTCTCACAGGTGGTCGCTTTTGTCGGCGTGGCCCGCGGCCTCAGCGAGTACATCGTCAGCATGCAGGTTTCCCCTTATGTCCTGCTGATGGTGCTCGGCGTCATGTACCTGGTCCTGGGGATGATCCTTGACGGCATCTCCATCGTTGTCATGACTTTGCCGATCGTCCTGCCGATCGTCCTGGCGGCCGGGTTCGATCCGATCTGGTTCGGCGTTTACCTGGTAATTATGGTGGAGCTGTCGCAGATTACCCCGCCGGTGGGCTTCAGCCTGTTTGTCATCCAGGGCATTTCCCAGGAGCCGGTGAGTGAGATCATTAAAGCCACCGTTCCTTTTTTCCTTCTGATGATCCTGGCCGTGGCCATGATTGCCATCTGGCCGGATATCGTCATGTACCTGCCGGACCAGATGTCCAAGTAGTTTCCGCCCTGGGCTTCCAGGGATCGCGAGCAGCTTTTATATGAAAAACAGGGAGGGTGCGGTGACAGGGATCATCGTGGAAAGGACTGGGGTCTGCATGAGGGCCCGCCGGCTGAGCAACCTTGCGCTGCAAGCCAGGGCGGTGATTGTGTGTCGATAAGCCCGCGACAAACCCGCCGGCCCTTGAATGGCGGCGCCATGGCCACCATGCTGCTGCTGTGCATTATCTGGGGGCTGCAGCAGGTTGCGATCAAGGCCGTCGCCGATGAGATGTCGCCTCTCCTGCAGATCGCCCTGCGTTCTGGGATCAGTGCCGCGCTGATCGCTTTGCTGATGACCTTCAGTTCGCAGCGTTTCTGGGTGCGCGATGGCACCTGGCGGGCAGGGCTGCTGGTCGGCATTCTGTTCTCCCTCGAGTTTTTGTTCGTTGCCGAGGGCTTACGCTACACAACCGCCTCGCACATGGCGGTGTTCCTCTACACCTCACCGATTTTCACGGCTCTTGGCCTGCAGTTGTTCCTCCCCGACGAACGCCTGCGGCTGCACCAGTGGCTCGGTATCGGACTGGCCTTTTCCGGCATAGTCACTGTCTTCCTCGGCGGCGCGTCGAATCCGGCCATCGGCCCGGGAATGCTGAGAGGTGATCTGCTGGGGGTTTTGGCCGGAGCCGCGTGGGGTTTTGCCACGGTGACGGTCCGCTCCTCAAGCCTTTCGGAGGCTGCGCCGACCAAGACGCTTCAATACCAGTTGTCGACGGCCTTTTTCCTGCTGCTGCCGATGGCCTTCTTGACCGGCCAGACCGCCACAGTCTCTTTGACGCCGGCGGTTTGGCTGAACCTGCTGTTCCAGGGGGTGGTGGTCTCTTTTGCCAGCTACCTGATCTGGTTCTCGTTGCTGCGCACCTACCTTGCCTCGCGCCTCTCGGCCTTCTCCTTCTTGACGCCGATCTTCGGGGTTGTGTTCGGTGTCCTGCTGCTGGACGAACCTCTTTCTTCGAGTTTTGTCACTGGCGCCCTGCTGGTTTTGACTGGCATCGGCCTCGTCAGCTGCACAACCCTGCCCGGCTTGCGCCGGGGCCGCGCACAGTAGAGGCCGCCTTTTTTACAGTTCTTGTCCCGGGCCGGCAATCGTTCGAGACCGGTCACACAACCTTTTCTTTGAGCACCGGCGGTTTGAAGTTTGTCTCCTGAACGTTCTTGACCAGGAAGACGATCAGCAGGCTGCTGGCCAGTTTGACGATCGTCTGCCCCCACATCGCATCCCAGATCGGGCCGAACGCCAGGTAGACGAAGACCACCGAATCGAGTGGTGTGCCGACGATATTGCTGAAGATGGCGCGGCCGCGAAAAGACAGCGGCGTCGCCGTGAACACTGCCCAGTCCAGGCCTTCGGCGACCACAAAGGCGCCGAGGCTGGCCAGGGCTAACGTCGGCGAGAAGAGCGCGGAGATTCCGGCGGCAGCCAGCATCCAGATCCAGCACCCCCATTTGCCGTAGCGTCTCTGCACCAGGTCTCTGGCCGTAAAGGTGAAGCCCACCGCCGCTGCCCCCGCAGGAAAAGTCAGCCCTGCCACTTCGATGATGCCAAAGTTCATGACCAGCAGGTTGGCAATGACGATTGACCCCAGGTAAAAAAGTGCTTCCAACATGTAGACCTCGCAAACTATCTGGTGACTTGTATTAATTCTGACAATAAAGGTCATAATAGTCTTTACCGCACTGCCGGTGCAAGTCGGGGTAAAAGATTGACTCGGAGAACGGCCCGGCGGTTTCATGTTAAAGTGACGCAGTGGAGAGTCGTTGCCGATGAACTTCGAAACCCTGCGCAGCTACCTGCTGCAAAAACCCGGTGCCAGCGAGGACTTCCCCTTCGACCCGGTGACCCTGGTGATCAAGGTTGGCGGCAAGATGTTTGCCCTGACCGATATCACCGAGGAGCCTTTGCGCATCAACCTCAAGTGCGAGCCGATCAAGGCTGAGTTCCTGCGCCAACATTACCCGGCGGTGCTGCCCGGCTACCACATGAACAAACGCCACTGGAACACCGTCGTTCTCGATGGTTCGATCGCCGAGGCGGAACTCCGGTCGATGATTGATGAATCCTACGATCTCGTGGTAAAAGGGCTTCCCAAAACCCGGCGACCGGGTTAAAACCGTGCCCAAGGAGTCACAGCATGCATGCCGAACCGAATATAGCCCTGGACTGCCCCTATTGCCGCGAGACGATCTACGCGGCGCTGTCCTGGTTCAAGCAAACCTATTCAAGCTGCCCGCATTGCGAGCAGGGCCTGGCGGCCGGCCAGTTCGCCGCGGTCATTGCCGATCTCGAACAGGCTATGGACGAGAGCATCGAAGAGCTGCTGCATGGACCGGCGAGCGGCGGCTGTTGCGGCAGCAAGCCTGCCGGTGGCGGTGGAGCTGGCGGTGGCTGTGGCGGTGGCTGTGGTGGGCACAGGCCTGACCCCGACGTTATCTAGGTTACTTTGGAACTTGATGGCTCCTCGCCTCTGGCCCGGCCGGGGAGAACTGTTTCTTTAAAACGTACAGGTTTCCACAAAAGCGGATTTTTCGGCAGCGACTTGCCGCTCTCCTGCGCCATTGCGCAGCAATCGGGGCCCAAACTGCACGGGGCCCCGTCGCGGTGCCGACGACCAGAACTCTCTGCCCATCCAATCAAGTTTATGAACGTCAAAGAAAACTGGCAAAATAAGTGCCCAGCGCAGCGCCAGGCCCTTTTCTGCTTACTCTTTTGGGCCAGCAAAAGAGTGAGGCGCAGTCGGGGGGCGCGACCCCCGGGTTTTGAGTTTTGCTTGGTTTATGTCCGTGAATAATTTCAACCGTTAGAAAAGCAGAACCGGCGGGTCGCGTCCCGCCCGACGCCATACTTTTGTCCGGCAACAAAAGTATGCAAAAGTGCCTGCTCCTTGCGGAGGGCATCTCTTTTGCCAGGTTTCCGTGACTTTAAGAACCTACTGTGATGGGAATCCGGCCCTGTGTCAAAGGGCCTGACCTTTCTGTTTGAATTACAAGGGAAGAACCTGAAAACAAGACAACCTTTACAACTCTCCAAAGAAGGAGAGGCAGTTTCTTTAAAACGTACATGTTTCTACAAAAGCAGGTTTTTCGGCAACGACTTGCCGCTCTCCCACGCTATTGCGCTATAATAAGACAACAATGTCCCGGAACGGGATCGGAGATATTCACATGAAAGGTCTTTTGCTCAGATGGCTGGTTCTGTCCGTTGCCATCATGGCGGCGGCGTACCTCTTCCCCGGCATACAGGTCAGCGGCTTCGGCTCGGCGCTGGTCGCTGCCCTGATCCTCGGTATTCTCAATGCGTTTTTCCGCCCGATCCTGATTGTCCTGACCTTGCCGATCAATGTCCTGACCCTGGGCCTGTTCACCTTTGTCATCAATGCGTTCCTGTTGATGATGACATCGGGTGTGACCGGCGGCCTGGTGGTGGACGGCTTCGGCTCGGCGCTGCTCGGTTCGCTGATCATCAGCGTGGTGAGCTGGTTGCTCAGCTCCTTTATCAACGACCAGGGACGGGTCCAGTCGCTCGATATCGAACTGCGCAGCCGTCGCGACGATCACTGGGAGTAGCGATGCCCGCTTTGGCTGACAGGCGCTGCGCGGCCTGCCGGGCCGGCGCCCCGCAGGCGACCCCGGAGGAGATCGCGCGTTACCTGCCGCAGCTGCCGGGCTGGCGCATCACCGAGGTGGCCGGCAGCAAGCGCCTGGAGAAGACCTTCACCCGCAAAAACTTCGCCCAGGCCCTCGCCTTGACCAACCGGATCGGCGCCATCGCCGAACAGGAAGACCACCATCCGGCGATCGTCACCGAGTGGGGCAGGGTGACGGTGGCCTGGTGGACGCACGCGATCGCCGGGCTGCATCTCAACGATTTCATCATGGCGGCGAAAACCGAGCGGCTCGTCGTTGCCGGGGAGCCGGTAGCGAAATAAGTTGCCTGGCCAGGGCAAGAGTGCTATAGATGCGCGTCGCAACGACCACAGGGGATGGCCCTGTGGTTTTTTATTTGCACATAACATCTTTTTAAGGAACACATTTTCTCATGATCAGCGCATCAAATATCTGCCTTGCTTATGGCAAGCGGACCATTTTCAATAGCGTCAACATCAAGTTCACCCCCGGCAACTGCTACGGCCTGATCGGCGCCAACGGCGCCGGCAAATCGACCTTTCTGAAAATCCTCGCCGGCACTGCGGAGCCGGACAAGGGCGAAGTGACGATCGGCAAGGGCCTGCGCCTGGCCGTGCTGCGCCAGGACCAGTTCGCCTTTGATGAAGAGACCGTCTTCAACACCGTGATCATGGGTTACCAGCGCCTCTACGAAGTGATGACCGAGCGCGAGGCGATCTACAACAAGGGCGAGTTCACCGAGGCGGACGGCGTACGCTCCGGCGAGCTGGAAGCGGAGTTTGCCGAGATGAATGGCTACGAAGCGGAGTCGGAAGCCGCGGTGCTGCTCAACGGCCTGGGCATCAGCGAAGCGCTGCGACAGAAGAAGATGAAAGAGCTCGAGGCGGGCGAAAAGGTCCGGGTGCTGCTGGCCCAGGCCCTGTTCGGCAACCCCGACGTGCTGCTGCTCGACGAGCCGACCAACCATCTCGATCTGCAATCGATCCAGTGGCTCGAGGATTTCCTCGGCCGCTTTCAGAACACCGTGATCGTGGTCTCCCATGACCGGCATTTTCTCAACCAGGCCTGCACGCATATCGCCGACATCGATTTCGGCACGATCCGCACTTATGTCGGCAACTACGACTTCTGGTACGAGGCGAGTCAGCTGGTGCTCAAGCAGAAGCAGGACGCCAACAAGAAAGCGTCTGACAAGGCCGACGAGCTCAAGGCGTTTATCGCCCGTTTCAGCTCCAACGCCTCGAAAGCCAAGCAGGCGACCTCGCGCAAGAAGCTGCTCGACAAGCTTGATATCGCAGAGCTGCCGGTCTCCTCGCGCAAGTACCCCTTCGTCGTGTTCCGGCCCGAGCGGCCCTGCGGCGACATCATCCTCGAAGTCAAGGGCTTGAGCAAAAGCGTCGATGGTGTGCCGGTGCTCGACAACCTTGACCTGGTCGTCAACAAAGGTGACAAGATTGCCTTTGTCGGCAGCAGCGTCGCCAAGACCACCCTGCTGCAGATCCTCTCCGGCGAACTGGAAGCGGACAGCGGCAGCTACCGCTGGGGGGTGACGATCACCAGCGCATCCTTGCCGAAGAACAACAGCGCCTACTTCGATAAAGAGCTGAGCCTGATCGAGTGGCTCTGCCAGTACCCGCCTCACGAAGGCGAAACCTTTGCCCGCGGCTTTCTCGGCCGCATGCTGTTTTCCGGCGACGAGGCGAGCAAGTCGACCAAGGTCTTGAGCGGCGGCGAGAAGGTGCGCTGCATGCTGGCGAAGATGATGCTGTGCAACGCCAACGCGCTGATCTTCGACGAACCGACCAACCACCTTGACCTGGAATCGATCACCGCGCTGAACAACGGCCTGATCGACTTCTCCGAAGTGATCCTGTTTACCTCCCACGACCACAAGTTTGTCGCCACCCTGGCCAACCGGATCGTCGAGTTGACCCCCGGCGGCGTGATCGACCAGGTGATGAGCTTCGACGACTACCTGGCGAGCGCCGAGATCGACGCCCTGCGTGAGCAGCTGTGCTCCGGGGTCAACGGCAAGGCGGCTTAGAAAACAGCCGAGTTTTTTCCGGGACGCGAAAAAATCCTGCCAGCTACGAAGGATTATCATGGCACTGACTGCCACCATTTTCAAAGCCAGCCTGCAGATCTCCGATCTTGACCGCCACTACTACGGCGAGCACCAGCTGACTTTGGCCCGCCACCCTTCGGAGACTGACGAACGCATGATGGTGCGCCTGCTGGCCTTCATCCTGCACGCCGATGAGCAGCTGAGCTTCACCAAGGG